>Ga0164242_10003008_pt1 | contig 19303 bp, 16 predicted proteins | sample OricomgcompostMG_FD_108783 | JGI IMG/M metagenome (GOLD analysis project Ga0164242, IMG submission 108783) | Miracle-Growth compost microbial communities from Emeryville, California, USA - Original compost - Miracle growth compost (MG) ... | reverse complement strand
CGAAGGCGGCGCGCGCGGCTTCTCGTTCTCCTCAGGGCTTGCGGCCGAGGATGCGCTGCTGCGCGTTGTTCTGCGCCCTGGCGATCACGTGGTGCTCGGCAACGACGCTTACGGCGGCACGCACCGCCTGATCAATCGGGTGCACGGCGAGTGGGGCATCCGTAACTCGACCGTCGACCTCGGCGACCTGGACGCGGTGCGCGGTGCGCTTGCGACCGAGAACACGAAGATCCTCTGGATCGAGACGCCGAGCAACCCGCTGATGAAGATCAGCGACGTCGCTGCGCTCGCCGAGCTCGGCCACGGCGTCGGCGCGATCGTCGTCGTGGACAACACGTTCGCCTCGCCTGCCCTGCAGCAACCGCTCGCGCTCGGCGCGGACGTCGTCGTGCACTCGACGACGAAGTACCTCGGCGGCCACTCGGACGTTATCGGAGGCGCACTCGTGATCGACGACGACGAACTCGCCGAGAGGGTCGGTTTTCAGCAGTTCGCCGCCGGCGCGATCTCCGCGCCGATGGACGCGTGGCTCACCACCAGGGGCATCAAGACGCTGGCGGTGCGGATGCAGCGTCACAGCCAGAACGCGCAGGCGATCGCTGAGCACCTGGTCGGTCATCCGTCGATCGAGACGGTGTACTACCCCGGACTGCCGTCGCATCCAGGACACGAATTGGCCGCGCGCCAGATGTCCGGGTTCGGCGGCATGCTGTCCGTCGCGGTGGCAGGCGGGGCGGATGCCGCGCGCCGATTCGCCGAGTCGACGCGCGTTTTCCAGTTGGCCGAGTCGCTCGGCGGGGTCGAGTCACTCATCGGATACCCGTCGGAGATGACGCACGCGTCGGTAAAGGGGACGGCGCTGGCAGTGCCGGAGAACGTGGTGCGGCTGTCGGTGGGCATCGAGTCCGTCGACGACCTGATCGCCGACGTCGAGCAGGCGCTGCCCGTGCGCTGAGCCGCGTGTCGGCGTGTTGCCGTGTTGGCGTGTTGGCGTGTTGGCGTGTTGCCGGGCCGCACGCGCTGCGCCCTTGTGCATAGCTCCGCCGGCGGCGATCGGCTCTCCCCGATTCTCGCGGCCGTTTGTGCGTTGCGCTACCGCTATGGCAGGCGCGAAATGCGCAGACCGTAGCGGAAACGGGCGCGGATGCGGAAACGGGGCGCGGATGCGGAAAGGGGCGCGGGCGCGGTTCTGCAGCGCCGGTCCGTGTTTTCGTGTTGCCCGCGTCCCAGGACGACCACGTTTTAGGGTTGGTGACATGGCATTCGCACATCGGCACGGGACCGATCGCGCGAACGTGCCCGAACACATCCTCGGCGCTCACTACCGCTGGATCACGATCGGGATGTTCGCGCTGATCGCGCTGACCGCGTTCGAGAATCTCGCGGTCACGACGGTCATGCCCACCATCAGCCGCGAACTGGATGGCGCAGCCCTCTACGCGCTTGCCTTTGCAGGGCCGATCGCCATCGGGGTGGTCGGCATGGTGGTTGCAGGCAATTGGGCCGATCGTACCGGGCCGCGCCCGGCGCTGTACGCATCCATCGCGCTGTTCGTGGTCGGGCTGCTGATCACGGGCACGGCATCGACGATGGTGATCCTGGTGATCGGCCGTCTGATCCAGGGCATCGGAGGCGGTGGGCTGACGGTTGCTCTGTATGTGATCGTCGCTCGCGTCTACCCACAGCGGCTGCAACCGAACATCTTCGGCGCGTTCGCCGCCGCGTGGGTCGTGCCATCGCTTGTCGGGCCGTTCCTTGCAGGGGTCGTCGCGCAATATCTCACCTGGCACTGGGTGTTCCTCGGTGTGGTCGTGCTCGCCATCCCCGCCGTGGCCATGGTGCTGCCCGCCATGCGCGGCATGACGCACGTCCGCGATGGAGATCTCGTGCCGTGGAGCGGGGCACGCATCGCGTGGGCGACCCTGGCCGCCGTCGCTGTGCTCGGGCTCGACCTGTCGGCTCAGTCCACCGGAGCATTCCAATGGGCGGCGCCGATTGTCGCGGTCGCCGCCATCGTGCTTGCATTGCGTGCGTTGTATCCGCGGAGGGCGCTGTTGGGAGGCCGCGGCCTGCCGAGCGTGATCCTCGTGCGCACGCTCGTCTCCGGAGGATTCTTCGGCGCGGAGGTCTACGTTCCGTTTCTGCTGATCAACCGCTACGGACTCACCCCGTCTCTTGCCGGGCTCGCCCTGTCGGTCGCCGGCGTCTCATGGTCGCTCGCATCCTGGGTGCAGGGCAGATTCGCGACACGACTCGGTCACCGATTCACGGTGCGTTCAGGCGCGGCGGGCGTTGTCGTCGGGGTCGCGATCGTGCTGGTGGCCTCGCTCACCGGACTACCTGCGTGGGTGATCATCGCGGCGTGGGCCGTCGCAGGCGCAGGCATGGGGTTCTCGTATCCGCGCTTGAGCGTACTGACGCTGAGCTATTCGACGCCGGAGAATCAGGGATTCAACTCGTCGGCGCTGAGCATTGGGGATGCCACGGGTGCTGCCGTCTCGGTGGCCGCGACCGCGATCGTGTTCGCAGCGCTCACGGCAGGCGGCCAGGTGCTGGCGATCAGCGGATGCTTCGCGCTCGCCCTGCTGTTCGGCATCGGCGGCCTCGCCATGTCGCCGCGCGTGTCAGTGGCATCCGACACACTCTCTGCGTGACCGAAAGCACAGCGGATCGCCGCGGGCTCGGCCTCGCGCAGGGGACGGCGCTCGACATCGATGCCGTCCTCGGCACGGGCGTGCTCGTGCCGTCCGCGTACCTTCGCCGGCGTTGCGCCCTAGACATCAATAGCGCTCGCTTACGGCCGGAACGCGAGCACGGGCGCGACCGCGAGCAGGATGACGATCATCGCCCACCGCAGGTAGCGAGCGGGAACGGCACGCGCTACCTTCCATCCGATGAGCGCGCCGACCAGTTCTGGTGCCCCAATGATCAGAGCAAGACGCCAGTCGATCGCTCCGATGCTGAGGTATTCGGCGCTGCCGACGACCGAGATCACGATCGCTTGGGCTTGGGCTTGGGCTTGGGCTTGGGCTTGGGCTGCCGCCAGCGCCTGGAGAATCGGTGTGCCGATCGCGACGGGTGAACAGGACCAGCCCGATCGTGGCTAGTACCCCACCCGGGCCGACCGCGGTGACGCCGATACCGGCGAGCAGGCCGAACAAGCAAGCAGAAGGGGCAAGCATCCAGCGCACCCCGCCGACGACGACCGCAGACGAGCGTGCACGATGAGTGCGACCCGGACGCGTGCATAATGGTCTGGAAGCCCGTTGTGCGACCATGCGCACCGGGGGGACGGATGACGATGAGCCCCGATGTCGAGAAGGTCAGGCCCGCCAGCATCCGGGATGTCGCTCGCCTGGCGGGTGTCTCGCACCAGACCGTGTCACGCGTGCTCAACCATCATCCGTCGTTGCGAGAGGCGACGAAAGACCGCGTCCTGCAGGCGATGGATACACTCCATTACCACCCCAATCGTGCTGCGCGCATGTTGGTCACGAGTCGCTCGCGCACGATCGGGGTGCTCGCGGCGGCTACGGGGTCGTTGTACGGTCCCATGAGCAGCATCAGCGGCATCGAGGATGCCGCGCACACGGCGGACTACTACGTTTCGATCGCTAACCTCGATGCCCTGGACCCGACGTCGATTGCCGCCGCAATCGATCACCTGATGGCTCAGGCCGTGGAAGGGATCGTCGTGATCGCGCCGCAGAAGCGTGTGTTCGATGCGCTCGCCGGGCTGCACATCAGTGTTCCCTTCGTGACGCTTCAGTCGACCGGGGGTTTCGAGGGGCCGAGCATGTACGTCGACCAGCTGGCCGGCGCGAAATTGGCGATGCGTCATTTGATTGGGCTGGGGCATCGCAGGATTATGCATCTGGCGGGGCCGCAGGACTGGTTCGAGGCAGGAGCACGTCTCAGCGGCTTCCGTGGCGAGTTGGAGGCGAACTCTTTGCCGCAGACCGCACCGGTGTTCGGTGATTGGACGGCAGGCTTCGGCTACCAGGCGGGCCGGGATCTTGTGCGTCGACGCGAGGCTTCGGCCGTTTTTGCCTCGAACGACCAGATTGCCCTCGGGTTGATGCACGCGATACATGAGGCGGGGCTCGATGTCCCGCGTGACATCAGCATCGTCGGATTCGATGACATTCCTGAGGCGGCACACTTCTGGCCACCGTTGACGACCGTTCGCCAAGACTTCGGCGAGTTGGGCAGGCGTTCCATCGCGCTGCTCTTACGCGAGCTCGACGGCGAAGTCCTTGCTCGCCGTGACGCCATCAGCCCTGAACTCATCGTTCGCGCGTCGACGGCGACGCCGGCCGCCTGACTCGCCGGAGCCGCATCGAGAGGAAAAAGGTGGCTCTGGTGTCGTTACCCGTCGCCGTGTTATCGTTCACATCAGATGGCTAATCAGGAGCCCACGTGGATGCACGCGAGGGAGGCGCAAGGCCGATGACGGTTCCATGCGCGTCCTTGCTACCCCCACCGGATTGAGTACACAGCCAGCGGACGGTATCGCCCGCCGACAACTCGTCAGGACCCCGGCGGTCAGCATGATGCAGATGTTCATTCAAGGAGGAAACAATGTCTGAAAGTACCAAGTTTGACACCGAGGTCGCCCCGGAACGCGTCGCGCTGTCGCGGCGGCGGCTGCTTCGCAACGTCGGGGTAATGGGCATAGGCGCGCCTGCCATGGTCGCGCTGCTCGACGCGTGCACGGGCGGTACCAGCAGCGCTGATGCGACAGGCTCGTCCTCTTCTGGCGGGGTCTTTCCCGGCCACAAGAAGTACAGCTTCACGCTCGTGAATCACGTGACCACGAATTCGTTCTTCACGCCGACGCGTTTCGGCGCCGAAGATGCGTGCACGCTGTTGGGCTGCAGCTACAAGTGGACCGGGTCCGCGAACTCGATCGTGTCAGAGATGGTCAATGCCATGAACAGCGCGATCACCTCGAAGTCCGACGGCATTGCCGTGCCCGTCATCGATAAGACTGCGTTTACCGGGCCGACTGAAAAGGCGTTGGCTCAAGGCATACCCGTTGTCGCATACAACGCGAATCCGCCGGTCGGCAGCGACACTCCCGTGATGTCCTACATTGGGCAGGATAACAATGCAGCAGGCGTCGCAGCAGGCCAGCGAATCTTAAAGCAAGTGAAATCGGGGGATACCGTAGCGTGCATGATCGCTACGCCCGGTACTGGAAATATTCAGCCGCGCGCAGACGGGGCGAAAAGCGTGCTGGAACCCGCAGGCATCAACTATGTCCAGGTTGCCACTGGCGCAGCCGAAGGCGCGGAACTGTCGGCCGTCGAGGCCTGGTTCCAAGGACACCAGAAGGCGAAGTTCCTCTACGCCGTCGATTCTGGCAGTGGAATCGCAGTCGCTAAGACCGTCGCGAAGTTTGCGTCGACCGGGGTCAAAGGTTCGGGGTGGGATGTCGGCGCCCCGACGCTGCAGCAGGTGCAAGGCGGAAAGCTCGACTTCACCATCGACCAGCAAGCGTACATTCAGGGCTTCCTGCCGATCCTCCAATTGTTCCTGTACCAGGTTTCGGGTGGGCTGATGAGTCCCGTCAACACGAATACGGGCCTCAAGTTTGTGCTGAAGAGCAACGTCGATCCGTACTCGAAGACGAAGAATCGCTTCGAAGGTTCCTCGAGCAAGGCGCAAACTCTCGCTGCTCCGTCAGCGATCCAGAGCTAACTATGAGTTCGACTGCTTCTCCCGTTATGCCGGGCGGTACGCACCGCCCGGCTCCGTCTCGCGGTCGATACCGGTGGCGCGGGATTTACCGAGCTCAGGAATCGGTGATCGCGGTCATCGGCGTCGCACTGATTGTCTTCTTCACCGTGTCGACAACCAGTTTCGGCACGATGTCCAACGTGGCGACTGTGTCAAGCTACGTTGCGCCCATCCTGTTGATCGCCGTCGCCGAGGTTCCTGTGCTCACCCTTGGTGAGATCGACCTGTCGGTCGGCGGCGTGTACGTGCTGTCACCGTTTCTGGTCGTCTACCTGAACAATCTGGGCCTGCCGGTGGTCGGCGCGATCGTCGTGACGTTGCTCATCTCGATCGCCATTGGCTGTCTCAACGGGTTGATCACCGTGCTGTTGAAGGTTCCGTCATTCATCACGACGCTGGGCATGGTTTTCGCTTTGGAGGGCATCGTCCTGTTGGGATCCAATGGCATCCAGATCAATCCGGCAGGAGAGGGGGCAATTACCCAAATCCTCGGCGGCTGGGACTACTCGTCGATACTGTGGGCGCTGGGCATCGGCGTCGTTCTGCATATTGTGTTCAAACACACGACGTTCGGTCTTCACAACGTCGCTGTCGGCGGCAATCAGACAGCCGCCGGTGAAGCCGGAATCCGAGTCGGTGCCGTCAAGGTGGCGTGCTTCGCGATTTGCGCCTTACTAGGAGGCTTCCTCGGTCTGCTGGACGGCTACCGGATTGGAAGTCTGAACCCCGGCACGGACGGGCTGACCCTGATGTTCTATGGAGTTGCAGCCGCCGTCGTCGGCGGGACGGCGTTGACCGGCGGACGCGGCACCATGATCGGTGCTGGCATCGGTGCAATCGTGTTGGGCGTGCTCCAAGACGGTTTCAACATCATGGGCATCAATGCGTTCGCCTATCAATTGGTCTTGGGCCTGGCGATCCTGGGAGCAATGATCTTGAACATCCAGATGGATCGCATCCGCTCCGGCCGTGATAGGCCGGCGCCGGTGAAGGCACCATCCGGTGACCAACATCCCGATAATGCGGATGCGTCGCTCCCGAGATCTAGCCCGCCCGGTACGGACGCGCCACAAGCCCGGTGATCGGAACAGCAGCAGAAGGCCGGGTCGCCGCGAGCAACCAAGGTCAAAGGAGTCGTAATGCAGCAATCAGAACAGGGCAACACGCTCACCGATATTCTTCGAACCGACGAGGTAGTGAAGAGCTTCGGGCCGGTCAGAGCCCTCGAAGGGGTGAGTCTCCACCTGGCGCCCGGTGAGGTGCTGGGGCTTGTGGGATCGAATGGCGCCGGCAAATCAACCCTCGTCAAAATCATCACCGGGTATTATCGCCCAGACAGCGGCCAGGTATATGTAGAGGGCGAACCGGTCGACTTCCGCTCCGTCGAAGACGCTCGAAAGCACGGCATCGAGACGGTCTTCCAAGACCTGGCTCTCGTCGATGAGTTGTCTGTGTACCACAATTTGTTCCTCAACCGAGAGGCGACGGTCGGCGGTCCGCTGCGGTTTCTGCACAACCGACGTATGAAAGACGAGGCACGCCAGTATCTGCGTGACATCCAGGTTGACATCCCGTCGGTCGACGTGCCGGTAGAGAAGCTCTCCGGCGGGCAGCGGCAAGCAATCGCAGTAGCGCGCGCGACCCGACAGCCCGGTGTGAAGGTCCTACTGCTGGACGAACCACTTGCTGCGATGGGTGCTCGGGAGGCGTCGCTGATTATCGAGCTTGTAAAGAACCTGGCCAAATCACGCGGTGTCGCGATGTTGGTGGTCGATCACAACTACACCCATATCTTCGAGCTGTGCGATCGAATTAACGTGATCGAGCAGGGACGGGTGACGCTCGATAAACGAATCGCAGACACGTCGTTGAAAGAATTGACCGAGTTCATGATCACCTCATACCGTCAGCAGCTCCAATACGGCATTTAGCCAGTGCTGCGCGGTTGCGAGACGAACCGTCCGACTGTGCATCGGGTACATACACATTGCGGATGCTTTCACCGCTCACATCAAGTCTGTGCGCTTGCGCGGCCCATCAGGTAGGCTCGTCGCAGTCATGTGAACGCTCACAAGGGGAATATCTATGGCAGGACCTGAGGGTTTACACTCGCAGCGTGAGGCGATCCTGAGGGGGCGCACCACGCTTGGGATCGAGCTGGGGTCAACACGTATCAAGGCATGCTTGATCGACGCCGATACCCCATCGACGGTGCTCGCCGTGGGCTCCCACGCATGGGAGAACGACTTTGTCGACGGCGTGTGGACGTACTCACTCGAAGCCATCTGGTCTGGCCTGCAGGCCGCATACGCTGACCTGGTCGCCGACGCGGAAGCGCGCCACGGCGTGCGGCCGCGGACATATCGCGCGATCGGCGTATCCGCGATGATGCACGGCTATCTGGCGTTTGACGCAGACGACGAGTTGCTCGTTCCGTTCCGCACCTGGCGCAACACGACCACCGGCACGGCCGCTTCCGAGCTGACCGATCTGTTCGGCGTGAATATTCCCCTGCGTTGGTCGATCGCACACCTGCACCAGGCCGTCATCGATGCCGAGTCGCACGTCCCACGGTTGCAATCGCTCACCACGCTCGCCGGATACGTGCATTGGCGTCTCACCGGTCGCCGGGTGCTCGGCGTCGGCGACGCATCAGGCATGTTCCCGATCGATGCGAAGTCCCGGGACTACGACGCCGCGCTCATCGAACGCTATGACCACCTGATCGCGGAGCGTGCACCCGGTCTCTTTGTCGCCGACCTGCTTCCGGAGGTGCTGCTCGCCGGCGCGCCGGCCGGCGAGTTGACCGTCGAGGGAGCTGCACTCCTGGACCCGTCTGGCGCGTTGACTCCTGGTATCCCGCTCTGCCCGCCGGAGGGGGATGCCGGCACGGGCATGGTCGCGACCGGCGCCATTGCCCCGCGCACAGGCAACGTCAGCGCCGGGACGAGCATCTTCGCGATGGTCGTACTCGAGCGACCGCTCGCACGTGTACACAGCGAACTGGACCCGGTTTCAACGCCGGCGGGTGACCCCGTGGCGATGGTCCACTGCAACAATGGAGCGAGCGAGCTCGCCGGATGGGTGTCGCTTTTCGCCCGGTTCGGCGAGGCCGCCGGCATGTCGCTCGACACGGATGCCGTCTACGAGGTGCTCTTCCGTGAAGCACTGGGCGGTACATCCGATGCCGGCGGCCTGCTCGCATACAACCACCTTGCCGGCGAGCCCATCGCGGGCCTTGCGGAGGGCAGGCCGTTGATCGTCCGCACGCCAGACAGCAGGCTCACGCTCGGCGATTTCATGCGTGCGCAGCTCTACGGCGTTTTCGGCACGCTCGCGCTCGGGATGCGCGTGCTCGCCGATGAAGGCGTGACGATCGAGCGGATGTTCGCCCACGGAGGGGTGTTCCGCACCGCCGGCGTCGCACAGCGTTTTCTGGCAGGCGTGCTCGACGCCCCGGTCTCGATCGCCGACACGGCCTCGGAGGGCGGGGCATGGGGCATCGCCGTGCTCGCGGCATACGCCTGCGCCGCGGGATCCGACGGGAGCCTCCAGACGTATCTGGACGAGCGCGTTTTCGGGGAATCCGCGCTCGAGACCATCGAGCCCGACCACGATGATGTCGCAGGATTTGCCGCGTACCTGGAGCGATACCGCGCCGGCCTCGCCGTCGAACGGCTCGCTGCCGAGAAGATCGCACTGAAAGGGCCCACCTCATGACGAGCGCAGACACCGAGGAAACGATCGCGCGGGTCCGCGCCGAGGTCGCACGGTTGCACCAGGAGCTCGTGCGCAACCACCTCGTCGTGTGGACCGGCGGAAACGTCTCCGGGCGTGTTCCAGGTGCTGACCTGTTCGTCATCAAGCCGAGCGGTGTCGATTACGCCGACCTGACTCCGGAGAACATGATCGTATGCACGCTGGACGGCGCGGTCGTATCAGGAGCGCCGGGGTCCGAGCGCTCGCCATCGAGCGACACGGCCGCCCACGCATACGTCTACCGGAATATGCCGGATGTCGGCGGCGTCGTGCACACGCACTCGACCTACGCGACAGCGTGGGCGGCACGCGGTGAAGAGATTCCGTGCGTGATCACGGCGATGGCCGACGAATTCGGCGGGCCCATCCCGGTCGGACCGTTCGCGATCATCGGCGACGATTCGATCGGCCGCGGAATCGTGCAGACGCTGACCGGACACCGAAGCCGTGCCGTGCTCATGCAGAACCACGGGCCGTTCACCATCGGCACGGATGCGCGCGACGCGGTCAAGGCGGCGGTGATGGTCGAGGATGTCGCCCGCACCGTGCACATTGCGCGGGCGGGCGGCGAACTGTTGCCTATCCCGCAAGGCGACATCGACTCGCTGTTCAACCGGTACCAGAACGTCTACGGGCAACACGAGGACAGCGCGTCGTGAACATACACTGCGCGGCCTCGCCCGTGCGCACAACTCAGGCTGCGCTGGCCTCCGGGAGCGCGAGATCCGCGAATTGTCGGGGTCGTGTTGGCGCGGCGTCACGATCCAGCCTGAGTTATGCGCAGGTCGCGTCGAAGGACGCCCCATCGATACTGCTTTGATCGGAAATTGGAGACAACGCATCATGAGCAAGCTGACCACCACCCTCGACCACTACGAGGTCTGGTTCCTCACCGGCAGCCAGGGCTTGTACGGAGAAGAGACGCTGCGTCAGGTGGCCGAGCAGTCGCAAGAGATCGCGCGGACGCTGGACGCGGCATCCGACATTCCGGTCACGGTCGTCTGGAAGCCTGTGCTCACCGATTCAGAGGCGATTCGCCGGGCAGTGCTCGCGGCGAACGCTGCGGACAACGTGATCGGGCTCATCGCGTGGATGCACACGTTCAGTCCGGCGAAGATGTGGATCGCCGGCCTCGACGCGCTGCGCAAGCCGCTGTTGCATCTGCACACGCAGGCGAACGTTCAGCTGCCGTGGGCAGACATCGACTTCGACTTCATGAACCTGAACCAGGCCGCGCACGGCGATCGCGAGTTCGGATACATTCAGTCGCGCCTCGGCGTGGCACGCAAGACCGTCGTGGGTCACGCAAGCGATCCGACCGTCACGGCGACGGTCGGCACGTGGATCCGTGCTGCGGCCGGATGGGCGGCGACGCATGAGTTGAAACTCGCCCGGTTCGGCGACAACATGCGCTACGTCGCCGTCACAGAGGGCGACAAGACCGAGGCAGAGCTGCGTTTCGGCGTTCAGGTGAACACCTGGGGCGTCAACGAGCTGGCGGATGCCGTGGGTGCGGCCTCCGACGCTGATATCGACGCGCTCGTGGCCGAGTACGAGGAGCTGTACGACGTCGTGCCCGAGCTGCGTCGCGGCGGAGATCGTCACCAGTCGCTGCGCGATGGCGCTGCGATCGAGCTCGGACTGCGCTCCTTCTTGGAGGCGGGCGACTTCGGTGCGTTCACCACGAGCTTCGAAGACCTCGGAGCGCTGAAGCAGCTGCCAGGCCTCGCCGTGCAGCGGCTGATGGCAGACGGATACGGTTTCGGAGCAGAGGGTGACTGGAAGACCGCGGTCCTGGTGCGGGCGGCCAAGGTGATGGGTGCTGGCCTGCCAGGCGGTGCGAGCCTGATGGAGGACTACACATACAACCTGACGCCGGGCGACGAGCTCATCCTTGGTGCACACATGCTCGAGGTGTGCCCGACCCTGACGAGTGCGAGGCCGACGCTGGAGGTCCATCCGCTGGGCATCGGCGGCAAGGACGACCCGGTTCGCCTGGTCTTCACCGCGGATGCCGGGCCTGCCGTCGTGGTCGCGTTGAGCGACATGCGCGAACGCTTCCGGCTGGTCGCCAACGCCGTGGATGTCGTCGAGCCGCCGCATCCGCTGCCGAAGCTGCCCGTTGGCCGGGCGGTGTGGAAGCCGAGGCCGGATTTTCAGACCTCTGCCGCCGCATGGTTGACCGCTGGAGGTGCGCACCACACGGTGATGTCGACCGCTGTCGGCATCGAGGTGTTCGAGGACTTCGCGGAGATCGCACGCACGGAGCTGCTGCTGATCGACGAGCACACCACGCTGCGCGAGTTTCAGAAAGAAGTGCGCTGGAACCAGGCGTACTACCGGCTGGCGCAGGGCTTCTAGCGCGGGTGTCTCGCCCGCCGCTGCACATGTCGGCGGCGGCGACTAGCGTTGGTGGAGTCCGACCATCGTCAGCGAAAGGGCCACCATGTCGTCATCCGAACTTCTGATCGACGCAGTCGATCGCATCCAGCAGGTCGTGCACAGCGCGATCAAGGGCGCCGGTCGCGAAACTCTCACATACCGGCCAGACGCCGATGCGAACAGCATCGCTTGGCTGGTGTGGCACATCACGCGTGTGCAGGACGGTCATGTCGCCGACGCGTTCGACGCCGACGAGCTGTGGACGAGCGACGGATGGGCGGGTCGGTTCGCGCTTCCGTTCGATGATGCCGCCAGCGGATACGGGCAGTCAAGCGATGAGGTCGCTGCCGTGCAGGTCGACGCCGAACTGCTCGGCGGCTATCACGATGCTGTGCACGACCGCACGGTCCGGCTGCTGCAGGGTGTGACGGACGCGGATCTGGAGCGCGTCGTCGACGAGTCGTGGGATCCGCCGGTGACACTCGCCGTGCGCCTGATCAGTCTCATCTCGGACGACCTGCAGCACGCGGGCCAGGCGTCATACGTTCGCGGGTTGGCCAAGCGCGCCGGAGTGGACGGCTAAAGCTCGCCCACGAGCCAGCGCGCAGCCCGCGCGATGATCTCGCGGTGCTCCGCCGAATCGAACGAGCGCCCGTCGTGCCCGAGAGCGTCGTACGCTACGCGCGCCGAACCGTACTCGCGCGCCCAGAGCAACGGGTGCTCGAGCCCATCGTGTTCGTGTGACGCCAGCGGCACGACATCGTCCGCGACACGCATGAAGCTGTATCGCTCGTCGAACAGTTCGAAGTCGTGCACCGGCGCGACGATCGGGTGACGCTTGGGGTATGTCGTGATTCTCGCGAGCCCGGCATCCGGATGCATCGTCGTCCCGCGAACCCAGATGCCGCCGAGAATGCTCTCCCACTCCGGGATGCCGGGGAAGCTCGTGGACGAGACGTGCATCGACAGGAGCGCGCCGCCTCGGCGCAGATAGGCCAGCAGCCCGGCGCGCGCCGCGGCATCCGCAGTGTCGAGCTCGCCGGGGTTGCCGACGTTGACGACCAGCAGGTCGGGGGCCGTGTCGTTGGCGGACAACGCGGCGAGCCGCTCGTCGACGCGTTCGCTGACCTCGACGTCGAAGCCGGTTTCGGTCAGGATGCCCGCGATCCGCGCCGACGTCTGCGTGAACGGATGCCATGGGTCTGCGTATCGTCCGGCTCCTGAGAGCACAAGCGTGCGCCGTTGTGGGGTCCGCGTCTCTCGTGGTGCTTGCACAGTCCGACCATACCCAATCGCCGAGAATGACAGTTCGTGCCGAGAGCAGCCGTCCGACCGGCCACTTTCGGCACGACGGGCCACTTTCGGCACGACGGGCCACTTTCGGCACGAGGGGCCACTTTCGGCACGAAGGGCCGCCTTCGGCACGAAGGGCCGCCTTCGGCACGAGGGGCCACTCTCGGCGGAGTTCACTTCAGACTTGTCAACGGCCACGCTGCGCCGCTACAGTGATGGTAAGCGCTTTCCGAGCGGTGATGAGAATCCGGCCCGGACACACGAACAGCCTGAGTGCAGCAGATCCGAACCACGAGAGAAAGAGAACACGCGTGTCAGATCCGATCAACACCGCGTCGACCATCGGCATCATCATGAACGGCGTCTCCGGGCGCATGGGCTACCGGCAGCATCTGGTGCGCTCGGTCCTCGCCATCCGCGAGCAGGGCGGCGTTCTCCTGAAGGACGGCAGCCGCGTGCAACTCGAACCGATCCTCGTCGGTCGCAGCGAGGCGAAGCTCAAGGAGCTTGCTGATCGACACGGCTTGACGCACTACACGACGGACCTCGACGCAGCACTGGCCGACGACCGCTGGCAGATCTACGCCGACTTCCTCGTCACGAAGGCGCGCGTTCCCGCCATCAAGAAAGCCATCGCCGCCGGAAAGGCCATCTACACCGAGAAGCCGACGGCCGAAAGCTTCGACGAAGCGCTCGAACTGGCCAGGCTTGCCGCCGACGCCGGCATCAAGAACGGTGTCGTGCACGACAAGCTGTACCTCCCCGGCCTGCGCAAGCTGCGTCGCCTGATCGACTCCGGCTTCTTCGGCCGCGTCCTCTCCGTGCGTGGCGAGTTCGGCTATTGGGTGTTCGAGGGCGACTGGCAGGATGCTCAGCGGCCCAGCTGGAACTACCGCACCGAGGACGGCGGCGGCATCATCGTCGACATGTTCCCGCACTGGAACTACGTGCTCGAGAACCTGTTCGGCCGCGTCGAGTCGGTGTATGCGCACGCGGTGACCGAGATCCCGCAGCGCGTGGACGAGAGCGGCACGACCTATAGAGCAACGGCGGATGACGCCGCGTACGCCGTATTCGAACTCGCCGGTGGCGTCACCGCTCAGCTGAACTCGGGCTGGACCACCCGCGTCAACCGCGACGAACTGCTCGAGTTCCAGGTCGACGGCACCCTCGGCAGCGCCGTCGTCGGGCTGTTCGGCTGCAAGATCCAACCGCGCAACGCAACCCCGAAACCCACATGGAACCCCGATGTCCCCGATGTCCACGACTACGCGTCCGACTGGATGGAAGTCCCGATCAACGACGTGTTCGAGAACGGATTCAAGGTGCAGTGGGAGGAGTTCATCCGCCACGTCGCCGAGGACGGCCCGAACCCGTACGATTTTCTCGCCGGTGCGCGCGGCGTGTTGCTGGCCGAAAAGGGGCTCGAGAGTTCCAGAGGCGGTCGCCGCGTCGCCCTGCCCGTCGTCACACTCGACGGGGCGGGCAATGACTGACCTGCTGCTGATCGACGGCGCAGGCCGCACGCTCACAGAGCCGCTGAAGTCCGCCCCGGCCTTCACCAAGCCGACCACGCCGCTGCGTTCGCGCATCGCATACGCCGCGGCGCATGTGATCCCGAAGGCGTGGGCCGAGAACGTGCCAGGCGCCACGGCTGACATCGACTGGGATGCGACCCTCGCCTTCCGACGCCACGTCTGGTCGTGGGGCCTCGGCGTCGCGGACGCGATGGACACCGCCCAGCGCAACATGGGCCTGGACGCGGCGGCGACACGTGAGCTGATCACTCGTAGCGCCGCCGAGGCGCGCGCCGCTGGTGGCAGTCTCGTGGTCGGAGTGAACACAGACCACGTCGAGGATGAGGTCATCTTGCTCGATCAGGTGATCGACGCGTATGTGTCGCAGCTCGAATTCACCGAGGACGCCGGCGCGGGGGTCGTGCTGATGGCCTCCAGGCACCTCGCGCGCGCGGCGCAGTCGGCTGCTGACTACGAGCGCGTGTACAACGCGGTGCTTCAGCGGGCGACGACGCCGGTCATCCTGCACTGGCTGGGCGAGGCGTTCGATCCGGCGCTTGCCGGGTATTTCGGATCGCCCGATGTGGCAACGGCGACCGAGACCGTCATCCGCATCATCGAGGCGAACGCGGGCACCGTTGTCGGCATCAAGATGAGCCTGCTGGATGCCGACGCCGAGATCGCGGTGCGTTCCCGCCTCCCGGAGACGACGGCGATGTACACCGGAGACGACTTCAACTACGTCGGCCTGATCGCCGGGACTCCCGACGCATACTCGAACGCGCTGCTCGGGGCGTTCGCCGCGGTGGCGCCGAGCGCATCCGCCGCCATTCAGGCGCTGGACGCTGGCGATGCGGACACCTACCGTCGCATTCTCGGGCCAACCGAGGAGCTTTCGCGGCAGATCTTCGCCGCGCCGACCTTCTATTACAAGACCGGCATCGCGTTTCTCAGCTGGCTGAACGGCCATCAGGATTCGTTCTCGATGGTCGGCGGCCTGCACTCGGCGCGCAGCCTGCCGCACCTATCGGAGATCGTTCGGCTGGCCAACGCCTCCGGTGCGTTGGAGCGGCCAGAACTTGCCGCCGCGCGGTGGAGCGGCCTGCTCGCTTACAACGGCCTGCGCGCGCAGAACGGAGCAACCACATGAGCGCGCACCCGCGCCTGTCGCTCAACCAGGCGACCATCAAATACGCGAATCTGCGTGAAGCGCTGCAGACCACGGCGGCAGCCGGTATCGGCGGCATCGGCCTGTGGCGTGAACCGGTGGCGGATGTCGGGCTCGACGAGGCGGTGCGCTTGGTTGCCGACTCCGGCCTGCGCGTGTCCAGCCTGTGCCGCGGCGGCTTCTTCACGGCGTTTCCGGGCACGACCCGCGACGCGGCGCTCGAGGACAACCGGCGGGCGATCGACGAGACGGCGGCGCTTGCGGCGGCGGGCGCGCCTGGGTCGAGCGCCACCCTGGTGCTGGTGGCGGGCGGGCTCCCGGATGGTTCGCGCGATCTAATCGGTGCGCGGGAGCGTGTCCGCGACGCCATCGGGGCACTCGAGGCGGATGCGGCATCCGCCGGGGTGACGTTGGCGATCGAGCCATTGCATCCGATGTACGCCGCCGATCGTGCCGTGGTCTCGACGCTCGGGCAGGCGCTCGACATTGCCGAGCAGTTCAGCAGCACCGTTGGCGTCGAGGTCGACACGTTCCACATCTGGTGGGATCCGCAGGTGCTCGAGCAGATCGCGCGCGCCGGCCGTTCCGGCCGGATCGCGAGCTACCAGGTGTGCGATTGGATCACACCGCTGCCGGCCGATGTGCTCCTGGGTCGCGGCATGATGGGGGACGGGCACATCGATTTCGCGCCGATGACGCGCGCCGTGGTGGACGCCGGCTACCGCGGCGACGTCGAGGTCGAGATCTTCAACCAGGAGATCTGGGATGCACCGTATATCCAGGTGGCCGAGCGCGTTGTGGCGACGTTCGCCGAGCACGTTCCGCTGCCGGTGGGCCAGCAGGTGTAGCCAGAGCAGATCTGCACCGTGCAGATCTCGACCGTGCAGAAGTAGACCGCCGCGTACGTTGTCAACCCGGTTTACGCGGCGGGCACGTCCGGCATAGTGTCGACAGTGCGGCTGCGTCGAACGGCGGTGCGGCTCGGTCTGTGGGGTGCGGATGAGCGAAGCGGATGCGATCGTCGTCGGCGCAGGACCCAACGGACTCGCGGCGGCCGTCACACTGGCGCGCGCCGGTCTCAGCGTGCAGGTTTACGAGCGTGGCTCGACGATCGGCGGCGGGGCGAGGACGGCCGAGTTGACCCTCCCCGGATTCCGGCACGACGTTTGCTCTGCCGTGCACCCGATGGCTCTGGCATCCGGATTCTTCCGACGGTTCGAACTCGATCGCAGGGTCGAGTTCTTCACCCCTGAGGTCTCGTACGCGCACCCGCTCGACGGCGCACGCGCCGGCATCGCATACCGCGACCTTGATCGCACCGTGCAGCAGCTCGGCGCAGACGGCCCGGCATTCAACCGGCTGATGGGTCCGCTCGTAGCCAACGCCGAGCGCATCGCGCAACTCACCGGGTCGCAGTTGCTGCAGGTGCCGCGGCATCCGCTGACCGCCGCCCGGTTCGGGCTGTCCGTGCTCGAGCAGGGCAGCCAGCTGTGGAACCTCCGGTTCCGGGGCGATGAGGCGCCCGCCATGCTCACCGGGGTCGCCGCGCATTCGATCCGCCCGATGCCGAGCCTGGGAACGGCCGGCGCAGCGCTCTCGCTCGGCACGCAGGCGCACGCCAGTGGCTGGCCGATCCCGCGCGGCGGATCGCAATCGATCGTCGACGCGCTGGCGGCCGACCTCGTGCACCACGGTGGCCGGATCACGACGGACACGGAGATCACCGATCTGCGCGAGCTCCCTTCCGCAACGGCCGTGCTGCTGGATGTCGCGCCACGCGCCCTGATAGCCATGGCCGGATCCAGCCTGCCATCCGCATATCGCCTGGCGCTGGAGGCATTCCGTTACGGGAATGCGGTGGCGAAAGTCGACTTCGCGCTGAGCGGGCCGGTGCCATGGGCCAATCCGGATGTGCGCCGCGCAGGCACGGTGCACCTCGGCGGAACACGCACCGAGATCGCCGCAGGCGAGCGGCAGGTCTCGCGAGGCCAGCACAGCGCGAACCCGTACGTGCTCGTCTCGCAGCCGTCGCTCTTCGACGACTCGCGTGCGCCGGAGGACCGGCACGTGCTCTGGGCATACACGCACGTGCCGCGCGGGTCGGATATCGACCAGACGGATGCCGTCACAACGCAGATCGAACGGTTCGCGCCGGGCTTCCGCGACGTGATTCTGGCAACGTCGTCGCGCACGGCGCTGGAGATGCAGCGATACAACCCGAACTACATCGGCGGTGACATCGCAGCGGGAAGCCCGAGCATGGTGCAGCTGATCAGTCGCCCGATCCCCTCGCCCGACCCGTGGCGCACCCCGGTCGATGGTCTCTACCTGTGCTCATCGTCGACTCCGCCGGGGCCAGGCGTGCACGGTCTTTCCGGTTACTACGCGGCGCGCAGTGCGCTGCGTCACGTCTTCGGCGTCACCACGATGCCGTCGCTGCGATGATGTGAGCCGGGCTGGATGCCGGCAAGCGAACCGGCAAGTGAGGAAAGGAGCGGTCGATGGCGATCAACGTGCGAGCGATGGCGTGCACTCCGCAGAACGTGTTCGCAGTGTTCGCTGAGGGGTGGCTCTTTCCTGTGTGGGTCGTCGGCGCAACGCGCATGCGCGCCGTCGACGATGAGTGGCCGCAGGAAGGGTCCAAGCTCGAGCACTCGTTCGGTGTGTGGCCGTTCGTCATCAATGACCAGACGCAGGTCATCGAGTGGAGTCCGCCGAAGCGCATGGTGTTGCAGGCGAAGGGCTGGCCGCTCGGTGAAGCGCGCGTGACGGTCGAGGTCAAGCCGCGCGGCGACGGCTGCGTCGTGCGCATGGAGGAGTGGGCCGTCAGGGGGCCGGGCAGTCTCGTGCCACGGCCCGTGCAGCGGGTCGCGCTGCACAACCGCAACGCCGAGACGTTGCGCAGGCTCGCGTTCATCGCGGAGGGCCGCGAAGCCTAGCGAACTCACGAGACAATGGGGTGTGCATATCGTCTTCGCCCCGGACTCGTTCAAAGGATCAGCCACGGCAACCCAGGTGGCATCCGCGCTCGCCGGAGGGTGGGCATCCGTTCGTCATGATGACGACCTGCGCATGATGCCGATGGCCGACGGCGGCGAGGGAACACTCGAGGCGTTCGAGACGGCGGTGCCGGGCGCTAAGCGCATGCCGATCACCGTGACGGGGCCGGATGGGCGGCCGGTCGACACGTTCTGGCTGTTGCTGCCCGCCACGGATGTCAGGCCGAACGGCACAGGTGTCGTCGAACTCGCCTGCACGAGCGGCATCACCCTGCTGCATCCGTTGCAGCCAGCGCATGCGCACACGCTCGGCTTCGGTCAGGCGATCGCCGCGGCGCTCGAGCACGGCGTGTCCGAGCTGCTGCTCGGCATCGGAGGCAGCTCGTCGACGGATGGCGGTGCCGGTGCGCTTGCGGCGCTCGGAGCGCGCCTGCTCGATCGGG
>Ga0164242_10003007_pt1 | contig 19304 bp, 15 predicted proteins | sample OricomgcompostMG_FD_108783 | JGI IMG/M metagenome (GOLD analysis project Ga0164242, IMG submission 108783) | Miracle-Growth compost microbial communities from Emeryville, California, USA - Original compost - Miracle growth compost (MG) ... | reverse complement strand
TGACCTTCGCGACGTGCTCTGGGTGCACGAGTGCCCCGACCTCGGTCGCCGGGTCGTGAGGGTCGCCCACGACGATGGTGCGGGCGCGGGCGGCGTACCTCTCGACGAACTCGTCGTAGATCGCGCGCTCGACGAGGATCCGGCTCCCGGCGGTGCAGCGCTCGCCGTTGAGGGAGAAGACGCCGAAGACGGTGGCGTCGACCGCCGCGTCCAGGTCGGCGTCGGCGAACACGACGGCCGGAGACTTCCCCCCGAGCTCCATCGAGAGGCCCTTCAGGTGCGGCGCCGCGTTGGCGAAGATCAACTGGCCCGTGGCGCTCTCGCCGGTGAACGAGATCAGCGGTACGCCGGGGTGCCTCACCAGTGCGTCCCCGGCCTCCTCGCCGAGGCCGTTGACCAGGTTGAAGACTCCGTCTGGCACGCCCGCCTCGCGGAAGATGTCCGGCCACAGGCTGGCGGAGAGCGGGGTGAACTCGGCGGGCTTCAGCACGACGGTGCAGCCGGAGGCCAACGCCGGCGCGAGCTTCCAGGACTCGAGCATGAACGGCGTGTTCCACGGGGTGATGAGCCCGGCGACGCCCTTGGGCTTCCGGTTGACGTAGTTCAGCTGCCGGCCGGGGACCTTGTAGGCGTCGTCGCGCTGGGCGACGATCAGGTCCGCGAAGAACCGGAAGTTCTCAGCCGCGCGCTGCGCCTGGCCCAGGGCCTGTGTGATCGGCAGGCCGGTGTCGAAGGTCTCGAGCTCCGCCAGACGGGTGTCACGGGACTCGACGATGTCGGCGACCTTGTGGAGGATCCGGGCGCGCTGGCGGGGCAGCATCCCCGGCCACGGGCCGCTGCGGAAGGCCTCGTGCGCGGCGCCCACGGCGCGGTCGACGTCCGCCTTCTTGCCGGCCGCGCAGGTGGTGTACGTGGTGTTCGTGACCGGCTCGAGGACCTCGAAGCGGTCGCCGTCGAGACTGTCGACGAGCCGGCCCGCGATGAAGTGCTGGAGGTGGCCGGGGAGGTCTGCGGGGGTGTGGAGGGGCATCGGTGCTCCTTGTGCGTGGGCGGGGAGTTCGGGGTCAGGTGCGGTCGTCGGGACCGGCACCGCTACGGCGGTGCTCCTCCTGGTAGGCGAGGACCGCGTCGAGGGTGTTGGTCCGGTGGGCACGGGCGGCGAGCTCGATCTCGAGGACGGCGGCATCGGTCTCGAGCAGCCGCAACAGGCCCTCGTGCTCCTTGACCGACTGGTGGGCGCGGCCGGGGACGAACCCGAAGACCGAGTCGCGCAGCAGGGTGAGCCGGCGCCACCCGCGGTGCACCAGGTCGAGGATGTGCGGGTTCGGGCATTCCTCGAACAGCACGGCGTGGAACGCGTGGTTGAGCTCGGTGAAGCGGTGCGGGTCGAAGTGGTCCAGCGTCTCGGCGAGCTCGTCGTTGATCGCCCGCGCCCGGGCGATGTGATCGGCGCCGATCGTGGGGGCGGACAGCGCGGTCGCGGCGCCCTCGACGAGCGCCAGCGTCTGCATCGTGTAGAGGTACTCCTGCTCGTGCATGAAGGCGACCTGCGCCCCGATGTGACGCTCGAAGGTCACCAGCTGCTCGGCCTCGAGGAGCCGGATCGCCTCGCGGACCGGCACTGTGCTCACTCCGAGCTCCTTGGCGATGGTGTCCAGGACCAACCGGTAGCCGGGGGAGAACCGTCCGTCCTCGATCCGTTCGCGGATGAAGCGATAGGCCCGCTGGGCCTTGCTCTCGCTCACGACTGCCCCTCTTCCTGCTCGGCTCTCCATGCGGCGTACCGGGCCTGCCAGACATCGTTCGGCGGGAAGAGGCCGTTGACGGGGTGTCCCTCCGCGACGCGCTCGGCGACCCACGCGTCCTGGCGCTCCTGCTCGGCGGCGGCGGCGGCGACCTCGGTCGCCAGGTGCTGCGGGATCACCACCACGCCGTCGTCGTCGCCCACGAGCACGTCACCAGGGCGTACGGCGGCACCGCCGCACGTGATCGTGGCGTCGACCTCCCACGGGACGTGCCGTCGTCCGAGCACGGAGGGGTGGGCGCCGCGGGCGAAGGCCGGGATGCCGATCGTGGCGAAGGACTGCCGGTCGCGGACCGCGCCGTCGCTGACGATCCCGGCGGCGCCGAGGGCCTGCGCCCGCAGCGCCAGGACGTCGCCCACCGTGCCCGCTGTGTCGTCGCCGCGTGCCTCGATGACCAGGACGTCACCGGGCCGGAGGCTGTCGAAGGCGCGCTTCTGGGCGTTGTAGCCACCGCCGTGCTGCTCGAAGAGGTCGGGCCGGTGCGCGATGAGGCGGAGGGTGCGGGCGAGACCGACCATCCTGCTCCCCGTCACCACCGGGTGGACGCCGTCGATCGTGGCGTGGGGGTATCCCCGCTTGCGCAGCTCGGCGCTGAGAGTCGCGACGGCGGCCGAGGAGAGCTGGTCCCGCAGCTCGTCGGTGAGGACGAAGGGCTCGGGCAGCCCGGCGCTCCGGGCGTCTCCCCACGCCTCGATCCGCTGCGTGTCGTCGACGGTCGGCTGGGCGCCGTACGCCGGGAGCGGCACGGTGCCCTCGACGATGCGTGTGGTGAGCCGGCCGGTGCTGGGCGCTCCGGGAGCGGTCGGTGCGTCGACCTCGACCTCGACCACGTCGCCGGGGCGCGCGACGGAGGACCCGGCCGGCGTACCGGTCAGGATGACGTCGCCCGGCTCGAGCGTGATGAGCTGGGAGAGGTCGGCCACGACGTGGCCGAAGGGGAAGAGCAGGTCCGCCGTGGTGTCGTCCTGGACGAGCTCGCCGTTGTGCCACGTGCGCACGCGCAGAGCGGCGGGGTCGAGGCCGGCGGCGGGGAGGACGACCGGACCCAGCGGGGTGAAGCCGTCGCCGCCCTTGGAGCGCAGGTTGGAGCCCTTGTCAGCGGCGCGGAGGTCGTAGACCCCGAAGTCGTTGGCGGCCGTGACGCCGGCCACGGCCGCCCAGCCCTCCTCCGGTGTCACCCGACGTACGCGGCGGCCGAGGACCAGGGCGATCTCCCCCTCGTAGGCGAGGAGCTCGGTGCCGGCGGGCCGCTCGAGGACGTCGCCGCTGGCCGCCACCGACGTGGTCGGCTTGAGGAAGTACGACGGCGCCGCCGGCCGCCGGCCGCGCTGGGCCGCCCGGGACGGGTAGTTGAGGTGGACGGCGATGATCTTGCCCGGCCGGTCGATGGATGTCACGGTGCCTCCTCGGTCATGAAGTCGGCGGCGAGCCGCTCGCTGCCGCGCGCCAGCAGCTGGACGTCGGCGCCCACCAGGACGAAGTCGGCGCCGGCGTGCAGGTAGCGCCTGGCCAGGGCGGGGTCGAACGCGTTGACGCCGACCTTGCGGCCCAGGCGGCCGGCCGCAGCGAGGCAGTGCAGCACCGCCTCCTGGACGTCGGGATGGTCCTGCCGACCGAGGACGCCGAGGGAGGCCGCGAGGTCGGAGGGGCCGATGAAGAGGCCGTCGACGCCGTCGGTGGCGGCGATCGACTCGACGTTGGCGACGGCCTCGGCGCTCTCGATCTGGACGACGACGGAGATCGAGGCGGCGGCGTACGACAGGTAGCCCTCCACGCGACCCCACCGGGACGCGCGGGCCAGCGCGCTGCCGACCCCGCGCACGCCGGCGGGCGGATACGCGGTCGCCCGGACGACGGCCCGGGCCTGTTCCGGCGTGTCGACCATCGGGACCAGGAGGTTCTGGACGCCGAGGTCGAGGTACTGCTTGATCAGGACGGGGTCGGCCACGGGCGGTCGCACGACCGGCGTGACCGGATGACCGTGCACCGCCTGGAGCTGGGCGAGGAGCGACTCCAGCCCGTTGGGACTGTGCTCCGCGTCCACCAGGAGCCAGTCGAGCCCGCTGCCGGCGCAGATCTCCGCGACGAGCGGACTGCCGCTGCACACCCACATCCCGACCAGGGGCCGGCTCGCGGTGGCCAGGGCGTCGCGGAAGGTGGGGTCTACTCGAACCGGCACGTGATCGCCCCCAAGGCTCCGTAGTCGGCGTGCACCGTGTCGCCGCGGTCCACCCACGTCGGCCTGGTGAACGAGCCGGCGAGGACGAGCTCGCCGGCGTCCAGGCCGGCGCCGTGCTGGGCGAGCTTGTTGGCCAGCCACGCGACTCCGTTCGCGGGGTGGCTCAGCACGCCCGCGGCCAGGCCGGTCTCCTCGATCGACTGGTTGCGGTAGAGCAGCGCACCCACCCAGCGCAGGTCGACCTCGCTCACCGGCACCGGGCGGCCACCGATCACCATCGCGCCCATCGCGGCGTTGTCGCTGATCGTGTCGACGATGGTGCGACCGGCCATCGCGATATGGGAGTTGAGGATCTCGAGGGCCGGCACGACGTACGCCGTCGCGGAGAGCACGTCGAAGATCGTGCAGCCGGGCCCGCGGAGCGGCCGGGCCAGGACGAAGGCGAGCTCGACCTCGATGCGGACGTTGGAGAAGGCGTCGTACGGCACGCCGCAGCCGTTCTCCAGGACCATGTCGTCGAAGATGACGCCGTAGTCCGGCTCGGTGATGCCGGTCGCCGCCTGCATGGCCCGGGAGGTGAGGCCGATCTTGTGGCCCACCACGCGGTGGCCGGCCTCGGTGCGTCGGTCGGCCCAGCGCATCTGCACGGCATAGGCGTCCTCGACGCTCATCCCGGGGTGGCGCGCGGTGAGCAAGGGGACCACCGCGCGCTCGCGGTGGGCGGTGAGCAGCTCCTCGGCGATCTGCTCGATCAGTGCGGCGTCCAGCATCGGTCGGTCACTCCTCCGGGGCTCGACGACGGGTGAGGGGATTCGTGCGCGTCGCGGTCACCGGACCTCGATCACGAGCAGGCCGGCGTTGAGCACCACGGCGGCGACCGCGACGGCCGCCGCCGCGCACTGCAGGGCGGGTCCGTTGGTGAACGGGCCCATCAGCTCGCGGCGGCCCGTGTATCTGGTGAGCGGGACGAGCACGAAGGGGATGGCGGCGGACAGGACGACCTGGCTGACGACGAGCGCCCGGGTCGGATCCGCGCCGAAGCCGAGTAGCAGCAGCGCGGGCACGAGGGTGACGAGGCGGCGGAGCAGGATCGGGACCCGTACGTGCAGCAGCCCGTCCATGATGGCTGCTCCGGAGCAGCTCCCGACCGCCGTCGACGCGAGCCCGGAGGCGAGCAGCCCGACGGCGAAGATCGCGGCGGCGCCGGGCCCGAGGTGGGCGGCGATGGCGCGCGCGGCGCCCTCGATGGTGTCGGTGCCGGCGACGCCTCGCAACGCGCCCGCCGCCAGCAGGAGCATGGCGATGTTGACCGCGCCGGCGACGGCCAGGGCGCCGGTGACGTCCCACCGCGTGGCGCGCAGGAGACGACGGGTCCGGCGCTCGTCGCCGTCGGGCCGGTGCCGGTCGCGGGCGAGCGCCGAGTGGAGGTGGACCGCGTGCGGCATGACGGTCGCGCCCATCATGCTGGCGGCCAGCAGGAGCGTCGGCGCGCCGTCCAGGCGGGGCACCAGCCCTGCCGTGACGCCGCCCCAGTGGACGGGGGCGAGGAGCAGGCCACCACCGAAGCCGACGACGATCACGGCCAGCAGCGCGACGACGACCAGCTCGAACCGGCGGTGCCCACCACGCGACTGCACCTCGAGCAGCGCCATCGACACGAGCCCGACCAGGGCGCCGCCGACCAGCAGGGGACAGCCGAAGAGCAGCTGCAGGGCCAGAGCGCCCCCGACGACCTCGGCTACGTCGGTCGCGGCGGCCGTGATCTCGGCCTGCGCCCAGTAGGAGAGCCGTCCGGCCCGCGGCAGCCGTGCACCGAGGAGCTCGGGGAGGGTCTGACCGGTGACCACGCCGAGCTTGGCGGAGAGGTACTGCACGATGACCGCCATCGCGTTCGCCAGCACGAGGACCCAGACGAGCAGGTAGCCGTAGCCGGCCCCGGCGGAGAGGTTCGCGGCGACGTTGCCGGGATCGACGTACGCGATCGCGGCGACGAACGCCGGTCCGAGGAGACGCACGAGCTGCCGTTCGGCGGCGCGCGGGGAGGCCGTCGTCGCGGCGGCCACCGGTGCCTCCGCCTGGTGACCGACACCGCCTGCGACGACCAGCGCGCCGGCGCGCGGAGGGCCGGTCGAGAGCACGTCGGAGGAAGCCATGTACGAGAACATATATGACTTTGTTCACAAAGCAATGGCTTGTCTGGAGGCCTTCCAAAGTCGCTCCTCCGCCCCTTCGGGGCGCTTTCGGAGGCCCGCGACGGAGGCCGGGATCGGCGTAAGCCGAGCTAACGAACCTCGACAGTAATCGCTGGTTTACACGTGTTATGACGTGCATCACAGTGGCCGCAAGTGAGGGGCGGAACCCCGAGAGCGTCCGCCCCGCAGCGACCACGAACAGGGGACCGGCGATGGGGCAGTTCGACGGCAAGGTGGCACTGGTCACCGGCGGAGCGCGCGGCCAGGGCCGCTCGCACGCCGTACGTCTGGCGGAGGAGGGCGCGGACCTCATCCTCGTCGACGGACCACAGACGCCACCCTGGATGGGGTACCAGCTGGCCTCGCAGGAGGACCTCGAGGAGACGGTCCGGCTCGTGGAGAAGCTCGACCGGCGCGCCGTGGCCTTCCAGGCCGACGTGCGGGAGTTCGACGCGCTCGCCGCGGCCGTGACGGCCGGGGCCGCGGAGCTCGACGGCCTCGACTTCGTCTGCGCGAACGCCGGCGCCATGCCGGTCGGCGACATGACGTGGGACATCCCCGTCGAGCAGTGGCGCGAGGTGATCGACATCAACCTCAACGGCGTCTTCCACACCGTGAAGGCAGCTGTGCCGCTCATGCTGGAACGGGAGTCGCACGGCTCCATCGTCCTCACCGCCTCGGGCGCCGCGCTCAACTCCGGCACCCACTTCGCCGACTACTCCGCCGCCAAGGCAGCGGTGCTCAGCCTGACGCGGTCCCTGGCGTACGAGCTGGCTCCGCACTGGATCCGGGTCAACAACATCTGCCCGACGTCGGTCGACACCACGATGATCCAGAACCAGACGCTCTACGACATCTTCCGACCCGACCTGGACAGCCCTGGACGCGACGACGTGGTCGAGGAGTTCCGGTCCAAGAACCTCCTGCCGATCCCATGGGTCGACCCGGTCGACATCAGCAACGCCGTCGTGTGGCTCTGCTCGGAGCAGGCGCGCTACGTCACCGGCGTCACGCTGCCCATCGACGCGGGCAACGCCCTCAAGAAGTTCTGAGGCGACCGAGATGCAGACGAGAGCCGCCGTCCTCTGGGAGGCCGGGCAGGACTGGCAGGTCGAGACCATCGACCTCGACCCGCCGCAGGGCAACGAGGTGCTCGTGCGGATCGTCGGCGCGGGACTGTGCCATTCCGAGGAGCACCACGCCAGCGGCGACGTGCCGTTCGTCGCGCCGATGATCGGCGGGCACGAAGGAGCAGGTGTCGTCGAGGAGATCGGCCCTGACGTGACGACGGTCGAGGTCGGCGACCACGTCGTACTCTCCTCGATCCCGAGCTGCGGCCGCTGTCCCTCGTGCTCGGCCGGCCAGCACAACCTGTGCGACCTGGGCGAGTTCATCGCCGAGGGGCGCCAGCTCCTCGACCACACCGCACGGCACCGCGTCCGCGGCGTCGACGCCAACATCGCCTGCTTCCTCGGCACCTTCGCCGAGCACACCGTCGTGAGCGAGCTGTCGGTCATCAAGGTGCCGACGCACCTGCCGCTCGAGAAGATCTGCCTGGTCGGGTGCGGAGTGCCCACGGGCTGGGGCAGCGCGATGTACGCCGGCGGGGTCCGCTCCGGCGACGACGTCGCCGTGGTCGGCGTCGGCGGCCTCGGCTCGTCCGCGGTCCAGGCGGCGCGCGCCGCCGGTGCGCGTCACATCGTCGGCATCGATCCCAACGCGTGGAAGCGTGAGAAGGCGCTCGAGTTCGGCGCGACGCACGTGGCGGCCGACATGGTGGAGGCCAAGGCGCTGATCGACGAGATCACCTGGGGCCGGATGTGCCAGCAGGTCGTGCTGACCATGGGCGTGGGACGCGGTGACCTCATGGGGCAGGCCCTCGACCTCGCCGGCAAGCGCGGCACCGTCGTCGTCACCAACATCCACCGGAGCTCCGAGCAGCAGATCACCCTGAGCATGCTCGACCTGGCTCGGTTCGAGAAGCGGATCGTCGGCTGCATCTTCGGTTCGGTCAACTCGCGCAAGGACATCCCGCTGCTCCTTCGGGAGTACGAGCGGGGCGTCCTCGACCTCGACGCGATGGTCACGCGCGAGTACGACCTCGACGACATCAACAAGGGCTACCAGGACCTGCGCGATGGTGTGAACATCCGCGGCGTCCTCCGGTTCCCGTGACCTGAGCGAGGTAGTGAGATGAGTACCTTCCTGCTCTTCGTGATCCTCGGTGCCGGCAGCGGGGCCCTCTACGGCCTCGGGTCTCTGGGCATCGTCCTGGTCTTCCGCGGCTCCGGTGTCATCAACTTCGCCTCCGGCGCCATCGGCATGGTCGGGACCTTCCTGTTCTGGGAGCTGGCCGACCAGGCCGGCGTCCCACGTGGTCTCGCGTTGATCGCGGGTGTGGCCGCGTCCGCGGCCATGGGCTTCCTCACCCACCTGCTGCTGCTGCCGTTGCGCAACGCCAGCCAGCTCACCCGAGTCGTCCTGACGCTGTCGCTCCTCGTCGCGCTGAGCGGCATCGTGGGACTGCGCTACCCCGCGGGCAACAGCTACACCGTCAGCTCGCTCTTCCCGACGAGCTCGGTATCCATCCTCGGGGCGCGGGTCGGCGCCAACCTGCTGCTGACCATCGTGGCCGCGATCGTGCTCACCGTGCTCCTGGGCCGCTTCTACCGTCGGACCCGCTTCGGGCTCGCAACCACGGCGGTGGCCGAGAACCCCGGCGCGGTCGCGACCCTGGGCTGGTCGCCGCTGAAGCTCGCCGGCGCCAACTGGGCCCTCGGCGGCGCGCTGGCGGGCCTGACAGGGATCCTGCTCGCTCCGATCGGCGGCCTCACCGTCGGGCTGGCGACCAGCCTCCTGCTGCCGGCTCTGGCGGCGGCGGTCCTCGGCAACTTCCAGTCCTTCCCTCTCGCGCTCGCGGGGGGCATCGCGGTCGGCGTCGTCCAGGGGCTGCTGCAGGGCTACATGGAGAGCACCAGCGTGGCGGCGTCCGTGCCGTTCTTCGCGATCCTCCTGGTGGTGATCCTGCGCGGTCGCAGCCTGCCGCTCCGCAGCTACGTCGGAGAGCGGCTCCCGCAGGTCACCTCCGGCCGACTGTCACCGGTGAAGCTGCTCGTCACGCTCGCCATCGTCGTCCCGCTCGTCCTGTGGGTGCTGCCGATGTCGTGGATCGGTGCCGTGACCTACACGGGCATCGGCGCTGTGCTGCTGCTCAGCATCGTGGTCGTCACCGGCTTCGCGGGTCAGATCTCGCTGGCCCAATGGACGATCGCGGGCACAGGCGGGTTGGTCTGCGCGACGCTGCTCGAGCACGGCTGGCCCTTCGTCCCCGCGATGGTCGTGGGGACGTTGACCGGGCTGCCGGTCGGGCTCGTCGTGGGTGCGGCGGCGCTCCGTGCCCGCGGGCTCAGCCTCGCGATCGCGACGCTCGCCCTGAGCGTCTGCCTGATCAACCTGGTGCTCTCCAACAACGCGGTCAACGGCGGCTCCGGCGGTCTGCCGGTGGGCTACTTCGCCCCGTTCGGGTTCCAGCTCGACGCCACGATGTTCCCGATCCGCTACGCGCTCTTCGTCATCGGCGTGCTGGTCGTGGTGGGCATCGCGGTGAGCAACCTGCGGCGCGGTCGGGCCGGCCGGCGGATGCTCGCGGTCCGTGCGAACGAGCGCGCGGCCGCGGCTCTCGGTGTCGGCGTGGCCAGCACCAAGCTCGCGGCGTTCTGCATCGCGGCGATGATCGCCTCCCTGGGTGGCGTCCTCACGATCCTGAAGTTCCCGACGGCGCTCTTCCAGCAGTTCGACTCGATCACCTCGATCACCTTCGTCTCCAGCGGTGTGTTCGGTGGCATCGGCTACCCGAGCGGCGCAGCCGTGGGCGCCGCCGGCACCTCCGGTGGCGTGGGCGCCCAGCTGCTCGACATGATCAGCAGCAACAACGTGCAGTACCTCACCGCCCTGATGGGCGTGCTCACGATCCTCGTCATCATGACCTCGCCGGACGGCGTCGTCGCGGCGCAGCTCAAGCAGAACGCAGCGGTCGCCAGGAAGGTGATGGGCCGTCGCTACCGGCCGCGGCGGCCGAGGCAGGTCACGCTGGCCGAGGGACTACCCACGACGCGTGGTCGCCGGGACGCCGCGCTGAGCGTCCACGGCCTGTCGGTGACCTTCGGCGGGGTGAAGGCGCTGGCCGACGTGTCGTTCTCCCTGCGCGGGGGCGAGGTGCTGGGGGTGATCGGGCCCAACGGCGCCGGCAAGACGACCGCGATCGACACGATCACCGGCTTCACCTCGCCAGCGGCCGGGACCATCGAGCTCAACGGCGACTCGGTGACCTCCTGGTCAGCCCGTCGGCGGTCGCGCCGCGGCATCGGCCGCGCGTTCCAGAGTCTGGAGCTCTTCGAGGACATGACGGTCCAGGAGAACCTCCTGGTCGCCTGCGACGACGGCTCTCCCTCCGCGTGGGTGCGCGACCTGGTCTGGCCCGGCAAGCCGGTCCTCTCCCCGGTCGCCACGCACGCGATCCGGGAGTTCGGGCTCGAGAGCGTCCTGACCGAGCGGCCCGACGAGCTCCCCTATGGCAAGCGGCGGCTGCTGGCGATCGTGCGCGCCATCGCGGCGAACCCCGACGTCCTGCTGCTCGACGAGCCTGCCGCGGGCCTGGACGAGCGGGAGCGAGCCGAGCTCGAGGGCGTGATCCGCAGCCTCGCCGAGGACTGGGGCATGGCGGTCCTGCTCGTCGAGCACGACGTCAGGCTCGTGACGGCGGTCTCCGACCACATGATCGCCCTCGACTTCGGGCGGGTGGTGGCCACCGGCTCACCGGACGACGTCCGCAACGACCCGACCGTACGCCGGGCCTACCTCGGCGTGGACGAGGACGACCCCGCGGTCGCCGAGGACGTCTCGGCGCCTCCCGAGTCGAGCGGGCTCACGGCCGGTCCACGGCCCGTCGCGATGGCCAAGGAGGGCGAGGCATGACCGGCACACCCGCGATCGCCGCCCGGGGGCTCTCCGCCGGCTACCACGGTGCGGCCGCCGTCCGGGACATCGAGCTCGAGGTCCACCCCGGCGAGGTGGTCCTGCTCGCCGGAGCCAACGGCGCCGGGAAGACCACGACCTTGATGACGCTGGCCGGGGCCCTTCGCCCGCTGACCGGTCACACCGAGCTGGGCGGCCGCCGTTGCCACGACCCCGTGCACCGTCGGGTCCGCGCGGGGGTCGGCGTCGTCACCGAGAAGCGCGTCGTCTTCAACCAGCTGACCGTCGCGGAGAACCTCAGGCTCGGGCGCGGCGAGACAGCTCAGGCACTCGCGCACTTCCCCGAGCTGGAGAAGCGACTGGGGGTGAAGGCCGGCCTGCTGTCGGGCGGCGAGCAGCAGATGCTCTCGCTGGCGCGCGTGCTCGCCGCCGAGCCCTCGGTGATCCTGGCCGACGAGCTCTCCCTCGGCCTCGCCCCCATCGTGGTGAAGCGACTCCTCGCCGCACTGCGCGCGGCGGCGGACGCGGGCGCCGCCGTACTCCTGGTCGAGCAGCACGTCCGGCTCGCCCTCGACGCCGCGGATCGTGCCTGCTTCCTGCATCGCGGGCAGCTCGCTCTGACCGGCACGACCGACGCGATCAAGCAGGACCCGTCGCGCATGGAGGCGATCTACCTATGACCTCCCCAGCGGCGGCATCCCACCGGCACCAGTCCGGAGACGGGAATCACCCGGGGGCGACAGCCCCCATGGCCAACCGGAGAAACATGATGAAACGAGCCATGACGGTCGCCTCCGTGGCGGTTCTCGGACTGGCGCTGGCGGCGTGCCGGGGCACTGGTGCCACCGGCGCGACCGGCGGCAGTGACGACGGGTCGCTGAAGATCATGCAGCTGACGATCCCGAAGACGAACGGGCTGGACTACCAGGCGGGCGTCAAGGCGGCGGTGGATGCGATCAACGCCAAGGGCGGCATCGACGGCCACAAGATCGATTATGAGTTCTGCAGCGACGGCCCAGCGCCGGTCGGCGACCCGAACAGCACGGCGAACTGTGCCGCGAAGGCCGTCCAGGAGGGGGTCACCGCTCTCGTGGGCAGCCTGATGGTGTTCTCCGACTCGGCGTACCCGACGCTCGCGCGCGCCGACATTCCGGCGATCTCCGCACTCGGCTACTCGACCCCGGACAACAACAACCCGCTGAGCTATGTCATGGGCAGCGGCTACACCAACGTCGCCGGCGAGGGCATGGTCTCCGCCCAGCTGGGGTGCAAGAAGGCCGGCATCATCAGCCAGGACGGCCTCCCGACCGACCCGGAGATCGTCGGCAGCTTCGCCGCGGGCGTGAAGCTCGGCGGCGGGCAGGTCGCCGACCCGGTGCTCGTCCCCGAGGGCACCCTCGACTTCAACAGTTCGGTTGCCAAGCTCAAGAGCGAGGGGGTCGACTGCATCACCGACGGCTTCCCCGCGACCGCCCAGTTGCAGCCGATCCTGCAGGCCGCGCACGCCGCCGGCGGTCTCAAGGTCGTCGGACCGCTCGATCTGCTCTCCGACCAGACGATGAAGACGCTGGGACCGCTCGCCGAGGGGTACGTCGCCGTGGACAGCGCCTTCGCCAACGCGCCGGCCGACCAGAACGACACGAGCGTCATGAACGCCGATCAGAAGCAGATGATGGCCGACCTGCAGAAGTACGCGCCCGAGGTGGTCGACACCGGGCGACAGGCCTGGATCGGGTACGGCGCCGTGAAGATCTACGAGGCAGCCGCGAAGAAGGTCCTCGACGCGGGCGAGAAGGTGACCTCCAAGAGCCTCAAGGCGGCACTCGACACCGTGCAGATCCCCGACTCGATCTGGCCGGCGCTCGACTTCAGCCAGCCAGGACCGGGCAAGGCGTCGCGGGTCTTCAACACGAAGGTCAACTTCTTCGTGGTCAAGAACGGCAAGATCACCGCGATCGACCGCGAGGCCCATGACGTCGGCCAGGCCATCAAGGACTTCTGATGCGACTTCGAGTGCTGCTCGAGCCGCGCCACGGCGGCAGCTACGACGACATGCTCGGGCTGGCTCGCGCCACCGAGGAGGCAGGCCTCGACGCGTTCTTCCGCTCCGACCACTACCTCGGCGTGGACGAGGCGGATCAGAGCTACGAGCCGACGGACTCCTGGGCGACCCTGGCCGGTCTCGCGCGTGACACCACCCGGATCCGGCTGGGCACGCTCGTCACCGCGGGCACCTTCCGTCTCCCCGGGGTCCTGGCGGTGACGGTCGCGACCGTCGACGCCATGAGCGGCGGCCGTGTCGAGCTCGGGCTCGGCACGGGGTGGTACGACCGCGAGCACGCTTCGTTCGGGGTCCCCTTCCCCTCCCTCAAGGAGCGGTTCGACCGGCTCGAGGAGCAGCTGGCCATCATCTCCGGTCTGTGGGGCCTGGAGCCGGGGGATTCCTTCGACTTCGCAGGTGAGCACTACCGGATCGAGAGCGCGAAGAACCCACCCAGGCCGGCGCAGGCCGGCGGCCCTCCGATCGTCATCGGCGGGGGCGGTCCGAAGCGGACTCCCGCGATCGCCGCCCGGTATGCCACCGAGTACAACGGGTCCTTCCCTGACGGGATCGCCGACCGCTTCGGCCGCTTCCGCGAGGCCTGCCGCCGGATCGGCCGCGACCCCGACGAGGCGAACCTCTCCGCCGTCCTCCCCGTCGCCTGCGGGACGACCCGGGCCGAGGCCGAGCGCCGCTTCGAGCAGATCGGCACCGTCCCCCTGCGCGAGCAGGCTGTCGTCGGCGGCGTCGACGCCGTTGCCGAACGGGTCCGAGAGCTCGGCAAGGCCGGCGCCGACACCATCTACTTCCACCTCTACGACGTCGACGACACCGACCACGTCCATCTGCTCGGCCAGGTCGCCGAAGCGGTCTGACCCCCTGACGCCTCCGTCGCCCGGCGGAGCCCCGCTCCGCCGGGCGCACCCCGCACTTCCCGACACGAACCGGAGAGACCCATGACAGCCACAGCCACACCCAGCACACAGCAGCACGCGGACGGCCCCGTTGCCGGGCCGGGGGCCCTCGACGGCGTACGCGTCCTCGACCTGACCCACCAGGTCGCCGGCCCGAGCGCCACCCTGGCGCTGGCGTTCATGGGCGCCGACGTCGTGAAGGTGGTGGCGCCCGGCGACCGCTCGAGCTTCACGAACCTGCCGTTCTACTTCAACAGCGTCAGCAAGCGCTCCGTCGCACTCGACCTGAAGTCGGAGGAGGGACGCGAGACGCTGCTGCGGCTGGCCGCCGAGGCCGACGTGATGATCGAGAACTTCGGGCCGGGCGTCATCGAGCGGCTCAATCTGACGTACGACGCGGTCCGGGAGGTCAACCCGGAGATCATCTATGCCCAGATCAAGGGGTTCGCGCCGGGGACCGCCCAGGAGAGGTTCCCGTGCTTCGACCCCATCGTGCAGGCGTACGCCGGCGCGTCGAGCGTGACCGGCGAGCCCGACGGCCTCCCGCAGAAGCCCGGGCCCGACGTCGGCGACACGGGGACCGGGATGGTGATGGCGATCGGGCTCCTCGCCGCGTTGTACCAGCGTCAGCAGACCGGCAAGGGGCAGCACCTGCAGCTTGCGATGAGCGACCAGGTCGCGACGTTCATGCGGCTCCACTTCGCCTGGCCGATGAGCAAGGGCATCGACACCCCGCGCTTCGGCAACGCCGCCCCGTTCCTCGAGCCGGTCGCGCCCTCCGGGCTCTTCCACTGCGATCCCTTCGGGCCCAACGACTACGTCCACATCCACGTCGGCAACGACAAGCAGTGGCACGGGCTCGTCTCGGCGATGGGGCGCGAGGACCTGCTCGACGACCCGCGCTTCGCCAGCCAGGCCACCCGCGGCCAGCACAAGGCGGAGGTCGACGAGATCGTCGGTGACTGGGCTGCCAAGCGGTCCAAGATCGACGCGATGATGGTGCTCGGAGCGGCGGGCGTGCCGGCGGGCGCCGTACGCACCACCACGGAGGTGCTGGAGGACGAGGACCTGCGCGAGCGCGGCATCTTCGTGCCGGTCCCCCACCCCGATCTCGGAGAGGCCGTCATCCCGGCGTGGCCGATCAAGATGTCGGGCACCCCCATCCGGGTGGAGGCGCCCCGCGAGCCGGGCAGCGACCTCGATGAGGTGCTCACGGACTGGCTCGGCACGAGCCGTACGGCGGCCGGCGAGCCGACCGCCCGGTCGGAGGGCGCGCAGGGGGCGCTCCATGGCTGAGGCGAACCCGCTGCGGGGGCGGGTCTCCATCGCCGGCTACGGCGAGACCGCGTTCGGGAAGAAGCTGCCCGGCACCGCCTGGGACCTCGCGGTCGAGGCCAGCCTCAAGGCGATGCAGGCGGCCGGCGTCGAACCCGAGGAGGTCGACGGCATCGCCCGGTTCTGCTCGCCGCTCGAGACCGTCACGACCGCCGCGATGGTCCGCGGGCTCGGGCTGAGGGAGCTGAGCTTCTTCACCGAGTGCCCGCTCGGCGGCGAGGCCCTGGGCGCCGTGCTCGGGCAGGCGGCCAGCGCGATCCTGGCCGGCCAGGCCAGCACCGTGCTCGTCTACCGGGCGCTGAGCCAGAGCAAGGGCGGACGGTTCGGACGGGCTGACCGCGGCCTCTCGTCGACCGACGACGTCGTCGTGCCGACCGAGGACAACACCGCCTTCGCCTGGCCCTACGGACTGGTCTCCCCGGGGAACCTCTTCGCCATGATGGTGACGCGCTACATGCACGAGCACCACGTCACGCCGGACCAGATGGCGCACTCGCTGGGCTCGGTCACGCTCGCGCAGCGGGCCTACGCCAACAACAACCCGCGCGCGATGATGCGCGACCGGCCGCTGACGATGGACGCCTACCTCGACGCGCGCATGATCAGCTGGCCGTTGCGGCTCTTCGACCTCTGTCTCGAGAACGACGGCGCCGTCGCCTTCATCCTGACCTCCAGCGAGCGTGCGAAGCGACTGGACACCGACGGCCAGCCGATCGAGATCCTCGCGGCGACGCAGAGCCTGGCGCCCTACCACGAGCCCTTCGGGATCTATACGCCGGACATGACCCGGCTCTACCCCGAGGCCGCGACCGAGCGTCTCTACCGCAACGCGGGCGTGACGCCGGAGCGGGTCAAGGTGGCCGAGATGTACGACGCGAGCTCGTTCATGACGGTGGGCAGCCTGGAGAGCTTCGGGCTCGTGCCGCGCGGTGAGGGGTGGCGTCACGTGGCGGAGAAGGGCATCGGCCTGGACAGCCCGCTGCCGACGAACACCCACGGCGGCCACCTGTCGGAGGCCTACATCCACGGCATGAACGCCGTGACGGAGGCGATGCGGCAGCTGCGCGGCGTCGCCGCCAACCAGGTCCAGGGCGCGGACGTCGCCATCGTGGGCGGGGCCTCCGGCACCGCCGTGATCCTCGGAGTGTGAGATGAAGCTGCTTCCCGAACGGTCCGAGCTGACCAGGCCCTACTGGGACGCGCTGCACGAGGGCCGCCTGGTCGCCCAGGAGTGCGGCGACTGCGGGCGCGTGCAGCACCCGCCCCTGCCGCGCTGCGGGAGCTGCCACTCGGCCGAGCTCTCCTGGCGGGACCTCGCCGGCACCGGAACGATCTACAGCTACACGATCGTCCACCATGCCGCGCACCAGGCGCTGGCCGACAAGGTGCCGTACGCCGTCGGCCTCGTCGAGCTCGACGAGGGGCCGCGGGTCGTCGCCGATTTCGTCGGCGACCTCGACGCGGTCCTTGTCGGCGCGCGGGTCGAGGCGAGCTTCGAGCCCGTCACGGAGGAGATCTCGCTGGCCCACTTCGTCCTCGCCGGGCCGCCGCCCCACGACGGCGGACGCGCGGTCGCGGTCTGAGGGGGGAGAGCGTCCATGAACGGTGGAGAGCTCGTCGTACGAACGCTGGAGGAGGCGGGTGTCACCACCCTCTTCGGGCTCCACGGCGCCCACACCGACACGGTCTTCCAGGCCTCCCGGGACCGGCACCTGAGGATCATCGACACGCGGCACGAGGTCAGTGCCGGGCACGCCGCCGAGGGCTATGCCCGCATCGGTCGTCGGCTCGGCGTGGCGCTGGTGACGGCGGGCGGGGGGTTCACGAACGTCGTCACGTCGATGGCGAACGCGTGGCTGGACCGGACCCCGGTGCTCTACCTCACCGGCTCCGGTCCGCTGGACGGCGACGAGACCAACACGCTCCAGGCCGGGATCGACCAGGTCGCCATCGCGGCGCCGATCACCAAGTGGGCCCATCGGGTGACCCGGACCGACCAGATCCCGCGGCTGGTGGCGCAGGCGGTCAGGATCGCGCTGTCCGGTCCGCGCGGCCCGGTCCTCCTCGACTTCCCGTGGGACGTCCTGACGGCCGAGATCGAGGACGATCCGGGGTCGATCGGGCTCAACCTGCCCCGCGCGGAGTCGCGGCCGGCGCCCGAGGAGGTCCGGGAGGCGACCCGGATGCTGGCCGAGGCCTCACGCCCGGTGATGATCGTCGGCTCCGAGCTCCAGCGGTCCGCGGTCGGGGTGGAGGCCCTCCGCGGGCTCGCCGAGGCGACGGGGATACCCGTGTTCGCCGACTTCGAGGGAATGGCGGCCATCACCGGTGCCGGGGAGTCCTACGCCGGCCTGGTCCAGGGCCTCCAGACCTTCGCCGCCCGCGGCGAGGCGCCGGACGTCGTCCTCATGCTCGGGGCGCGCTTCGGTCTCAACACCGGTCACGGCACCGGCGCGCTGGTGCCGCGGGATGCGCGCGTGATCCAGGTCGACCCCGACGGGCGCGAGCTGGGCAGGCTCCAGCAGGTGGCGCTTCCCGTCCTGGCGGACGTCGGTGGCGCCGCGGCGGCGCTCGCGGACGCCGCGCGCGAGCAGTCGTGGCCTGACCGGTCCACCTGGCGGAGCCGGGTGCGTGAGCTCGTCGACGAGCGCCGACAGCTGGTCGCGGGCGCCGCGCAGGAGCAACAGCCGATCCACCCGTTCCACGCGGCGGAGGCCATCGCCGGTCGGCTGGGACCGGAGCACCAGGTCGTCGCCGACGGCGCCCTCAGCTATCTCTGGCTGAGCGAGGTCATCAGCGGGTCCCGGCCGGCCGCCTTCCTGTGCCACGGCTACCTCGGCTCGATGGGCGTCGGGACCGGTACGGCGCTGGGCGCCGCCGCGGCGGCGGGTGACGGTCGCCGCACTGTGCTGATCACCGGGGACGGTGCGATGGGCTACGCCATCGCCGAGTTCGACACCATGGTCCGTCATGGGCTGCCGGTCGTCGTGGTGGTGGTGAACAACCGGAGCTGGGGCGGCACGCTGCACTACCAGATGCTGCTCGAGGGCCCCGACCGCATTACGAACACCCGGCTCGAGAACGGCGCGTACGAGCAGGTGGCGGAGGCCTTCGGTGCCGAGGGCTACTACGCGACCAGCCTCGAGGAGCTCGACAAGGCCCTCGACAGCGCGCTGGCCCGCGACGTACCGGCGTGCATCAACGTGGTCGTCGGGGTCGAGCCCGTGCCTCCCGAGGAGCAGATCCTCATCGGCAGGGACCCGTTCGGCTCGTGAGCGGTTCCACGACGCTTCTCGAGGACCGCGTGGTCGTCGTCACCGGCGGGGCCAGCGGGATCGGCCGCGGCATCGCGGTCTGCGCAGCTCGCCACGGTGCGCGCGCCGTGGTCGTCGCCGACCTCACCCCGGCGCCGGCGGGAGGCGGTCCCGGGACCGCAGACCTGGTGACCCAGGCAGGTGCGCGCGGCATCTACGCCGACACGGACGTGTCCGACCGCGACGCACTGGCCCGGCTCATGGGGCTGTGCGCCGAGCTCGGCGGCGTGGACGTGATGTGTTGCAACGCCGGCATCGCGGTGCCGGGCGACGGGCCCGACATCACGGGGGAGGACTTCCGGCGGCTGGTCGCGGTCAACCTCGACGGTGCGCTCGCGACGGCGCAGGCGGCCGCCGCCCAGATGCGCGAGCGTGGGACCGGCGGCGCGATCGTGTTCACCTCCAGCATGGGCGGCCTCCGCGGCGGCGCCGGCACGGTGGGGTACTCCGCGACGAAGGGTGGAATCGGGATGATCACGGCGTCCTTGGCCGCGGCCCTCGGCCCCGACCGGATCCGCGTCAACGCCGTCTGCCCCGGCATCATCGAGAC
>Ga0164242_10003006_pt1 | contig 19307 bp, 19 predicted proteins | sample OricomgcompostMG_FD_108783 | JGI IMG/M metagenome (GOLD analysis project Ga0164242, IMG submission 108783) | Miracle-Growth compost microbial communities from Emeryville, California, USA - Original compost - Miracle growth compost (MG) ... | reverse complement strand
CTTCGAGATCGCCTCGGCGCTCGACGCGGGACTGAACGTCTTCTGCTTCTCCGACGGTCTCTCCGTCGAGACCGAGCGGACGCTCAAGGAGCAGGCGGTGGCGCGTGGTCTGCTGCTGATGGGCCCCGACTGCGGTACCGCGATCCTCGACGGAGTCGGGCTGGGCTTCGCGAACGTCGTACGGCGCGGGCCCGTCGGCATCGTCGGCGCCTCTGGCACTGGCATCCAAGAGGTGACCTGCCTGCTCCACGGGGCCGGGGTCGGGGTCAGCCAGGTCTTCGGTGTCGGCGGCCGCGACCTCAAGGCGGACGTCGGTGGTGTGATGACGGTCGAGGCGATCGCCCGCCTGGCCAAGGACCCTGCCACCGAGACCATCGTGGTGATCTCCAAGCCGCCGGACCCGGCGGTCGCGGCGAAGGTGGCTGCCGCGGCGCGGGAGAGCGGCCGACCCGCCGCCTTGTGCTTCCTCGGCTCCGACCTCGGGGAGATCGATGGCGTGCCGGTTCACGGCACGCTGGAAGCAGCGGCCCGTTGGGCGGCCGGACGGCACGCGAGCGCTCGCCTCGATGTCGCCGGCGCCGCCCCGTCGGCGACGGTCGACGGCGACCTGCGCGGACTGTTCTCCGGGGGCACGCTCGCATTCGAGGCGATGACCACTCTGGGTGACCGACTCGGCCCCATCGCGTCCAACATCCCCTTGCGCCCCGAGTGGCGGATGCCCGATGTCTGGGCACCCTCGGGCACCTGCGTCGTCGACTTCGGCGAGGACGAGCTCACCGAGGGCCGGGCGCACCCGATGATCGACCCGTCACTGCGCCTGCAGAGCTTCGACACCGCGGCCAAGGACCCGAGCGTGGGACTGGTGCTCATGGACCTCGTGCTCGGGTACGGCGCCCACCCCGACCCGGCGGCGGAGCTCGCCGACCGCGTCGCCCACGCGCTGGAAGCCCGGCCGACGGGCCTTGCGGTGGTGGTGTCGGTGTGTGGAACCGACCTCGACCCCCAGGATGCCGCAGCCCAGGTGGCGCGGCTCACCGCGGCCGGCGCTCATGTCACCCGCAGCGCTGCCGCGGCCGCCCGCTTGGCGCTCGGCCTGCTCGGAAAGGACGCCCGATGACCAACACGATGTCCGCAGGCGCCCTCGGCGCTCCGGTCGAGGCGGTCAATATCGGCCTGGAGATGTTCGCGGAGAGCCTGCGGACCAGCGCGGTCGAGGTGACCTCCGTGGGGTGGCGCCCCTCACCGGCGGAGGTGCAAGGTGCACTCGACACGATTGCGCCCCATCTCGGACGAGTCCGCGCGGCCAACGACATCGTCGTCGAGCGCCTGCAGTCGGCCGAACCGCGCTTGGTCGATGTGCTCGTGGCGCGCGAGGCGATCGACGGCCTGGGCGAACGCACCTTCCTGCACGCCGGCCCGCCGGTGGACTGGGCCGACATGTGCGGGCCGCTTCGCGGCGCGGTCATTGGCGCGATCATGTTCGAGGGTCTTGCCGACGACCCCGAGGCGGCCGAGGCCATGGCGGCGCGCGGCGAGGTCGACTTCGCGCCCTGCCATGAGCACGGCGCGGTCGGGCCGATGGCCGGTGTGGTCAGCCCGTCGATGCCGATGTGGGTCGTCGACGACGCCGTGCACGGCACGCGGGGACTGTGCACGCTCAATGAGGGCCTCGGCAAGACCCTGCGCCACGGTGCCTACGACGAGGGCGTGCTCACTCGTCTCGCCTGGATGCGCGATGTGCTCGGGCCCGCCGTACAGGCGACGGTGCGCGGCTTGTCCGCGCCCCTTGACCTGCGTGGCCTGGCCGCGGGCGCCCTCCAGATGGGCGACGAGTGCCACAACCGGCTGCGCGCATCGACCTCGCTGCTGCTGCGCGAGCTGCTGCCGGTCATGTTGGAGATCGACCATCCTCGGGAAGCCGTGATCGAGGCGGCTCGGTTCATGAACAGCAACGACCACTTCGGTCTCAACCCGATCATGGCGGGGGCCAAGGCCACCGCCGACGCGGCCCGCGACGTGCCCGGGAGCTCGATCGTGACCGCGATGGCTCGCAACGGCACCGAGTTCGGCATGCGTCTCTCGGGTACCGGCGACCGCTGGTTCACGGGACCTGCGGGCGTCATCGACGGGCTCTTCCTCCCGGGCTACGGACCCGAGGATGCGAATCCCGACATCGGCGACTCGACGATCACCGAGACCGTGGGCCTGGGTGCCTTCGCGATGGCGGCGGCGCCCGCGATTGTGAAGTTCATCGGGGGGCGGGCCAGCGAGGCATCACTTGCCACGTTGGCGATGTACGACGCCACGTGGTCGGAGAGCCGTAGCTACCAGCTCGCCGTCCTTGACTTCCGCGGGACACCGCTGGGCATTGACGCACTCGAGGTGGTTCACTCAGGCGTGCTTCCGATCATCAACACTGGGATCGCTGGCCGGGTCGCCGGAACGGGTCAGGTCGGTGCCGGCCTGACCAAGCCGCCCATGGGTGCCTTCACGGACGCAGTGACAGCGCTGGCGGCGACCTTCGCATGAGCGCTCCGGCGAGGACCCCGACCTCGACGAGTACCGCGGTCTGTGTGGCCGTGGCCGTTTTCGAGGTCGGCATGGCCCGCCCCGTCGAGGGGACGGTGCGGATGTCGCGCTCTGATCTTGTGTACGTAGAACTTGAAGGTGGCTTCGTCGCCGCACTCGAACACGCCTCGGCACCGCGCACACCCACCGGTGTCTACGTCGACGACCGGACCGACCTGACGTCGTGGACCGTCGGCTCCGCTGTGTGTGCCGACAGTGGCGTGCTGACAGGGCCTGGCCCTGTGATCGTCTGGGATGACCGGACCACCGTCTACGACGGCACGGTCGGCAGGATCCCCACGAGCGCGGAGCTCTTCGTGCAGGAGCTGATGCGGATGCTCGGAGTTCGTGCCGAGTATGACTGCCCGGTGTGTGCGCTCGTCGGTGGCAACGACCTCTGGTCCCGACCGGGCGTTCGGTCCGCACTCCATGCACTGGCCCTTCGGTCGCCACGCGCACCCTTCGCGGGCGAGCACCTCGATCGATTGCTCGGTCTCGGTCCCGGACTCACACCCGAATCGGACGACCTCATCGTCGGCGCGGCCCTTGCACAGCGCGCGGTCGGCGTCGTGGTCGACGACGCGCTCGGCGTCGACGCTCTCGAACGGCGCGTACGGCGTGCGACGACCGCGTTGTCCGGGACCTGGTTGCGAGCCGCGGCCGAGGGGCGAGCGGTCGAACCGCTGCGTGCTCTTCTTGCCGGTGTCCCGGGCAGCGAATCGTGGGAGATCGAGGTGAAGCGACTCCTCGCCGTTGGCTCGTCCACCGGCCGGTCGATGCTCACCGGGGCTACCCTTGGCATGGTCGGCACCACCCAGGAGTCGGCCGTCCGAACATGCGAGCACGAAGTGAGGGCGAGGTGACGAGGATGAGCGCGGCGATCGACGAGACCATCGGCGGCCGCCATCTGCCGCTTCGCACCCAGGTGCGCGAAGAGTTGCGCGAGCGCATCGCCACCGGGGACCTCGCCCCCGGCACCCGGTTGATCGAGCGCGATCTCGCCGACCAGCTCGGTGTCTCGCGCGTCCCGGTGCGCGAGGCGTTGCGCATGCTCGAGGCCGAGGGCATGGTGCACACTGTGCCGCGCAAGGGTGTCGTGGTGAACAGCCTGTCCCGCCGCGACGTGGAAGAGCTCTTCGACGTCCGTGAGGCGCTTGAGGTGATGTCGTGCCGCCGAGCCGCCGAGCGCAGCACAGCCGAGGGCCACGCCCAGTTGGAGCAACTGCTCGCCGACGGGCGTGCCGCGGTCGCTGCCGGTGACCCAGGTCGGATCGCGCGAGCCAACGCGGCGTTCCACGAACACGTGACCGTGCTCGCCGACAACAACGCCTTGGCCGCGCTGATGGAGCCGCTCCGCTCACGGATGCGCTGGCTCTTCGCCCAGACCGATGATCCCGGCCACACGGTCGACGAGCACCGAGGGCTGTTCGAGGCGATCGTCTCGCGTGACCCCGACGCGGCCGCGGCTTGCGCGACGGAGCATGTCCGTTCCAACCGGGAACACGTGCTGGAGATGCTCTTCCCCGAAGACTGACTCAACACAGCGCCAGGCTGGGCCCCTGCGCGACCACGTGCCGCCCGATCGGGTCGCCGGCGGCGAAGGCTCCGTCCTCGACAACCACGTTGCCGCGCACGATGGTGGTGACCGGCCAGCCGGTGACCACACGGCCCTCATAGGGCGTGTAGTCCGTCGCCATGTGCAGGTCGTCGATCCGCACCTCACGACTCAGCGTCGGATCCCAGATCACGAGGTCGGCATCCGACCCGGGAGAGATGGTGCCCTTCTGGGGGTAGATCCCGTTGAGTCGAGCCGGGTTCGACGCGGTGAGCTGGACGAAGCGCTCGAGACTGAGGCCGAGACCGATCACGAACTCGGAGAAGAACACAGGAAGCCGGGTCTCCACGCCGGGCAGGCCGTTGGGCATGTCCCGGACGTCGTCGGTGGTGCGCTTCTGTGCCGTGTCGTAGCAGCAGTGATCGCTGCCGATCGTGGAGACCTCGCCGGAGAACACTCGGCGCTGCAGTTCGGTGACAGCACTGCGTGGCCGCAGTGGAGGACAGCACACGTAGAGCTCGGCGTCGGGACCGTCGTACACCGTCTCATCGAGCACGAGGTGGTGCACCACGGACTCGGTGAAAGCGGCCACTCCGCGTCGGCGGGCGTCGGCGACGAGGTCGACGGCGGCGGCGGTCGACTGGTGCACGAAGTAGATGGGTGCGCCGGTCGACTCGGCCATCGCGATCAGCTCGGCCACTGAGGCGGTCTCGGCGATCTCGGGTCGCGAGTGGTGGTGATGATGCGGGTCGATGCCCGGTCCGGCCGCGCAGTCACCCTGGGCGCCTTCCACGATGTGGTTGGCCTCGCAGTGGATGACCGCCATGCCTCCGATCCGGCCCAGGTGCTTGATGACCCGATGGAGAGTGTCGGCATTGGCCATCGTCTCGCCGCGATAGGTGGTGAACATCTTCACGGTGACGATGCCCTCCTCCACGAGGGTGTCGAGCTGGTCGGGCATGCTGTCGTCCCACTCGATGACGCAGGCGTGCAGCGCGCTGTCGCAGAAACCTGCCGAGGCCTTGTCCCGCTGAGCACGGGCGGTGTCGAGCGGTACGCCGCCCGGTCGCGGTATCGCGAAGTCGACGATCGTCGTGGTGCCTCCATGGACGGCAGCTGTCGTGGCCTGTGCGTAGTCGTCGAGGGTGGTGAAGGCGCCGGAGGTGAAGCCGACGTGACAGTGCGGGTCCACGCCACCGGGCAGGACGAGCTTGCCGGCGGCATCGACCACGCGTGGCGCGGATCCGTCGGGAAGAGGCGTGCCCCGGTCGACGATCGCTCGGACGACGGCGCCGCTCACCCAGATGTCCGCAGGCCCGTGCCAGCGCTCGGTTGCGACGGTGCCGCCGCGGACGACGAGGTCCACGGCGGCACCGTTGTCAGTCATCATGCCTTGGCCGCCAGGTAGGCGCGCCAGCCGCCACGATCGCTGATGTCCGTGACCCCGTCGAGGGAGAGGGACTCCGCGCGCATCTTCATGCACAGCGAACCAGAACCGTCCTCGAGCTCGATGACGGTGAGCTCGAGCTCGACCGGCTCGTTGGGCAGCAGCTTCTCGCGCATGGTCGCGTAGTCCACCTCGTAGAGCTCGCCCGGGACGGCGTGCCCGCCCTCGGTGACTGGGTGGAGGCCCGGGAACTCGTCGCGCACGGAGAAGAAGCGATAGCGCGCAGCCGTCGTGGCCGGGCCGATCAGCGTGGCGTCGGTGAGGGCGTGGTTCAACGAGCCACCCGACATGGCTTGTCCATTCACGAACATGCGGACCTTGGACACGTGTTCTCCTTGCGGCTGTAGCAGGGTGGGTGGGAACAGAGGAGCAGCAGCATCTCAACGGGAGACGACGCCGGCGGCTATCAGCTTGCTGAGCTGGCAGGTGCGGGGCAGCTTGCCCGACTCCCAACTGAGGACGGTCGAGGGCGCGACCCCCAGCCGGCGAGCGGCGCGCCCCAGGCTCATCGCCTCGTGGCGCCGCCAGGCACGGACCGCGGCCGCCAGGTTGCCGTCCGCCTCGGTGTGCTGGGTGAGCTTCGTGGGGAGCAGCGCGAGCAGGTCGGTGCACTGCACGCCGAGCGCCGCCGCGAGCCCGGGCAGGACGCTCAGTTGGGGCTCGGTTCCGGACTCCCAGGACAGCCAGGTGCGTGGTTGCACACCCGCGCGACGGGCCGCCTCGGAGACGCGGAGTCGGTGTTCGGAGCGCCACGTGGCCAGGAGCTCCGCGAAGGCCTCCGTGCCGCTCGCCACGGTGGACACGGCGTCCTCAGGCGCGACCGACGAAGTCGGGTCGTTCGTCGCTCGCGAACGGGAAGCGCGCGCGATAGTCGTCGGCGGCGGCCTCGAAGGTCGAGAAGGTGACGCCGTCATGCGACTGCCAGTAGGCGATCAGGCGCTCGAGCATCAGCAGCACCTGCGGGCGGCCGGAGACGTCAGGGTGGAGGGTGACGCCGAAGACGCCGTAGTCGAGCTCGCGGTAGACCCAGTCGAACTGGTCGTTCCAGAGCTGCTCGACGTCGCGCGGGCTGACATAGCCATGACTGTTCGCGGCGTGCTTGTTGAACATCATGGGCGGCAGGTCATCGACGTACCAGTTGCCGCAGAACTCCACGAGGTCGACCTCCTGGCCGTGCTCCATGGGACGCATCCACTTGTCGGCGGCGGCGGCGAAGTCGATCTTGGTCCATTGGTCGCCGACGCGTGCGTAGAAGGGGACGAAGTCGTTGTAGTTCTGGGAGTGGTCGTAGCTGAAGCCGTTCTCGAGCAGCAGCGCTGCGGTGTGCTCGCTCATCTCCCACCAGGGCGCGACGTAGCCGCGCGGTGCCTGACCGGAGAGCTTCTCGATGACCTCGATGCTGCGCAGCAGGACGGCGCGTTCCTGCTCCGGTGTCATCGCGACCGGGTTCTCGTGGCAGTAGCCGTGGGCGCCGATCTCGTGCCCGGCGTCGGCCACCTCCTTCATCTGCCGCGGGAAGGACTCCACGGAGTGGCCAGGAATGAACCACGTCGTCGGGATGCCCAGGCGGTCGAAGAGCCGGACGAGCCGAGGGCTGCCCACCTCGCCGGCGAAGACGCCGCGTTGGATGTCGTTGGGCGAGTCCTGGCCGCCATAGGAGCCGAGCCAGCCGGCTACTGCGTCCACGTCGACGCCGATGCAGATCTTGATGTCCTTGGCCATGGGAGGACCTTTCGCAGATCGAAGCAGATTCGGTATACCAAGTGCTGGAAACCGTAGGCCCGCGGGCGCGGCTCCGTCAATACTTTTCCTTAATCCAAAACATTAATTTCGATATGCGAAAGAAAGGCGGCGGTGGTGGCAGGGGCGAGAGGTCAGGCGAGAGTGGCCGTGGTGACCGGCGCGGGCTCAGGGATCGGGCGCGCCGTCGCCCGCGCCCTCGCTGCCGCGGGCTTCGCGGTGGCACTCCTCGGACGCCGTCGGCAGGCGCTCGTGGAGACGGCCGAGGGCTTCACGGGCGAGTTCATGGTGCTGCCGACTGACGTGACCGATGAGGAACAGGTGACGGCTGCCTTCGACGCCGTGAGCGCTGCCTGGGGACGGGTGGATCTCTTGATCAACAACGCCGGACGCTTTGGCCCTCATGCCACGATCGACGAGGTCGCGGTGGATGAGTGGCGTCGTACGGTCGAGGTCAATCTCACCGGGATGTTCCTCTGCGCCCGCGCTGCCTTCGCAGTGATGCGCGACCAGGACCCGCAAGGCGGGAGGATCCTCAACAACGGGTCGATCTCGGCCCAGGTGCCGCGCCCGTCGAGTGTTGCCTATGCGGCGTCGAAGCACGGCGTCTCGGGCCTCACGAGGGCGATCGCGCTGGACGGCCGCCCTTTCCGCATCCGTTGTGGCCAGATCGACATCGGCAATGCCGCGTCCGAGATGACCGCGGTGATGGGTACGGGCGTCCTCCAGGCCGACGGCTCGACGCGCGTCGAAGCCACCTTCGACGTCCGTCATGTCGCGGACCTGGTCGTGCGGATCGCCCGGCTTCCTCTCGATGTCGACCTGCCGTCGATCACCGTGCTCGCTGCGGGGATGCCCTTCCTTGGCCGCGGGTGACCGCCTCCTCGGTCCGCGGACTATGGAACGATCGTGGTGCCCGCGGTGCCACTGAGCGCCTCAACCATGCGCGCCGGACTGGTGATCACGACCCGAGTCCCACCGCGCTCGATGAAGGAGACGGCGGCCTCGATCTTGGGTGCCATCGACCCGGCGCCGAACTGGCCGGACTCGAGATGCTCACGTGCCTCCGCGACCGTGATGGTGGAGAGCCAGCGCTCCTCGGGCGTGTTGAAGTTGACCGCGACCGCGTGGACGCCGGTGGAGATCAGGAGCAGGTCGGCCTCGAGTTCGTGCGCGAGCAGCGCGGTGGCGGTGTCCTTGTCGATCACCGCGTCCACGCCGACCAAGCCGTCGAGCGACCGTACGAGCGGAACCCCGCCGCCACCACCCGCGACCACGGTGAAGCCGGCATCGAGCAGGGTCCGGATCCCGTCGAGCTCGAGAATCGTCTGCGGGGCCGGCGAGGCCACCACGCGCCGCCAGCCGCGACCGGAGTCCTCGGCGACCGCCCAGTCGTCGACGATCTCGTGGCGCCGAGCGTCCTCCTCCGACATGAAGGAGCCGATCGGCTTCGAGGGGTGCTTGAAGGCGGGATCGTCGGGGTCCACCACGGTGCGGGTGATCAGGGAGATCGCCTTGGCGGGCAGGCCCAGGTTATCGAAGTGGTTGTCGAGTGCCCGTGTGAACAGATAGCCGATGCCTCCTTGTGTGTCGGCGCCGAGTACGTCGAGCGGCAACAGCGGGAGCTCGGTCGAGGCGATCTCGGAGCGCCGGAGCAGGAAGCCCACCTGGGGGCCGTTGCCATGGGTGACCAGGACATTCCAGCCCTCGGCCACCATCGCGGCGACGTGCGCCATCGACTCCGCAGCCGCACGCCCTTGGTCGATCTGGGTGATGTGCTCGGCATCGGTGATCAGTGCGTTGCCGCCGACCGCGACGACGACGAGGGGGCGGCCTGCCGCCGTCATGACGACTCTCCGCTCTCGTGACGCGCCGTGTCGTCGAGGATCGCGCTGAGCTCGGGGGTCAGGCCCTTGTTTGGCTTGCGCGGCGGGGCGGCGAAGCTGCCCTTCCGGTGGCTGCCGGTACGGAGCCGCACCAGCAGCTCGGCCTGGGCCACGCCGGCCGAGATCCCGTCGACCACCGGGACCGGGATCGAGGCGCCGATGTCACGTGCGAGGCCGGCGAGGGGCGCGCCGGCGAGGATCACGACGTCGGCTCCGTCCTGGTCGACCACCTCGTGGGCGAGGCGGAGGAGCTCGGTGCGGAAGTCCTGTTGGACGGCGCCGATGCTCGGCAGCGCCTCGCCGAGGGAGCGGATCGAGGCCAGTCGTGAGCCGTACCCGTTCTGTTCGACGCAATCGCGATACCACGCGGTGATCCGCCGCGAGATCGCCACGATGGCGAAGCGGCGCCCGAGCAACGCGGCGGTCGCCAGAGCGGCCTCGGTGATGCCGACGACCGGGACGGGCAGGAGCTCCTTGAGCGCCGGCATCCCGGGGTCGCCGAAGGCCGCGACGACCACGGCGTCGGCGCCGGACTCCTCCGCCATCAACTGCGCGACCTGTGGCGCTGCCAGCAGTGACTCGAACCGGGTCTCGATGTACTCGACGCCTGCCGGCGCGGTTCGTACGACGACCTCGGTGTCCGGAGCAGCCGTACGCTTGGCCTCCGCGCGGATCAGCTCCGACACGTCGTCGCTGATGTTGGGATTGATGACGAGGAGCCTCATCGGTTGTCCTTCTCTCGAAATGTCTGGTCTAGGCGGCGCGAGGTGCGACCGGGTCCGCGGCACGGGCGGCGAAGGCCTCCACGGCCTTCGCGAAGCATTCGATCGGTGCGACCGTCAGGCCGGCGCCGATCTGACCGACGCCGGGCACCTTGTGCGAGATGCCGGTGTCGATCTCCGGCTCGAGACCCGACTCGATCACCCGGCGGATGTCGATGCCGACCGGCGTACCTCGGAAGTCCATGTTGGGCAGCCGGAACATCTCGCTCTCGGCCTCGGTGATCTCGTACATGCGGTCGGTGATCTCGATCGCGCTCGTCGGGGTGCCGCCCACCAACTGGGTGATCATCGGCGAGCCTGCCATCGCGAAGGCGCCGAGCCCGACGGTCTCGGTGATCGCCGAGTCGCCGATGTCCCGGTCCTGGTCCTCAGGCCCGTAGCCGGGGAAGAAGAGCCCTTTGACGTACGGCGAGGGCGCGGTGAACCACTGGTCGCCGAGTCCCGAGACCCGGATACCGAACTCGTAGCCGTTGCGGGAGAGGGCGGTGACGATCGAGGAGTCCGGGATGTTGTGTGCCGGCTCGACCATCGCCTTGCACGCCGCCATCGCGTTGTTGAGGAACATCCCGTCGGTGGACCCGAGGTGGGCGAGCACTCGCGGTGCCTCGCTGCCGCCGACCTCGGCGATCGCCGGTGCCAATGTCTTGAGGAACAGGGCGGTGCCGGCCTTGCACCGGTTGTGCAGCTCGTCGCCCATCTGCAGCGCCTGGCTCATCAGCTGCTTGATGTCGACCGGTCCGAGGGCCTCGAGCGCGTCGGCCAGCACCGGCGCCATGGCGCCGTTCATCCAGCGCAGCTTCTCGATGATCTCCGGGCCGTACGCACCCATCCGGAGCACCTTGCCCAGGCCCATGTTCAAGGTGGTGTAGGTCTCGACGTCGTACACGTCGTTGACCGTGGTGTACACCGCCATCGAGCGGCTGATCATGCCTGCCATCGGCCCGACGCTGCGGTGGTGATGGCAGGAGTCGAAGGTGATCTCACCGCTCGCGGCGACTTCTTCCGCCGTCTCGGCGTCCGGGGCCCAGCCCTCATAGAGGATCGTGCCCAGGACGGCGCCGCGCATGGTGCCGCACATCTGATCCCAGCGGACCGGCGGCCCGGCGTGCAGGATCATCTTGTCGGTCAGGCCGGGAACGACTTCACCGGCCATGCGGATGCCGGTCAGCCGAGCGGTCCCGCGCTGGATGCGCGCGACGGCCTCGGCATTCGCCTCGTTGATGCCCATCGGGTAGGTCCTTCCTCGGGTAAGCAGTGGCGGTGAACAGATGGGGGACACCGCTATTCGGCCGCGTCAGGGGCGATGTGGTGGCTGATCGGGTCCTGCTGCCAGTGGCGAGCGAGGGCCAGCAGGTCGAGGTCGCGACCGGCCGCGGCGACGATCTGGAGTCCGCGCGGGAGCTCACCGTCGCGGTGCCGCAAAGGGATGGTCACGCTCGGGACGCCGGCGAGGCTCCACAGCGTGCACAGATCCGGCGAGCCCGAGCCCTGTTCGAGCAACGGCGCGGGCCCGGGAGCGGCTGGGGTCACGATCACGTCGACGCCGTCGAGGTGACTTTGCGCCCAGGCCTGCCACGCCTCTCGACCCGCCAGTGCGTCGGCGTACGTCGTCGGCGAGGTCGCCTCGCCGGTACGGATCGCCTCTTGGATCGGTGCGCTGAAGTCTTCGAAGCGGTCGGCAAGACCGGCGACATTGCGGGCGAGCTCGACGGTGATGATCGTCATCGTCCAGCCCCATGCGTCATCGAACTCGGCGGGAATCTCGAGCTCAGTGCCGCCGGCGGCTTGGGAGATCTCCTCCAAGGCCGTTCGCGTCACTGCATCGCAGGCGTCCCAGCGCCGACTCCGAACCAGGGCGATCGCCGGTCGCGCGGGCGGAGTGTCCGCCTCGACGTCGTGCCAGAGCGACCAGAGGCTGAGCAGGGAGCCGGCGTCGGCGGCGATGAAGCCGGGCTGGTCAAGTGTGGGCACCATCGGCGGCATGCCGTCCGTCGGCATCGTGCCCTGGGTCGGCTTGAATCCGGCGACGCCGCAGAACGCCGAGGGCCGGATGATCGATCCGTTGGTCTGGGTGGCGACGGCGACCGCGACCTGGCCGGCCGCCACCGCGATCGCGGACCCCGCTGACGAACTACCGGGCGTGTGCCGTGGGTCCAGCGGGTTACGGGCGCCCGGGGTGGGGCCGAAGGCGAACTCCGGCATCGAGGTCGTGCCGACCACGGCGGCGCCGAGTCCGCGCAACCGAGCCACCAGCTCGGCGTCACGGTCGCTCGGCCCGTTCGGGGTCACCCTCGAGCCCGCGAGGCGGGGGAGACCGGCGACGGAGAAGAGATCCTTGACGCCGACCGTCACCCCGGCGAGGGGCTGCCGGTCACGCTGGGCTGCGAGCTCGGCGGCGTTGTCGTCGAGACTCACCCACGCCCCGTACGCGTCGGCGCGGGCACGTTGGAGAGCGTCGTACGCCAGCGACGCCGCCGTCGCGGCGCCGGTGCGAACCGCTTCGCGCTGCTGATCCACCCGGAGCATCGACTCAGTCCTCGAGTGCGCCGAGCAATCGGTAGGCGTTCTCGGCAATCTCGACCGGTGGTCGCCACGCGACGCGAGTAACGGAGGCCCCCTGCTGTTCGAGCTCGTCGGCGAACATGTCGACGCCGAGGGAGACGACGTGCTGCACCGAGGTGGACAGGATGCTCGGCGCGGTGGGTTGGTCCTTCATCGCGCGTTCCCTTCGGTGAGCAGGCGCGCCGCGAACCGGGCCGCCTGGGCGTTGTCGGGGAGTACGACGCACCCGGCGTCCACGAGTGCCGCCTCCTGCCGGGGCCGGCTCTGCGCGTCCTGGGGCGTTCCCGTCACCGACGCCACGATCGGCGGGGTCGCCTCGCCGAGGCGGGCGCGGAGAGTAGCGATCGCCTCGACCACCGGGGCGGACGGATCCGGGTGTGAGTTGCGGCCGAGGACGAGGTCGAGCAGGATGACCCCGGCCGACGTACCCATCTCGACGATGCGATCGGCGCGGGGCTGCGGATCGATCATCGGGTGCGGTCGGCCCTGGGTGTACTGGTCGTCGCCGAGGTCGAGGATCGCATGCTCGCCGCGGGCGAGCGCGTCCTCGTCGCCGTAGCTGACCGGACCGAGGGCGTCGGCGAGGATCAACTCGGCCTCGTGGGCGAGGGTGCCTCCGGTGAAGAGCCCGAGCAGCGGACCCTTCCCTACGACGGTGCTGGCCAGCGCCGCGTCGACGGCGGCGGGGTTGCCGAAGGTGGCGGTGGAGCGCTCCCGGCCCTGCCGCATCGCCAGGGTGACTTCGACGGCGTCGCTGAGGGTGGAGACCCAGGTCGCGTGGTCGGTGACCCGCTCTGCTGCGCCGAGGCAGGCGACCACGACCGGCTTGCGAATCCGGGTGAGTGCCTCTTCCAGCACGACCAGGGTCTCCGGGGCCGGTGGCTTGGAGACGATCACGATCGCCTCCGTCAGGGGGTCGGCGTCGAGCATCGTCAGCGCGAGCAAGGTCATCCGCGCACCGACCTCCCTCGAAAGGTCCCGGCCGCCGACGCCGATGCCGTGCGAGATGCCTTCGCCGCCATTCGCCAGCCCGCAGGCGACGGCCTGGAGCCCGGTGCCGGCCGCGGAGATGATCCCGATCGAGCCGCGCGGTACCTCGTTGGTGAAGCCGATGCCCAACCCGCCGATCCAGGCGGTGCCGCAGTCGGGACCCATGCAGAGCAGCCCGCGCCGTACTGCCTCTTCCTTGAGGCGCACCTCGGAGTCCAGGGGCACGTTGTCGCTGAAGATGAAGGTGTTCAGACCGCGCTTCAACGCCAGCATCGCCTGCGTCTCGACGTACTGACCGGGCAAGGAGATCACGGCGAGGTCGGCAGTCTCGCCGTGCCGCGCGATCGTGCGCAGAGCGCCGGTGAGGCTGCGGTGCTCGATCGTGCGTTCTCCCTCGTCGCTCGCCCTGCTCGCGCCGAGCAGCCCGTCGACGACATCCGCCATGACTGCCTCGCCGACCTCGGGTGTCACCATCAGGGCGAGGATCACGTCGCCGGCGCCCGCGGTGGTGAAGGAGTCCTCGGGAAAGCCTGCGGTGACCAGCAGCGCCTTGTTCGCCGTCGTGCCCATGAACGCAGCGGCTTCGCTCACGCCGTCGCGTGCCTTTGCCTTCGCGGCGGCGCCCATGAGCACCACAGAGTCGAAGTAGGTGTCAGGAATGACCCGGACGAGCTGGTCCATGCACGCTCCTGCCGTGTGCCCGGAGAGTCTTGTCGATCACGACGCTGTGCGGCAAGTTTCCGGGATATGAAAAATTAATTCTGCTTCACGGAGATTACTACGTGTCGTTCAGATCACACAAGGCGTTGTCCGAGGGGTGCCGCGTTCGGTCACGAGTTGGTCTAACTCCCTTGACTGTGAGGTGTGGCACACTTAAGGTCTGATTCCGCAAACAGATAAGAGTTTTCCGAATGCTGAAAACTCTGGGCCCGTATCCCTGAGGTATCCAACTCCCGATTGAGGTGGCCAATGCCCACACCACACACCCCCGCCGCGGCCTCGTCCGCAACACCATCAGGCCGTCGACGGCTGCGCGGACTGCTCGCGCTGCTGGCCGCGGCTGTTCTGTCCCTCGCGCTGACCGCGTGCGGCTCCTCCGGATCGGGCTCGGGCTCCTCCGCAAAATCCGATCCGGCCAAGACGATCGGCATCAGCTTCCCGAACGCGTCGACGGCGCCGGTGATCCAGAACATGTTCCGGCTGGCCAAGATCAAGGCCAAGGAGATGGGCTACACGCTGATCATCGATGACCCAGGCTCGGACGAGAACCAGCAGGCGAACACGATCCGCACCTGGATCCAGAGCAAGAAGGTCGCCGCGATCGTCTGCTCCACGATCGACAACCAGTCCGTCGAGTCCGTCGCCGCGCAGGCCCGCGCCGCCGGCATCAAGTGGGTGACCTTCGCCGCTTCGATCAAGAACCAGGACGCGACGCTGGGCTTGCCGCACCTGGTCGCCGGCCAGACCTTGGGCAAGGCGGTCGGTGAATGGATCAACCAGCATCTCGGCGGAAAGGCGGAGGTCGGCATGTTGACCAACTCGCCGGCAGACTGGGCGCGGCAGCGGGCTGAAGGCATCCTGTCCGAGTTGCACAAGGTCGCCCCGGGCGCCAAGGTCGTCGCCTCGCAGGACGCGCTGACCGCCAGCGACGGCCTGGCGAAGACCGGCACCATGCTGCAGGCCAATCCGGGCCTGGACGTCGTGTTGGCCGCGGATGACACCCCGGCGCTCGGCGCCTACCAGGCCTTCCTCAACGCGGGCCACGCGAAGAACGACCCGAAGATCCTGATCGGTGGCGTCAACGGCTCTGCCGATCAGCTCAAGCTGGTCAAGGAAGGCACGATGCTGCGCATCGAGGCGGCCTTCAACCAGAAGATCCTCGGCGAGGGTTTCGTGACCCTGCCGGACCGACTGCTGCACGGCAAGAAGGGTGACCTGCTGACCACGGTCGAGCCGGTCACCTACGGTGACCCGCGGATCGACACGCTCCTCAGCTACTACGGTTCGTCGGCCCAGTAGGGATAGTGACATGGTGACCACCACTGAGGGCCGTGCACCCGGGGGCCCGCGCTTCGAGATCCGGGACCTGAAGAAGTCCTATGGCGGCGTGCCTGTGCTCAAGGGCGTCTCCTTGAGTGTCCAAGGTGGTGAGATCCATGCCCTGCTCGGCGCCAATGGCGCCGGCAAGTCGACGCTGATCAAGTGTGTGGCTGGAGTAGAGAACCCGGACTCGGGCGAGATCGAGATCTCGGGCAAGGTCTACTCCAGCCTCACCGGTCGGCAGTCCCGTGACGCCGGGGTCGCCGTCGTCTACCAGGAGTTGAGTGTCGCCCAGACGCTCAATGTCGTCGACAACGTCTTCCTCGGAGACGAGCTGACCTGGGGTCCCTTCATCCGCCGTCGCCAGCAGCGGACCGAGGCGCGAGCCAGTCTTGCCGAGCTGGGTCTGACGCTCAATCCCAACGCGCTGCTGGAGACCTTGAGCACCGCCGAGGCCCAGGCCATCGAGATCGTGAAGGCGCTGCGACGCAAGCCTGGTGTCCTCATCCTCGATGAGCCCACTGCATCGCTCACCGAGGCCGAGGCGAAGCGTCTCGGCGAGCAGATGCGCAAACTCCGGGATCAGGGCGTACCACTGCTGTACGTCACGCACCGTCTCGACGAGGTCTTCGAACTGGCCGACCGCGTGTCGATCCTGCGGGGTGGACGCGTCGTACTCAGCAAGGAGGTGAAGGACTGCACGACCGCGGATCTCGTCGCCGCGATCGTCGGTCACTCCGACACGGGCGCCAAACGCGCGGCCAAGGAGAATCGAGTCCACCAGACGCCGTTGCTCGAAGTCAGGGATCTGCTCGCTCCGGGCATCGGGCCGGTCAACCTGCAGTTGCAGCCGGGTGAGGTGCTCGGCATCTACGGTCTCGTGGGTTCGGGGCGTACCGAGCTCCTCGAGGGCATCTACGGTGCCCGTCGCCTCCACGGCGGTCAGATCCTCCTCGAGGGCAACGAGGTCAAGCTCTCCCGGCCCACCGATGCGGTGAGTGCCGGAGTGGCACTGGTCCCGTCCGACCGGAAGCACAAGGGAATCTTCGGTCAGCTCAGTGCCGAGGACAACATGGTGCTGCCCATCACCGAGAAGCTGTCCCGGATGGGCATGCGCCAGAAGGGTCGGGAGCGGAAGGCCTTCGATGCGATGGCCGACGAGCTCCAGCTGCAGCCGAAGCGGAAGTCTCTCGAAGGTCGCCGCTTCTCCGGGGGAAACCAGCAGAAGCTCGTGGTCGGCCGCTGGCTCCAGCCATCCGCCGGCTGCCGGGTGTTGCTGCTCGACGAGCCCACGCAGGGCGTCGATGTCGGCGCCCGCGCCGAGCTCTATCGCGCGCTGCGCAAGTTCGTCGGGGAGGACCGCGGCGCGATCGTCGTGTCCTCCGAACCCGAGGAGCTCCAGCAGATCGCTGACCGCGTCCTCATCCTCTCCCGCGGATCACTCGCAGCCGAGGTGCCGCGGGAAGAGATCACCGAATCGCACTTGCTCGAACTCGCCCACCTGGGCGAGAAAGGAAAGGTCGACGCATGAAGACGAACGCCATGCGCCTCAAGAACATCAAACCCGAGTGGTTGATCAACAACGTGCTGCTGATGGCGCTGGTTCTGCTGATCATCTACTTCACGATGAAGTCCGATGCCTTCCTCAATGGGGGCAACTTCAAGATCATCCTGCAGAACAACGCGATTCTCGGTGTCGTCGCGGTAGCCGCCACCTTCGTCGTGATCAGCGGAGGCGTCGATCTCTCCATCGGGTCGACAGTCGGCCTGTCGAGTGTGATCACCGCCTTGTCGGTCACCCAGTGGCACCACGGCGTCTTCCTGTCGATGGTCTTCGGCATTCTCGCCGGGGCGGCGGTCGGCGCCATCAACGGCTTCCTCTGCGGCTTCCTCGGGCTGAATCCGGTGATCGTCACCCTCGGTATGCTCGGCGCCGTACGAGGGCTGACCCTCCTGATCCATCATGACCAGGTCTTCGGGCTGCCCGCCTCAATGGCCAAGATCGGCACCGACGAGTTCCTCGGACTGCCGCTCGTCGCCGTGGTCGCGATCCTGGTCTTCATCGCCGGTGGGGTCTTCCTGCGGCTCTCGACATGGGGTCGCTACCTGTTCGCGATCGGTACCAACAAGGACGCCGCGCATCTGGCTGCGCTCCCGGTCCGGGCGCTGCCCTTCGCGATGTACCTCGCGTCGGGCCTTGCCAGCGGCGTAGCCGGCGTGCTCCTCACCGCGCGCCTCAACGGCGCCTCTCCGGGACAACAGGGACTCAACATGGAGCTCCAGGCACTCACGGTCGTTCTGCTCGGTGGCGTCGCCTTCTCCGGAGGTCGCGGCCGCCTGTCGGGCGTCCTCATCGGCTGGGCCTTCATCGGTGTGCTCGAGAACGGCCTCACCCTCACGAACGTCACCCCGTTCGTGGAGACACTGGTCATGGGTCTGGCGCTGGTCTTCGCAGCGAGCCTCGACGGGTTCGGCAACTGGCTCACCCCGCGCCTGCAGGATCGCAACCGCGTGGCCGCCCAGGTGGAGGAGAACGGGAACTCGCCTTCGGTGTCGAGTCCCGGCTCGGAGCCCGCCCATCGCGCGCTCGACGGCGCGACCGGATGAGAGGTGCCGTGGGGTAGGGACGAAACACTACCCACGGCACGCCAGGAGGACGCGTCCGTCACGAGTGGGTGGCGGACGAGGGCGTGCTGCTCGGGATGCGTTGCGATCCCGAGTGCGAACGGGCCGCCCGTCCCTATCGGGACCGGGCGGCGAACAGCCGACACATTCCATCATCGTGGTCCGCCCGTGTCGGCTCGCTTCGCGGGCTCTGTGCCTGCTCGTCGTGAGCGCCCAAAGAAACGGCCCCCGCCTTCATGGCGGGGGCCGTTTGCGCTGGTGGTCAGGGGCGGGGTCGAACCGCCGACCTTCCACTTTTCAGGCGGACGCTCGTACCAACTGAGCTACCTGACCAAGCGCGGGAAACGATACATGAACTGGGGCGCGCGCCGACAATCGGCAATGCTGGTGGACGATCGCCAGGGTGACGCTCAGCCCCAGCCCCATGCATGCAGTCGTTCGTCGTCGATGCCGAAGTGGTGGGCGATCTCGTGTACGACGGTGATCCGCACCTCCTCGATCAGTTCGTCGACATCGCGACACATGCGAACCAGGGGGCCCTGGAAGATCAGGATCCGGTCGGGAGCAGTGAAGGTGTAGTTGCTGTCCCGCCTGGTCAGCGCGATCCCGTCGTACCGGCCCAGGAGGTGGGGATCGTCGGCGGGAGCCTCCGGCTCGATCAGGATCGCCACGTTGTCGATCAGGTCCAGCAGCTCCCCGGGCAGGCTGTCCAGGGCATCGGCGACGTACCCCTCGAAGTCCTCGTCCGTGACGTCCATGTGGCTCAGTCTGGCCGAGCCGACCAATTGGAAGGTGACGCCGCCTTGCCCCTATGCTGTGTCGGTCGTCGGCAACGTCGGCCGGGCCCCCATCGTCTAGCGGCCTAGGACCCCGCCCTTTCACGGCGGTAGCACGGGTTCGAATCCCGTTGGGGGTGCGAAACGGCCTGTTCTGTCCACCGGACGTCCTCGATTGTGAGTTGGGTGCCCGGATGGGTTAGCATTCCGTGGCTCCTGATTGAGGAGCAGCAACACCTGGCCCCGTAGCGCAGTTGGTTAGCGCGCCGCCCTGTCACGGCGGAGGCCGCGGGTTCGAGTCCCGTCGGGGTCGCCACGAGAAGGTTCTCTGATCAG
>Ga0164242_10003005_pt1 | contig 19311 bp, 21 predicted proteins | sample OricomgcompostMG_FD_108783 | JGI IMG/M metagenome (GOLD analysis project Ga0164242, IMG submission 108783) | Miracle-Growth compost microbial communities from Emeryville, California, USA - Original compost - Miracle growth compost (MG) ... | reverse complement strand
TCATCGTTCCACTTCAAAATAATTTTTAAATGTTTCGTGCAAACCCACTTTGGCCAGGTGCGAATGCGGCGATTCCAACAACGGATTTAAAAGATCAAAAATAACTTTCGCCAGGTTTTCCGAAGTGGGAATGAGATGTTCAAATTCGGGACAATCTTCATTGAGATGGCGATGATCGAAACGTTCGATAATCGTTTCGTCTACCAATTTATCCAATTGTGGCAACGCCGCTAGTTGGCCGGTTTGCGGATTCGGCTCGCCTTCCAATGTCACTTCCAAGGTGTAATTGTGGCCATGTCCAGCCGGATTATTGCATTTGCCATAACGCCGTTCGTTTTCGGATTCGGGCAATCCCGGCGCATGCAAACGATGCGCCGCGCAAAAGTCATAAGATCGGGTGAGATACATGGTATTGATGGTTTTGACGATCCACAATCGGGGCGATTCATCCAATTGAAGGCGATCCAACTGACCGCTGCCCAAAGTGCCCGGCAGGTGATTCCATAAACAGTTTACAAGATTTTCCAGCGTGGGCAGAATGGCTTTAAATTCGTCTAAGCCATTCAAATACTGTCCATCAAAATAAGCCGCGGCATCAGCCAGAAACGGTTTTAATTCCGTGATGTTGACGATCATGCCATCGTCACCATGCACCGCGCCGCCGTAGAATGCATCGATCAAATAATCGTGGCCATGCAGACGCGAGGCTTTGCCAAAGTGTGCAAGGTTTTCTTGTACATCCCAATCTTCCAAATATAAACGGCGCGTGGCGCTGAAAAACGCCTTGCGGCCTAAAAGTACTTTTGGTTTCACTCTTTGAGGTTAACGTAAAACGGGAAATTACAAAATGGAAATGAACTATTTTGAATTGCTATTTTGTTTTTCATAAATCATTACATTACCACCGTCGGGATCGCCGTAACCCCAAATAATGTCGTAAGGCGGTGTTTCCCCCATAAGGGCTGGAGTTGCTATCCAAATGTTTTTAGAAATGAATTCTATTCCCCAAAATTTATCCGTGTAATTCCCCTCATCCACTTCGCCAACTATCTGTATTTTCCACTTTCCATAGCCTGAGCTAAACTTGCTGATTGACCAATCATCAGCCCATACTGGCATGTTTATCATTGAGAATGTTCCATCAGAACGAAGGATCAACTTATGCTGAGTAGGTTTTGAACCGTTACTTGCTACCAATTTATCGACCGGCGTTGAGTTCAGCGTTTGGGTATATAACACGTATGTGCCAGCTACTTCACTTTGCAGCGGCTTGCTTCGCGTGTAGTCTCCAGAATAAGGATCATACTGGCAGCCGCTTATCCATGTTAAAGCACAAACAAGAATCATCAATTTGAAGCTAAAGATTAAGTGTTTCATTTTGCCTTTGAATATCTTTATCTCATTATGACACATCATAATGAGAAGCACCCGAGCATAATAGATTTCAGAATTGTTTTGTATTTTGCTATTTGGAATTTAATCCTCCAGCGGTTGCGCCAACGCCGCTGGCGCTTTGGACTTTCCCGCAAATCCCGCCAATGTCAACAACGTAAAAATATAAGGCAGCGCAATCAGCAACGGATAAATAATTGCGCCCCACGCAGCGTTGGCGAAAAAGGTTTGCAGATAAAATTGCGCGCCTTCCGCCGCGCCGAAAAGCAACGCTGCACCGAGCGCGCCCCAGGGATTCCAGCGTCCGAAAATCACGATGGCCAGCGCGATGAAACCGCGTCCGGCGGTCATGTTTTCGGCGAAACTGTTGGTGTGCGACATCGACAAAAACGCGCCCGCCAAACCGCACAACGCGCCATTAATGAGCGTTGCGGTCCATCGCATTCGCAAAACCGGAATCCCGGCAGCTTCGGCGGCCAGCGGATATTCACCCACGGCGCGCAATCGCAACCCTGTAAAAGTACTTTTGAATAGGTACCATAAAAGCGGTACTAAAATAATTCCAGCTATGCTGAAAATCCATTGCGGCAGCGGCACGGAGGCATAGTTTGGCGCGTGATCGCCCAACGCGCGATGCGCCACGCCGGTTGCGCCCAGCGCCAATAAATTGATGCCGGTGCCCACCACAATCGCGTCGCCTTTGAATGTAAAAGTGAGAAACGCGAAAAGCGCCGCGAAAATAACGCCGCCCAAAACCGCGGCGATCAAACCGATCCAGCCACTGCCGCTGCCAAACGAAGCCGCTGCGCCGCACCACGCGCCAACCAGCATCATGCCTTCGAGGCTGATATTCAAAACGCCGGCGCGCTCGCCAATTAATTCACCCAACGACGCCAGCAAAAGCGGCGTCGCAAAGGCAAAAGTGCTGAGAATGAGTTGGCGCAAAATGATGTCTTCCATGCGAATACAAGTGCGTAAAAGTACTTTTACTATCTCTCTGGAAACGCGTAGTTCGTCATGCCCAGACAATAAACTTCAACGCGATTAACCCGATAAACACAAAAACACTGGTGCGCATCTGTTCTGTAGGCACTTTTTTCAGAATGCGCGTTCCAACCAATGCTGTCGCGGTTACTGGCAACACCGCCCAAATGGCGATGTGCATAATATGCGCGGTGAAGAATCCTTCTTGAAACATGACGCCCGTTCGCATCACCGCGCCCACGGTGAAAAGCAGTTGCAGCATGGCGATAATTCTTTCTTTGTTCCACGGTTTTGAATAGACATACGCCACCAATGGCGGACCGCCGGAACTGAACGCGCCGCTGAGCATACCGCTGAGAATTCCGATGGGCAAACCCGTCCATTTTGCTAAACGCAGCTTCGCAGTGCCGCGCCAGCTTGTCCATAATTCCTGCACTGCGAAGATCAGCAACACAGCGCCCAACAGCCGAAGCAGTAGATCCGCCGGAGCAACTGCCAGCAAATACACGCCGAGCGGAATGCCGATACAAGTGCCGATAACCAGCAACCAGCCATCGCGCCAGCGAAAATGTCGCCAATGCGCGCAGAACACGAGCAACACAATTGGCAACGTAAAAAGCACCACCAGCGGCGTCGCTTCCCTGACGGAAATAAACAATGGCAGCAGCGCCATCGACACCATGCCAAATCCAAATCCCAGCGCGCCCTGCACAAATCCCGCCAGCGCCAATCCCAGAATGCATCCTATAATAATATGCGTTAACATGTATTTTTCGTCAACAGATTTCTCGCTTGAAAAACCGCGCGCGTAAGCAAACGGAAATATTTGTCGTCTAAATAAGTGTCCCGCTTGCTCACGCGCGCGGTTCTTCATTTCTCGATTTAACCATAATAACCTAACTGATTCTGAATTGACTGCCTATTTTTATGTTTCCCCAAACACTGATTTTGCATTTCGACGGAACGCGCATCGAGGGAATTTCTCCGTTTGCGACGCTGGAATTTGCGAATAATAAATGGCGTTGGATAATGCATGAAAGTACTTTTCAGGGAAAAAACAACAGCGGCGAAGCGCAGGGTTTTTTTGCAGAATTACGAAACGCGCTGCGCTGGGGGCAAAAGTACTTTTCCGGCGGCGGCGCGATTGGATTCACTTCTTATGAATTCGCGCGGCATTTGGAACCGCAGGCTTTCACGCATTTTGTTAAGGAGAAGGGGTCGAGTTTGCCGGAAATGCGATACACATTTTTCCACGAATTGCGCCGCAGCGCATTATCAAAACCTCAAGAAAGTACTTTTACAACCGCCACGCCGCCGCCGCTTGAAGAGGAATATCGCAATGCCATCGAAACTATTCTGCGATATATTTCCGAGGGCGATATTTATCAAGCCAATTATGTACGGCGTTTTGAAAAGACGCTGCATCTTTCTCCGTCTGATTTATTTCATCAATTGTGGCAACAACATCCCATGCCATTTTCGGCGTTATTGGAATGGGATGATTTCGCCATTGTCTCCAATTCACCGGAACGTTTTTTGAAAGTGCAGAACAAAACTGTGCGCGCTCAGCCAATCAAAGGCACAATGCGGCGCGGCGAAACGCCGGAAGAAGATGACGCCATAAAAGTACTTTTGGAGAACTCTGCCAAAAATCGCGCGGAGAATGTGATGATTACCGATCTGATGCGCAACGATTTGGGGCGCGTTTGTCAATATGGCTCCGTCAACGTTCCGCAATTATGTCAGGTAGAAACGTTCCCTACATTGCATCATTTAGTTTCGATAATTGAAGGAAAATTGCGAGATGACAAAGATGCGTTGGATGTTTTCAGCGCAGCATTTCCCTGCGGCTCCATCACCGGCGCGCCAAAAATCCGCGCGATGCAGATTATAGACGCACTGGAATCCACGCCACGCGGCGTCAGCATGGGCTCGCTGGGTTATCTGGATTTTCAGGGAAACGCCGATTGGAACGTTGCCATTCGCACGGTTCTCTGCAAAGACGGAAAAGCATCGTTTCACGCTGGCGGCGGAATCGTGGCAGGCAGCACCGCCAATGATGAATGGAACGAAATGCAATTGAAAGCAGCGGCGATCGGTAGGGAATTGGGATAAAAATTTATTTGTTTAAAATTCACTCAAATGTGGTAAAATAAAAGAGTAACGTTCAAACCTAATCATTAAAAAGGAAATACAATGATGAAACGTGAAAAAAGTGCATTTACTCTAATAGAACTTTTGGTCGTTATTGCAATTATTTCAATATTGGCGTCGATTCTTTTCCCCGTTTTTGCGCGAGCGCGTGAAAACGCCCGCCGCGCCAGTTGCATAAGTAATCTAAAACAAATTGGGTTGGGCATGATGATGTATAAGCAGGACTACGACGGTAGATTCTTGCGCGCCGGCTGGGTAGAAGATGAAGTTCTTCCCTGTCCTAGTGGAAGTGGATCATGTCCGGCGAGTTGGCCGGTAAAAATTTATCCGTATGTGAAAAGCGTTCAGGTATTCAATTGTCCCAGTGACACCAAGGCATGGCGAGGAGATACTTCAGGAACGGGAGGTGTGTATGGTGTTAGCTATGGCTATAATTATGCGAATTTGGATTGGGTCAACGAAGCGGCAATAGAAAAGCCGTCGCAAATGATCATGATGGCAGACATGCAAGGAAGTGTCACGTATGCGTTATCTCAATCTAATGCCTATAACTCTACCACTGATATTCGTGAAATTTCCGATCGCCATCTTAACGGCACTGTTATTAATTTCGTCGATGGGCATGCCAAATGGATGCATATCGCTCGCATTACCGCCAACGATCATACAATTCCACCGACTGCAGCAGAGGGAGTTTATTGGAAAGCGAACGCCAGTAGCTGATCCTAAAAGTACTTTTACGAAAACCGATACTTCAATCGCCAGACTCCACTTGCTGGAGTCTGGCGTTTCTTTTCGTTACAATAATTACAGGTGATTCCCCTATGCGTAAAAGTACTTTTACACTCCTAATAGTAATCTGCTCATTGTGTTTATTTATATTGCCATCTCTTGCAGATACACAAAACCTGGTGACAAATGGCAATTTTGAGCAGATCGAAAAAGATCAGGCTACGGGATGGAATTTTTCTACCGCCAAGCCAGAGATTTTCAAACTCTCCTTTCCACAAGTCAAAGAGCAGGGAAACGTGGCGCAAATGGATGTCAGTAGCGCTGCGATGTCAGGTTATTTGGGACAAACGATCACCGTTAAACCGCACACCAATTATCGTCTATCAGCTTTAGCGCAAATGAATAAAGGGAGTATTTTAATCTTCATCCACGGCGGCGCGGATAAGACGAAACTCGACACCAGAATCTATATTCAAACACTGGAAGGTAATCCATTAGTTCCGTGGTTCTGGGATAGGAAATGGATTCAGGGCAGCTCCGGTTTTCCTCATCGTGAGCTTGGTCTGGTGCGCAATTTTCTGGCGGATCCCGGCAAATGGGAACCGGTGTCCATCGATTTTAATTCAGGCGAATTGAGCAGCGTCACCGTTTCGCTGGGCGCGTATTTTAAAGCTGGACAATATCAGTTTGACGATGTGTCGGTTACAGAAGTGCCGGCGGCGAAATAGTCTTTTCCTTTTTGTAATTCGGATATTAAGACATGTCGATTTCAGGTCAACTGGTGACGCAGATAAACGCTGCTGACTATTCAATTATTCCAGCGGGAGATTTTGTTTGTCCGATGCACTTGCATCATTTTCATCAGTTGGACGTGATTCTGGACGGACAGGTGAGTGTATTTATCTCCAGTAAGTTGGAGATCAAAGCGCGGCGTGGAATTGCGATATTAATACCGCCGCTTTGTCGCCATTCCTATTCATCGCACAACGGATTCCGGCAAATCTCTTTCAAGTTCCATCTGTCACCGCAACATTGGGCGCGCTTTGGCGTTGAACATCAGAGCATGAAATTACCGGAATATCGGTTGCAAGAATTGGAAAATTGCGGTGAAAATTTACAGTCGCAATCTTCGTTAGCGCAGCAACAAGCGTTTGCCACGCTTTCATTATGTTTAATTTCGTTGGCTGAAACAATTAAATTCGAGCCGATTTCAAATCAAAAGAACACGCTTTTGCCGCAGTTGTGGCAGTTGCTGGAAACTATCGAAGAGCGACCTTACGCCGGATGGTCGGTGAGCCAACTGGCGCGTTCGTCGCATCTTTCGGTCGATCATTTTTCGCGTTCCTTTCATCAACTGCTTGGCGTCACGCCGCAGCATTATTTGCTGGAAGCGCGAATGCGCGCCGCGGCTGCGGATTTGTTGAGCGACGCTGCGATTCCTATCAAACATATTGCGGAAAATGCGGGATATGCCACCGTGCACGCTTTCAGCCGCGCCTTCAAAATCGTCTTCGATATTTCCCCAGCTGCTTATCGCCGTGCGCCTCGCCAATTCTGATATTGCCTGCCAACGGATTCGGGTAAAAATGCCGCGTGCAAAATCAAAGACTTTTCATTTTTGTCGCGCTATTCTTTGAGTTATTCCCGTTAAAATAGGAGATTTAAAATGTCAACAACACAAACGTCCATTACGCAATCGCAGCAAGATCAATTTGAAAACGAGGGTTATATTATCCTGCCAAAAGTACTTTCACCAGATGTGGTGGAAAGTGCGCGTCGATCTGTTCAACAATTGGTGGATCGCGAAGCCGACAAGTTGATGGAAAGAGGGTTAATTTCTGATCCGCTAAAAAGCGAGCCGTTTGAAACACGGTTGTTACGTCTTTATGAAAATCATCTCGATGCAGCGCCCAATTCCTTCCGTCCCGAATTGCATTTAGCAGGTCTTTTTCCCATCTTCTTTGATTCAAAAACACTCGACGTGGCAGAAGCGTTTCTCGGCTCGGAAATTCGCCTTTATCCCAATTACACGGTTCGGCCTAAATTGCCCGATCATTGTGCATCACTGGTTCTCTGGCATCAGGACGGCGGATATACAGCAGTTAATTCCGCGGAAAGCGCAGGGCACGATGTTAGTGAAATGCGAATGTTAAATGTGTGGTCGCCGCTGGTGCCTGCGAATCGCCAAAACGGTTGCATGCAATTTGTGCCGGGCACGCACAAACTCGGTGTACTGCCGCATGAAAAGCGCAAGCATTATTTGGAAATTGCCGCTGAGTATTTGAAACCGCGCGAGAAAGAGGCGATTGATATTGAATTGGATCCCGGCGATATTGTTCTATTTAGCAATCTGCTTTTTCATCGCGGTTTGTCGAATCTCACGAAAGCTGTCCGCTGGAGTTTGGATTGGCGTTATCAAGATGCGAATCAGGATACATTACGTAAAGAAAAAGGACATATTGCGCGTAGCCGTCAAAATCCTGACAGCGCTATCAAGAGTGCGAAAGAATGGACGGACGCGCGTTTTGAATAGGTAGGAAAAGTACTTTTGCATATAAAAAACTCCCTCTCCCCGGCGGGAAGAGGGCTGGGTGAGGGCGATGTTTGCGGTAGTATAAAAGTACTTTTGTAATGCATTCCGTTTGTTGAATTCATGATCCGAAAAACAGCGTCTTCAATTGCGCCCGTGATTGTCCAGCCCATTTAAATCGAGGCATCAACGCCACGGCGCAAATTAAAACGCCGGTAATTACCGAAACCATCACCGCGGGAATTCCCGCCGTGCGTTCCATTGCGCCGCCGCCGGCGTCCAAAAATCCGAATAACATCGCTGCCGGAATCATTGCCAAGGGATTTAAATTTGCCAGCAACGCCACGGCAATTGCGGTGTAGCCGTATCCCGGCGTGCCGGTGGAAAGTTGTTTCGTCGCGCCACAAATTTCCAACGCGCCGGCCAATCCGCTTAACGCGCCGCATAATCCAACCGCAAAATATGCCTGCGATACTGTGGCGATTCCCGCAATTTTTGCTGCCCGTTCGCCGCTTCCGGCGGCGCGCATCAGAAAGCCTTTTTCAGTGCGCGTGAATAACCACCAAACGCCTAATGTGCAAAGCAGCGCGAGAATCGCGCCTGCGTGCAACGTGGTTCCCGATAACAATGACGGAAGTTGCGCGGCGCGCGGCAGCACATCACTTTGCGGTTGCGATTGTGCTGTCTCCAATAACCAGCCATGCACGCCGCCTGGCGTGGAAGGCAATTGCAGCGAAAATGCCACCAACGCCACGGCGACATAATTGAGCATAATGGTGGTGATAATCTCCGGCGCGCCTCGGCGATATTTGAGCCAGCCCGCAATCAGCGCCCACAACGTGCCGCCAATAATTCCGCCCAGAATCGCCGCAGGTAAAAGTACTTTTAGTGGCAAGGAAGTTTTTGTGGCAATTCCCGTTGCCGCCAAAGCGCCGATGAGAAATTGACCATCGGCGCCGATATTGAAAAATCCGGCGCGAAACGCCACTGCGACGCTAAGCCCGGTTAAGAGCAGCGGAACTGTTTTTGCGAAAGATTCGGCTAATCGCACGCGACTTCCAAACGCGCCATCCAGCAAAGCCGCGCCGGCCGTCAATGGATTTTGGCTGGTGACTAATAGTATCAACGCGCAAACCATAAATGCTGCAACAATCGCCAGCAGCGGCGCGAGGAATCTGAGGAGAGGTTTTATGCCGTGCATATAAATGTAATGTGGGGTCACGGCTTGCCGTGTCCCTGCCTGATTATAGCTTACCGGACACGGCAAGCCGTGTCCCGACAGAATTTCCCCCCATCAATTCACCGATGATTTGACGATCCACGCCACGAGACAATAATTTTTCATCTGGCAATAATTGTCCTTCATACAAGACGCCAATACGATCCGACAATGCCAATATCTCATCCAAATCCGTGGAGATCAATAAAATCGCTTTGCCGTCTGAGACGGCTTGGCGAAGTTGTTCATGCACAAAAGCAGCAGCGGCCACGTCAAGTCCGCGCGTGGGATCAACTGCCACAATCAGCTCCGCGCCAAATTGCAATGCTCTGGCCAGCACCACTTTTTGCTGATTGCCGCCCGAAAGCCGACTCGCCAAAGTGCGTTCTTTTGTTTGCGGCGCGCGCACATCAAAATCAGCCATCATTTGCCGCGCTTGATTTTGCGTCTGTTTCCAGTTGAACCCAAAAGTACTTTTTGCTCCTTTGCGCAAAGCGCCATTAAGCGCTAAATTTTCAGCAATATCAAAAGTTGGAATCAGTCCTTCCGTGCTGCGATCCGGCGGCACAAAAGCGGGCGGCGCGGATGAAAGTACTTTTATGGAGCCACTCTGTGGATTGCTTAAACCAGCCAGCGCTTCAAATAAATCGCGTTGCCCATTTCCATCCACGCCAGCCAATCCTACGATTTCTTCGGCGTTTACTTGCAATGAAAAATTCTTCAAAATCCCGCTATGGAGATTATTTATCTCGAGAATAATTTTTGATGAGCGCGCACGCTCTGACTGCAACGAAGACTTTTCAGTTATCAAATTTACATCGCGTCCCACCATTAATCGCGCCAATTCGCTGGCGTTCGTTTGCGAAGAGGCGCGTTCGCCGGTGATTTTCCCCTGTTGCAAAACCACGACGCGGCTGCACAATGAAAGTACTTCTTGCAATTTATGCGATACAAAAACAATTCCGCAACCGCGATCACGCAATTCGCGCAGCACGGTGAAAAGTTCTTCCGTTTCTTGCGGTGTAAGATTTGCGGTCGGTTCGTCCAGTAATAAAATTTTGGCCATTTCACCGGAATTGGTGCTGCCAAAAAGCGCTTTGAGAATTTCTACGCGTTGCCGTTCGCCGGTATTGAGTTCTTCCACCAATTGGCTGCCATCAATTTTCCAACCCAATTTTTCAGCCCATTCGGAAATGCGTTGATTCCAATTTGCAGCGTTGAAAATGGAGGATTTTTTCTCCGAGTGCAACGCCACATTTTCGGCCACGGTAAAACCAGGAACCAACATAAAGTGCTGATGCACAACGCCAATTCCAAGAGCAGTTGCCTGGCGCGGAGAAGTTAATTGCAGAATATTTTGATCTAAAAGAATCTGTCCTGATGAAGGCTGCAAAACGCCGCCGACAAGATTCATCAAAGTACTTTTGCCCGCGCCATTTTCGCCCAGCATTCCGACAATTTCGCCGGATTGCACCGTGAAATTTATCTGTTGCAAAGCTGTGAAAGCGCCGAAAGTCTTGGTGATACCGCGCAGTTCTAACATGCGGGTTAAAGTATGACAGATGGAATGAAAGTACTTTTAGTGGGAAAAGTACTTTTGGCGAGGAGAAAAGAAAATAAAGACGCTTGGGGAATCAGCCTTCCACAATATCGCCTTCAATGGGATCGACGCGCAATCCTTGTTCCTGCAAATAGGCGATGACGCGGTCGATTTCGGCATCGTCGCCGGTGAATTCCAAATCCATCCAACCAGCTTCGGCCTCAACATTGGCGCGACGAATGGAATAGACGACATCAAATTTTTTGGCAACATTGCATATCACCGGTTCGGCGATACGCTCTTTAGGAAATGTCAAATGAATACGATCACGCATGATAATACCTTTTGCAATGAACAGTTATCAATAAGCAATGAACAATGGCAAAAGTACTTTTTGCCCTGCTCATTGCTCATTGTTAATTGCAAATTGTTATTTGCCGCCGGCGATGGCGGGAACGATTGAAACTTCGTCGCCGTCTTTGAGCGGCGTGTCCAGTTTCTGCAAAAAACGTACGTCTTCTTCGTTGACATACACGTTTACAAAACGGCGCAATTCGCCATTATCATCGAGCAAGCGGGTTTTGAATTCGCTATTCTGGCTGGCCAATGTTTCCACGGCTTCGCGCAGGTTGGTTGCGTTGACTTCTACTTCGGTTTTGCCATCCACCAATTTTTGCAACGGGGTTGGAATGCGGACTAATACACTCATTAAAACTGACTCCTTAAATTTGCTACTCTATAATTTACCCTAATTTCAGCCCGGTTGCATCTTCAAAGGAACTGAGATTGGGTTTGATCTGAATCGGCTGCGACGTCTTGCCAAATACTGCTTCCTGCGTTTTCAGGCCGATGCCGGTGATGTAGGCAACGACGGTTTCGTCTTTGCCGATCTGGCCGCTTTCAGCCAATTTCTGCAACACGCCAATAGTGACGCCGCCGGCGGTTTCAGTGAAAATACCTTCTGTCTCGGCCAGCAATTTGATGCCATTCACAATTTCGTCATCGGTGACGGTAGCGGCGGAACCGCCGGTTTTCTTGATGATGTCGATGGCGTAAATTCCATCTGCCGGATTGCCGATGCCCAGACTTTTGGCGATGGTGTTGGGTTTGACCGGCGACACAAAATCATCGCCGCGCAAATAAGCGCCGGCCACCGGACTGCAACCTTCGGCCTGCGCCGCGCTGACGCGAGTGCGCTTTTCGTCGATCAATCCGAGTTTGACCAATTCGCCAAAACCCTTGTGCACCTTGGTTAAAAGCGATCCCGAAGCCACCGGAACGACGACGTGATCGGGCGCTTGCCAGCCCAATTGTTCGGCCACTTCATAAGCCAGCGTCTTGGAACCTTCGCTATAATAGGGACGGACATTGACATTGACAAATGCCCAATTGGTGCGATCGGCAATTTCGGCGCAGAGACGATTGACCTCATCATAATTGCCATCCACCGACAGCAGATTAGGATTATAAATCAGCGAGTTCATCACTTTGCCCGCTTCCAAATCAGAGGGAATGAAAACGTAACATTTCAATCCCGCATGCGCCGCGTGCGCCGCCACGCTGTTGGCGAGATTTCCGGTCGATGCGCAAGCCGCGGTATCAAAACCCAGCTCCACAGCGCGCGACAGCGCCACCGAAACTACGCGATCCTTAAAACTCCAGGTGGGATTTGCCGTGTCGTTTTTGATGTAGAGTTCTTTAATACCCAGCTTTTTAGCCAGTCGTTCCGCGCGCACCAGCGGCGTGAAACCGGCTTCGAGATTAACTTTCGGTTCGCCCTCCACTGGCAAAAGCGGCGCATAACGCCAGATCGAAGCGGGCCCTTTAGCGATGGATTCGCGCGTCATCAAGGTTTTGATGACATCATAATCGTAATCCACTTCGAGCGGGCCAAAGCAGAATTCGCAGACATGCCGAGCTTCCAGCGGATACTCGGAACCGCACTCGCGGCATTTCAAACTTTTGAGACGAGGGGAAGATGCTTTCTGACATTCTTGGCCAGAAGTTTCTTCAAGATGAGAAGTAGACAAAGCGTGCTCCTTTTCGTGACCTTAACAAGGCTCACACGCGCCATCCGGGAGATTCCCCTTCTGCCTGCCCTCCCGTTGCGTGCAAAAGTACTTTTATGAATGCGAACGAAAAGTACTTTTCACCCAGCGCCTTTGTAGGCCAGAATGAGTAAGATGGACTATTAAACCCTATCATTTATGGGGTGGTTCGTCAATTGAAACCGCAGCACATGAAATGCAGCTAAGTTTTGATTTCTGATTTTGGCTACACTACATTTCGCAATTCGTAGCTATCGCCATAAGGAATTGATTAAAGATAATCCAATGAGTCACATTGTCAATGCGCTACGGGTATTCAAGCAAAATCGTGTACTCTTTGTTGGGGTTTTGCTGTTGTTGCTCTCTGCTTATCCCATTTTTCTCATCGCGAAGGAAATAAAAGCGATAAACGACGCTGATGCGAGATATAATGTTGTCGCTTATGGCTGGCAAAGCACGGGAGATCCGTCATTGGATTTTAAAGTCAAATGTGTGGGAAACCGCACTTTCGTGGATTTTTACGGACAAAGAGTTCTCCTTTCGGACGAATTTAAAATGTCCAGAAGTCCTGATGATTATGACAGCGACAGTTTTGATAAAACATAGTTAGGCATTGTCCACATCAGTATAAATGGACGAGATTATACGCATTCTTCGTTAGTCGAAATTCGGACCGAAGTGGATGATACTAATCGATATTGGATGCAGGTTATGGTAGCAGAAATAACTGACAAAATGGAAAACAAAACGCAATTAGCCATATTGCAATCTTTTCCACGTTTCGATTTCAATAATATTGCCAACTTTAAATCTCAATGATATGAACTGTCGGATTCTTTTTGTTGATAAAAATGGCAATGTTGAGCAAGATACCTTCAAGTTTAAAGACAGAGCCCGTCCAATTTACAGAGCTTTACTTGCTTATTACGTTGCCCCAGGACCGTTAGGCATTACATCACAAGCACTCTCTTTTATGCCAAGTTATTTGTATCCGTTAATATATCCATTCATAACCGGCATATTAGGGCTAATCCTCACAGCGATAGGTTTTAGGTTACACCAAAAACGACTGTGTAAAACATCATAATGCATTGATGCGGCTCTTGTTTTCAAATCTTTGAAACAGGCCATGCTGTCGGTATCGTCCCGTCCCAATGTAAATCAGGTTGAAGAGCACATGAATTAAAGGTGTGAGTTTTGGTATGTGAAGCATGCGCGTCACGGTTAATTACTGTCTCACTTTCGCTTTGAAGAATCTGTTGTTTTGACGTTGATTATGAAGATTATCATTGAAAGAGAATACCATGGCGACTGAACAGGAATATCTTAATCAATTAAAAACCATGTCGCGCCGCCCTTCCACGCCTGGCGATTTATTGGCTGATTTAATGGAATGCAATAATCTCACACAGGCAGAAGTCGCGTTGCGCATCGGCGTTTCCAGGGCGACCATCAACCGGATTGTGCAAGGCCACCGCACTTTAACGCCTGAGCTGGCTCATCGCTTGAGCAGATTTTTCGGTTCTGACCCTGCGCTCTGGCTTAACTTCCAAAAGCAGGTAGACCTCTGGGATGCGCTGCACATGGATACCAGCCACTTTGAAGAAATAGAACCGTTGCATAAAGCGGCATAAAAGTACTTTTACCAGCTGTGCCGTGTAATATAGAATTAGTCGTCTTGTGCGCGGCTTTTGAGTAAGTGATACTTTCGGGGATAATAAGTGAGAAGATAAAATGAAATTACTAATTCTCAAAAATAAGTTTGGTGCGGTTGTTATAGCACTGCTTTGCTCGACAATGCTTTGTGCGTGTTCGAATTCAATAAACCAAAATCATACGCCAGCCCAAATGGTTCCATTTTCGATACTGGCGGACGAAGCCCGTTTGCAGAAGACTTCCAACCACACAAATGATCCAAACCAAAATGATTATTTGGTCAGCATATACATCAATCATAAAGGTGCCCGCCCAAACTGGTGGGGCAAGAAGATTTACAAAATTAATAGCCCAGAACTTCCTTCCACTGCTTTCTCGGATGACGGATTGAAGATGAAAGGGTTATCTAATATCCGCTTTGTCTCACCCAAACGTTCAGTTCGTCCAGGAGCATCAGGCACCTGGTTCAACCTGTACGACATCAAGACCAATAGGTATATGGTTATTTATTATATTCACCTATCAAAGGGTATCACGATTAGTAATACTCGATTTCAGGCCACACTCTTAACTGCGTCTAAACCCCTACATATTGATATTCCCGTAAAAGCGATCTGACAATAGCACAAACTAGGCGCGCAATCTCCGGGGCAAATGAGAGATGAAACTGTTATGAACAGTTAAAATCGGAAATAATGAACGACATGAAAATAAAAGTTGCCTTTTGGCTCATTGCACTATTGAGTTGTATCTCCAGTTCTTCACACGCTCAAAACGCCAAAACATATATTTATGGACAAGTGACTTACAGCACCGACAGTAAACCAGCCGCAGGTATCGAAGTTTGGGCGCGGCGTCTTAACGCGGCTGAATTGAAGGGCGACGCAGCAAATCGAGATCGCAAGTTTCATAAAGGAATAACGGAAAAGAATGGACATTACAAAATAGTCGGTTTGCAGCCTGGCCGCTATATTGTCTGGCTATTCCTGGGCGACCTCGGATCCGGAAGCCGATGGGTTAATAATTGGGCTGTTCGCAATCATGAAGTAAGTGTGATATCGCGCAAAGGCAAGCGCGTTAACTTTCAGTTTGTAAAAGGCGCAATGATAGAAGGACGTGTTGTATCCAAAGACACGGGCAAGCCCGTCGCCGGTCAATACATTGGGCTTTTTGACTCTCAGGAAAATTATCGTTATGCCGTCAGTAATGGCGACGGCAAATTTCGATTTAGAGTGATAGGCGGTAAACAGCATTTATGGGTTCACAAAAACGCAATCTCTCCGCCAAAAGGTTATTCTATGCCGATTAAAAGTACTTTTGATTTCGTAGTCAAGAATGGGCAAACTCACCTAGTCAGCATTCAGTTATCCGCCTTTTCGCATCGTAAGTGAGTTTAGACCGTTGCGGCGCGCAGCTATAAAAGTACTTTTATTATTCCCGCTCCGCCAACTGCGGATGCGCCAGCACATCAAAATATGCATCTAAATTCGGCGCTGTCGGCAATAGCACATTAAAGATACTATTGTTTGTCATGCCTTCATAATGTTTCTTTTGTTCTTCCGTCCATTGCCAGAATACATCGCCGTGCGCGTAAATCCAATCATAACGCGAGCTAAATGTATTGATTCCCGTCATTTGCGTCTTGAAAATTTCCGGCGTATACCAGGCGCTTTTATCGGCATAGGATCCCACGATTTCATCGCCGAAGGTTTCTTCGCGTCCGCTCCAGCCGATCTTTTTGCCGTCTTTCATAATAGGACGATAATATCCCAACGGCCATGCGCCCAGCGCGACGGAACAATAGTTTTTCCAGTAGTTCAATAATTCAGTCGGCAACGCATTTTGAGTTTCCGTTTGCACTCTTTGCGCGAAATTTCCCAGCGCGTTGATGCTGACCATGTGATAGGAACTTTCTGTCATCACGTGCACGCCGCCTGGCGCTTGCGTTTTGGCCATGGCGCTGATGATGCCGGTGAAGAGATCCTGGTACAATTCGCCATAATGTACAATTCCTTCCGGCAAAATCGTTAGCACCATATCCGGGTATTCCGTTAACATCGCAGCGGTGATGTCGTTCCAGCGCTGGTAAAACTTGGCTTTTAATTCCGGCAATGGATGAGGATCTTTAGCATAGCCAGACCAGCTGGGTTCATATTGTTTGGAAACATATTCCGTGTCCAGCGAAATTCCCACGCAGTCGCTGAGTTTGGCGAAACGCGCGCCCTGGCGGAAGTTTTCGGTTATCTTTTTCCACGCGGCATCGTCAAAAGGATCCGGCAAGCTGTTATATAATCCCACTTTGATGAAGTTGGAATCGATACCCACTTTTTTGCACGCCACATTGCAATTGCGCACCGCTTTTAACATGGCATTATCTTCGCCGATAACGGTGGGGCCGTCTTTAGATGCCCACGGATTGTCGTTCTGGCTGCGCATGATGCCTAATAAATTGAAACCGCCAAAACCACGTTTCGCCCAATCCGCTGCGGTGTCGCGCAAATAATTCACGTTGATCTGACTATTCAAAATAGTGCGTGGACGATTGGGACGGGTGTCAGGAATAATTTTATATTTTACATCCGGCACGCGCCGCAAAGCGGCATCGGAAAATAGCACGGTATTTTTAATGCCAGAGACATTTTGAATGCTAATTTCCACTCCTCTTTCAGATGCGCTAATAGCGGCGCTGGAATTGGTTAACGTGAGTTTTTTCCATTGATCGCTGACGATGAAATTGGGCGAATAATAGCTTGCCAGATACATGCGAACTTTTGCAGTCTGGCCTTTTTCCGCTTTGGCCCAAACCGATAATTCATATGTCCCGCTTTCCAACGGCACGTGGATATAAATTCCGGCTTTGGAAATAGTAGATTTATTTTCGGCCAACACAGCAACGCCGCCATCATGTCCCGCGTTGGCTTGGCGGGTGATTTGAATGGGATTATCGCCCGGCCCCCAATCATAGGCCGTCCAATTTTTGGGCAGGTTTGACAACGTACTATTCTGTGCCGGTGGATTTGCAAAATTCCCATTCGGCAGCAAGTTTTGATTATCCGGCGCAGCGTGGGCATGGCTGATTAATCCCAATGCCATCGTGCCCATTAAACAACTCTTCAAAATAGATTTCATATAGTTCATGTGTATTCCCTTCTTCCTTAAAAGTACTTTTGTTTATATTCGATATTTGTGCAAATTGTTATTCGTGCAAATTGTCAGTCTGAGCGAAGTCGAAGCCCTATCCAAAAGTACTTTTAGTGATGATTGCATTTGCCCGCACTTCGGCTTCGCTCAGTGTGACAAATGCAAAAGTACTTTTATGACAACGCTGGATTCCATGCAGGTTGATTTGTTTCTGTTGCTCCAGCTTTGCAGACGGATGCGCTATTATGCAAATACCATTTGGCGTGACCATCAGTGAAATTGACCACGCCGCCGTTAAAATGTGGAAACGCAGAGGGGTAATAGGTGCTCGCTGGATTTGTAAATGTTCCACAATACTCTGTGGGATTTGCATAGATTCCAAAACTGAGATGATAATCCATAGTGAGAACTATTTCCGAAGGGCGTTGGATTTGCGCTAATGAAACGCCTCCTGTGCATGTGGTGGGCAAACCTACCAACCGATTATATCCATAGCTGGGCACGTCCGCAGTGCCGGTTGCAGAAGGACATCTAAAAATTTGCGTGCTTTTCACATAGGGAAAAATAGCATCCATCCAGCTAACCCAATGATTGGCAGTGCTGCCGGAGCTGACTTTGTAAACGCCGCTGGGCTTGCTTGTGTCGGTATCAATAGTGCGGGAACTATAATCAGAAGACCACACGCCGCAATACAGCGGTGGAGGAAGTTTCTCATCATAGTCTTGCGTGTATTGCATGAAACCTAATCCGATTTGTTTCAGATTACTCATGCAACTGGTGCGGCGCGCGTTTTCTCTGGCGCGTGCAAAAACGGGAAATAAAATGGCCGTGAGTATTGATATAATGGCGATGACGACCAATAATTCTATTAATGTAAATCCCTTGTTCTGCAATTTCTTTACCATGATTTAATCTCCTTAAATTAGCGTATTGCATTTCATTATGCCATTTTCTGCGATAAAATCATATGTAACTAATAAGCAAACTTTTTGTAAGAAATGAAGATCTCTCGAAAACTTTCAGATTTTGCCGGCAATAATGAGTTGTTCTTTGAAAATGCCGCCACTTGTCCCTTGGGCGAATTAAAAGCGGCGGGCACTGGCCAACACGGTGATTTAAATCGTTGGCGTAAGCCGGATGTTTTGCGTTCGCGCGTTTCATTGTATGGTTTTGCGATGATCCTCCCTGACACGCAAGGCCATTACGATGACGAAAATAACTTTTGCTGCGAGATTGCAAACGGCGATTTCATCCTTCAGTTTCCCCATCTAAAGCATCGCTACGCCCCCGGCGATGGGCAAATGTGGAACGAAATGTGTGTAGGATTCAAAGGGCCGATCTTCGATACGTTGCGTGAATGCGGCGTGCTGGATGCGGCTTGCCCAGTGTGGCACGTGGAAAATATTGCGCCGTGGCAAACGCGTTTTGAGCAATTATTGCTGGCGCCGCGCCCCACCGATTTGCATAGTGTGACGCGGGAAGTGGCGCAGTTTCTGGCGTTTTTGTTGGAGATAATGGAAGCTGCCACGCCCAAAAACCAAACTGCCGCGCCGGACGACTGGTTCACCAAAGCCTGCGTGATGCTGACTAACGATCTCAGCCGCAAAGCCGACTTGCGCGAAATTGCGGCGAAACTGGGCATGAATTACGATTCCTTCCGCCGTCATTTTCAGCAACGCGCCGGCCAACCACCCATCAAATTCCGCGACGAACACCGCCGCGAAGCTGCCTGTAAACGCCTGCGGGAAACCAACGATTCCTGCTGGATCATCGCGCGTTATCTGGGGTTTTATGATGAGACACATTTTTCGCATAGCTTCAAAAAATGGACAGGAATCACGCCACGGCAATTTCGGGAAGGCTGCCGACAGGATGCGGGAAAAGTACTTTTAGCTCAGAGTAAAAAGTGAAGCCG
>Ga0164242_10003004_pt1 | contig 19315 bp, 17 predicted proteins | sample OricomgcompostMG_FD_108783 | JGI IMG/M metagenome (GOLD analysis project Ga0164242, IMG submission 108783) | Miracle-Growth compost microbial communities from Emeryville, California, USA - Original compost - Miracle growth compost (MG) ... | reverse complement strand
CGAGGTCGAGGGCAGCCTTCTCGGCCAGCGTGCGCAGAACAGTCGTGCGGTCAGCGCTCACCGTTTCTCCTATGCGCGTGGGCGGCTACTTCGCCCGCCACTGCGACCGGCAGGGGATCTTTTCCACGTCGACGCGATCGGCGTAGTTCTTCGCGATGTCGGTGACTTCACCCAGCAACCCCGCTTCCAGCGTGATCGGAGCCAGGCCGAGTTCAATCACCTGCCGGTTTTCCACGAACAACTCATTTTCGGCCGCTTCGTTGCGAGGGTTCTCCACGAAGTCGATCTCTGCTCCCGTCAGGCGCGACACCAACTTGGCGAGATCGACAACGCGATGCGTTTCGGTCATCTGGTTGAATACGCGCACCCGCTCACCCTGCTTCGGCGCGTTCTCGATCGCCAGTTGGATGCAGCGGACCGTGTCCTGGATATGGATGAATGCGCGGGTCTGCCCGCCGGTCCCGTGGACCGTCAGCGGATAACCGATCGCCGCCTGCATCAGGAACCGGTTGAGCACGGTGCCGTAGTCGCCGTCGTAGTCGAACCGATTGATGAGGCGCTCGTCCTGCGCGGTCTCGTCGGTTTGCGTCCCCCAGACGATCCCTTGGTGCAGGTCGGTGACACGTAGCCCGTCGTTCTTGTTGTAGTACCCGAAGAGAAGCTGGTCCTGGGTCTTGGTCATGTGATAGATCGAACCGGGATTCGGCGGATAGAGGATCTCGCTTTCAACGGTTGAGCCATCATCAGTTGGGATCTGAATTCTCAAGTAGCCTTCGGGAATCTTGATTCCCGCGGTGCCGTAGCCGTAGACGCCCATCGTGCCGAGGTGGACGATATGGATATCCAGCCCGGACTCCACGACAGCGGCCAGCAGGTTGTTGGTTGCGTTGAGGTTGTTGCTGACCGTGTAGCGCTTGTGCCAGGACGACTTCATGGAATATGGCGCCGCCCGCTGCTCGGCGAAGTGCACCACCGCGTCCGGCTTGAACTCCTGCAACAGGGACAACAGACGGTGGTAGTGCTGGGCGACATCGAAGCGGTAGAAGGGGATCGTCTTGCCGCTGACGTCCTTCCAGGCCTGCAGGCGCTTGCCGAGCGGCTCGATCGGTGTCAGGGAGCTGACCTCGAGCTCGTTGTCGATGTTGCGCCGCGACAGGTTGTCCACGATCGCCACGTCGTGGCCGCGGTCTGACAGGTGCAGAGCGGTCGGCCATCCGCAGAAGCCGTCGCCTCCCAGGATCAATACGCGCACGCCGAACCCAACTCCGTTTCCATCACTCGTTCCCGACCAGCGGCGGTGCTGACCCAGAACGTCTTGCTCAAGGCGTGGACATGGGCATCACCGTCACGACTGCGTGGGAGCATACCCGCGGGGGCTGTGCAGAGCGCAAAGCCACCCCGTACGTCGTGTCAGGCTTCCCCTCCGTGACGAACCGCCGACGGTCATCGGCCGGCTGCCTGCGATTCGGCGTATTCCGCGGCGATCTTGTCGCCACCCTGCTTGCGCCAGGTGGCATAGGCGTCCTGCAGGTGCTTCAGCGGTTTGCGCGCGAAGATCACGTCGAGCCGGGCGTCGCTGAGCAGCTTGTTGAGCGTTGCGCCCTGACGGCTGTAGGTGTCGGAGTAGAGGCCGATGCTCGGGTCGGTCACCAGGTCCTTGGTGACCCGCTGGTGCCAGGCGTACTGGTAGTCGACGCCGGCCTTGACCCCGGGCCCGATGGTCGTCTGGGAGTCGACGATGTACTGCAGGTCCATGAATTCGCGGTTGCCGCGATCGGTGAGCGTCGGCAATCCGTCGCTGATCGTGTAGTCGACGCCCTTGACGCCGTACTTGCGCTCGAGGTGCTCCCGCGATCCGATCGGTGCGGCCAGATAGTTCAGTACGTCGAGGAGCTTGCGGGTGCGGTCCTCGCCGAGGCCCTTCTTGATCACCGTGATGCCCTGGATGCCGGTGCCGGCGAAGTGCCGGGCGTCGCCGCCGCCGTCGGCCTTGGGTTCGACGACGAGCCCGAGCTTAGCGGTCGCCTCCGGGCCGCCGCCCAGCTCCCGGACGAAGAGATCCCACCCGGCGTAGCCGTCGCTGGTCAGTGCCAGCCGTCCGCCGTAGAACAGATCGCGGATCCGGGTGTACTCCAGGGACGACGAGTCGGGGTGGAAGAGGCCCTTCTTGACCATCTCCGCCGTCCGGGCCACCGCCTCGGTGCTGGCCTCGTCGGCGAAGGCGTTGACGAACTTGCCGCCCGCTTCGCTCCAGTTGTTCGGTGCGCCCAACATCATCTGCAGGTGGATGACCATGTTGGTCGGGTTGGCGAAGGCCCAGCGCTGGGCCTTCGGGTCGGTGACAGCGGTGAGCAGCTCGAGGAATTCCTCGTAGCTGCCGGGTTGCGGGTTGGCGCCGACCTTCTTGATCAGATCCAGCCGGCAGTACATCGCGGTTCCCGACAGTGCCCGCGGTTGCGGCACGGCATAGACGGTGCCGTTGGCGATGGTCGGCTTCCAGGAGGCGGTCGGGATGTTGGCGAGGTAGGGATAGTCCTTGATCTTGTCGCCGCCCAGATAGGGACCCAGATCGGCGAACAGTTTGTCCATCACCCGCGGCTGGTCGGGCGTCGGCAGCGGAAAGTTGCAGATGTCGGGAAGCTCGTTTCCGGCGATCATGGTCTGGAACTTCGTCTGGTAGTCCGCGCTGGGGATGAAGCTGATCTTCAGATCGGCGCCGATCCGCTGCTGCAACCTGGCATAGAAGGCATTCCGGTCGGGACCGGGTGGGCCCGGCAGGAAGGTCGTGTACATGATCGAGACCGATCCGAGTCCGGCTGCGGGAGGTTTGTCGAAGACCGGCTTCGGATCCTTGGGATAGTCGTAGTAGCCCGGCATCAGCACCTGGCTGCCGGGGAGGTCGGGCTTGACAAGATCAACAGGCCGGTACGCCGGGAGCACCGCCTTGGCATTGCGGGTCCCGGTGTTGGTCTTCGCGGTTGGATCCGAACAACCCGAGAGCGCGCCGCCGGTGATCGCGGCAGCCGCCAGAGCTCCGGTCGAGCCGAGCAACCGGCGTCGGCTGATGGCCGAAGCTGGGGAGGTGGGTGAGAACGGCATGGCAGGCACTTCCTTGTGTCGCAGCAGCGTTGTGTGGATAGGAATTCGGTCAGCGTCGGGTCGTCCGGATGTCGTCGGGCCAGGCGAGTTGGAAACCGAGCGTCTCGGTCAGCAGGTGCTGGAAATCCGCCAGCAGGGCCGGGTCGTTGCGCACCGCACGCGGCGCCCTGCCGGTCCGGATCGCATAGCCGGCGAGCGCGCCGGCCGCCTCGCCGATGTTCCACTCGACCGGGTGCAGCCGATAGCAGCCGTTGGTGATGTGGGTGGTGCCGATGTTCTTGTTGCCGGCCAGGAGATTCTCGACCCGGCGGGGGATCAGGGCTCCGAGCGGGATCTGGAAGGGATAGTCGGAGACGTCGATGTAGGTGCGCCCCGGACCCGAGCCGGTCGGGCTGCTGCTCGGGTGCAGGTCGATCCGGTAGGAGCCGACTCCCACCGAGTCGTCGAAGATCGCCGATCCGTCGGGCAGTCCGGCCTTCTCCCGGGCCTGGACACCGACATGCTCCTCGAGCACGGTGAACTCGGCCAGGATCCTGCGCGACTCCCGGATGTAGGGCCGCAGTGCAAGATCATCGGCGCTGCCCAGCAGGTCACCTCGCGGCCGGAGTCCGCGATAGCCGGTGCCGCCGTCGAGCCGGGGCGCCTCGGTCTGCATCCAGTAGAGGAAGGACAGGCTCTGCTGTCGGGAGGCTTCCAGGTGGCGGTCCCGGGTCGCGTCGTCGACACCGAGGATCGGTCCGTCCATGTAGTCGATCTGCGGCCAGTTGACCAGGGTGACGTCGCTCGCGTAGCGGCCCGGCTGGTGGTGACGGACGGTGAAGATCCGCCGGTAGTGCCAGAAGTCGCCGGTCACCGCGCCGCGGTAGGAATCCGGGTCGGCGAAGATCTCCCGATGCCGCCGATCGAGGGTCTGCGGATCGACGTCGTCCCAGCCGAGCAGCGGTCCGGGCCAGAATTCCGGTCGGTAGTGGCGCCAGTAGTCGTACGTCTCCGGCCGGTCGATGGTGAAATCGGCGTCCGGGGTGTAGTCGAGGGCGAAGCACCAGGTGAATGACTGTTGATCAAGGGGTTCAGCCGTCTCCGAGGCGTGCAGTTCCCCGGTCTGGTCCTGGCTCTCGGAGCCGATTACGTACTCGACCTGCGCCAGGTCGAGCAGATCCCCGAGCTCGGTCGCGTCGATCACGTACGGCGCGGTGACCACGAGGTGGCTGCCGGATCGGTCGTCGGCGAATTCGACCGCGGTGACCCGGTCGCCGTCGGTCCGGGCTGCCCGCGGGCGGTGCTCGGTCAGCACGACGAGCCGCCCGTCGGCGCGGTAGGGCGCCAGCAGCTCGTCGATCGCCGCGACGGCGACCCGGGGCTCGTGACAGAGCCGGCTGACCCCGCCGCCGCCGGGATTGAGCAGCGGGTCGGCCGCGGCCTCGGCGGTGAGCGGATAGTTGCGGACGTAGTAGTCGCGGATCCGGTTCCGGAGGTCGCGGTAGCTCGCGGTCGCTCCCTGCTCGGCGATCCACGGATGCTCGTCGGGCGGCACGGCCTGGGAGGTGAGCTGGCCGCCGAGCCAGGCCGACTCCTCGGTCAGCACGACCTTGCAGTCGGTGCGCAGTGCCGCGAGGGCGGCCGCGATCCCACCGAGGCCGCCGCCGACAACGAGCACCTCCGCCTGTCGTTCTCTGGCTGACGATCTGCTGGCTGGCGATCTGGCTGACAACTTCGGCACGCCGACTCCTGATAAAACGCTTCGGGTAATGCGCTCAAGTTAGTCAGGGCAGTACGCTGCGTCAAGAGCCCTGAGCCTGTCGAAGGGCAGGATCAGGAGGAAGATCGTTGGCCAGACGCCGTACGGCCGTCCGCCGGGTGTCCCAGGCCGACGTCGCGCGTCGTGCCGAGGTGTCGACCGGAATCGTCTCGTCGGTGATCAACGGCCGGGACTACGGCTCGATCCGGGTCAGCGACGCGACCAAGGAGCGGGTCTGGGCGGCCGTCCGTGAGCTCGGCTACGTGCCCAACCTGGCTGCCCGCAACCTGGCCCGGGGCAGCAACCGACTGGTCGGCGTCTTCACCTATCAGCCGGTCTTTCCCTACGAGAGCAGGGATTTCTACCACGACTTCCTGATCGGCGTCGAGGAGGCGGCCGAGCAGTACGACTACAACCTGCTGATGATCACCGCTGCCAAAGACGATCATGGCCGGCGATCGGTCTACGCCGGTGGTGTCAACAACCTGCAACTGGCCGACGGTGCCGTGCTGGTGGGCAGCGGCGAGGACGTCGACGAGCTCACCCGGATGACCCAGGAGGGTTTTCCCTTCGTCTACATCGGCCAGCGGCGACCGGCGGGCGTTGATATCTCCTACGTGGCGGCGGACTATCGCGGCGGCACCCGGGCCATCGTGCACCGGCTGTACGACCTCGGTCACCGCAGGATCGCGATGGTGCAGGACCCCGGCACCGGGGAGCCGGTGCCGGCCCGCCGACCGGGCTTCGCCGACGCCTGCGCCGAGCTCGGGATCGCCGATGAGTGCCCATCGTTCACGATGAGTGTCGACCGCGATCCGGGGCCCGGCGTGCGGGTCACGGAGTCGATCGAGAGCCTGATCGGCGAACTGCGCTCGGGCGGTGTGACCGCGCTGGTGGTCGAGCAGGATTCGACCGCAGCACAGGTCCGCGATGCCGCGGCACGGCTGGCGATCAAGGTGCCCGGGGACCTGTCCCTGGTGTCGCTGTCGGTCCCGCCGCTGGTGCCGGCATCCGGTGTGGCCCAGCTGCAGATCCCGCGTAGGCAGATGGGCCGAAGGGCGGTCGAGATCCTGGTGCAACTGCTGCAGCCGGACACCAAGGGGCCGGTCCGCGTCACCCTGGACTGCGGACTCGACGAGGGGACGACCCTCGGGCCGCCGGACCCCGCGGAGGGATAGCGTCAGCCGCGTGACGATCACTGCAGAGCAAGCGCTGGCACCGCTCCCGGATCCGTACCACCAGCTGTACGAGCGGGTGCTCGCCGTCTGCGAACCCGACCAGCGGATCCGCGGCCTCTGGCTCTCGGGATCGCTGGCCAGGGGGACTGCGGACCCCGGATCCGATCTTGATCTGCTGTTCGCGCTGGCCGACGACTCCTATGATCAATTCGTCGCGGGTTGGCGTGACTGGCTGGAGGCCTTGACGCCGACCTTGCTGGTCAAGCAACCGCCGCGGCCGATCTTGATCTTCACCGCCCTGACGCCGGAGCTGTGCCGGATGGACGGGGTCTTCGAGAGGGTCGGGGACCTGCCCGAGTCTCCGTTCCGGACCCGGGTCACGATCATCGACCGCGACGGGCTGGACGCGAGGATCCCGGCACGTGTCGACGGACCCGGGCCCGACGTGGACAAGATCGCGGAGCTGCTCGGAGAGTTCTGGCGGGTGCAGGCGATCTCCGCGCCCATGATCAACGGGCGTAAGGACCTGCTGGCGGCCCGCTCCGGCCTGGACCTGTCGATTCAGCTGCTCTACGAGATGTTCGTCGAGACCAACCAGCCGCTGCCGCCGATGGGCGTCAAGCAGTTCAGCGCCCGGCTCACCGCTGACCAGCGGGCCGTGCTGGAAGCGATCCCGGCCTACGGCGCCGACGCCGCAACGCTGATCACGGCCGGCCGCGCCGTAGTGGAGGCGATGGCGACCCACGGCCGGGCCGCCGCCGAGCGGGTCGGCGCGGTCTATCCCGAGGACCTGGCCCGCGCCGTACGGACCGGGCTGGAGCGTGACCTGCCGCTCCCGTGATCAGTGGGCCGGGCGATCCGCGATTGCTCAGCGCGACTGTGTCACCGGCCAATCGTCGGGATACTGCTCGGCGGCGCGGTCTGCTGCGCGCTGCAGTTCCTTGCGGCGCCGCGACGGCAACCGGTCGCCGAACACCATCCCGTTGATGTGATCGGTCTCGTGCTGCAGGCACCGGCCGAGTACGCCGCCGGCGGTGATCGTGATCGGCTCGCCGTACTGGTCCTGGCCGGTACAGGTGGCGGTGTCCGGTCGGGCCAGCCCGATGTTCGCGCCGGGCAGTGAGAGACAACCTTCCTCCCAGGCCACCAGCTTGCGGTCGCTGCCCTCGGGCAGGCTGATCCGCGGATTGCAGACCACCCCGGTCCGAGGAGTCCAGTTCTCGTCCGGGCAGTCGTAGACGAAGACGGCCAGGTCGACCCCGATCTGCTGGGCCGCCAGTCCGGCGCCGTGCGCCGCGGTGTTGGTGGCGAACATGTCGCCCAGCAGTTCCTGCAAGGCGGGCCCGAAGTCGGTCACCGGTCGCGCCGGCTGATGCAGGATGGGCGCGCCCCAGCGGACGATCGTGCGCGGTATCCCCAGACGCAACAACTCGGCGACGGGCATGGTCTCCTCCTGCGGACGGCTGGATCAAGCTTGATCCATCACTGGCGCCGGGACAACTCCCGGTGCAGGATGGTCGGTCGTGTCCCTTCCTGCTGAGGTTCTGCGCGCCGTTCGCGACACCTACGGCTGTCGTGCGGAGGTCGTCAGCGTCGCCTGGCCGGGTGACTGGCAGGTGGCCAGACTCGACGTCGTGCACGCGGGTGGTCAGGCGGCAGTCGTCGCCAAGTGGTTGCGGTCCGACCCGACGGGATGGCGTACGGATCCGCGGCAGATGCTTCGGGAGGCGGACGGGCTCCGGTTCGTCGAGGAGCTTGCGCCTGGTTTGGTGCCCCGGGTGATTGCGGCACGTTGGGATCCCAGATCCGGCGGCGTGGTGCTGCTGGAGGACCTGACACCGCGGGAGCCGCTGGATGCGATCATCCGCCGCCAGGGTGCGGATACGGCTGCAGAGGCGCGGCGTGCGTTCGCCCGATCGATGGGCCACCTGGCTGCCGCGACAGTCGGCCATGATCAGGAATTCTCGGCTCGGACACGGGACACCGCCGCCGCCCGGCGTGAGCAACGGCTCCGACTGCTCGGACCCGGGTGGGACGACCAGCGGCGGCTCCTAGAGAGCTTCGGTGTCCGCATTTCGCGCCAGGTTGAGCAGGAGGTTGACAAACTGCAGAAGCTGCTGGTCGATCCAGGTCCGTTCCTGGCCCTGTCGAACGGTGACCTGGCGGAGAACAACTTCATGATCGACATCGACGATCCGGACGATCATGGTCGCCTGATCGACTTCGAGTTCGCAAAATTCGATCACGCCCTGGCGCACGCGTCCGTCTTCTTCGTGCCTGGGCCACGGTGGCTCGTGGTCAATGATCCGATCGCCGATCAGCTCGAGCAGGACTACCGTGAGGCGCTGGCCGTCGCAATGCCGGAGGTGGCCGACGACGGTCCGTACGAGCTCGGCGTCGCAGCAGGCTGCGTGGCGATGGGATTGGAACGCTGCGGCAACCTTCCGGTGATGGATGAGCGGCCGCCGGGTCACTCCAGCCGGATCCAACGGATCGCGACGATCGAGGCCGCGGCCGGCGAGGCTGAGCGCCGGGGTCTGTGGACCGCGCTGTCCGGGCTGCTGCGTGATCTTTCCCGAGTGTTGCGGCGCCGGTGGCCGGATGCAGACATCGACCTGTCCGCCCTCGGGCCGTACACACCCCGTCCCGAGTAGCCATCGGCACTGGGCTGCCTCTCAGGCAGCTGATCGCCGACTGACACAGCCAGGCAATACGGTGAGGAGGTCCGTCCGCCGACCCAGGAGCGTGCCGTGCCCAATCTCGATTCACGAACCGATCTCGAGCGGGTCGCCGCGACCTCGTTGCCGGCCGACGGGCTCGATCCGCGTGATGCCTACATGGCCGTCCACGACGAGCTGATGCTCGACGGCAACGCCCGGATGAATCTCGCCACCTTCGTCACGACTTGGATGGAGCCGGAGGCCGGCGCACTGATGGCCGAGGCCTTCGACAAGAACTCCATCGATCACGACGAATATCCCTCGACGTCGCGGATCGACTCGCGGCTGTCGTGCATGGTCGCCGACCTGTTCCATGCGCCGGGCATCGATCCCCAGGACCCGGGATCGGCGACCGGTGTCAGCACGATCGGCTCCTCGGAGGCCGTGATGCTCTGCGGGCTGGCGATGAAGTGGCGCTGGCGCCAGGCACGACAGGCAGCCGGAAAGCCGGCGGACCGTCCGGTGCTCGTCCTGGGCAGCAACGTCCAGGTCGTCTGGGAGAAGTTCTGCCGCTACTTCGACGTCGAACCGCGCTACCTGCCGGTCGAGCCCGGCCGCTACGTGATCACTCCCGAACAGGTACGGGAGGCGGTCGACGAGAACACCATCGGCGTCGTCGCGATCCTCGGCACCACCTTCACCGGCGAGTACGAGGACGTGGCCGGCGTCGTACGGGCGCTGGACGAGGTGGCCGCCGCCGGCGGCCCGGACATCGGCGTACACGTCGACGCCGCGTCCGGTGGCTTCGTGGCACCCTTCCTCGATCCGGATCTGGTCTGGGACTTCCGGCTGCCGCGGGTGAAGTCGATCAACGTCTCCGGCCACAAGTACGGCTTGACCTATCCGGGCATCGGATTCGCCGTCTGGCGGGAGCGTCCGGACCTGCCGGAGGAGTTGATCTTCCACGTGAACTACCTGGGCGGCGATATGCCCACCTTCACGCTGAACTTCTCCCGGCCGGGCAACCAGATCGTCGGCCAGTACTACAACTTCCTGCGGCTGGGCACGTCGGGCTACCGCCGGGTGATGGCGGACCTGCGGACCGAGGCGACCTGGCTGGCCGACTACATCCGCACCCGGTTGCCGGGATACCAGCTGGTCAGCGACGGCTCGGCGCTCCCGGTGCTCTCGCTGACCCTGGCCGACCCGGGCCGCTTCACCGTCTTCGACGTCTCCCACGAACTGCGCTCGTACGGCTGGCAGGTGCCTGCCTACACGATGCCGGCCAACGCCGAACAGGTCGCGGTACTGCGGATCGTGCTGCGGCACGGCTTCACCGCGGACCTGACCCGGCGGTTCGCCGAAGACCTGTCCGCGGTCACCGCCCGGTTGCAGCAGCACGGCTCGGTCGGCTCGTCGGCGCAGCATTTCGCGCACTGACCCGGCGCCGGGCGGATGAGCCGAAGTTGATCACTCGAAGTTGATCATTCGAAGTTGATCATTCGAGTGGTGCCGGATCCGGCACCGCCGACTGCTCGGCCCGGTGGGAGATCCACAGGCCGACGATGCCGCCCTCCAGGACGAACAGCATGCTCGGGAAGGTGACGAACCGCAGTTCGACCGCCAGGTGCTGGCTGAAGCCGCGCGAGTCGAGCAGCAGGTGCACCAGGACCGCGAGCACGAAGTTGAGCAGGATGCCGACCACCCAGGACAGCAACGGGGACTTGCTGCCCCACATCGCACGTTGGATGCTGCCGTTGATCGCACCCAGCGCTGCTCCGAAGATCACCGCGGTCACCGTCCCGTAGGCGGTGAAGGCGAGCAGGTAGCTCACCCAGCGGGCGGTCTGGGGGAGCAGGGAGGCGTCGGTGCTGCCGGAATTGGTGACAGCGAGGCCGAACAGGATCGAGCACAGGATGTAGAGCAGCGAACCGCCGAACCCGGCGCCCGCGCCGGCCGCGGCACCGGTCCGGATCATGCCGTCCGGCGGAGTCGGCGCCGGCCGGTTCCTGAGCTCCTCGGCGACGACACGGACATGGGGCTGGGCGCGCATGACTGACCTCCAACGGATTTGCTCGCCTCAACTGTCGTCTCCGGGCGGCGGTCCCGGCGACTCGTTCACAGGTTCGACTAACCCGCCGATCCGCCGCATCCGGCACCGATCCAGGATTGGGTTCCGCACAACTTGTATCTATGATGTACGCATGCATGTTCGTCGGAACCCCGGGTGGCATGGTGTGGCAGTGGCCCTGGCCGCGGTCGCCTGGGGTGGCAACCAGTTCACCCCGTTGCTGGTCATGTATCGGCAGCATTCGGGGTTCTCGAGCCAGGCAGTCACCGTGTTGTTGGCGGCCTATGTGGTCGGCATCATCCCGGCGCTACTCTTCGGCGGCCCGCTGTCGGACCGGTACGGACGCCGGCCGCTGATGTATCCGGCGGTCCCGGTCGCCGCGTTCGGCAGCCTGCTGCTGGCGCTCGGGGCGGACTCGGAACCGGTGCTGTTCGCCGGCCGGATGTTGTCCGGGGTGGCACTCGGGCTGGGGATGGCGGTCGGCACCAGCTGGCTGAAGGAGTTGCGGCCCGACTCCGGTGCGTCACTCGCCTCGACAGCGCTGACGGCCGGCTTCGCCATCGGGGCCGGAGCAGCCGCGGCGCTGGCCCAGTTCGCGCCCTGGCCGACCGGCCTGGCGTACCTGGTGCACATCCTGCTGGCGGTGGTCGCGACATTCCTGCTGGTCGGCACCCCGGAGACCCGCATTCCGCGCACCGGGCAAGCACCAGCGCGCCCGCTGCTCGCCGACCTGATCGTGCCGAAGGCACGGGAGCGGCGGTTCCTGTCGGTGCTGTTGCCGATGGCGCCGTGGATCTTCGGCTTCGCCGGCAGCGCGTACGCGATCCTGCCCAACCTGCTGGTGGGGTGGTCCAAAGGTCTGGCCACCGGTCTCTCCGGCCTGCACTGCCTGATCGCGCTGGGCTGCGGCATCGCCGTCCAGCCGCTCGGCCGGCGGCTGACCTCGTACGGCGCCCCGGCCGCGATCGGCATCGGCCTGGGCACCGGTGTGGTCGGCCTGCTGATCGGCGGCTTCGCGATCGCCGGGCAGATCCCGGCCGCGTTCCTGGTCGCCGCCGCCGTCCTCGGCTGCGGCTATGGGTTGCTGATGGTCGCCGGGCTCGCCGAGGTGCAACGGCTGGCCGGTCCGGAGGATCTGGCCGGGCTGACGGCCGTCTTCTACAGCCTGTCCTACCTGGGCTTCTTCGTGCCGGCGGTGCTGGCCGGACTGAGTAGCGAACTCGGCTATCCGCTGATGTTCGCCGGTGGTGCCGTGCTGGGCTTGGTCGCGCTCGGGATCGTCCTGGCCGGAGGTCGCAGCACCCGACCGGAGGCCGTCGTGCTCGCGTCGCGGGAACTCGCCGCCGACGGCGCCGATTAGGCTCTGCCGCTGTGAGCGACACGCCCCGATCGACGAGGATCCCGTCCGGCTCGGCCACCCCCGGTCCTTCAGCTGACGGCGGCACGGCAGCCGACCGCGCCTACGCCCATGTCAAGGAACGGATCCTCTCCGGTGACCTCGAGGGCGGTGAGCTGATCAGCGAGGGGGAGATCGCCGACGGGCTGCAGATGAGCCGTACGCCGGTCCGCGAGGCCTTCCTGCGCTTGCAGACCGAGGGGTGGATGAGGCTCTATCCCAAGCGCGGGGCGGCGATCACGCCGATCAAGCCCCGTGAGGTGGACGAGGTGATCGAGGCCAGGGCACTGTTGGAGGCCCATGCGGTCGCCTCGGTCGCCTCCGACGCCGCCCGGGCCGCTGATCTTGCCGCCGCGCTGACCATGATCATCGAACGTCAGCAGCAGGCGGCAGACGCCGATGATCTTGCTGGGTTCGCCGTCGCGGACGCGGACTTCCACGCCACCATCGTGGCCGCCGGCGACAATGAGCTCTTGATCAACTTCTATCTCGGGCTGCGTGACCGGCAGCGTCGGATGACCCGGGACTCGCTGCAACGACGCCCCGGCGCACAGGGCCAGATCCTTGATCAACATCGCGAGCTGGTCGCGTTGATCACGGCACTGGACGCCGACGGATTCGCAGCCCGGATCAGCGAGCACCTCGACGACATCCACCGGCACTGACCGCCGCACCGACTACCGGACCGGCGCGCCCGCGCTGATCATGGAATCAGCCCAGCACCACCAGGACCACCGCCACCGCGGCGGCGAGCATGCCGATGATCTGGGTACGGCTCCAGTGTTCGGCGAGTCGGAAGCGAGCGATCAGCACGGTGCCGGCCGGATACAGCGAGCTCAGCACCCCGACGATGGCGAGCTCGCCGAAGCCGGTCGCGACCAGGTAGAGGATGTTGGCCGCGCCACTGAGGATCCCCGCGACCGCCGTTGCTCCCAGTGACCGGGCCCCGGGTGCCGTCGCCCCCGTCGTCGCCCTCAGTCCGCCGATCGCGATCGGCAGCACCAGCAGCAGCGCGATCGCCTGTCCGGAGAGCAGCGGCCAGGCGCCGTTGCGGGTGCCGGCCTGGGAGAGAGCAACGAAGAGCAGACCGAATCCGGCACCGGCGAGCAGACCGAGGGCGGCACCGCCGCCGGCGCGCGATCCCGCTGCCGGTCGCGGCTGCCGCGACACCAGCAGCACGGCCGGCAGAGCCAGGACGATGCCGGCGACCTCGATCGCACTGAGGTGGTTGCCGAGCAGGATCCCGACGACTGCCGGGATCACGCTGGTCAGCACGCCACACAGCGGCGCGACCACATTCATGCTGCCGACGGCGAGCCCGCGGTAGAGCGCCAACACTCCGATCGCGCTGCCGATCCCGCTGATGGCTCCCCACAGGACCGGGCCGGCGGCCGGTCCGGCACCGGGGAACGCCAGCACGGCGACGATCGCGGTCAGCAGCCCGATCACCTGCGCGCCGGCGGTGACGAGCCGGAAGTCCCAGCTGCGGCTGGTGACTCCGGCGAGGTAGTCCGAAATGCCGTACGAGAGTGCCGAGGCGAGAGCGAAGACGACAGCCATGGTCGATGGATGGCTAGCGGGGATTCGACCGGGGCATGGGGCCCGATCCTACAAAGATCAGGCAGACAGCGATTGCCGGGTCAGCGGGGCCCGGCCTCCTGCTGGAGGTCTCGCAGGAAGTCCAGAAGCAGTTCGCCGGCCTCGGCGATCGTGCCCTCGTTGACGATCTCCAGGTCGGCGGGGGCGTCCGGGGCCGGATCGGCGCGGTCGAGGCGGGCGGCGATGTCGTGCTGGGCCTCCCGGCCGCGCGCCGCCAGCCGCGCCTGCCGCACTTCGGGCGAGACGCTCACCCGGACCACCCGGAGGCGTTCGTAGCGGTCCGCGAGCGCGCCGAGCACCGTCCGCGACACATTGGCGATCGCGATGCCGCCGCCGCGGACGACGTCGTCGACCGCGATCGGCAACCCGTAGCTGAGCCCGTGGGCCCGCCACGCGACGGCGAAGCCGCCGGAGTCGGCGGCGGCGGCGAATTCGTCCTCGGTGATGTGCCGGGAGTCCTCCCCGCGACCGGGCGACCGGGTGATCGCGCGCCGGACGAACACGGCATCCTCGGTGCGATCGCGGGCGTAGTCCAGGATCGAATCCTTGCCGACGCCACTGCCCCCGACAACGGCGACGAACGTTCCCGGGCCGATCCGATGGGAACGGACACCGTCCGCGCCGGTGCTCTCGGAGTCGGACAGTGAGGTCATGCCGCGCTGGTACCCGCGCTCCGGTCGCGTACCGGCATCGGCTCGGTGAGACGACCGAAGTGCGGCCGCAGCGGATGGTAGGAGTGCAACTCGAATTCAGCGCCCGGCTCCGGCTCGACGAAGACCGCCAGTACGTCGAGCGCGATGTCGCGGCCGAGGCTGTCGGCGAACCAGTCCCGCAGCACTGCCTCGACCTCGGGGCGGTGCTCCGGGGCGACCCGGTCGGTCAGCGTCAGATGGAAGCGGAACTCGTCGAAGACGTACGGATAGCCCCAGGCGTCCAGCAGGTCACGCTGCCGTTCGGTGAGCCGTTCGGGCCGACGCCGGGCACGCTCGGCGGGCTCCAGGGGAGCGCGGAATTCGTCCAGGGCGGCGACCACCTGGTCGGCGAGCGTGTGCAGCGGCTTCGCCGTCACTCCCGGTGTGAGCGCGTAGAACGAGTCCAGCCTGGTCAGCGCCAGCTGGGGGATCAGGACATCGGCGTGGTTGGCGGCGAATTGGGCCACGGCCCGGTCCAGTTCGCCGAGGCTGCGTCCGGCGGCGAGTCGGAACGGTGCCTTCAGGGTGCCGTGGAAGCCGTACCGCCGGGCGTCGACGGTCAGCGCATCGATGGCCTCGCGGGTCCACCCGGTCGGCTCGCAGCCCTGGTTCCCGGCGTCGCGCACCGATCGCCCGATGGTCGACCGACCGAGCCACTCCTCGGCGCGTTCGAGCAGCCGGGCGCCGTACGGATCCGGTCCTGATCCCGGCGCCGCATAGATGGCGACTCGATACGGTCCGTCCATGTCTCGACTCACCCAACGCCCCTAAGTTGTCTATAGTTCTCGACAACTGAAGGCTAGTCCCGCTGGACTCCGAGTCCGCGACAAGCCGGTGAACGCGGCATGAAGTCATCGGATCGGTGGGTCCAACCCGGCTGTCGGACCGGCTGGGCGAGCGAATGGGAGGCTTGGCACATGTCCCAGATCGCCCGACCTTCGACCGGCTACGCCGCGTGGCGGCTGATCGCCGAGGAGCTGCGGGCCGATATCGTCGAGGGCCGCCTGGGCATCGGGGCCCGGCTGCCGTCGGAGAACGAGCTCGCCCAGCGCTTCGGCGTCAATCGCCAGACCGCCCGGCAGGCCGTCACTGCGCTGTCCGGGGAGGGACTGGTGGAGGCGCGGCGGGGCAGTGGAACGTTCGTCACCGGTGCGCCGGTGCACGTGCACCGGATCGGCGTACGCACCCGGTTGAGCAGCAGCCTGGGGCCCGCTGCCGGGCCGGCCACCGGCAGGGTCCTCGATCATGCCGTGGAGCGGCCGCCGGCCGGTATCGCGGCCCGACTCCGGCCGCTGGGCGAGAAGGCGATCCGGGTCGAGACCCTGCGGATCGTCGGCGGCAAGCCGCTCAGCCGGGGTACGCACTGGTTCGACCCCACCCGGGTGCCCGACATCGTCGCCAACCTACGGCGTACGAATTCGGTGACGGCGGCACTGCGTGCTGCCGGGATCGACGACTACGTCCGGTTGTCCACGTTGGTGACCGCCCGGCACGCGACGGCGGCCGAGGTGGTCGAGCTCGAGCTCGAACCCGGATCGGTCGTGCTGGTCACCGATTCGGTGGATGCGCTGATCGACCAGACTCCGCTCCAGGTGGGGATCAGCCGGTTCGCGGCGTCGCGGATGGCGCTCGACATCGAGCACTCCTGACAACCGCCGGTTGTAGGCCGTCGGTCAGGACGCCGGTGGCTGGAGAAGGCGTGGCAGCGCGGACTGGATGTCGTCCCGTACGACAAGATCGGCAAGCCGGTCTGCCGGTGTCGGTTCCCGGTTGATGATCACGATCCGCGCCCCTGCCGCGGCGGCGGTCTCGGGATACCAGGCGGCGGGCGCGACCCCGAAGGAGGTGCCGACGGCGAGGAACAGGTCGCAGTCGGCGACGGCGGCCTGAGCCGCCTCGAACACGGCCTGGTCGAGGTCCTCGCCGAACAGGACCGTGGTGGTCTTCAGCATGCCGCCGCACCGGGCGCACACCGGGTCGGCGTCGCCGTCGCGTACACGATGCAGGACGGTCCGGGTGTCGGTGACGGTGCCACAGGACAGGCAACGCGTCGTCCGCTCGTTCCCGTGCAGTTCGAGGCAGGCCCGGGACCCGGCGATGCTGTGCAGGCCGTCGATGTTCTGGGTGATCAACGCGCGGAGGCGTCCTTGATCTTCGAGCTCGACCAGAGCCCGATGGGCCGGAGTGGGGGAGGCTGCCCAGACCGGCGAGGTCGCCAACGCCGACCATGCTCGGCGCCTGACGTCCGGGTTGTCGAGGAAGTCCTCCAGCGTCGACAGCCGTTCGGCCTCGGGGTCCTTCGTCCAAACGCCTTCCGGGCCACGGAAGTCCGGAATGCCGGCCGCGGTCGAGATCCCGGCCCCGGTCAGAACGGTGATCCGTGCGGCGGTGGTCAGCCACGGCGGCGGCTCGTCGAGTCGATTCATCGGACCCCGAATCTAGTCTCCCGAAGTGTCGGAGAGCAGGTGCTCCCAACTAAGTGTCTGGTTCTGTCTCGCCGCCGAGATCAGCTCACGCCGCTGGCCGACCTACTGCCGGACGACGATCCGATGATCACGCGCGGCCGCATCGGGAACCGTGCACTGGCAGATGGGGTTCGTGACTCGAAGCTGAGCACAACCTGGTCGGTAATCGAACATTTGTGCGGTTTGTGTCCGAGGGGGGACTTGAACCCCCAAGCCCTGTAAAGGGCACTAGCACCTCAAGCTAGCGCGTCTACCTATTCCGCCACCCGGACCCGGGTCTGCCGCGATGAGCGGCGGATGAACTATAGCCAACGACTGACGTAGCCGCCAAAGTGCGCAGCTCTGTGCTGACCGGGCAGGCTCGGGGATTAGGCAAGGCTAACTTTTCTGGAACTGTTCCAGAAAAGACTCTAGAATTGCCGCATGAGCGAGATGGCCGCCCGACGAGATGACCAGACCACCGTCACCGCCTCCCAGCAGAACGACCCGCACGCCACCCCCGAACCGCACGAGGGCATCAACCAGCGGTTGAACTGGCTACGGGCCGGCGTCCTGGGCGCCAACGACGGCATCGTGTCGGTGGCCGGCATCGTGGTCGGTGTCGCCGGCGCCGCGGTCAGCCGCAACGCGATCGGCCTGGCCGGACTGGCGGGATTGGTCGCGGGCGCGCTGTCGATGGCCGCGGGCGAGTACGTCTCGGTCAGCACCCAGCGGGACACCGAAGAGGCGCTGATCGAGAAGGAGAAGCACGAACTCGCCACCATGCCCGAGGAGGAGTTCGAGGAACTCGTGGATCTCTACCGTGAAAAGGGTTTGTCCGAGTCGTTGGCCCGCGAGGTGGCCCGGGAGCTCACCGATCATGACGTCCTGCAGGCCCATCTCGACGTCGAACTGGGGATCAACGCGGACGACCTGACCAGCCCGTGGATGGCGGCGGGCGCCTCGGCGATCTCGTTCACGGTGGGGGCGTTGCTGCCGTTGTTGATGATCATCCTGACTCCGGAGTCCGTCCGCATCCCGCTGACCTTCGCCTCGGTCGTCGTCGCTTTGATGATCACCGGTTTCAGCAGTGCCCGGCTGGGTGGTGCGCCGGTGCTGCGAGCGGTACTGCGCAACGTCATCGGCGGTGCGGTTGCGATGGTGATCACCTATCTGATCGGCACGGTCGCCGGCACCCTCTGAGCCACGGCACCCTCTGAGCCGGGCAACCCTCCAGGACACCGTGCGGGCTGCCCACGGACGGGTGACAGGATGGCGTCATGACGTCTGTTCCGCCCCAGTCCGCACCGAACGCGTACGTCCCCGAGGCCGAGGTCGTCGGACTTGCCTCGGAGCTGATCCGGATCGACACCTCCAACTACGGCCCTGAACCGGGGCCGGGGGAGCGGGTCGCCGCCGAATGGGTCGCCGAGTTGCTGGACGAGGTCGGGATCAGCAGCCAGCTCTACGAGTCCGAGCCCAAGCGCACCAGCCTGGTCGCCGACTGGGCCCCGGACGGGGTGGACGCCTCGATCCCGCCGCTCTTGGTCCACGCCCACCTGGACGTCGTGCCCGCCAACGCCGCCGACTGGCAGGTCGATCCGTTCGCGGGGGAGATCAAGGACGGCTGCGTGTGGGGCCGTGGCGCGGTCGACATGAAGGACTTCGATGCGATGCTGCTCAGCGTCGTACGAGCCCGGGCGAAAGCGGGCGGGGCGCCGCGGCGGCCGATCCGGATGATCTTCACTGCCGACGAGGAGGCCGGTGGTCTGCTCGGCTCACAGTGGCTTGTCGATCATCATCCCGAACACATCCGGGACTGCACCGAGGCGATCGGCGAGGTCGGCGGATTCTCTTTGACCGTTAGGGATGATCTTCGGCTTTATCTGATCCAGACCGCCGAGAAGGGCATGAACTGGCTGAAGCTGATCGCCGACGGCACGGCCGGCCACGGGTCGATGCGCAACTTCGACAATGCGGTCACCGAGCTGTCGGCCGCAGTGGCCCGGATCGGCAACTACAAGTGGCCGGACCGGATCACCGCCTCCCAGCAGGCCTTCCTGGACGCGGTCTCGCAGGCGCTCGAGATTGATCTTGATCCAGACACGGTGGAGGACACCCTGCAACGGCTGGGCAGCATCTCCCGGATGATCGGCGCCACCATGTCCAACACCGCCAACCCGACGATGCTGCAGGCCGGCTACAAGCACAACGTCATCCCCGGCCAGGCCACTGCGTCGATCGACGGCCGTACGGTGCCGGGCGGCGAGGAGGAGTTCTTCGCCACCATCAAGGAGCTGATCGGCGACAAGGTGCATTACGAGGAGACGGTGAACCTGCAGGCGGTCGAGACCGACTTCGCCGGCGCGCTGGTCGAGGCGATGCAGGCCAGCCTGGTGGCCGAGGATCCGCAGGCCAAGGCGGTGCCATATCTGATG
>Ga0164242_10003003_pt1 | contig 19318 bp, 15 predicted proteins | sample OricomgcompostMG_FD_108783 | JGI IMG/M metagenome (GOLD analysis project Ga0164242, IMG submission 108783) | Miracle-Growth compost microbial communities from Emeryville, California, USA - Original compost - Miracle growth compost (MG) ... | reverse complement strand
TAGCACGATCAGCCACGGCGCGTAGACCAGCAGGCCGACCGCGAAACTCGCGATGGTGACCATGTCCTGCGCCTGGCCGAGCAACTGCGACAGCAGCGAACTGCGCCCGGCCACCTGCCGGCGGGCGCGATCGAGCTTGTCCTGCAGGTCGGCGTCCTCGAAATCCTCAAGGTCCAGCGAGGCGGCGTGTTCCATCAGCCGGATGCTGGTGCTGTTGGCGTACAGCTCCGACAGCAGCGAGTCGATCATCGAGACGATGCGGCCCAGGAGGTCGGCACCCACGGCCAGCGCAAACTCCAGCGCCAGCAGCAGCCATAGATGATCGAGCATGCCACTGGCCAGCCAGTCGCCCACGCCGGCGTGTACGTTGCCGATCGCCAGCAAACGCACCACCTCGTCGATGATCAGCTTGCCCACATACAACGTGGCCACCGGCAGCAGCGCACGCAGCAGCCGCAGCACGATGCTGGACGTGCTGAGCAGCCGGCTGGTCTGCCAGATGCTTTTCAGGAATGGCGGCAGGTTGCGCAACGCGGCAAACCGCTCGCTCAGGCTCTGCGCCGGCGGCGGCTCACCATGCCTGCCGGGCTGCGCCGCGCCACGGCCAACCCGCCCTCCCATGCTGTACTCACGTGGCATTCGGCATCCTTGATGTGGCAACCGGGCGAGCATGCCACTTCATGCGAAAAGGCGTGGTGCCGGCGCGAAGGCGGCTCGGAAAAATCGCCGCCAGGGTATTGTTCAAGACATTCTTGCGATATATCGTAGAACACTCTTGATACGAATGGGAACCAGCCATGGGCCTGCACCACTTCTTCCGCGCCATGCATCATCGCCACCACGCCGACTGGTGCGGCCCCGCCGGGCATGCCGACCACGAACGCCACGCCAGCCCCGGTTTCGGCGGCCACCGCGGTGGTGGTTTCTTCGGTGGATGGGACGACATCCGCGGCGGCGGCCGCCGAGGTGGCGGTGGCCGGATGTTCGGCCATGGCGATCTCAAGCTGTTGCTGCTGGCCCTGATCGAACAGCAGCCCCGGCACGGCTATGAACTGATCCGCATCATCGAGGAGATGTTCCACGGCCATTACTCGCCCAGCCCCGGCGCGATCTACCCCACCCTCACCATGCTCGAAGAACTGGGTTACGCGCGGGTGGAAGACACCACCGGCAACCGCAAGCTCTACGCGATCACCGAGGAGGGTCGCAGCTTTCTCGACGAGAACCGCGCCGAAGTGGAAGCGGTGACCTCGCGCACCGAACAGAGCGCCCGCATGGCCGCAAAGATGTCCGCACCGACGGCGGTGCGCAAGGCGATGCACACGCTCAAGTACGCCCTGCTGATGCGCGGCACCCGCTGGGACAAGGCCGAGGCGCAGCGCGTGGCGGCCATCCTGGAAAACGCCGCCAGGGACATCGCCAGCGGCGCTCCTGGCGAGTGATGACGGCCTGCTCAGCTTCGCCGTGCGCCATGCTTTTTCTGTAGGAGCGACTTCAGTCGCGACGCTCTTGCTTTTGTGTGTGGCTTCCGAGCCAAAAGCGTCGCGACTGAAGTCGCTCCTGCAGAGAACCTGAGCATCGCGCGCAGGGTGTGTTCCTGCAGGGCTCATGCAATGCGAAGCATCAACGCTGCGCGCCACACACCGCGCCGCGATGAATCCCCCCTGAGCACACCCATCCCGTCACCACGTAATTTTTTCACGCCGCACGCTATTCGTTGATGTCGGACAGGCGCGGGCACATCCGCCAGCGCCGGCGACAGGAGATGGCGATGACGCGCAGCCGGAAAATCGTGGCCTGGATCGCGGGCGTGCTGCTGGCGCTGATCGTGGTGCTGGTCATCGTGATCGCACTGTTCGACTGGAATCGGCTGAAGCCGTTCATCAGCGACAAGGTGAGCCAGGCCATCGGGCGGCCATTCGCCATCAACGGCGATCTCACGGTGGACTGGGAGCGCCAGCGCGACAGTGGCGGGATCGCCGCGTGGGTGCCGTGGCCGGAATTCACCGCGCGCGACATCACCATTGCCAACCCCGAATGGGCCAAGCAGCCGCAGTTCGCCACGTTGCAGGCGTTGCGCTTCCGCTTGTCGCCGCTGCCGTTGCTGGTGCATCGCATCGACGTGCCGTGGTTGCAACTCGTGCGCCCGAACGTGGATCTAGAGCGCGACAAGCCGTCGCGCGCCACCTGGGATTTCACCCTGCCGAAAAACAGCGCGCCATCGGCGTGGCAGTTGAACCTGGGCACGATCGGCTTCGACCAGGGCACGGTGGCGCTAGATGACGCCGCCAGCGCGATAAAACTGAAGGTGACGATCGAGCCGTTGCAGGGCGCGATCCCGTACGACCAGATCGTGGCGCAGCAATCCACCGAGGCTCGCGACCAGGCCGGCAAAACCGTCGGCGCGGCCGCGAAGAAAACACTGGCAAGCAGCGCAGACAAGGACGACGCCGACAGCGGGATCGGCAAGCCACGCTCCTCCACCGTCTACCTGTTTGGGTGGACAGCCACGGGGACGTACCAGGGCAATCTCGTCAAGGGCCACGGCAAAACCGGTGGCGTGCTGGCGCTGCAGGATGCCAGCGAACCGTTTCCGCTGCAGGCCGATGCGCATATCGGCGACAACCACATCGCGCTGGTAGGCACGCTGACCGATCCGATGCACCTGGGCGCGCTCGACGTGCGGTTGTGGTTCTCCGGCACCAGCATGGCCAAGCTGTATCCGCTTACCGGCATCACCCTGCCCGACACGCCGCCCTACGCCACCGAAGGCCACCTGAAGGCCACGCTGAAGAAGGGCAACAGCCGCTACAGCTACGAGGATTTCCGCGGCCGCGTGGGTGGCAGCGATCTGGCCGGCAACCTGCTGTTCGTCACTGGAGGCGAGCGACCCAAGCTCAGCGGCGACCTGCATTCCAAACTGCTGCAGTTCGCCGACCTGGCGCCGCTGGTGGGCGCCGATTCGAACGCCTCCAAGCAACGGCGCGGCGACGCCACCGCGCAACCGGCGGACAAGCTGCTGCCGGTGGAACCATTTCGCACCGAGCGCTGGCGCGCGATGGACGCGGACGTGAAGTTCAGCGCTGATCGCATCGTGCACGGCGAAAGTCTGCCGATCGATTCGCTGAGCACGCACCTGCAGTTGAACGATGGCCTGCTCCGGCTCAACCCGCTGCGCTTCGGCCTGGCCGGCGGCAGCGTCGGCAGCACGTTGATGCTGGATGGCAGCCAATCGCCGATGCAGGGCGCGATCGATCTCAACGCACGCCATCTGAAACTGAAACAACTGTTCCCCACCTTCGAACCGATGCGCACCAGCTTCGGCGAGATCAACGGCGGCGCCGCGCTGAAGGCGCATGGCAATTCCGTCGCCGCGCTGCTGGGCAGTGCCGACGGCGAGCTGAAGCTGCTGATGAATGACGGCGCGATCAGCAAGAACCTGCTGGAAACGGCGGGCCTCAACGTGGGCAACATCATCATCGGCAAGCTGTTCGGCGACAAGACGGTACAGATCAACTGCGCCGCCGCCGACATGGCGGCGAAGAACGGTTTGTTCGACATGCGGCTGTTCGTGTTCGACACCAGCGACGCGGTGATCAACGTGGACGGCACGGTGAATTTCGCCACCGAGCAACTCGATCTGGACGTCAAGCCGCACACCAAGGGCTTCCGCATCCTGTCGCTGCGCTCGCCGCTCTACGTCAAGGGCACGCTGAAGAACCCCAACGTGGGCGTGCACGCGGGACCGTTGCTGGCACGCGGTGCCGGCGCGGTGGCGTTGGGCGTGGTGGCGGCGCCGGCCGCCGCGCTGCTGGCGTTGATCGCGCCCAGCCACGACGAGGAAGGCGAGAACACCTGCCGTGCGGTGCTGGAACAGCTTCGCCATTCGGGCAAGATGCCGTCCACCAGGAAAACCGCCAAATAGCCATCAACCTGTAGGAGCGACTTCAGTCGCGATGCTTCTGCTCTGGGATTCCAAAGAAAGAGCATCGCGACTGAAGTCGCTCCTACAAAGGCGCCGACCCGATGGATCAGGCGCTAGAATGCCGCCACTTCTTTGGGCGATATCCTCATGCAAGCCGTCAACCGGGCGCAGTTGCAGATCCATTTCTGCGTGGTGCTGTGGGGATTCACCGCCATCCTGGGCAAGCTGATCACGCTGCCCGCGTTGCCGCTGGTGTGGTGGCGCATGGTGCTGGTATCGGCGGCGCTGCTGGCCATGCCGCGGGTCTGGCGCGGCTTGCGCGCGATGCCTGCACGATTGCGCTGGGCCTACGCCGGCATCGGCGTGCTGGTGTCGCTGCACTGGCTCACGTTCTACGCCGCGATCAAGCTGTCCAATGCGTCGGTGGGCGCCACCTGCATTGCGCTGGGGCCGGTGTTTCTGGCGTTCATCGAACCATGGCTGGCACGGCGCCGGTTCGACCCGCGCGAACTGCTGATCGGCGTGGCGGTGGTGCCGGGCGTGGCGCTGGTAGTCGGTGGCGTGCCGCACGAGATGCGCATTGGCCTGGTGGTCGGTGTGCTGTCGGCCCTGTTCGTGGCCTTGTTCGGCTCACTCAACAAGCGGCTGGTGAACCATGGCGACCCGCTCACGGTGACTTGCATCGAACTGGGTACCGGCGCGGTGTTTCTCACCGTGCTGGCACCGTTGCTGCCGCATGCCGGGCCGGCGTTCGTGCTGCCGGGCGTGCATGATTCGCTGCTGCTGCTGGCGCTGTCGTTCGGCTGCACCTTGCTGCCGTTTGCGCTGGCGCTGGTGGCGTTGCGGCACATGAGCGCGTTCGGCACGCAGATGGTGACGAACCTGGAACCGGTCTACGCGATCGTGCTGGCGATCGTGCTGCTGGGCGAGCAGCGTGAGCTTGACCATGGGTTCTATGCAGGCGTGGTGGTGATTCTGGCCGCGGTGTTCGTCCATCCGTTGCTGCACCGGCGCCAACGCGCCACCAAGCAACCGGAGCTGATGGCCACCTCCGAGCATCACGGTATGGTGGATTGAGCAGCCCCAAGGCACCGGCGCATCAACCGGACATGAACTCCGACACTCGATCCCGGCCGCGGTGCTTGGCCTGGTACAACGCGGTATCCGCGCGACGGATCACGTCTTCGACGGATGCCGGTTCGTCGCCGATCCAGACCATGCCGATGCTCAGCGTCACCGTGAAGTGTTGCGTGCCCCAGCGATGCGGCCGGGCACTCACCACCGACTGGATGGTAGCCATGCGCTCGATCGCCGCTTTCCGGCTGATATTCGGCAACACCACCAGCAACTCTTCGCCGCCATAGCGGCCTACCCGGTCGCCGTCGCGCAATTGCGACTGCAGGCGCTGGGCGATCGTCAGCAAGGCGGCGTCACCGGCCTGGTGGCCGAACGTGTCGTTGATGCGCTTGAAGTGATCGGCGTCGATAAGACCTACCGCCAGTCCGACGGCATGCCTCGCTGGCGCCTCCAGCCGGGCGGCGAGCAGTTCAAGAATGGCCCGGCGATTGTGCAGTCCGGTGAGACTGTCGTGGGTGGCCTGCTGGTAGAGCTCGGCGCGCGTACGCTCCAGCTCGCGCTTCTCTTCGGTGAGCTCGGCCGTACGCCCGCTCACCAGGGCCTCGAGCTGCCGGTTCTGACGCAGCAACCGGCGCGAGTACCAGCGCCAGCTGATCGCCAGCAAAAGCGCCAGCAACAGCGCTTCGACCAGGTACACCCACCACATTTCCCACCATGGCCGCGGAATCCGGAAATCGACATAGGTCGAGGGCGAAACCGTCCGGTGGTCGTCGTCCAGCGCCTGGATTTCCAGCCGGTAGTTGCCCGAAGGCAAACCGGTGAAGTTGATGACATGCGAGCTCGTGTCGACCCAGTCCGACCCGCTCAGACGGTAGCGGAAGCGCGGGTTGCTGCCGGCGGATCCACCCAGTACGGCGTAACGCACGGTCAGCGGCGCGGCATTGCCCTCCATGCTCACCACGCCGCCGGCGTCCACCGATTCGACGCCATGCGTCACCGAAGTCACGGCTACCGTTTGCAGATCGCGCGCGACCATGTCCTGCGGATGCAGGATGTGGCTCACGCCGATGGGCGAACCGATCCATACCGATCCGTCGGTGTCCTCGAAAAACGCGTTCTGGTCGGTCTCGTCCCACAGCAGGCCGTCGTCGCGCGACAGGTGGGTCCAGCGGCGGCCGTCGAAGATATCCACGCCTCCGCCACCGCCCACCCAGATCCAGCCGCGGCGGTCGCGGCGGATGAAGTACGCCAGCGTGTTGTCCAGCCACGCATCCACCACCGGGGCAAGATCCAGTTGTCCGCCATGCACCGACGCGTACCAGATACCCGGCTCGTTGGCGCCCAGCCACAGGCCGCCATCGGCATCCACCGCCACCGCGCTGAACCCGGACGCCGGGGCTTTGCCGCCGGTTTGCATGCGGGTCCATTGTCCCTCGGCATGGCGCAGCACGCCGTCGTTGCAGGCAAACCACAGCGTGCCGTCGTCGCCTTCGGCGATGTCGGAGCATTGGCGATCGGTGGTCTGTGCCACCGCAACGCGCTGAACGGCCGTGTCTTCGTCATCGAGGTGGTAGATGCCGTTGACGGTGGCGATCCAGAGGCGCTGTTGCCGATCGAAATGCAGCGTCTTGATGAAAGCGGGCAGGCGCGCCACCAGCCGGGTACGACCGCTGGCCGGGTCGAAACGCAGCAGCCGGTGGTCGTACAAGCCGATCCAGATGGCGCCATCGGCCGCCTTGGCCAGCGCCAGCGCCTGCCGCGGCAACGGATCGGCGCGCACCGGCCAGGGCTGCAGGTGGGTGCGCCCGTTTTCCAGCACGCTGCCGCCCAGTTCGTTGCCGAACCACATGGGGCTGGCATCGGTACGCAGGATCGACCAGTTCGGCAGGCCCTTCATTCCCTGCGCCGCCGTCCAGCCCTCGACCGTGCCGTAGCCGGCCCAACGCGCGATGCCCCGCCCGTAGGTGCCCAGCCAGAGACTTCCCTGCGCATCGAACATCAACGCGTTGATGTTGATGTCAGGCAAGCCGTTGCGGGCGTCGATGAGCGTCCAGCCCCCGTCACTCCAGCGTGCGAGCCCATGATTGATGGTGGTGAGTACGCGACCCTGGCGGTCCTCGACGAACCGGCCATCGTCCTTGACCACGCCGGTCGCGCTCTCGGGCAGATCGCGCGCGGTGAAACGCGTCGCGCCGGCCAGCCGGACGCTGACATGCCGGGTGCCGCGCAGCCACAGGTTGCCCGCCCGGTCCAGCAGCATGCCCAACCATTCGTCCGCGGGCACGCCCTGCGCCGGCCCATGCAGCAGGACGCGGCCGCGACCGGAGGCATCGAGACTGCACACCGCCGTGCCGCAGCCCAGCCATAGCCGGTCCTGCGCCAGATAGACGGTGGTGATGCGCCGCAACGCCGGCAGCGCGTCGAGCTGTGCGGCGTCGAACATCGGCCGCAGCTGCCAGGGCCGCGCTTGGCCATCCTTCCCTTGGCCATCCTTCCCCTGGCCATCGCCTGAAAGCACCATCAGCGCATCATTGCGCACCAGCAACAAGCGCCCGTCATCCAACATGACCAACGGGCGTCCAACATCGACCACCAGCGGCCGGCCCTTCGGCTCGACCTTGGTGAAATGCAGGCCGTCGCCACGGCGCAATCCCGACTGGGTGGCCACCCACAGCAGCCCGTGGCGCGTGTCCTGCATCATGGCAGTGACGTATTCGCCCTTGTCGAAGCCCTGCGCCGCGCCCATCCGCTCGAAACTGTTGCCGTCGAAGCGGTACAGACCCATTTCGGTACCTGCCCACACGAAGCCGCGCCGATCCTGCAGCAGCGCCGTGATGGTCAGGCTTTCCAGCCCGGCCTTGCGGTCGAAGCCCTGCAACGAATACTGCTGCGCGCGCAGCGGCAGGCCCGCCAGCAAAAGCAGCGCGACCATCGCCAGCAGCAGGCAGCGCCCGGGCAGCCTCATCGATAACCTCTTCACTTCCGGCCGTAGGCGGATGCGCGGGAGAAGCAGGTAACGTGCCATGTACCGAAAATGATGCCACCCGGGCGAAGCGCGGGCGCAGGAGGAGCCGGCCCGCGCCCCTATACTGGGCCACTCCCCGCCGCCGTGACCACCCATGAATTACCGCCACGCCTATCACGCCGGCAACTTCGCCGATGTCCTGAAGCACACCGTGCTGCACGCGCTGATCGAGTCGTTGCAGGCCAAACCTGCCCCGTTTTGCTACATCGATACCCACGCCGGCAGCGGCAACTACCCGCTGGAAGGCTTCGAGGCGCGCAAGACCGGCGAACACAAGGACGGCATCGCGCGGCTGCACCCGGCGGAAAAGGTCCCCGCGCTGCTGCAACGCTGGCGCGCCGGCATCCTGTCGGGCGAAGGCAATGAGGACGGACTGAAGTTCTATCCCGGCTCGCCGCTGCAGGTGGCTCGCCTGCTGCGCCCGAACGACAGCGCGCAACTGTGCGAACTGCACGCCGAGGAAGCGGCCAAGCTGCGCAACCTGCTGCACCGCGACCCGCGCATGCACGTGCACCAGCGCGATGGCTACGAGGCGTTGAAAGCCTTGCTGCCGCCGAAGGAAAAGCGTGGCCTGGTGCTGATCGACCCGCCGTACGAGGCGCAGGAGGCCGAGTACAAGGTGATCGAGCAGGCGCTGAAGGCCGCGCTGCAGCGCTGGCCCACCGGCATCTATGCGGTGTGGTACCCGATCAAGCTGCGCAGCCAGGTGCAACCGTTCCTGCGCGGCTTGCAGCGCATCGGCGCCCGCCGCGTGCTGCGGGCGGAGTTGCTGGTGCACCCGGACGATTCCCCGCTGCGCCTCAACGGTTCGGGCATGGCCATCCTCAACGCGCCATGGAACCTGGACGACGTGCTGCGCGAACCGCTGCGCGCACTGGGCGACCTGCTGGCGCAGGACAAACCGGCCGAGACGCGACTGGACTGGATCCTGCAGGAAGGCGCCGAGCCGCCCGCACCCAGCCCGCTGCCCGCATCGCGCCTGTCCGTCCGCGAGCGCCCACCGCGCCCGCGCTGAACGGCCGCGCCATACATTTCCGCCACGCCTTGCGCCGTACCGTTGTCCGCGAAAAACCACGCTCACCACAGGAGTTCGACCATGCGTATCGCTGCCCGCTCCTTGCTGTTTTCCGCCCCGCTGCTGGCGCTCGCGCTGGCCGCCTGCGCTCCGGCGCCGATCTACAAGAACACCGCCAACGCCATCGCCGCCACGCCGGCCCAGGTGGCGCAGTCGCCCGAGCGGTATGCCGGCAACAGCCTGATCTGGGGTGGTCGCGTGGTGGCCGTCAACAACCTGGCCGATCACAGCGAGATCGAACTGCTGGCCTACCCGCTGGATTCATCCCAGCGGCCCAAGGCCAACGACACCGGCAACGGCCGCTTCATCGCGGTGATGCCCGGCTATGTCGAACCGCTCAGTTATCCGCCGGGCGCCCTGATGACGCTGAGCGGCACACTCAACGGCAGCCGCAGCGGCAAGGTGGGCGAAGCCAGCTACGTGTTTCCGCTGGTCACCGTGAACGAATCGCACGTGTGGACCGCAGAGGAAATGCGCAAGGGCCACAACAACGTGCATTTCGGCGTGGGGCTGGGCGTGGGCATTCGCTGATTGCGCGATTCGGGATTACGCGATTCGGGATTCGGGATTCGGGAAGGATCACGCACAAGGCTTTCCCGCACATGATCCGGGCGCGCTTCGACGGCAAACCATCATGACATCGGTGCCTTAAACTTCACGGCCACCCCACAAGGATCCGCACATGTCAGGCCACGCCGCCAATCCCATCAAGGCCATCCTGCTCGCGCTGGGCGCCAACTTCGCCATCTTCGTGGCCAAGCTGTTCGCCGCCTTCGTCACCGGCTCCGGCGCCATGATGGCCGAGGCCGTGCACTCGCTGGCCGACTGCGGCAACCAGGGCCTGCTGCTGCTGGGCATCCGCCAAGCCAAGCGTCCGCCATCAGATGAGTTCCCGCTGGGCTGGGGTCGCGCGCTGTACTTCTGGTCGTTCCTCGTCGCCATTTTGTTGTTCAGCGTCGGCGGCATGTTCTCGATCTACGAAGGCGTACACAAACTCACCCATCCCGAACCGCTGAAGTGGCCATGGCTGGCGCTGGGCGTGCTGGGTTTCGGCATCGTCGCCGAAGGCATCTCGATGCGCGGTTGCCTGCAGGAAGTGAACAAGGCCCGCGGCGAACAGAACCTGTGGGCCTGGTTCCGCCAGACCCGCTCCAGCGAACTGCTGGTGATCTTCGGCGAGGATCTGGCCGCGCTGGTCGGCCTGTGCCTGGCCGCGCTGGCGGTCGGCGCCACCATGCTCACCGGCAACCTGCTGTTCGATGCGGCCGGCACCATCGCCATCGGCGTGTTGCTGATCGTGGTGGCCGTGCTGGTGGCCATCGAGGTGAAGGCGCTGCTGATCGGCCAAGGCATGGAGCCGCGCCGCCGCGACGAACTGCTGAGCTTCCTGCGCCAGCGCCCGGAAGTGGCCGAGGTGTTGAACCTGATCACCCTGCAGATGGGTCCGGACGTGATGGTGGCGGTCAAGGCACGCATGCAGCCGGCGGCGAGCGACCAGGCCTTGGTCGCGGCGATCAACACCGTGGAAGCGGCGTTGAAGGCTCGCTTCACCGACGTGAAATGGAGCTTCTTCGAGCCCGACAACGCGGATTGACCGGCGTGACCTGACGCCGCAGGGCCGGTCGAAGGCGGCACGTTACAATGGTGGCCTCCGACGCCAGCAATCGACCCATGCGCAATCCTCTGCAAGACCAACTTCTCAAAGCCGGGCTGGTGAAAAAAAACCAGGTGGCCCAGGCGGTGCGCGAGCAGGCGAAAAAGCACAAGGGCAAGCAGCCGGCAACGCCCAGCGCCGAGCAGTTGGAAGCGCAGCGCTTGCAGACGGAAAAAGCCGCGCGGGACCGCGCCATCGCCGCCGAGCGCAATGCACAGTTGCGCGCCGCCGAGGCACGGGCGCAGATCCAGCAGATCGTGGACGCGCACAAGGTGAAGCGCGAAGGCGAGATCGCTTACCGCTTTACCGATGGCGACCGCATCCGCGACGTGCTGGTGAACGAGGCGCTGCGCGCGCAACTGGCCGCCGGCACGCTGGTGATCGTGCGTCACGGCCAGGGTTACGAACTGCTGCCGCGCGTGGCGGCCGACAAGGTGTACGAGCGCGATGCCACGGTGATCGTGCTCGATCACGGCCAGCCGACGCCGGGCGACGCGCCCGACCCGGACGATGCGTTCTACAGCAAGTTCGAAGTGCCCGACGACCTCATCTGGTAACGCACCGAGTCTTTCCGTATTGCAGCAAATCGGTGGCGTATTGAGCTCGTCAAGCCTTGTCGCGCCGTTGCAATTTCATGCTGCATTGCACACAATACGCGAAAGTACGGACGTTCTCCATGAGCCTTGCCATCACGTATCCCGCGCCGCTCCGTTTCGCCTCGCTGCCACCGCGCAGCAGCGAGCGCTTCGCCCGCCGTCCCGCCAACGACGAACCGCGTGGCGAACAAGTCGCCACCCGCGACGGCCGTGAACTGGTACTGCGCCCGATCGAGCCGGGCGATGTGGCCGCCCTGCAACGCTGCTTCTCGCGACTGTCGCCGGAGGACATCCGGCGCCGTTTCCTGCACGCCATGTCGGAGCTTCCCGCCCAGATGGCGCAGCGCCTGTGCCAGGTCGATCCGGCGCTGGAGACCGCGTTCGTCCTGATGGACGAATCCACCACGCCGGCGGAGATGCGCGGCGTCGGCCGCATCTATGTCGATCCGTCCGCCGACAACGCGGAATTCTCGGTGCTGGTGGAGCACGACTGGACCCGCCTGGGCCTGGGCGCGCTGCTGATGCAGCGTCTGGTCGACGACTGCCGCCGCCGCAACCTGGCCGAGATCTGGGGCTATGTACTGCTGGAAAACCGCCCCATGCTGGAACTGTGCAAGGAGCTGGGCTTTGTACGCCGATTGCTGCCCAGCGAACCGGGCACCGCACAGATCTCCCTGGCTTTGGGCAGGCCCGCTACGCCCCGTTGACCCTGCGCTCCTCCGATTCCCTATTCCCGATTCACCATTCCCTGCTCTCAGGGCATCGCGCCCCGGCTCATCGGCGTCGGCGGCGTCGCCACGTTCACCAGTGGCGCCAGCCGCACCAGCCGCAGCGCGATCAGCAGCCCGGCCAGCACCAGCACGCCTACGAACAAGGCCACGCCGTTCCATCCGTGCGATGCGTAGAACAGCCCGCCGCTGGCGCCCGCCACGCTCGAACCCATGTAGTAGCAGAACAGGTACACGGACGACGCTTGCGCCTTGGCCGCCCCGGCACGCCGCCCCACCCAGCTGCTGACGATGGAGTGGCCGCCGAAAAAGCCGAACGTCACCGCCACGATGCCCAGCATGATCAGCGGCAACGGCCGGCACATCGTCAACGCCACCCCGGCCAGCATCAACGCGAACGCCGTCCACAACACCTTGCGCCGCCCCAGCTTGCCGGCCAGATGGCCCATCCACGCGGAGCTGAACGTGCCCACCAGATAGATGCCGAAGATCAAGCCCACCACCGCCTGGCTGAGGTTATACGGCGCCGCCAGCAAGCGATAGCCGAGGTAGTTGTAGACGGTGACGAAGGCACCCAGCAGCAGGAAACCCTCGACGAACAACCACGGCAGGCCGCGATCATGGAACATGCCGGCGAAGCGGCCGGCCACCAGACGCCAGCGCAGTGGCTGCGCCACGAAATGCCGCGACGGCGGCAGCGCGCGCCAGAAGATCGCGCCGGCCAGCACGCCGATAACGCCAACCACCATGACCCCCGCGCGCCAGCCGAAAAAGTCCGCCAGCACACCGGTGATCAAGCGCCCGCCCATGCCGCCGACCGCACTGCCGCTGATGTACAGCCCCATGCCCAGGCCGATCGATTCGACGTGCATCTCCTCGCCCAGGTACGTCATCGCCACCGCCGGCAATCCGCTCAGGGTCAAACCGAGCAAGGTGCGCACCGCCAGCAACGCGGTCCAGTTCGGCATCACCGCCGTCACCAGCACCAGCAGCGCCGACAACAACAGCGATGCCACCATCACCGGCTTGCGCCCCCACGCGTCCGACAACGCCCCGGCGAACAACATTGCCACCGCCAGCACGCCGGTGGTCAGCGACAGCGACAGCGCGCTGCCTGCCGCGCTCACGCCATAGTCGCGGCTGAATTCCGGCATCAGCGGTTGTACGCAATAGAGCAACCCGAACGTGGCGAACCCGGCCGCGAAAAGCGCCAGGTTGGTACGGCGGAACGCCGGGGTACCGTGATGGATGAAAGGCAAGACCGGCGATGCTGCCAGGGAATCCTCGACCATGGGTTGCGGCGCACGCGCCATGTCACTGCCTGTTCGGTTGCGGGATCGTGAGGATAGCCCTGCCCGTACAACGACGGGTGACGGCGCACCTGCATACGGCGCCGCCGAACGCCCCCTGCGTTCAGCGGCAACCGGCGAAGCGGCTCTCAACCGCGTCCGTTTTGCGCCCCGGCGAGCGCGGCGACGGCAGCGGCAGCCACTTGCGCGTCCTGTGTCGACTGCATGCCGGACACGCCTACCGCACCGATAACGCAACCGTCGACGACCAAGGGCAGTCCACCGTCCAGCGGCATCAGGTTGTGCATGCCGAGCAGGCGCAGACCGAGGCTGCCCGATGCCACCGCATCCTCGAAGAGCTTGCTGGGCCGACGGAAACTCACCGCCGTCTCGGCCTTGGCCTGCGCTACCGGCACGCTGCCGTGCTGGGCCTGGTCGAGCGCATGCAGCATCACCAGTTGGCCGCCGCTGCCGACGATGGCGATCACCATCGGCCAGCCATGTGCGGCGGCTTCCGCCTCCGCGGCAGCCATCACGGCGCCCGCCTGCGCCAGGGTGATCGGTGCGCCGTAGCGGAGCATCACCGTGCTGCCTCCGCGGGCGACGTGGCCGCAAGATTCGCGCGTCCCATGGCCGGTATCCATTGCGGCTGCGCGTAGCCGGTCGGCTTGTCGCCCACACCCACGCCGCCATGCAGCCCGCCCTGCTGCGCGGGTTCGAAGAAACTGTAGGGAAATTGCGAAGGCAGGGCGGAGACTGCGTCCAGCGCCTGCATGGCGTCGTCCGACAAGGGACGATCGAGTGCCGCGAGGTTGTCCTCGAACTGCCCCAGGTTACGCGAGCCGAGGATCACCGCCCCCAGCGCGGGCTGACGCGCCGCCCACTGGATCGCCACCTGCGCCATGCTGAGGCCGCTTTCGCGCGCCACCTGCTCGACCGCGGCGACGATGGCCCAATTGCGCGGCGTGAACTTGTCCGCCAGCGACGGCAGCCCCATCGACTTGACCGCCTGCAGCCGACCTTCGCCTTCGCCGTCGTGACCGGCCTCGCTGGGGCGGTACTTGCCGGACAACAGGCCCATCGCCAGGGGGCTCCAGGCGGTGATGCCCATGCCCAACTCCTGCGCCAGCGGCTGGTATTCACGCTCGATGTTGCGTTCGGCCAGCGAGTACTGCAGTTGCAGGTTGATCAGCGGATGCAAGTGGTGGGCGTGGGCCAGCGTCTGGATCTGCGCCGCATACCATGCCGGCACGTCGGACAGCCCCGCATGGCGGATCTTGCCCGCGCGCACCAGATCATCCAGCGTCTGCAGCACTTCCTCGGCCGGGGTGATCCGATCCCAGGTGTGCAGCAGGTACAGATCGATGTAGTCGGTGCGCAGCCGCCGGAGCGAGCTTTCCACCGCGCGCAGGATGTTCTTGCGGCCGTTGCCGCCGGCGTTCGGGTTGCCGGGTTCGGCGTTGTAGCTGAACTTGGTACTGAGCACCACGCGGTCGCGGCTGCCGCTGTCGGCGATGAACCGGCCGAGCAGGCGCTCGCTGCTGCCTTCGGTGTAGAGGTCGGCGGTGTCGATGAAGTTGCCACCGGCGGCCAGGTAGCGATCGAACATCGCGCGGGCGGTGTCCTCGGCCGCGCCCCATCCCCACTCGTCACCGAAGGTCATGGTGCCGAGCGCAAGCCGGCTGACGCGCAGGCCGGAGCGGCCGAGTGTGTAGTACTGATCGAGCGACATGACAGGACTCCTTGATGGGGGCGGCGCAAAGTCTGCGCCTTGCCATTACGAGGAAAAATACCGATTCTCTGCATGCTTCTTGAAGCTGGACTAATCAATGATCAACGATCACAGCCCCGCCCTGCGCGCGTTCCACGCCATCGCCACGCTGGGCAGCTTTACCCGCGCCGCGGCTGGATTGGAGGTGACGCCCTCGGCGCTGAGCCAGACCATGCGCCAGCTGGAGCAACGCCTCGGTGTGCGCCTGCTGCAGCGGAGCACGCGCAAGGTTGGCCTGACCGAGGCGGGGCGCCTGTTCCTGGAACGGATCGCGCCCGCGCTGGCCGATATCGATGGCGCCGTGGAAGCCTTGCGCCAGCACGGCAGCCGCCCTGCCGGCACCTTGCGCATCACCGCATCGCAGAGCCTGCTCGAGCAATTGATCGCTCCCTTGAGCACGGATTTCCTGCGCACCTATCCCGAGGTGACCCTGGACCTTATCGCCGACAGCAGCCTCACCGACCTGGTGGCCGATGGCGTGGACGCCGGCATCCGCCTGGGCGAACGGCTGGCGCGCGACGTGGTAGCCGTTCCGCTGGGCGGCCCCTTGCGCACGGTAGTGGCCGGCGCGCCCGCGTACTTCGCGCAATATGGCCGGCCGAGACATCCGCGCGATCTTCAGCAGCATGCCTGCGCACGCTTTCGCTACAGCGGCAGCGGCGCGATCTATCGCTGGGAGTTCGCCCACCGCAGCGGTGCCCAGCGCGGCCGCTGGTTCGAACTCGATGTCACGGGGCCGTTGATCACGAACGATCCTGCCCTGCAGATCCGCGTGGCGCTGGATGGCCTGCTGCTGGTACACGCGCTGGAACCGATGGTGCGCGAGCACGTCGCCTCCGGGCGGTTGCAGACTGTTCTGGATCCCTGGCTGCCGCCCTTCGACGGCTTCTACCTGTATTACCCGAGCCGGCTGCAGGTACCGCCGAAACTGCGTGTGTTCATCGACTTCCTGCGCGAACGGCTGGAGCCTTCGGCGTGAGCAAACGCGACCACAAGCATCAGCGCAAACGCGATACCACCTCGCGATAGCGCGCCGCGATGCGGTCCTGGTCGCGATGCACGAAATCGCGCACCTGCCAGCGGCCACCTGCCATCACGTGGCGCACCAGCGGTGTATTGCCGGCGAACAGGAAGCTGTCCAGCACTGAACGTGCATCGCGTGCCGCCAACAAGGGCGAGCTTTCATCCAGCACGATCAGGTTGGCCCGCGCGCCGTCACGCAGTTCGCCGGTCGGCAGACCCGACGCCTGCGCCCCACCGCCCAACGCCGCGCGCCACAGGGTCTCGCCCACGCTGTCGCCTTCGTGGCGGGCGGCGATATTGCGATGACGCGTGACCAACCGCTGGCCGTATTCCAGCCAACGCAATTCCTCCACCGGCGAAATCGAGATGTGCGAATCCGAACCGATGCCCAGCGTGCCGCCGGCATCCTGGTACGCAGCCAGCGGAAACAGGCCGTCTCCAAGATTGGCCTCGGTGGTGGGACACAGGCCGGCCACCGCGCCGCTGCGTGCCAGCTGCGTGGTTTCCGCCGCGGTGAGGTGGGTGGCGTGCACCAGGCACCAGTGCGTGTCGACGTCCGCATGTTCGAACAGCCATTCCACCGGCCGCGCGCCGCGCAGGGCCAGGCAATCCTGCACCTCGCCAATCTGTTCGGCGATGTGGATGTGGATCGGCGTTTCCTTCGCGTCGTCGCTGGCCAGCACCTCGCGCATGGCGTGTTCCGGCACCGCGCGCAACGAGTGCAGGGCGATGCCGACGCGCAGGTCGTCACTCTCGTGCCGACGCAGCGTCTCCAGCAACTGCAGATAGCTGTTCACGCTGTGGCCGAAGCGGCGTTGGCGCGCGGTCAAGGCACGACCATCGAAACCGCCGCTGATGTAAAGCACCGGCAGCAGGGTCAGCGCGATGCCCGCTTCGCGGGCCGCTTCGATCAGCGCCAGCGACATGATCTCGGGCTGCGCGTAAGGCGTGCCGTCGGGCTGGTGGTGCAGGTAGTGGAACTCGCAGACCTGGGTGTAACCGGCCTTGAGCATCTCGACGTAGAGCTGGGCGGCGATGGCCTGCAACGCGTCCGGGCCGATCGTCGCGGCGCAGGCGTACATCGTTTCGCGCCAGCTCCAGAAACTGTCGTCGGCGCGACCACGCCGCTCGGCCAAGCCCGCCATCGCGCGCTGGAAGGCATGCGAATGCAGGTTGGGCATGCCGGGCAGGACCCAGTCACCCAGCGTTTCGCCAGCCGCGTCCGCGGCGCGCACCACGCGACCGCCTTCGACCGCGAACGTTGCCGCCTGCTGCCAGCCGCCGGCTCGCCACAGGTGAGTGGCCCGGTAGGAACTGTGGTGATCGGACATCGGCGGACTCCACTGGCATCGCCGGCAGTGTAGCGGCGTCGACCCGCCTTCACCCGCACTTGGGACGCGCTGTGCATAATCGCCGCATGGTCAAGAAACCCAATGAAAACGCGCCAAAACTGACGCTGCGCCAGGCCGTTCCGGCCGACGTACCGCAACTGGCCGACCTCACCGCCCGCGTCTATTCCGACGAATGGGGCCACTCGCGCGAGATGCTGCGTTCACAGCAGACGCACTTTCCCGAAGGCCAGTTCGTGGTCGAGTACGAGGGCAAGGTGGTGGGTTATTGCGCCACCTTCCGCATCGACGAGGCCACCGCGCTGGCGCCGCATACGTGGATGCAGATCACCGGTGGCGGCATGGCCTCGCGGCACAAGCCCGATGGCGACTGGTTGTACGGCATGGAAGTGGTGGTGCATCCCGACTACCGCGGCATGCGCATCGGCCAACGGCTGTACCACGCGCGCAAGCGGCTGTGCACCGACCTGAAGTTGCGCGGCATCGTGTTCGGCGGGCGCATTCCCGGGCTGGCGAAAAACCTCGCCCGCTACGGCAATGCCGACGCCTATGTGCAGGCGGTGCTGGACGGGCAGCGGCGCGACCCGACGCTCAGTTTCCAGCTATCCAACGGTTTCGAGATGATCGGGCTGCTGCGCGCCTACGTGCCGTCCGACCATGAATCGCTGGGCTTTGCCGTGCACCTGGTGTGGCGCAACCCGCGGTTGATGAACCAGCCGGACGTGCCTTCGATCCCGTCGACCCAGCGCCTGCCCGACTCCGTGCGGGTGGCCTCGGTGCAATACCTGCAGCGGCGCATTGCCTCGTTCGAGGAGTTCGCCACCCAGGTCGAATACTTCACCGACATCGCCGCCGACTACAACGCCGATTTCGTCACCTTTCCCGAGCTGATCACGCTGCAGTTGCTGTCGATCGAGAACACCGAGCTGTCGCCGGTGGCATCGATCCGCAAGCTGAGCCAGTACACGCCGCAGGTGAAGGATCTGTTCAGCCGTCTGGCCGTCCATTACAACATCAACATCGTTGCCGGCACGCATCCCACCGAGCAGGCCAACGGCGACATCCACAACGTCTGCTACATCTGCCTGCGCGATGGCTCCATCCACGAGCGCGAGAAGCTGCACCCCACCCCCAGCGAACGCAACGTGTGGAACATCAGCGGCGGCGAAAGCGCCGCCACCGTGTTGACCGACTGCGGGCCGATCGGGGTGATGATCTGCTACGACAGCGAGTTTCCCGAGGTGGCGCGGCACCTGGTGGACCAGGGCGCGCTGATCCTGTTCGTGCCGTTCTGCACCGACGTGCGCGAGGGTTACCTGCGCGTGCGTTACTGCTCGCAGGCGCGCGCGATCGAAAACCAGTGCTACGTGGTGATGTCCGGCAACGTGGGCAACCTGCCCGGGGTGAACAATTTCGACATCCAGTATGGCCAGAGCTGCATCCTCACGCCCAGTGATTTCGGCTTTGCCCGCGATGGCGTGGCCGCCGACTCCACCCCCAACATCGAAACCGTGCTGTTCGCCGACCTGCGCCTGGAAGGCCTGGCCCGGGCACGCAATGCCGGCGCGGTGACCAATTTGAAGGATCGCCGCTTCGACCTGTACGAGACGCGATGGCGGACCTTGCCGGGGGCGACGTGACCGGCCGGGCGGCTGCCCGCCCAGCCTGCGCGACGGCGGACAAGCCAGCCTGCGATAATCACCCGATGCACGAACCCACCGAACCTGTCGCCAGCTCGTCGAATCCACGCCTGCAGGCGCTGCTTGGCCACGAGTTCTTCGCGCCGCATCAATGGAAGCGGCGGCT
>Ga0164242_10003002_pt1 | contig 19322 bp, 17 predicted proteins | sample OricomgcompostMG_FD_108783 | JGI IMG/M metagenome (GOLD analysis project Ga0164242, IMG submission 108783) | Miracle-Growth compost microbial communities from Emeryville, California, USA - Original compost - Miracle growth compost (MG) ... | reverse complement strand
TGCCCAGCGCGCCGGCCGTGGGAGGAGCGAGCGGGCCCGCCCTCCCCTTCCCGCCGCTGCCATCGTGATCAGGAATGGAAGCGACGGCTGCGGTGTATAACCTATTTGGCGCGTTTTGTCAAGTGCCACTTCAGGTTGTCACTCTCCGTAAATCCGCCTAAAATCCGATCATTGCGACGGGCGCACCGTCGCTTCCTTGAACCCGAATGCGGGCGCACTCGTTTCAGTCAGGAAAGGAGCGCCGCTTGAGTTCAGAACCACCCGGACCGGAATCCGTCAAACGCGCGCGCGCCGATGCGAAACCCGGCGATGGCGAGGAATGGCTGGTCTATCAGAAGGACGCCTTTCAGGCGGCGGTGAACGGCGCGCCGATCGAGGAGTCGCTGGACGTGCTGGTCCGTGCGACCATCGCGCATTTCGGCGATGTCCGGTGCGGCTTCTACGCCGTGAAGCCGGACAACGACACCGAGCTGCGCCACGTCACCGGCATGTCCGAAAGCTATGCCGCCTGCGTGGACGGGTTCAAGGTGGGCCCGGATTCGCTGGCGTGCGGTCTGGCGGTGTCCACGGGCCGCCCGGTGATCACTCCCGATGTGACCGCCGAACCGCGATGGAAGCCGTGGCTGTGGATGGCCGAGCAACATGATTTTCGCGCCTGCTGGTCCTTTCCGATCGAGATGAGGAGCGGAAAGCTGGTGGGTAGTTTTGCGGTCTATTTCCGAAATCCGCGTGACGCCTCTCCGCGCGACCGCGCTTTTGCCTCCATGGTGGCGCAGACCGCCGCGCTCCTTATTTGGCATTATCAGGAAGCGGAAAAGCGCATCCGCAGTGAGGCGGCGTTGCGCGGGAGCGAGGAGCGGCTGGCGGCGACCTTCACCCAGGCGGCGGTCGGTCTGTGCGAGATCGCGCTCGACGGACGCTTCCTGCGCGTCAACGACGCTTTGTGCCATCTGCTCGGCCGCAACCGGGAGGAACTGCTCGCCACCGATATCCTGTCCCTCTCCCACCCCGACGATCTCGCACCGCGCACGGCGGTGTTCGAGCATGTCCTGGCTACCGGCGAGACGGGCTCGATCGACAAGCGGCTGCTGCTGCCGAACGGGGATATCGTGTGGGTCAACGCCACCTTGAGCCTGCTCAAAGGCCAGAGCGACGCGCCCACCATCCTGGAGGTGATTGTCGACCTGACCGATCGCCGCCGCGCCGAAAAGGCCATCCGCGACAATGAGCATTGGCTGCAGACGCTGATGGAGGGCGTGCCCCTGCTCCTCTGGCGGGCGGTGGGCGAAGGGAGCTGGACCTGGTCCAGCCCGCAATGGAGCGCGTTCACCGGCCTTTCGGTCACGCAGAGCACGGGCAAGGGCTGGCTCGACGCGGTTCACCCGGACGACCGCGCGCACGCGGAGCATTGCTGGCGCAAGGCGCAGGAGAAAGGGGCCTTTCACGCCGATTACCGGGTCTGTCACAGGAAAGAAGATCGCTGGCGCTGGTTCCAGAGCCGCGCCACGGCGCTCCGCGACGAGAAAGGCGCGATCGTCGAATGGCTCGGCAGCTCCACCGATGTCGACGAACTCAGGACATTGCGCAACCAGCAGGAGGTGCTGATCGCCGAGCTGCAGCATCGCACCCGCAACCTGATCGCCGTCACCCAATCGGTCTGGCGGCAGACCTTCCGCAACGCCGCCACCCCGCGCGAGGCGGAGCAGCAGTTCAGCGACCGGCTCAATGCCCTGTCACGCGTGCAGGGGCTGCTTTCGCGATCGAACGAGAAGCCGGTGACGATCGGCGATCTGGTCGGCATGGAGATGGAGGCGCTGGGCGCGGGCGCGCTCGCCGATCGCATCCATATCGAAGGCCCGGAGGTGCGGCTGCGCAGCGGCATCGTGCAGACCTTCGCGCTGGCGCTCCACGAGCTCGCCACCAACGCGCGCAAATATGGCGCGCTCTCCAACGCGCGGGGCCGGCTGGACATAGGCTGGGAGGTGCGTGACGGCGAGGATCGGCGGCATCTCCTGCTCGAATGGCGGGAGACGGGTATCATCGCACGGGAGACGGGCCGCGCCGGCGGCGGCTATGGCCGCGAGCTCATCGAGCGCGCCCTGCCCTATTCGCTCAACGCGAAGACGCGCTTCGATCTGGGCGAGACGGAGCTGCTCTGCACCATCGACCTGCCGCTGGGGGAGTGAGGGCTAGAGCGGCGAGCGTGAAATCTGCTTCATCCGTTCGTGTCGAGCGCAGTCGAGAAGCCTCGGCTGCGCTCGGCTGAGCCCCTCGACTTCGCTCGGGGCGAACGGTTCTTATTTAACGCTCGACGCTCTGGACCAGGTTACAGCCCTCTCCCTTGAGGGAGAGGGTTGGGTGAGGGTGGCCCGCACTCGACAGCGAAAGCTCGCGCTTCGCGCTCGCCCCTCACCCCGACCCTCTCCCCGCTGGGGAGAGGGAGTCATAAAATCGTTTCGGCGCGCGTGGGGTTTCTCTGCTATGGGGCTCGGCCGCCGTCGCGGGAGGGGAGCGTATATGCCGCCGATTCTGTCGGTTTCCGCCGTCACCAAACGCTACACATCCGGGCTGACCGCGCTCGATTCGGTCGATCTCGCGATCGAGCGCGGCGAGATTTTCGCGCTGCTCGGGCCCAACGGCGCGGGCAAGACGACGCTGATCAGCATCATTTGCGGCACCGTCACCAAGACTTCGGGCGAGATCCTGTTCGACGGACATGATGCGGCCCGCGACTACCGCGTCGCGCGCTCCCGCATCGGGCTGGTGCCGCAGGAGGTGGCGCTCGATATCTTCTCGACCGTGTGGAACACGGTGAGCTTCAGCCGGGGCCTGTTCGGCAAGCCCGCCGATCCCGCCTATGTCGAGCAACTGCTGCGCGACCTGTCGCTGTGGGAGAAGCGCAAGAGCAAGATCATCGAGCTTTCGGGCGGCATGAAGCGCCGCGTGATGATCGCCAAGGCGCTCTCCCACGAGCCCGAGCTGCTGTTCCTCGACGAGCCGACCGCGGGCGTGGACGTGAACCTGCGCCGCGACATGTGGGCGCTGGTGCGGCGGTTGCGCGAGCGCGGCGTCACCATCATCCTCACCACCCATTATATCGAGGAGGCCGAGGAGATGGCGGACCGGGTGGGCGTCATCAACAAGGGGCGGATCATCCTGGTGGAGGAGAAGGCTACGCTGATGCGCAAGCTCGGCAAACGGCGGCTGACCTTGATGCTCCAGCAGCCGCTGGAGACCATGCCGGAGGCGCTGGCGCCATGGCCGCTCGAGCTGAGCGCGGACGGCGAACGGCTGATCTACAGCTTCGACGCCAACGCCGAGCATAATGACATCCCCCGCCTGCTCCGCCGGCTCGACGAGATCGGCGTCGAATACAAGGATCTGGCGACGCAGCAGAGTTCGCTCGAGGACATCTTCGTCGGCCTGGTAGGAGAGGCGGCATGAGCGGCGCGCCGGCGATCAACCTCCACGGCATCTGGGCGACCTACCGCACCGAGATGGCGCGCACCTTGCGCACCGTCTGGCAGAGCGTCGCCACGCCGGTCATCACCACCGCGCTCTATTTCATCGTGTTCGGCGGCGCGATCGGCTCCCGGATGCAGCATGTCGGCGGGGTCGGCTACGGCGCGTTCATCGTGCCGGGGCTCATCATGCTGACCTTGCTGACGCAGAGCATCTCCAACGCATCGATCGGCATCTACTTCCCCAAATTCACCGGCACCGTGTTCGAGATCCTCTCCGCGCCGCTCTCCTATGTCGAGGCGGTGATCGCCTATGTGGGCGCCGCGGCGACCAAATCGGTGGCGATCGGGCTCATCATCCTCTTGACCGCCACCTTCTTCACATCGGTGGAGATACGGCATCCGGGCTGGATGATCGCGTTCCTGCTCCTGACCGCGATCACCTTCAGCCTGTTCGGCTTCATCATCGGCATCTGGGCCAAGAATTTCGAGCAGCTCGCGATCATCCCCGCGCTGGTGGTAACGCCGCTGACCTTCCTGGGTGGCGCCTTCTATTCGATCGACATGCTGCCTGAGCCGTGGCGCACGGCCAGCCTGTTCAACCCGGTCGTCTATCTGGTGAGCGGCTTCCGCTGGAGCTTCTATGGGCTGGGCGATGTCGGCGTGGGGGTGAGCCTGGCCTTCACGGTGGCGTTCATGGCCGCGTGCATCGCGCTGCTGTGGTGGATTTTCCGGACGGGTTATCGGCTGAAGCCGTGAGCCTTAACGCCCTCTCCCTTTGGGAGAGGGTTGGGTGAGGGTTCCCCCGGCCGATAAGGAGGGCGCTCGCTGCGCTCGCTCCCCCTCACCCCAGCCCTCTCCCCGACGGGGAGAGGGAGTTAGGGGGAGCCCGCCCAGCCCTTTTCGCCCACCAGCGGCACGAAGGCGACGGCGCCCAAGTCCAGCGCCTCGAAGCGATCCGTATCGCGGCGGGTGAGCTTGAGGAGGGTCTGGTTCAGGCGCGGGCCGACCGGGATGAGCAGGCGGCCGCCGATCGCGAGCTGCTGTTTCAGCGGGTCGGGCACGTCCGGGCCGCCCGCCGAGACGATGATCGCGTCGAAGGGCGCGTGCTCGGGCCAGCCGCCGGAGCCGTCGCCGCCGCGAAGCTCGACATTGTCGTAGCCGAGCGCCGCCAGCCGCGCGCGCGCCTCGGCCGCCAGCGCCGCGTGCCACTCGATCGCATAGACCTGGCCTGCGATCCGGCTGGCGACCGCGGCGGCATAGCCCGAGCCCGCGCCGACCTCCAGCACGCGATCGCCGGGGCCGATCTCCGCCGCCTCCAGCATCAGCGCGACGATATAGGGCTGGGAGATGGTCTGTCCCTCGCCGATCGGAAGCGGCGAATCGCGATAGGCGGCATCGGCCAGCTCCTCACCGACGAAACGCTCGCGCGGCACCGTGCGCATCGCATCCAGAACCCGGGCGTCACGCACGCCGCGCGCCGCGATCTGCCGCTCCACCATGCGCGCCCGCGCGTCCGCCTGCGAGGCCATCGTCCTGCTCCCGATCGCCTCATCAACCATCGGGGGGAGCCGCCGTTCCGCGACGGTTTTTCCAGCCTTGTTTCTAGATCGCAACGGTGAAATGAGGCGTTTTGGCGATGAAATCGGAAGCCGCGCAACTCCTCGGTAAACCATATTAGGGCGGGCCACCGCTCAAACCTCCATTATCGCCGTGGAGGATGCGATGAAAATCAGGGACGTAATGACCTTCGACGTGGAATCCGCCACGCCGGGAACGCCGTTGCGCAAGATCGCCCGGATGATGCACGATCACGATATCGGCGCGGTGCCGGTGGAGGAGCATGACCGGCTGATCGGCGTCGTCACCGACCGCGACATCGTGGTGCGCGCGGTGGCGGAGGATCTGGCGGAGACTGACTGCGTGGCCGCCGATGTCATGTCGGAGGATGTGCTGACCTGCTTCGTCGACGACGACGCGCATCGCATCGCCGAGCTGATGAGCGATCATCAGGTGCGCCGCCTTCCGGTGCTGGACGGCGACAACCGGGTGATCGGCCTGGTCTCGCTCGGCGATCTCAGCCTGCGCGACCAAGAGAGCGCGGGCGTGGCGCTCGGAAACATCTCGCAACCGAGCCTCGGAGCCCGGACATAATCGAACAGGAGTAGGACAATGCAACAGGATGACGATCTGGTTTATCTGCTGAGGCGCGCCGCCGAGGAGCGCCGCCGCGCCGACGAGGGGCGCTCCACCGCCGCCCGCGTCATCCACCGCGAGCTGGCCGACGGCTATGAGCGCCGCGCGCGCGAGGGCTCCTTCGTCCGCCCGCGCGAGATCACGATCGGGATCATCGCCGAGCAGGGTTGAGGGTAAGTTGATCCGTTCGCCCCGGGCGCAGTCGAGAGGTTTACCCGCCGGAGCGACTAAGCAACCCGGGCCGGGACTGGATTGCTTCGCTGCGCTCGCAATGACGATCCAGATCGATAATCATTTCTAGAGCGTCGAGCGTTAAATAAAAACCGTTCGCCCCGAGCGAAGTCGAGGGGCTCAGCCGAGCGCAGCCGAGGCTCTCGACTGCGCTCGAAGCCGTGTCTCGACTTCACTCGACACGAACGGATGAAGCAGATTTCACGCTCGCCGCTCTTAACCCCCGCCGAACAGCATCGTCAGCAAGTCCGCCGCTGAAGCGGGCTTGTCGCGGCGCGGGCGGTTGCGGAAACGCGCCGGAATTTCGCCGTCGCCCTTGGATATCAGCAGGACAAAGGGCACGCCGTGCCGGTCGAGCAGCGCGGCGACCGGCCCGATATCGCCGTCGAACAGCGTGGCGTCGAGGATCGCGCCGTCGAGCGCCTCTTGCTCGATCCGCGCGATCGCGGCTCCGACCGAGGCGACGGGGCCGACCACATCGACTCCCGATGCGGCCAGACCCTCCGCAAGCTCCTTCGCGAGCCAATAATCGTCCTCCGCCAGGAGGACATGGCGCCGGCGGGGCGCCCCTGTCTCCGGTTGCATGGACCCTTACTCTTTACGCAGACGACTCGCTCGACCGTCCGCAAACCATTATGTTCGTGATCAATTACCGGTTCCTGAACCGCCGCGGAAACGCAAATAATCCGGATACGGATGCGACCCTCACCCAAATGAGCGCCGGTTCTGAGGATCTTCTTCTACTCTGAATGTAACTGAACCCGCCTTGTTCTTTCGCCAAAGCCATCCTGTTCGCCTGCGTAATATATTTGATTGGGGACTATGGAAAGGCAAAGGCAGAGTTCCTGAACCCCCTTTATGATTATCTCCAAGGATTTCTATGGAGAAATGGCCGAGGCTCCGTCCGATTCCGGAACATGAGGGGCGTCTGGCCTGTTTTACGGACAAGGCTCCGCCATCGCCTGCCGGCTGCCGGCCACCCGACTTCGCCCGACACGATCGACGATGAGCCATATGTCAATCCGGGCTTACGGGAGAATATCCATGCAAACGGCAATGCACACAGACGAGGTATCCAGCGAACGGCGCGCCCACGGACTCGCCGCGGGCGGATCGATGCTGGAGAGCGTGGGCGGCCTGGCGGTCGTCGTGCTCGCCATCCTCGCGCTGGCGGGCGTGGCACCCGCCATCCTCACCGCCATCGCCGGCATCGTGTTCGGCGCGTCCATGCTCGTCGAAGGATCGAGCATCTCCGGCGAATATGCCCGACTCAGCCTGCGCGCGCCGCAGACGGCCGGGCAGGCACTGGAGATGGAGGGCGGCAGCGGCATCGAGGTGGTCGTGGGCATCGCGACGGTCGCGCTCGGCATCCTGTCGCTGATCGGCATCTCGGCCTCCTCGCTGCTCCCGGTGCTGGTCATCACCGGCGGCGTCGGCCTGATTCTTTCGGCCGGCACGATGCAGCGCCTCAACGACCTCAACATGGTGGCGGGCTATCGCAGCATCGAGATGCACCATGTGAACCACGGCATGCTGACCGGCGCGGCCGCCGCGCAGACGCTGGCGGGCATCGCCGCGGCGGTGCTCGGCATCCTCTCGCTGGTCGCGATTCCCGCCGCCAACGCGGCCGGTTCCGGTTCGCTGCCGCAGGTCGGCATGCTCGTGCTCGGCGCGGCGATCGCGCTCAGCGGCGGCGCGATCGGCAGCAAGATGTCGCGGATCTACAGCCGGAGCTGAAGCGCGTTGCGTTGAACCGGCCCCTTGCCGCTCGCACCGTGCTTGTCGAGGCACGCCGCTCCTCCCATTCGGGAAAGAACGGCGTCGCCTCGACAGATGCAGGATTCAAGGGGCTGCAAGCTGGGACGGCGTGCCCGTTTGCGCGTTCCCCAGCGGTTCGGCGACCGTCTCTGCATCGTCACCCTCTCTTTCGGCGCCTTCCTCCTCGATCTTGCTGCGCACCTTCTCGATCTCGACATCAGACATATGCTCGAGACCGATGAAGTCGTTGCGCGCCTCCTTCAGCACCCGGATCATCTCATCCAGCTTGGCCTGCATCGAGGCGGAATCGCGGTTCTGCGAGTTCTGGATCAGGAACACCATCAGGAAGGTGACGATGGTGGTAGCGGTGTTGACCACGAGCTGCCAGGTGTCTGAGTAATGGAAGAGGGGGCCGCTGACGCCCCATAGGATGATGAACGCGACCGCCAGAACGAAGGCGCCCGCGCGCCCCGCGAACGCCGCCACCTTGCTCGCGGCCTGCGTGAAGAATTGTTCCACCCTCGTCTCCACCTGAGTTGATCCTCGGGCGTAACGCTCGTGAGGCTTTCGCGGACGCAAGCATTCCCTCGCGCGCCGTTTCGCTCTAACGCGCGGGCATGGGCGGCGGCGATCCACGGGCGGCGGACGGGCTACAGGCGGTGTTCCTCGCCAACCGCCCCGCGCTGCTGCGCTATGTGACGGCGCGCGGCGGCGCGGATGCGGCGGAGGATGTGCTCCACGATCTCTGGCTGAAGCTCGCCGACGCGCGGCCGGGGCCGGTGGCCAATCCCCTCTCCTACCTGTTCCGCGCCGCCGAGAATCTGCTGCGCGACCGGCACCGCGCCCGGCGGCAGGCAGCCTTGCGCGAGCGCGCCTGGACGGAGGCGAGCGGCCCCGCCGCGCCCGGCGTGTCCGATGCGCCCTCGGGCGAGCGGGCGCTGATCGCACGCGAGGAGTTGGCGCGCATATCGGCCGCGATCGGCGCGCTCGACGAGCGCGCCCGCGCCGCCTTCCGGCTGCACCGGCTGGAGGGCATGGCCCAGCGCGCGATCGCGGCTGCGCTCGGCGTCAGCCTCAGCACCGTGGAGAGCGATCTGCGCCGCGCCTATCGCGCCGTGCTGACGGCCAGGGAGGGCGACGATGAGGCGTGAACCGATCGAGTCCGTCCTCTTGCGGAGGCTTGGGCGATGAATCAGCAGCATGAGCAAGCGCGTGAGGAGGCGATCGGCTGGGCGATGCGCGTCGCCGATCCCGATTTCGGCGAGTGGACCGCGCTCACCCGCTGGCTGGAGGCCGATCCGCTCCACGCCGCCGCGTTCGAGGAGGCGCTGGCCGCCGGCGACGCGGCGGACGCGGCGTTGAAGGCCGCTCCCGTGCCCTCCGCGCTGCCCGTCGTCTCCCGCCCGGCGCGGCGGCGGATCGCGGGCGGGCTGCTCGCCGCCGCGATCATCGGCGCGATCGGCTGGACGGCGTTCGAGCATCAGGCCGCGCCCTATACCGTCGCGACCCGGCCGGGCGAAACGCGCACCCTCCGCCTCGAGGGCGCGACCATCGCGCTCAACGGCAACAGCCGCATCACGCTCGATCGCCACGATCCGCGCCGGGCGACGCTGGAGAGCGGCGAGGCGCTGTTCGACGTGCGCCACGATCCCGATCACCCCTTCCGCCTCACCGTGGGCGACGCGAAGCTCGAGGATGTCGGCACCCGCTTCGACGTGACACAGGACGGGCGCGGGCTGCGGGTGGCGGTGGCCGAAGGCGCGGTGCTCTACAATCCGGATCGCGAGGCGGTGCGGATCACCGCCGGCGCGGTGCTGCGCGAGCGGCCGGGCGAGAATCAGGTGATGCTGGGCCAGATCGATCCGGCGGGCGTCGGCGGCTGGCGCGAGGGGCGGCTCGCCTTCCAGTCCGCCCCGCTCGCCACGGTGGCGGCCGATCTCACCCGCAGCCTGGGCGTGACGATCCGCGCTGCGCCGGAGGTCGCCGCGCGGCCCTTTACCGGCGTCATCGCCACACACGGCGACCGCGTCCGGCTGATCGCCGATCTCGGCCCCTTGCTTGACGTGAAGGTGCGGGAAGACCACGGAAGCGTGCTGTTGACCGCGAAGGCCATGCAGCCCCGATCCTGACCGTGCCGTTCCCCAACCGCTTCCTGTTCGGAGTAGCCGCGATCGCGTTGGCCGCCGTGCCCGCCGAGGCGGGAACGCGCCGGGCGATCGCGATTGCGCCCGGCACGCTGGGTCATGCGATCAACGAGTTGAGCCGACAGACCGGGGCCAGCATCCGCCTCGCCGACGCGAGTCTGTGGCGGACGCCGGCGCGCGGCGCGCAGGGGCAGCTGACGGTGAGGGAGGCGCTGGAGCGGATCGTCGCCGGATCGGGCGCGCGGGTGATCGCGCTCGGCGGCGACGGCTGGGAGATCGCGCCGCCGCCTCCCCGCCTCCGGCCGCGCGTGGAGCAGGTTTCCGATCCGCTTCCCGCCGCCGTGGCCAGCCCCTCGCCCACGATCATCGTCACCGCCAGCAAGCGGGGCACGCGGCTCGGCGATTATCCGGGCAGCGTGACGATCCTCTCCGGCGAGGCGCTCGGCTTCGGCGCGGGCGGCCCGGCCGACAGCGATGCGATCGTCAACCGCGCCGCCGACGTCACCTCCACCCATCTCGGGCCGGGGCGGAACAAGCTGTTCGTGCGCGGCATCGCCGATTCCGGGCTGGTCGGGCAGAGCCAGGCGACGGTGGGCGAATATTTCGGCGACATACGGCTCAGCTACAACGCGCCGGACCCGGACCTCCGGCTCTACGACGTCTCCTCGGTGGAGATACTGGAAGGACCGCAGGGCACGCTCTACGGCGCGGGATCGCCGGGCGGCATCATCCGCATCGTTCCCAACGCGCCGGTGCTCGACCGTTTCGAGGGCTATGCCAGCGGCGGCGTCACCAGCGTCGCGCACGGCGATATGGGGGGCGACGCGGCGCTGACGCTCAACCTGCCGATCGTCACCGATCGCCTGGGGGTGCGCCTGGTCGGCTACGGCGCGCACGACGGCGGCTATATCGACGAGGTGGGCGGCGGCAAGAACATCAACGCGGTCGATACCGCGGGCGGGCGCGCGCTGCTCAAGCTGGACGCGGGCGACGGCTGGATGGTGGAGGCGGGCTTCGCCGCGCAGGACATCAACGCCGCCGACAGCCAATATGCCGATCTCGACGCGCCGCCGCTCACCCGCCGCAGCCGCCTCGCCCAGCCCTATAGCGACGCCTATCGCATGGCGGCGCTCACCATCGTCAAGGATTGGGACGGGCTGCGCTTCACCTCCTCCAACGGCTGGGTGCGTCAGGGTATCAACGAACGCTTCGATGCGAGCGAGACGGCCGGCCAGCCGCGCCTGTTCCGCCAATGGACCCGCACCCGGATGCTCTCCACCGAGAACCGGCTGGCGCGGCCGATGGCGGACGGCTGGGGCTGGGTGGCGGGGGCGAGCTATGTCGTCAACGACGCGCGCATCCGCCGCGCGTTCGGCGCGCCGGGCGAGCCCGTCCCCTCGCCCGGCGTGGTCAACCATGTCGAGGAGGGCACGCTCTACGGCGAGCTTTCGATCGAGCCGATCCGGGGCCTGACGCTGACCGGCGGCGGGAGGCTAACCCATTCGCGGCTGTCCGGTCATGCGCTCGATCCGGCGGGGCCGATGTACGCCGTCGATTTCAGGGCGCAGCAGGCGCGATCGGAGACCAAGCTGCTCCCCTCCGCCTCCGCCTCGATCGAGCCCGCGCCCGGCCTGATCCTGTTCACCCGCTACCAGCAGGGCTTCCGCCCCGGCGGGCTGGCGGTGGGCGACGAGCTGGTGCGCCGTTTCCGCTCCGATCGCGTCGCCACCACCGAGCTCGGCTTCCGCTACGGCAAGGGGGGAGAGAGCGCGCTGAGCCTCGCCGCCTCGCTGGCCTATACCCGCTGGAACGACATCCAGGCCGATTATCTCGACAGCCTGGGCCTGCCCGTCACCACCAATATCGGCGACGGGCGGATCTGGTCCTTCGATGCGCGCGTCGGCTGGGCTCCGTTGTGGGGGCTGAAGCTGGACGCCTCGTTCATCTACAATGACGGGCGGCTGACCCGGCCGGACGAGACGCAGCTCCGCTTCTTCCCGCTCACCGCGCTCATCGCCGCGCTGCGCCAGCCGCTGCCCAACGTCGCCGAATATGGCGGCCGGCTGGGCGCGCGCTACACGAGCCGGATCGGCGATCGGGCGACGCTCACCGCCGAAGGCTGGGCGCGCTATATCGGCAAGTCCCGCCTCGGCGTCGGCCCGATGCTGGGGGGGATGCAGGGCGGCACGGTGGATACCGGCCTGTCGCTGCGGCTGGCGCGCGGGCGCTACGGCCTCACGCTTTCGGCCGCCAACCTGCTCGACAAGGTGGGCAACCGTTTCGCGCTCGGCACCCCGCTCGACATCGACGGCGACAAGATCACCCCGCTCCAGCCGAGGACGATCCGGCTGGGGTTCGATGTGGGATTCTGAAAGCCCTCTCTCTTGAGGGAGAGGGTTGGGTGAGGGTGGCCTTCCCTAGGAGGGTGGCCTTCCCTAGATAGCGAAAGCTCGCGCTTCGCGCTCGCCCCTCACCCCGACCCTCTCCCGCACGCGGGAGAGGGAGAAGAGGCGCCAAGGCATCGGGCGAACGTCTCCGTCTTGGGAATGACGGTGGCGGGGGCCCGCCTCCCTCATCGCAGCCGAGAGAGAAGGGGTTTCATGCGCAATCTGTTCGCTTCCACTTGCCTGACCACGATTGCGTTCGGGCTGATCCTTCCCCCCACAGCCCGCGCCGCCACCGTCACCATTGATTCCGCGACAACCGCGCCGGTCGCCACCGCCACCGCGAGCAGCGGCGCGCCGGCCGACATCAGCATCACCGACAAAGGCTCGATCAAGCCGACCTCCGGCGCGGCCGTGATCATCAACAGCGACAACAAGGTCGCCAACGCGGGCACGATCGACATCGAGAACGCCAATGGCGCGACCGGCATCCTCGCCGACACCGGGGTTACAAGCGGCATCACCAACAGCGGCACGATCAAGGTCAGCGAAAGCTATACCCGGACCGATACGAACAAGGACGGCGTGCTCGACGGGCCGTTCGCCCAAGGCTCCAATCGTTACGGCATCCATGCGCTGGGCGCGTTCACCGGCGATATCGTGAACTCCGGCACGATCACGGTGCAGGGCAACAGCTCCGCCGGCATCGCGCTCGACGGGCCGCTGACCGGCAAGCTGAGCTCGACGGGCACCGTCACGGTGGTAGGCGACGACAGCGTCGGCATCCGCGCGGGCGATGTCTCGGGCAATGTCGATCTCGCCGGCACCGTCAACGCCACTGGCAAGAACGCCTCGGCGGTGGTGCTGGGCGGCGACATCGGCGGCGCGCTGACCATCCAGAGCACGCTCAATTCGACCGGCTACAGCAGCACGTCACTTCCCAGCGACACCAGCAAGCTCGGGCCGGACAATCTGCTCCAGAGCGGGCCGACGCTGGTGATCGGCGGCAATGTCGCGGGCGGCGTGATGCTGACGGCGCTGACCACGACCACGGATTCGGACGGCAAGACCACCACCGTCACCACCGCGTCCAAAGTCGCCTCCTACGGCAGCGCCCCCGCCATGCAGGTGGGCTCCGCGAGCCGGGCGATCACGCTGGGCGCGGTGGCGAGCGACAAGGATCATCACGGCCTCGTCATCAACGGCACGGTGAGCGGGCTAGGCGTCTATGACGGCAAGAGCGCGGCGGGCCTCGTCATCGGAGGCGCGGGCGGCGCGGTGACGATCGACGGCGGCATGGCGATCGGCGGGACCGTCTCCGCCACCGCCAACAACGCCGACGCCACGGCGGCGCGCATCGGATCGGGCGCGACGGTCGTGAAGATTGACAACAGCGGCACGATCAAGGCGAGCGGCGGCGGCGCGGCGACCTCGACCACCACGGCGCTGGCGATCGACGCGGGCGCGCAGGCGGGCGCGATCACCAACAGCGGCACGATCAGCGCCGCCGCCGGCAAGGACGCCACCGCCTATGCCGTCATCGACCGATCGGGCACGGTGACGAGCCTGACCAATAGCGGTTCGATCAGCGCCTCGGGCGGCGCGCACAATGTGGCGATCGACCTTTCCGCCGCCACCGGGAATACCATTATCAGCCAGCCCGCCCCCGCGGAGAATGCGGCCGCGCCCTCGATCGCCGGCGACGTGCGCTTCGGCTCCGGCAACGATCAGTTCCAGATCGCCGGCGGCAGCGTGACCGGCAACACCAGCTTCGGCGCGGGCGACGACACGCTCGCCCTCTCGGGCAAGGCGACCTACACGGGCGCGGTCGATTTCGGCGGCGGCGCCGACATGCTGACGATCGGCGGAACCTCCGTCTTCACCGGCAGCCTCACCCATTCGGGCGGCGTCGCCGCGCATGTCGACGGCGGTACGCTGGCCCTCACGAGCACCGGCGCGACAGGCCTATCCTCGCTCTCGGTGACGGGCGGCGGCACGCTCGGCGTGAGCATCGATCCCACCACCGGGGCTGCGACGCTCTACAAGGTGAGCGGCGCGGCGAGCTTCGACGCCGGATCGAAGATCGCGCTCCGCATCACCGACGTGGCGCAATCGGTGGGCGATTATCGCGTGATCGAGGCGGGCAGCCTGACCGGCGGCGCGAACATCGCCACCGAAAATGTGCTGCTCCCCTATCTCTACAAGAGCAGCATCGTCGCGAACGACGCGGCGGGCACGGTGGACGTGACGGTGGCGCGCAAGACCGCCGCCGAACTGGGCCTCAACCGCTCCGAATCCAGCGCCTATGACGCGATCTACGCCGCGATCGCCAAGGACAAGCCGATCGGCGATTCCTTCCTGTCGATCAGCGACGGTGACACCTTCCGCCGCACGATGGAGCAGATGCTGCCCGATCACGCCGGCGGCGCGTTCGAGAGCGTGACGGAGGGATCGCGCGCCACCTGGCGGATGCTCGCCGATCCGGACGCGCCGATCGTGGACGCGGGCGGCTGGGGCTTCTGGCTCCAGCAGGTCGGCTGGGGCCGCACCAAGTCCTTGGGCGACACCTCGGGCTATCGCGTCACCGGCTGGGGCGCATCGGGCGGCGCGGAGATCGGGGCCGGCGCGATCGGCCATTTCGGCCTGTCCTTCGCCTATCTCGCCGGCCAGGACGAGAATCGCAGCAACGTCAACGAGGTCAATTCCGCCCAATATGAGCTGGCCGCCTATTGGCGGGGCGACTGGGGCGGCTTCCACGCCTTCGCGCGCGGATCGGCCGCGACGATCGACTTCACCAGCCGGCGGCGCTTCTCCGGCACGGCCAATGGCGATCAGGTGACGCGCTTCGCCGACGGCAAATGGAACGGCAAGCTGCTCTCGGCCGCGGGCGGCGTCTCCTATCGCGCCAGTTTCGGCGCCTTCTCGCTGCGTCCGCAGGTCTCGGTCGATTATTACCGGCTGCACGAGGGGCACTATAATGAGACGGGCGGCGGCGACGGCTTCGACCTCGCACTCGCCTCGCGCACCAGTGACGAGCTCGCCGCCTCGGCCGCGCTGGCGCTCGGCTACAGCTTCTTCGACCAGACGGCGGACGACGGCGGCTATCTCCGCGCCGAGATCGAGGGCGGCCGTCGCGAGATCGTCGGCGGCCATCTCGGCGCCACCACCGCGCATTTCGCGGGCGGCCAGGCCTTCACCCTGACGCCCGACGACGACACGAGCGGCTGGACGGGCGCGGTGCGGCTGAAGGGCGGCGCGAGCCGCTACACGCTGACCGGCGAGGTGGACGCCGAGCAGCGCAGCAACGCCGGCAATCACGTCGCCATCGCCTTCCGCGCGGGATTGCAGGTGGGGTTCTGAGTGGCTGTAAGCCCCTCTCCCTTGAGGGAGAGGGTTGGGCGGAGCCGCCAAGGCTCCATCGGCGCAGCCGATGGAAGGCGGCGGAGGGGAGGGTGGCCCCCGCTCGATAGGGAGGACGCTCGCTGCGCTCGCTCCCCCTCACCCCGACCCTCTCCCGCCGGGGAGAGGGAGTTCCGCCCCCCTATCCCTTCATCCCGCCCTCGACTATTGCGCCGGCTCGCGTCATGGAGTCCGCGATGGCCGGCAAGCGCATCCTTCTGATCGTCGGCGGCGGGATCGCCGCCTACAAGGCGTGCGAGCTGATCCGCCTGCTCCGGAAACGCGGCCATGGCGTGCGCTGCGTGCTCACCTCCAGCGGCGCGCGATTCGTGACGGCGATGACGCTCGCCGCGCTTTCCGAAGAGCCCGTCCACGATTCGCTCTGGGATCTGAAGGACGAGACGGAAATGGGCCATATCGAGCTCAGCCGCGAGGCCGATCTCGTGGTGGTCTGCCCCGCCACCGCCGATCTGCTGGCGAAGATGGCGGGCGGCATCGCCGACGATCTCGCCACCACCCTGCTGCTCGCCACCGACAAGCCGGTGCTCGCCGCGCCCGCCATGAACGTGCGCATGTGGCTGCATCCCGCCACCCGCCGCAATGTCGAGCGGCTGCGCGGCGACGGGGTGACGGTAATGGAGCCGGACGAAGGCCCGATGGCCTGCGGTGAGTTCGGGCCGGGTCGGCTGCCCGAGCCGGAGGCGATCGTGAGCGCGATCGAGGAGCGCCTCAATACCCCGTTCGTGCCGAGCGCAGTCGAGGCACGTGGACTGGGCACTGTACCCGGAGCACGCACTTCGACTTCGCTCAGTGCGAACGGAAAGGCCGGGCCGCTGGCGAATAAGCATATTCTCGTCACCGCCGGGCCGACGCATGAGCCGATCGATCCGGTGCGCTACATCGCCAACCGCTCCTCGGGCCGTCAGGGCTTCGCGATCGCGGAAGCCGTGGCGCGGCTCGGCGCGCGGGTGACGCTGGTGGCGGGGCCGGTGAGCCTCCCCACCCCCGCCGGGGTCGAGCGCGTCGATGTCGAGACGGCGCGCGAGATGGCGGCCGCGGTGGAGGCGGCGCTGCCCGCCGAAGGGGCGGTGATGGTCGCCGCCGTCGCCGACTGGCGCGCCGAGGAGGCGGCTTCGGCCAAGATCAAGAAGGGCGCGAGCCCGCCCGCGCTGGCGCTCGCGGAGAATCCGGACATTCTCGCCGCGCTGGCGCGCTCGTCCGAGCGGCCGCGCCTGCTGATCGGCTTCGCGGCCGAGACCAATGACGTGATCGCCCACGCCCAGGCCAAGCGCGCCCGCAAGGGCTGCGACTGGATCGTCGCCAACGACGTCTCCGGCGACGTGATGGGCGGCGCGGAGAATCGCGTCCATCTCGTCACCGCCGAGGGCGTCGAGGATTGGCCGCGCATGGACAAGCGCGCGGTGGCCGAACGCCTCGCCGAGCGGATCGCGGAGACGCTCACGAAAGCGGAAGCATGATCGAGATTGTTTATCTGCGCCTGCCGCACGGCGAGGGGCTCCCCGCCCCCGCCTACGCCACCACGGGGGCCGCCGGGCTGGATATCGTCGCGGCCGAGGACATCCTGCTCGGCCCCGGCGACCGGCATGCGGTGGCGACCGGCTTCGCGGTGGCGATCCCGCCGGGCTACGAGATTCAGGTCCGCCCGCGCTCGGGTCTCGCGCTCAAGCACGGCGTCACCTGCCTCAATACGCCCGGCACCATCGACGCCGATTATCGCGGCGAGGTGAAGGTGATCCTCGCCAATCTCGGCCGTGAGCCCTATGCGGTGAAGCGCGGCGAGCGCATCGCCCAGCTCGTCCCCGCCGTGGTGACGACCGCGCGCTTCCTCGAGGTGGAGAGCCTGGACGAGACGGAGCGCGGCGCGGGCGGCTTCGGTTCGACCGGGCGACATTCGCTGCCGTGAGGCCCTGCACACCCTTCCCTTCCCCGTTCGTGTCGAGCGCAGTCGAGACACTGCATCGAGCGAAGGCGAGATGCGCAAAGAGGCCTCGTCTTCGCTCGGCCGGTCCCTCGTCTTCGCTCGGGACGAACGGAAATCGGGCGATATGATCCTCACCGACGACCAGCTCGAACGCTACGCCCGCCATATCATCCTGAAGGAGATCGGCGGCGAGGGGCAGAAGCGGCTGCTCGCCGCCCATGCGCTGATCGTCGGCGCGGGCGGGATCGGATCGCCGGTGATCCAGTATCTCGCCGCCGCCGGCGTGGGGCGGCTGACGGTGGTGGACGACGACGCCGTCTCGCTCTCTAATCTCCAGCGCCAGACCCTGTTCGCCACCCGCGACATCGGCCATTCCAAGGTGGTGACGGCGGCCAACGCGGTGCAGCGGATGAACCCGGACGTGCGCCTCACTCCCATCGATCGGCGGCTCGACGCCGGGAACGTCGCCGCGCTGCTGGCGGGCATCGACGTGGTGGTGGACGGATCGGACAATTTCGCCACCCGCCTCGCGGTGGCCGACGCGGCGCTCGACCGGCGCGTGCCGCTGGTGTCGGCGGCGGTGGGGCAGTTCGAGGGCCAACTCGCCGTCTATCGCGGCTGGGAGGCGGGCAAGCCCTGCTATCGTTGCCTCGTCGGCCATGATCCCGACCGGCCGGACATCTCCTGCGCCGATCAGGGCGTGCTGGGCGCGCTGACCGGCGCGATGGGCAGCCTCGCCGCGATCGAGGCGATCCGCCAGATCGCGCCCTTCGGGGAGGACAGCGCGGGGCGGCTGCTGATCCTCGACGCGCTCGCCTTCCGCTTCCGCACGCTGGCGCTGCCCAAGGATCCGGAGTGCCGGTGCGCGGCCTGACGATCATCGTCGCGGAGATGTCCTCCGAACGCTTCCGCGCCGCGCTCAGCCTCGCCGCGGCGCAGGCGGCGCTGGGCGGGCGCGCGCGCGTCTTCTGCCAGGGCGAGGCGGTTTCGGTTCTTCGGCCGCCGATCCGGGGCATGGAGGATGAGGCGCACGAGGATGCGGGGCTGCCGACGCTGGACAGGCTGTTCGAGGAGGCGCTGGGGCTTGGTGTGGAGCTGATCGCCTGCCAGAGCGGTCTTCAGCTCACCAACACCGACGCCGCCACCCTCGATCCGCGCATCACCTTCGGCGGCCTGGTCAGCCTGATGCAGACGCTGGGCGAGGATCGGCTGGTGTGCGTGTAGAATCCTCCCCCGCAGGGGGAGGGGGACCATGCGAAGCATGGTGGAGGGGTATCCCGCCCAAAACGGGAGGCGCCATTGCCGACGGGGATACCCCTCCGTCGCGCTGACGCGCGCCACCTCCCCTTTCAGGGGAGGATTGATCCGTTCAGCAGCCCGCCCGCCGCCGCCATGAACGCCTCCGCCGGCGCATTTTCCGGCCAAGCCGGGACGCCCTCGGGCAGGGCCAGCCAAGGCTGTTTCCGCTTCACCCAGATATGCGCGACCACATCGATCTCGTCAGATCGATCGAGCGTTCCCGCCCGCACCACCGCGATACCGGGCCGCCGCGTGTTGGTGTTGAAGATGCGCGTGTGGCAAATGCCGCACATCCGCTGGCGCGATGTCCTGTCTTCGGTGGTGAGTTCGTAGAGCGCCACCGGCCCCTCGACCGCGATCTGATCCTCGCGCAGCAGGATCTGCTCGCTGAACGCGCTGCCGCTCCACGTCTGGCACTGGAGGCAGTGACAGGCATAAGCCGGCGGCACCCGATCGACGGCGAGCGCATAGCGCACAGCGCCGCAGCGGCAGCCGCCCTCCACGGTCA
>Ga0164242_10003001_pt1 | contig 19322 bp, 10 predicted proteins | sample OricomgcompostMG_FD_108783 | JGI IMG/M metagenome (GOLD analysis project Ga0164242, IMG submission 108783) | Miracle-Growth compost microbial communities from Emeryville, California, USA - Original compost - Miracle growth compost (MG) ... | reverse complement strand
TTGAGATTTTCCCAGCGATCGCGCTTGAGCTGCGGGCGGGGATAACTGCGCCAGGCGTTAGCCGGCGTCACCGCCTTGCCCCAGCGCGTTATCAGGTTGCTGGTGTAGACGTGATCGGATGCGGGTGGCTGCTGTGCCTCGGCGGTGGTGGTCGAAATCGCCAAGATCGCCATCGCCGGCGTGAGCAGTTTGCGCATTGTTTCCCTTCCTCAAGGCTGGTTCGCGTATTTCCGCCTTCCGGCCGTCCGTGCTGAGCGAAGTTGAAGCACTTGATGATGCTATTTCTTTCAACTTCGCGGTGAGCGAATGAATGGCCGTGGTCGCGGTCTCCATTCATATGGTTTCTCAAATGCGGGAGCCCTGAGCGAGGAGATGATCCCCGGCGACCCCCGGGCTCCCGCGGCCGTGCCTTTGGGGGAGGGGCGGCACGGCGGTCGTTATCACGCTGGCTTCGACATGGACGGCGGCGCGGCGCCGGGGGCGCTGCCCCATGTGCTGGGCTTCGGCCCCATCACGAAAACGAACTTGCCGCCGTTTTTGATGTCGTCATGGCTGAACCAAGGCTTGTTCCATTGCTTGCCGTCGAGCATCGCGGACTGGATATATTTGTTCTCGGTCGAATTGTTGCGCGCTTCGATCTCCAGAACCTTCCCGTTGCCGAGCTGGAGCTTGACGTCGTCGAAGATTGGGCTGCCGATGATGTAGTCCGGGCTCGACGGATCGACCGGGTAAAAGCCCATTGCCGAGAGGACGTACCACGACGAGGTGGCGCCTTGGTCATCCATGCCAGGATAGGCATAGCCTGAGGCGTCGCTGCCGTACATTTCCTCGAGGATCTGGCGGACGCGCTCTTGCGTCTTCCACGGCTGGCCGCCCCAATCGTAATAATAGGCCGATTGCTGATCGGGCTGGTTGCCCTGGACATACTGTCCAATGAGGCCGGTACAATCACGGCAGATGCCCTTGGGACGATATGGCGTCGTGAAGAACTGGTCGAGCTTAGCATCGAACGCCTTGCGTCCGCCGAGCAGGTTCATCAGCCCCTGGACGTCGTGCGGCACCAGCCACAAGGTCGACCAGCCTGAGGCTTCCTTCATCATGAAATTATAATAAGGTTCGCCCGGATCGAACGGCGAAATCCACTTGCCGTCGGCGGTGCGCCCACGGACGAAGCCTATCGATTTATCGAACACGTTCACGTAATTGTGAGCCCGCTTCAGGAACATGGCGTAATCGTCCATCTTCCCGAGGCGCTTTGCATATTGCGCCATGGCATAATCGTCCCACGCATATTCAAGCGTGGTCGCCGCACCCGCCTTGCCGGCGGCATAAGGCGGACTGGGGTTATTGTTGGGAATGAAGTCCGAAATCCAGCCCTGCTTGATATATTCGGCGAGATAGTGCCGCGGGCCGGCAGGATCAGTCGCGTTCTTGCGCAGGTATTCGTACACCGCCTTATAGTCGAACGGGATCCCGCGCTCCCACGCACCCAGGTACATGAACACCGCATTGTCGCCGTGGAACGAGGTGTTCATGAAGCCCCGCTCGCGGGCCATGTCGAACTCGGTGGCCATGACGTTTTGCAACAGCTCTGGCTCCATCAGCTCGAGCAGCACGATTTGGTTGCGGCCGGTATCCCAGAAGGGCACCGGGCTATAGCGATCGTGCGTCGCGGTCTGCACCTGGCCGTTGCTGTCGGTGAATTTTTCCCCCTTGGCGGCGACCAGCCTTGGCGAGGAGAACGATTGGAACAGCGTCGAATAAAATAGCATGCGCTGCTTCGCCGTACCGCCGGTCACCTGGACTCGGTCGAGCAGCTTTGCCCAATCGGCACGCGCCTTCGCATGGACGCCATCGAAATCCCAGCCAGGCAGTTCTTCCTTCAGCCGCTGCTCGGCCTGTTCGTAGCTCGTGCCGTGCGCGATCTTCATCAGCACCTGTTCGCCGGCGTGCGTATGGAAAGTGACGTAATTGCCCGCCCAATGGCCCGATATCGCTCGCTGGCCCGGATCGACTTCCTTGTCGCCGATCCCCCAGCCCTCTTCCATTTCGCGGCCATCGGTGTCGGTCTTGCGGAAAGAACCGAACTGGCTGAATGGTCGGGAGAATTCTGCGACAAAATAATTGCCGTCGATCGCATGGCGGTCGTCGGAATGGCCACGTACCGTGTGGTCGCCGACTACCTCGATGCTGCCGCCGTGTGCCGGCAAGTTGATGAGGACGTTGCTGCGATCGCTTTCCGGGAACGTGAAGCGCATCAGCCCCGTCCACTGCGCCGCGGTAAGCTCGACCCTGGTCTTGAAGGTATCGAGATAGACCGAATAATAGCCCGGCGAGGCGATCTCCCTCGACTTGTCGTAATAAGATTCACGATAGGCGGGCGCCGGCGACCAGTCGCCAACCACCGGCGAAATCGTCGGCTCGGTTTGTCCGCCGTAGGAGGAGCCGCCGCCCGCCGAAAAGCCGATCATCGTCGGATTGGTATAGTAATAGGGGACCGGAACGCCGCTCGGATAGCTGAGCGCGATATTGTTGTTGATCGGCGCCACCTCGACCGAGCTGTGCGGTAAGCGCGCGCTCGGCGTCGTTTGTCCATTATAGACCGACTCGCCCGGCGGCGGCGCGTTGCCGATTAGCTTCTGGTTATCGAGCGGCGCGGTGCCCATCAGGGGATTGGCGAGATCGACCGGCGATTGGCCAGCAGACTGCGCGTAGCCCGCGCCCGCTATTGCCATCACCGAAGCGCCCAGCGCGAGCAGCGCCAGCTGTCGCGTGCTGACCACTTTCCGAACGACCCGATTGATGCCCATCGACCCCTCCTTTTCGATTGCCCGGGCGTTCGCTGCCCTCTCCAGCCGGTCTAGCGCCGCCGCGTCTTCACGCGTCGGCAGACCGTTCCTTTATTAAATTAAGTATTTTGTCAATTGAAAGGGCGAGGTGCAATTTTCCATGCGAAACAGATGCCCCTGAGCGCCAGGCGACGCCAAGTGCGCGTGACGGGGATGCCTGGATCGCTCGGCACGAAGCGGCAAAGCCGTCACCTGCGGCTGGAAACGCCGGCGATCCAACTTTCGGTGACGGCGAAATCGTCGTCGAGCGCGACAAGGTCGGCGCTAAGGCCCGCGGCGATGGCGCCGGTGCGGTCGGCAAGACCTAAAAAACGAGCTGGCGTTGCCGAAGCCATTGCCGCTGCCTGGCGCAGTGTCACCTTCCCCTGCTCGATCATGTTGGCGACTGCCGCCGCCATCGTCAGCGTCGAGCCTGCAAGCACGCCGTCAGCGCTCTTGAGCATGTCGCCATCACGGGTGATTCTGCGTCCCTGCAGCATGAATTCGCTGGCCTCGCTGCCGACGCTTGGCATCGCATCGGTGACCAGCATCAGATGATCAGCGCCTTTTGCGCGGATCGCGACGCGTAGCGTGGCCGGGTGGAGGTGAAGCCCGTCGACGATCACGCCTGCATATGTCGAATCATCCTCGAGCGCTGCGCCGACCATGCCGGGCGCCCGATTAGCAAGCTGCGACATCGCATTGAACAAATGGGTGAAGCCGGACAAGCCGGCATCGATCGCGGTGCGCACCGTCGCGTAATCGGCATCCGAATGGCCTGCCGAGACGATCACACCAACCTCGCGAAGTTGTGCGATTTGCGCCGGCGTTGCGCGCTCCGGCGCCAAGGTCACAACGGTCTTGCCGCGCCGCGCCGAGGCAAGCAGCGCGACGAAATCATCCTCCAGCGGCCTCAACTTCGACGTGAGATGAATGCCATGCCGGGCCGGGCTGAGAAACGGCCCCTCGATATGAATGCCGAGCACACCCGGCACCCCCGCCTCGATCGCCGCATCGGTGGCGGCAATGCCCGCCTTGACCACCGACAGGTCATCGCTAATCAGCGTCGGCAGTAACCCGGTGGTGCCGAAGCGACGATGAGCGGCGGCAATCGTGGCGATCGTCTCGACCGAAGGGGCGTCATTGAAAAGTGCGCCGCCGCCGCCGTTGACCTGCACGTCGATGAACCCTGGCAGCAGCATCCGCCCGCCGAGATCGATCCGACGCGCGTCGGCCGGCGCGCTCGAAGAGACGGCCCGGATATCAGCACCCTCGATCACGACGCACACGTCGTCGCGCATCCCCGATGGCAGCATCACCCGGGCATTTACCAGCGCGTCCGCCATCAGACTGTCTCAGTCACTTTGGCAAGGTGTGGCGGGCGATCGGGGTTGCGGCCGCGGACCACCGCCAGCGCATTGGCGAGGCGGTAAAAGCATTCTGCTTGCAGCACCGGCTCGATCAAAGGATCGGCCTTGATTACTGGAAGAGCGAGGCCTGGCACGTCCGAAAGACCGGCATGGATTACCGCCGCACCCCGCGCAGCGAAATCGGCAGCAAGCGCTGCGACGCTTTCGCGGCTTTCGTCGGACTGGCCAAACAGCAGCACCGGGAAACCCTTGTCGACGATCGCCATCGGACCGTGACGGATCTCGGCCGCGCTGAATGCCTCGGCATGGAAGCCGCAGGTTTCCTTGATCTTGAGCGCTGCCTCCTGCGCAATCCCGAAGCCGTGTCCCCGCGCGACTGAATATAGATGCTCGGCCCCCGCGAGCAGCGGCAGCGCGGGCGACCAATCGAGCTGCCAGGCCCGGTCGAGCAGGTCTGGCAAGTCATCGAGCGCTGCTGCCAACATCTTGTCCTCGGTCCAGGCGCCGAGCAGGTCGAGCATAGCGGCAAGGCTGGCAATGAATGACTTGGTCGCCGCGACGCTCCTTTCCGGACCCGCGGCGAGCGGCAGACACGTGTCAGCGAGGCCGGCGAGCGGCGAGGCCTCGTCGTTGACGAGCGCAACCAGCAGCGCGCCGTGCGCCTTGGCCTGTTCTGCGGCGGCGAGGAGATCGGGGCTGCGGCCCGATTGCGAGATCACCAGCACCAGCGCGTCGGTCATGTCGGGCCCCGCGTCATAAACCGAGGCGACCGAGGGCGAGGCCGAACTGGTCAACACGTGGGCGCGGCGCTCGATCAAATAGCGGCCGAAAGTGGCGACATTGTCCGAGCTACCGCGGGCCAGCGTCACCACCGCGCGAGGAGGCTCGCGGCGTAGCCGATCGCCAAGCCTGGCGAGCGTTGCCGCGTTGGCGGCGCGTTGGCGACGCACCGCCTCGCTCGCCTCGCCAGCTTCACGGAACATCAGCGTGCTTTCGACGGCGATACCCGACAACACAACCCTCCAACAGCCGCCCTAGCGCGGCGAAACACTTAGCTCGGCGACGAAGTCATAGGCGTCGCCGCGGTAATAGGACTTGGTGAACTCGACCGTGCGACCGTCACGCGCGAAACCGCGCCGTTCGATCTCAAGGCCCGCGGTATCTGCCGGAATCTTGAGCAGCTCAGCCTGTTCGGCGGTGAACAGCACGGCTCGCAACCGTTGCAGCACGCGCATCGGCCGCGCCTCGCCTAGCGCATCGTAGAGCGATTCGCCGACTGCCTCGAGCGAAGCCAGCGACCAGGCCGGCACCGTCGCCTGCTCCAACGCCATCGACTGGCCGTCGGCATAACGGATACGCGTGAAGCGATAAACCGGACTGCCCGGCCCCAGCCCGAGCGCGAGCGCTTCCTCGGGCGTCACAGTACCCTCGGTGCGCGACAACCATTCGCTATGCGGTTGCCGGCCCCGCGCCAGCATGTCTTCGGAAAATGAGGAGATGGTGGCGAAATTCTTCTCGACGCGAGCGGCCACGAAGGTGCCGGCGCCCTGTCGCCGCGTCAGCAACCGCGCATCCACCAGGCCATCGAGCGCCTTGCGAACGGTGACGCGAGAGATCTTATAGGCTTCGGCGAGATCCCGCTCGGGGGGCAGCGCCTCGTCAGGCGAGAGGACGTGGCGCTCGATAGCCGAGCGCAGCACGCGCTGCAGCTGCAAATAAAGCGGCGCGCTATCGCCTTCGTCCAGTTTACCGATGCGTTCGACGAACATCCGCTCCCCCTGCGTCGGCAGCCTTAATCCCACCGATAATGCCTTTACAATACCAAATCACGAAAAAATCACATTGGCATCATTTTTGGTATTGCATATTTATGTCGTTTGACCGTTTATTAGCGCCCGGAAGGCCGAATTGAGGAAGCAACCGCGCAAAGACGTGGGTTAGCAGGTGGTTTGGTCATATTTTGGTCCTGTCCATTCAGGGCTTACGGGAAGGGGGATAGCATGATCCAGGCTCCGATCGAAATCCGCAAGGCGATGTTTGCCGCCACGGTCAGCGCATTGGCACTAGCCGGCGGGACACCGGCATTAGCTCAGCAAGCCGATGCTGCGCCGGCCGCGACATCTGGCCAAGCGACTACCGCCGAAGACCAGTCGCAGGATATCGTCGTCACAGGTATCCGCGCTTCGCTGCAGGCTGCGCTGGAAGCCAAGCGCAACGCCAATGCCATCGTAGACTCGGTTTCGGCCGAGGATGTCGGCAAGTTTCCCAATACCAACGTCGCCGAGGCGCTGACGCTGGTGCCGGGCGTCACCGTTGACCGCCAGTTCGGCCAAGGCGAGAAGGTCTCGATCCTCGGAACCGATCCTGCGCTTAACCGCACGCTACTCAACGGCGAAACGGTCGCCTCGGCCGACTGGTTCATCCTTGATTCGCCTGGCCGTACCTTCAACTACGCGCTGCTCGCCCCGCAACTCGTCGACCGCGTCGACGTCTACAAATCGCCCGAGGCGCGACTTGACGAAGGTTCGATCGGCGGCACCGTCAACGTCATCACTCGCCGGCCGCTCGACATGAAGTCGTTCAGCGGTGCACTGTCGCTGGGCTATCTTTACAACGACCGCTCCAAGAAGGGCGACATCCAGGGATCGGCGCTCCTCAGCTGGCATAATGAGAGCGATACGTTCGGCGTGCTCGCCTCGTTCCAGCGCTCGAAGGATCGCCTGCGCCGCGATGGGCTTGAAAGCTATGGCACGATCCCGGCAAGCTTCTGGAACGGCAACAATGACGGCGGGGTCAGCTCGATTACGAGCGGCAGCTGCACCGGCGAATGCGCGACAACGCTGCTGGCCAACCCCAACGCGCGAGCACCCAACGCCTTTGGCACGAGCTATTTCGTGCAGGGGCGGGAACGCAAAACCTATTCGGGTACCGTCCAGTGGAAGCCAGTCGACAAGCTGACGCTGACCGGCGATTACCTGCGCATCGACGCCAATTACGATAATTTCAACCAGTCAGAATATTCGTTTGCCGGCAATACTTGGAACAGCGCAGGCGCGCTGACCGGCATTACGGTTCAAGACGGCATCGTCACCAGCACCACGCTGCACCACGCCCTTTCAGTCTACGATGCCCAGTACCGCATCGCTGAAATGCACTCGCAGACCTGGCACGGCAAGGCCGAGTGGAACGACGATCACTGGGCACTTAGCGTCGAGGGGGGTACCTCGAATGCCAATGGCGGCACCAAGCACCAGGTGTTTCTCGAATTCCTCAATTGGGCGGACTACACCGTCGATATCAGCGACGCCCCCAAGGTGCCAGGCACCATCAGCTACACCACCGACGTGCTCGGCAATCCCGGCGCCTTCGTGACCGACCCGGGCTGGAGCGGCAACCTCGTCGACAAGCCGACGCACGACAAAGAACGCTACGCCCAGGGCGACTTGACGCTGAAGTTTGACAGCGGACTCAAGAGCATTCAACTCGGCTACAAGTACCGTCATCACGAAACTAGCGAGCAATATGCCGGTGTTACCGTTGCAGGTGTGAGCGCGCCGACTTCGCTGTTTGATCCTAGCCAAGTTGCCGGCAACTACCTGGGCGGCTTCGACGGCCTCAACGACCAGATGACCAATCGTTTTGTCATCAGCGGCAAGTCGATGGTTGATTATGTCGAGGGTGGTTCATGGTTACCCGCCGGCGCAAGCTTCCCGGTGCCGTCCGAATTCGCCGCGGCCGAGTTCACCGCGGGCAACTGGGACGTCAAGGAGAATATCAACGCGGCCTATGCCCAGGCGAATATCGAGACCGGTCCGCTGCGCGGAAATGTCGGCCTGCGCTTCGTCGACACCAGGAGCGCCAGCGCCGGTTTTGTTTGCAACCCCGGGGCGCCTTGTGCGTCCGAAGCCGATTGGGCCTGGCAAACGACCACCAAGCACTATCGCAACTTCCTGCCGTCGGTGAACGTCGCGATCAACCTCGAGCCAAACCTGATTTTCCGCTTCGCCGCATCCGAGGTGATCGCGCGACCCAATTACGCCGACATGACCAGCTATTTCTGGTTATCCGACCAGATCCTGACCGGCGGCGGCGGGAATCCCGATCTCAATCCATATGAGTCGACCAATTACGACGGCTCACTTGAATGGTATTTTTCGCGCAACTCGATCCTCGCGGCCGAAGTGTTCTACAAGGACATCGGCAATTACATTCTGCAAGAAACGCGCCCGGAGGATTATTACAACCAGTCGCAAAAGAAGGTGACGACCTATCAGATCAGCCGGCCATACAATGCCGGTTCGGCCAGCTCGAAGGGCTTTGCGGTCGCCTATCAGCAAAACCTGCCCTGGGGCTTTGGCATCCTCGCCAACTATACATATTCGGATGCCCATGGCCGCGACGGCGCACCGCTCCCCTACAATTCGAAGCACCAGGTGAGCGTGAGCCCGTTCTTCGAGAAAGGGCCGGTCGCTCTCCGCGGCACCTACACATGGCGGTCGAAATATTTCACCGGGATCGATCGCGGCGACAACATGTTCGTCCGAGACAGCGCCAATGTCGACGTGTCGGCAACCTACAATTTCACGAAATTCCTCGGTCTGACGCTTTCCGGCATGAATCTTACCGACAGCGAATATTACGCTTACGCCAATACCCCGCTGCTGCCGCGCGGCGTGTACAAGAATGGACGCAAGTTCATGGCGACCGTCAACCTGAACTTCTGATCATCACGGGCGGGCGGTGGTGCAGCGCGCATCACGCCGCCGCCTCGTCGGATCGGCCACAATGAACGGATTGGCGGCGCCGAGGCAATTCGCGGTATGTCGGCGGGCACGATCGCCTGGGGATTTCCTGATGCTGAAACTCATGGCCGCCGCTATCGCCTCGCTGGCCTTGCCGGCGGCCGCAGCAACGGCCCGTGCCCGGCCATTGCTGCCGATGCCTGCCTCGGTCAGCGAGCAACCGGGTTGGTTCCCCATTAGTGGTGCCGGCATCTCGGCGGTTGGCGCCGGCACCCGCCTCGCCGCCGAGAGATTGCGTGAGCTCGTGGCCCGGACTGGGGGACCGGCTTTGCCGCCTTCGCCCCGCGGCCGCATACGCTTCCGCCACGACGCCGCGATTGCCGGTGCCGAAGCCTATCGCCTCGTTGTGACACCTACGGGCGTGACGGTCGCGGCATCAACCGATGCAGGCCTTTATTACGGCGCCGAAACGCTATGGCAGCTCATCGCTGCGAGCAACGACGGACGCATCGCGGACGTAACAATCGTCGACAAGCCGGCATTCAGCTGGCGGGGGGTGATGCTCGATTCGGCACGGCACTTCCAGTCGGTGGGCTATGTCGAGCAGCTGATCGATCGAATGGCGATGGCCAAGCTTAACACGCTGCAATGGCATTTGACCGACGATCAGGGCTGGAGGATCGAGATTAAGCGCTATCCACGCCTCACCACGGTCGGCGCATGCCGCCAGGATGCGGGCGCGGCGGGGCTGGACGCCGCCGGAAACGCGGTCGAGAGTTGCGGCTTCTACGCCCAGGCGCAAATTCGCGAGGTTGTTGCTTACGCCGAGGCGCATCACGTCACCATCGTACCCGAAATCGAAATGCCAGGCCATGCGACGGCGATGATCGCCGCCTATCCCGAACTTGCCTCGACGTCCAATCCGCCAGAAACACCGAGCAACGAATGGGGCGTCCTGCCCAACCTACTTAACCCAGACGACGCGACCTTCGCCTTCGTCGATAATGTGCTCGACGAAGTGATGGCGCTTTTCCCCAGCCAGTACATTCATCTCGGCGGTGACGAGGCGATCAAGGAACAGTGGAGGGCCAGCCCCGCCATCCAGGCCAAAATCAAGGCACTCGGCCTCAAGGACGACGACGCGCTGCAGGGCTGGTTCACCGCGAGGGTCGGCACCTACCTCGCCAAGCGCGGACGCCGCCTGATCGGCTGGGATGAAATCTTGCAGGGTGAGGTGCCGAGCGACGCCACCGTCATGTCTTGGCACGGCATAGACGGCGCGATCGCCGCCGCCAAGACTGGCCATGATGCGGTGCTGGCGCCGGCGCCGATCCTCTATCTTGATAATCGCCAGAGCGATTCGGGCGACGAGCCGCCCGGTCGCGGCACGATCATTGACTGGCAGAAGCTCTATAGCTTCGATCCAACACCCGCCGCGCTCACCTCGGACCAGCGCCGCCACATCCTCGGTCTGCAAGTCAATCTCTGGACGGAGCACGTCCGCACGACCCAATATGCCGATCGCATGATCTGGCCCCGCGCCGCAATCCTCGCTGAGCTCGCCTGGGCCAATCCGGAGAAGGACTGGCCGTCGTTCTCCACGCGTCTCATTGCCGCGATGCACCGCTGGAGGCGAATGGGATTGGGCTACGACAGAACCCCGCTCGAACCCGAAGCAACGTTCGGCGGGAGTGAAAAGAAGTTCGCCGCGAGGTTGCGTCAGCCGGCGGGGATCGGCACGATACGTTTCACGACCGATGGCAAGGCACCCTCGTTTCGCTCGGCCGCCTACCGGGCGCCGCTCACGCTAGCAGCCGGCACGGCACTCACCGCGCAAGCCTTCGCCGGAAGTGTCGCGCTCGGCACGCCGAAGCGCTGGGTGATAAGTCCCGAGCTACTACGCACCCGGTTAGCCAGCGACATGACCCTGTGCGGCCAGACGATCCCGCTCCGGCTTGAGGACGATGGCCCGACCGATGGCTTACGCAAGGTCCATTGGGTCGACATCATGCATCCGTGCTGGATCTGGCACGAAGCCCCGCTCGACGGCATCACTCGCATCACCGCCCAAGTCGGCCGGCTGCCGTTCAACTTTGCGATCGGCGCTGATGTGAATAAAATCGCATTCGAAAAGGCAGCTACGCCTGCCGGCGAACTCAAGCTCCGCCGCGACAGCTGTGATGGCCCGGTAATAGCGACAATTCCACTTGCTCGGGCGGCCACCACTTCGGGCGATGCTACCGTCTCCAGTGCGATCGAACCGCAAACCGGCATGCACGACCTGTGCGTCACTTTCGCCCAGCCCGGCCGCAATCCGTTCTGGGTGATCGACCGGTTAACGCTGTCGCGGGATATCGTGCGATGATCAAGGTCGGCAGTCCGCTCGCCGGCTGGGCGACGACGCTCAATGCGGTGGACGATCCGGTATTCGCGGAGCGGATGCTAGGCGACGGGCTTGCCGTCGATCCAATCGAGGGTCGGCTGGTCGCGCCCGGTGACGGCATGGTCGTCACCGCGCATCCCGCCGGCCACGCAGTCACCCTTGCCCTCGACTCCGGACCGGTTCTCCTGATGCACATCGGGCTCGACACGGTTGGGCTCGGGGGCGCGGACTTCAACCTACAAGTCACCAACGGGCAGCGCGTAAAGGCCGGCGACACGCTCGTTGTCTTCGATCTCGACCAGCTTGCCCGCAATGCGCGCAGCCTCGTGACGCCGGTGATCATCACCAACGGCGACGCATTCCGCGTCGCCTCACGCGCGGCGGAAGGTGCCATTGCGGTCCGGGCACCATTGTTCGAGGTCGAAGCCGTCGAGGCACCTCCACACATTGAATCCTCTCTCACCGGTGATTTCGCTCCCCTGCCATCGTTCTCCCGGAGCCTCCGACTGCCCCTGGCGCACGGGCTCCACGCCCGCCCGGCCACGCGCCTTGCCAAGCTCGCCAGTGAGCACAACGCGAGGGTAGAGATCGTGACCGAGAACGGCCGCACCGCCTCCGCGCGGTCGTCGGTGGCGATGCTCGGGTTAGCGCTTGGCCATGGCGCTGCGTTCACCGTTCGCGCCGTCGGGGACGATGCCGAACGTGCGGTCGCAGCAATCGCCGAGCTGATCGAAGGCGGCATGGGCGAACTGCTGCCCGTTTCGGCGACGCCGACAGTTGCCCCGCCGCCCGTCACCTTGCCCGACAAGCTCAATGGCATCGTCGCAGCTCCCGGTATCGCGATCGGCCCAGCGTTCCGGCTGAGAGCCGAAGAAATCGCCGTTGCAGAAGCCGCTCCGGATCCCGCGGCCGAGCGCAAAGCCCTCGCTGCCGCCAGGGCCTCGGTCGGCGCCGCCCTGGCTGAGGCGGCAGCGGGTTGCGGCGCCGCAGCGGAAATCGCAGACGCGCACCTCGCGCTGCTCGACGACCCGACGCTCGCCGATACCGCCGATACTGCGATCGCCGCCGGCGCGAGCGCCGGATTTGCCTGGAGCCAGGCGATCGATCGCGCCGCGGAGCCGCTACGCACCGCCGACCGCCGTTTTGCCGAGCGGCTTGATGACCTCGCCGACCTCAAACGTCGAGTACTGATTGCGCTCCACGGGCACGGCGCGGAGCCGTCCCGCCCGCCTGCTGGCGCGATCCTTGTCGCCGAGACGCTCTACCCCTCGCAGCTTATTGCTCTGGCAGACGCCGGCCTCGCCGGCATCGTCACAGCCGAGGGTGGCGCGACTTCGCATGTCGCTATTATTGCCGCCGGCCAGGGCCTGCCAATGCTTGCCGGGCTAGGGTCCGCGCTGGCGTTGATCGAGGACGGCACACCGCTGATTGTCCACGGCGGCAGCCTGCGCATCGCCCCGGACAAGGCCGAGCTCGACAGTGCCCGGGCTGATGCCACGGCCCGGCAAGTACGCAGCGCGGCTGCTAAACTGCACGCGCGCGAACCAGCGATCACTGCGGACGGCACCCGCATCGAGGTCGCCGCCAATCTCGGATCTGTCGGCGATGCCGCCCTGGCCGTTGCCGAAGGCGCGGATGGCTGCGGGCTGCTGCGCACCGAATTCCTGTTCCTCGATCGCGGCGCGCCGCCCGACGAGATTGAGCAGCGCGCCGCCTATCAGGCTATCGCCGATACCCTCGGCGACCGGCCAATGATCGTCCGGACGCTCGACATCGGCGCCGATAAGCCCGCGCCCTGGCTTCCAATCGCATCGGAAGACAATCCCGCGCTCGGCCTTCGTGGCATTCGCCTGCAATTGGCGCGCCGCGACCTGCTCGAAACCCAATTTCGTGCGCTGCTCGGCGTCACGGCTTCGGGGCCGCTTAGAATCATGCTACCGATGATTGCCGATCTGTGCGAGTTGCGCGAGGCGCGCGACCTGCTTGAGCGGCTGGCCGCCGAGCGCGGTACCCATGCACCCGAACTCGGCATCATGGTCGAAACGCCAGCGGCGGCGCTTATCGCCACGACCCTCGCTGCCGACGCCGCGTTCTTTTCGATCGGCAGCAATGATCTTGGCCAATACGCCCTTGCGCGCGATCGGACCAATCCCGCCGTCGCCGCCCAACTCGACAGCCTCCACCCCGCCGTGCTGCGGCTGATCGACGCCACTGTCCGTGGTGCTCTCGCCCATAACCGCTGGACCGGCGTATGCGGTGGTCTCGCAGCGTTGCCGGAAGCGATACCCATCCTCCTCGGCCTTGGCATTACCGAGCTGTCAGTTCCTGCTGCCGCGGTGGCAGAGGTCAAGATGCTTGTCCGCACGCTCGATCTCCCCCGTTGCCGCACTGTCGCGGCGAATGCACTCACCGTGCCCGACGCTGCCGCCGCCCGCGCTCTCGTCACCCCGATCATGGAGCAGGCAGCATGAAGCTCTCGCTTGCATCGTTGCAGCCGCTCGGCCGTGCACTCATGCTGCCGATCGCGGTTCTACCGATCGCCGGGTTGCTGCTCCGGCTAGGGCAGCCCGACCTGCTCAACATCCCGTTCGTGGCCGCGGCGGGTGCAGCAATCTTCGACAATCTCGGTCTGCTGTTTGCGCTCGGAATTGGCGTCGGACTGGCCAAGGACAACAATGGCGCCGCCGGCCTCGCCGGCTTGGTTTGCTACCTCGTCGCCACGCGGGGAGCTGAGACTTTACTCACCGTTCCACCCGACGCGGTTGCCGGCATGGCAAAGGATGTGGCAGGGCTCGCCGATGCCGCCTGGCGAACGAAGGCTATCGATAAACTGTCGGTGCCGATCGGGATTCTTTCCGGGCTCATAGCCGGCGGCTTCTACAATCGCTACGCGACGATCAGGCTGCCAGACTACCTTGCATTTTTTGGCGGGCGGCGGTTCGTGCCAATCCTGTCAGGCTTCGCCGGACTCGGCCTCGCGCTGCTCTTTGGTGGCCTTTATTCCCCGATCAACGTCGGCATGGATGATCTCTCCAGGGTCGTGATCGGGTCAGGCAATGTTGGGCTGTTCTTCTATGGCGTGCTCAACCGGCTGCTGATCGTAACCGGCCTGCACCATATACTCAACAACGTCGCATGGTTCATCGTCGGCGACTATCACGGCACGACCGGCGACCTGAACCGGTTTTTCGCTGGCGATCCCAGCGCCGGCGCGTTCATGGCAGGCTTTTTCCCGGTGATGATGTTCGGTCTGCCTGCCGCCTGCCTCGCCATGTACCACACCGCGCTGCCCGATCGCCGCAAGGCGGTGGCAGGGATGCTGCTGTCGATGGCGTTGACGGCATTCCTGACCGGCGTGACCGAGCCGATCGAGTTCAGCTTCATGTTCCTGGCGCCCGCGCTCTATGCGCTACACTCGATCCTGACCGGCGTGGCAATGGTGGCGATGAATCTACTCGGCGTGAAGCTTGGCTTCGGCTTTTCGGCGGGGCTGCTGGACTATGCCCTCAACTATCCCAAATCGACCCGACCTCTGGTGCTGCTGCCGATCGGTGCCGCCTATTTTGCGATTTATTATGGCGCCTTTCGTTACGCGATCGTGCGATTTGGCCTGAAGACCCCGGGTCGCGAGGACGACCCTGTCGGCGAGGAGATCGCCGCCATGGCCGGCGAACGCGGCAGCGCATTCGTTGCGGCGTTGGGCGGAGCGGCCAACCTCGCCGGCATAGACGCCTGCACCACCCGGCTCCGGCTCGTCGTCCATGATCAGGCGAAGGTCGACGATGCACGGCTGAGAGCACTCGGCGCGGCGGGGCTGATCCGCCCCTCGGCCCAAGGATTGCAGGTCGTGCTAGGCCCGATCGCCGATGCAGTGGCGATGGAAATGCGGGCCGCCGCCGGACCGCTGTCGAACACTGCCCCGCCGGCTCCGCCGATCGAGGGCCGTCCCGTGGCGGTGATAGATCCCGCGCCTTGGATCGCTGCGCTCGGCGGACGCACCAACGTCCGCGAGGTGGGTGCCGCAACGTCGCGCGTCTGGTTGCGACTTGCCGATATGGGCCAAATCGACGAATCAGCGCTGCAAGCGCTCGGCGTTCGAATGATCGCGCGGCCCGGTCTGGACGTGATCCACCTGCTGGTTGCCGACGGCGGTGCCGTAGCTCGCGCGGTGGCAGGGTGACGCCCGGGATAGGCTTAGCTTACCTCGACCCGGCGGCGCGCGCGTCACGCTCATAGGCCTGCCTTCTTATCTCCTGCGCCGCCTGCGGCGGAACGCCAGTAGCTACGCGCAGGGCATCTGAAATGAGCGATCGATCATAAGGCTCCTGGGTCGCCTTGCCCTCGCGCACGGTATACTGCGTGCCATAGACTTGCGGCTGGCCGACACTTTGCAAATAACGGTCGAGCGTTGCGGCGGCGATCCAGGTGGCATCGGGTCGGCCGCGCGCGATGGCAATCGTCGCAAGGACATGGGCGAGCAAAAAGTCATTGCCGCTTCCATGTTGAAAGACAAAAGCTGCGTGGACGAAGTCGGTGCCGCTATTGAGCTTGCCGGCATCGAGCAACGCCTTGGTTCGCGCCCGTCGCGCCGCGTCGCGCGGCCAAACCTTTGTCCAATCGATTTTTGGTCCCGGCTGTCGGTCGGCCTGATCAGCATCGTAAATTGCGGTCATTTCAGCATTGGTCGGCCAATGCCCGCCGATCGCGTTGGCCGCCACCGGACCGGGCGTTAACGGTTTGGCGCGGGGTTCGGCACTGTCAGGTGTGAGCGCGCTCTCGAAATAGCCGGCATAGGTGACGCGAGCACTGCTTGCCGACAACCCGATTAACACCACATCATCGCCATTATTGTCTGCCTCGCCAGTCGAAAGAAGATGGAAACCATTGCTTCCATCGCGCTCAATCGTGCTGGTAAATCGCTGGTCGACGATCGACTGTCCGGTGTTTTCGATATCCAGCTCATTCGCGTCCAGGGCGAAATATGCCGGCCGCCGCCGCTTGGGGCGTGAGCTAGCGACATCGTCAGTATCATCCAAGGTCGTCGCTGTGGGGCCGTTCAAACGAACTGATCGTTCACTCACGTAGTCGGATTTTGGCATGGACGCGTGCAGCGTCGCTCCCAGGAGAAAAGCCACTACACTAAAAAACATGCCAGTCCTCCCCTTCTTTATAATTCGGGAAAGTGCGTGGCGGCAGTGCGGCCGATCAACCGAACTTGCGCGCTAGCGTATTCTTCAACCGCTGGTGCGCGGAAGCCTTGATCTGGCAGATGCGCGCGGCGCCGACGCCCATCACCAGGCCGATCTCCTCGAGGTTCAATTCCTCGACATAATAGAGCTGGATTACTTGCGCCTCACGCTCCGGCAGATCGCTAATCGCAGCCACGAGCGCCGCACGCAGATCGGATTCCGCGAGCTGTTCGAAGGCATCGGCCTCGTCGCTGGCAAACCATGGTTGGTCGTCGGCATAAACCTCGTCGATCGGCTCGAAATGGAGCGGCTCGGCAGTGGCATAATCACTGCGCAACTTCTCGATCGAGACTTCGAGCTTATCGGCGATTTCAGCCTCGCCGGGCGCGCGACCCAGTCGGTGGGTAAGCGTCGCCACCGTCTCCTTATATGCCCTTCGCCGCCGCATCGCGCCCCGCGTCAAGGTGGCCTGACGGCGCAGTTCGTCGATCATCGCGCCGCGCACGCGCGTGAGAAGATATTGCTCAAAACTGACCTGCCCGCGATCTTCGAAACTCGCTGCCGCTTCGAGCAAGGCGACGAGCCCGATCTGGATCAAATCCTCGACCTCGACCGCGGACGACATGCTGCCATGGACATGCCAGGCAACGCGGCGGACCAGCGGCAAGTGCTTCCTCGCCAACGCCCCGATCTCGCCAGGCGTATGGCCGTCCCGGCCATAGACCAGTGGCGCCTCGCTGAGCGTCGCTGGGGTACGGGTGGCGAAGGTCGCCTTGAAGTTTGGATACGCGCTCATGCCGCCATCGCCCTTGGTTGCTGGTTGAGCGCGTCTGGCGCGCCGATCACGGCGACCACTTCGACCGCCTTTTCCTCGGGAACTTCAAAGAAGCTCATCACCGGCGTGTCCGGCAGTACCGTCCTGACGAGCTTGCGGATCGCCACTCGAATGGCGGGTTGGACGACCAAAGCGAAAGGCTTGGCTTCCGCGATCAACGGCTCGGCGGCGCGTTGCAGCGCCTCGACAATGCGACGCCCGAGATCGGGCTCGATCGTGTTGCGCTTGGCGGGATCACCGCGCACCGCCTGGCTCAGCAATCCCTCGAGCCCGCCCTCGAGCGTCATCACGCGCAAGGGTTCGCGGATGCCGCACAGCTTCTGGATAATTAGTGAGCCCAGCGCCGGCCGGATCAATTCGACGATTTCATCGGCATCGAGGGTCTTTTGCGCTGCAACCGCGATGGCGCTGGCAATGCGACGGAATTCCTTGAGAGGGATACCTTCGGCAAGCAGGCTTCTGAGCACCTGGGTCAAGGTGGTCAACGGAAGCGGGTTCGGCGACAGGGCCGCGACGAGCTGGCCAGCACGATCCTTTAGGCTGTCCAAAAGCTTTTGCACCTCGTCTGGGCCAAGCAGCTCGGGTGCATGGGCGCCCAGCGCGTGGTTGAGGTGCGTGGCGATCACCGTGCCGGGATCGACGACGAGATAGCCCTGGCCGGTCGCCGCGTCCGAATCCCCCGGCTTGATCCACACCGCGTCGAGTCCGAAGGTCGGATCCTTGGCCTTCTTGCCGTTCAATTTGCCGACCGCTTGGCCGGTATCAAGCGCCAGCACCTCGTCTGGCGACACCGAGTCCTCGCCCATCGTCACGCCGTTGACGAGAATGCGATAGGTATAGGGTGGCAGGTTGATATCATCTCGCACCCGCACCTGCGGCACGACGAAGCCTAGTTCCCTGGAAAGCTGGCGGCGGACACCGGTGATTCGGCCCATTAGGGGGCTGCCCTTGCGCTCGTCGACCAGCGGCACGAGGCCGTAGCCGATGTCGAGGTTGATCTGCATCCCGTCAGTCACCTCGTCCCATCCGATCCGCGAAAGGTCGGCCGGCTCTGCGGGTTCCAGCGCGGCGGGTGCCGGGCGTTTGGCCTTCTGGTGCAGCCGGTATGCGGCATATCCGGCAGCGGCGGCGGCGGGCAGAATGACGAGGTGCGGCATCCCCGGCATCACCCCGAGAAGGGCCAGGATGCCGGCAACGGGTGCCCAGGTCTTGGCCGAACCGAACTGGCTGCCGATCTGGCCGGCGAGGTCGTGGCTCGAGGTGACTCGTGTGACGATCGCGGCGGCGGCGATCGACAACATCAGCGAAGGCAGCTGTGCGACCAGCGCGTCACCGATCGCCAACAGCACGTAGTCGTGCGCGGCCGCGGACAGCGAAAGGCCATGGCTGACCGGGCCGAGGATCAGGCCGCCGATCACGTTGGCCGCGAGGATCAGCAGGCCAGCGATCGCGTCGCCCTTCACGAATTTCGAAGAACCGTCCATCGAGCCGTAGAAATCGGCCTCGGTCGCGACCTCGACGCGGCGCCCCTTGGCCTCCTCCGGCGTGATCAGGCCGGCATTAAGGTCGGCGTCGATCGCCATCTGCTTGCCGGGCAAGGCGTCGAGCGTGAAGCGCGCCGAAACCTCCGACACGCGCCCCGCGCCCTTTGTGACGACGATCAGGTTGATGATCACGATAATGGCGAAGACAAAAATGCCGACGACATAGTCGCCGCCGATCAGGAAGCTGCCGAACGCCTCGATCACGCGGCCGGCGGCGGCATCGCCCTCGTGGCCATGGGTCAGCACGACCCTGGTCGAGGCGACATTGAGGCCGAGGCGGAACAGCGTGGCGAACAGCAGGACCGTCGGGAAAGCGGAAAAGTCGAGCGGCTTCTGCGCGTTTAGGGCGACCATCAGCACCGCAAGGCTGATCGTGATGTTCATAATGAAGAACACGTCGAGCATCGCCGGCGGAATCGGCACGGCAAGCA
>Ga0164242_10003000_pt1 | contig 19342 bp, 17 predicted proteins | sample OricomgcompostMG_FD_108783 | JGI IMG/M metagenome (GOLD analysis project Ga0164242, IMG submission 108783) | Miracle-Growth compost microbial communities from Emeryville, California, USA - Original compost - Miracle growth compost (MG) ... | reverse complement strand
GTTAGCAGCACTTCGGGTACATCAGACAGAGTGACGCGCACGCCCGTGCTACAAATTTCCGCAACCGTGCACATGGCATTGGTTCAAGGAATATATGACCTTGGCGAACCAGGCAGGGAAGCTGACTGAACCTTTAAAGAACTGGTGAAGCTCGACGAACTGCTCTTTCACCTCGCTCGCGCGGCTTACTGCACGCCGTGCTGCTGAATGACCGTGCCGAGTTGTTCGTTCATTTGGCGCATTGTACGACGGATTTCGTCGGCGGGGAATGCCTCCCCATGACGCACGCTCGCCTGCAGCCGCAGCAGTTCCGACGCGAGCGACAGCGCGGCCATCACCGCGATGCGATCGGTGCCGCGCACGTTGCTTTGCGAACGGATGCGCGACATCTCCGCGTCGACGCGCGCGACCGCTTCGAGCAGCGCCGCCTCGGTTTCCGGCGAGCACGCGAGGCGATAGCTCTGGCCGAGTATGGTCGCTTCGATCTGTCTCGTCGTCATGCATTTTCTCCGTGGCGGGCCGCGTTGCTGTCCTCGTCGTTGTTGCTGCCGGTCTCCGGCTGGCGCGACGGGTCGAGCAGATCCAGCTGGTTGTCCGGTTCGGACTGCGCACGCGTGCGCGGCAGTTTTTCGAGGATCGCGTTCAGGCGCACCTGCGCGTCGTCGATCTTGGCCGACAGCGCATCGCGTTCGGCCTGCAACGCATTGCGTTCTTCGCGCAACTGGTCGAGTTCCGCGCGCGTGGCATCACATTGCGCGCGCACTTGCGCGAGCTGCTCTTCGAGCGCGACGCGCGCCTCGTGATGGCGCTGATTGATTTCAATCAGCCGCCCGATGTTCTTTGATAGGGTCTCGAGTTCGTTGAGCATGTGCTGCGTCCTCTAAAGACAGGCATTCTAGCGCGGATTAATGCGCATTCCGATAATTGCGTCGTTTCGAGACGTAACAACCTTGCTTCCTCCCGCAAACGGCCAGGAGCGCGTGAAAACCGCGGCGAAAACTGGAACGCATCTTGCGCGATCGGCGCGCATCGGCGTGGCCTCTGACGTTTCTTGACGATGCGAAGGGCCGCCCCTACACTTGCCCGCACTTTGCGGGGGCTTTTTTTCGCACATGATTCGCCGATGCGGCTTGCGCCGGCCGGTCCACGCCGTCGCTCGCGTGCTTGCGGGGAACCGACGTTGGCCGCGAGATCGCGAATCCCGCACGCAGCGCGATCCGCGCCGGTCGCCCGGCGAATGCCGGCGCAGGCAGCGCATCGAGAACGCCTCCGCGTGCCATGTCCACCACTTCAGGAACCGCGGGACGCCGCCGCGCGATCCGGAACCCGTTCGACGACGACCGATCATGAACGCCTCAGTCCCCGCAGCGCCGCGCATCGCGGCGCGTCCTTCGCGCGTCGCCGGCTACGACGGCGCGCTGCACCGCCGATGAATCGTCCGGCCGCGCACACGCTGCGGGCGATGAACGCGCGCCGCGCGGCCGCGATCTGGGTCGTGCTCGCGTTCGTCGCGCTGGCGGTGTTCGCGGCGTCGCTCGTCGCCGGCAGCGTGAGCGTCACGCCTCGCGCGGCGTTCGACGCGTTGCTGCCCATCCACCCGGATCACCCGGACCTCGCCGCGCAGATCGTGCGGACGCTGCGGCTGCCGCGCGCGCTCGGCGGCTTCGCGTGCGGCGCGCTGCTCGCGCTCGCGGGCGCGCTGTTGCAGGTGCTGTTGCGCAATCCGCTCGCGGAACCTTACGTGCTCGGCGTGTCCGGCGGCGCCGCCGCGTTCGCGCTGGCCGCGATGATCGCGGGCGCCGCGTGGTGGGCGGTGCAGGCGAGCGCGTGCGCGGGCGCGTTCGTGTCGATCGTGCTCGTGCTCGGTCTCGCGCGGCGTGCGTTGTGGCGCGGCGATCCGCAGGACGGTTCGCCGCGCCTGCTGCTGACCGGCGCCGTGATCGCCGCCGGCTGGGGCGCGACGCTGACGCTGCTGCTGACCCTCGCGCCCGATGCGCGTCTGCGCGGCATGCTGTTCTGGCTGACCGGCGACCTGAACGGCGTCGGCGCGCCGTGGCCGGCGTTCGTCGCGCTCGCGGCGGTGCTGATCGCGATGGTGCCGCTCGCGCCGCAACTGAACGTGCTGCTGCGTGGCGATGCGGCCGCGCAGGCGCTCGGCGTGCCGGTCGCGAAGGTCAGGCTCGGCGTGTACGTCGCCGCGTCGGTCGCCGCCGCGGCCGCGGTGACGACGGGCGGCACCATCGGCTTCGTCGGGCTCGTCGTGCCGCACATGTTGCGGCTCGCGTTCGGCAACGACCAGCGGATGCTGCTGCCGGCCGCCGCGCTGGCGGGCGGCGTCGCGGTGATGGGCGCGGACCTCGTCGCGCGCACGGTCGTCGCGCCGACGCAGTTGCCGGTCGGCGTCGTCACCGCGCTCGCGGGCGTGCCGGTATTTCTGTGGATGCTGCTGAGAAGGCGGCCGCAATGAACGGTCCGGCCCGCGCCGCGCCGCTCGCCGCCGCGTGCTCGCTGACGTTGCGCGTCGGCGCGCGCGCGCTCGTCGCCGGGTTCACGCAGACGTTCCGGGCCGGCGAGCTATGGTGTATCGCGGGCCCGAACGGCGCGGGCAAGACGACGCTGATTGCCGCGCTCGCCGGCCTGCTGAAGCCGGCGGACGGTCACGTCGAGGTCGACGGCATCGCGCTCGCGCACTGGCCGCCGGCGCGGCTCGCGCGGCGGCGCGCGCTGATGCCGCAGACGATTCGCGACGCGTTCAGCGCGAGCGTGCTCGACATCGTGCTGCTGAACCGCTTTCCGCATCTGTCCGGCTGGGGCTGGGAGCGCGCGGACGACCGCGCGGCCGCGCACGCGGCGCTCGCCGCGCTCGACCTCGAAGCGCTGGCCGCGCGCGATGTGCTGTCGCTGTCCGGCGGCGAACGGCAGCGCGTCGCGCTCGCGGCCGCGCTGTGCCAGGGCGCGCCGCTGCTGCTGCTCGACGAACCGCTGTCGCATCTGGACCTGCATCACCAGATCGCGTGTCTCGACGCATTGACCCGCTGGCTTCACGCGGACGAGCGTGCGGTCGTGTTTTCATGCCACGATCTGAATCTGGCGCGGCGCTTCGCGACGCACGCGCTGCTGCTCGACGGCCGCGGCGGCGTCCATGCGGGCCCCGTGCGCGACGTGCTGACGCCCGAGCGCGCGAGCGCGGCGTTCGGCCATCCGCTCGTGCTGATTCGCGACGGCGCGCACGAGGCGCTCGTGCCGGCGCTCGGCCGCGGCGCATGAATCCCGCCCTGTCTTCAACGAACCCGGAACCTCCATCCCGATGACCTCATCGTCCGTGCGCAATGTGATCGACGTCGACCTGATCGATGTCGAGCCGCTCGACACGTCGCTGCGCGACGCGCTGCAACGCGCGATCGACACCAAGACGAAACCGCCCGGCAGCCTCGGCCGGCTCGAAGCACTCGCGCTGCAACTGGGGATGATCCAGCGCAGCCTGCGGCCGCGCATCGAGCGGCCCGCGATGATCGTGTTCGCCGGCGACCACGGCATCGCGCACGAGGGCGTGAGTCCGTATCCGCAGGCGGTCACTGTGCAGATGGTCGCAAACTTTGTCGCGGGCGGCGCGGCGATCAACGCGTTCAGCGGCGTGGCCGGGCTGGCGCTCGAAATCGTCGACGCGGGCGTCGCGACGCCGCTGCCGCCGTCGGACGCGCTGATCGATGCGCACGTCGCGCGCGGCACGCGCAACTTCGCGCACGAGCCGGCGATGACGCGCGCGCAGGCGCACGACGCGCTCGCGGCCGGCGCGGCGCGCGTGCGTCATCATGCGGCGCTCGGCACGAACGTGATCGGCTTCGGCGAAATGGGGATCGCGAACACGTCGTCGGCCGCGTGTCTGATGAGCCGGCTCGCCGGCGTGCCGATCGGCGAATGTGTCGGACGCGGCACCGGTCTCGACGACGCGGGCGTCGCAAGAAAGCGCGACGTGCTCGCGGCGGCGCTCGAACGGCACCGCGACGCGCGCGAGCCGCTCGACGTGCTCGCGACCTTCGGCGGCTTCGAGATCGCGATGATGACGGGCGCGATGCTCGCGGCGGCGCAGGCGCGGATGACGATCGTCGTCGACGGCTTCATCGCGACGTCGGCGCTCGTCGTCGCCGACGCGCTCGCGCGCAACGTGCGCGACTACTGCGTGTTCGCGCATGCGTCGAACGAGGCCGGTCATCGGCGCATGCTCGATTACTTCGGTGCGCGCGAACTGTTGTCGCTCGATCTGCGGCTCGGCGAAGGGACCGGCGCGGCGCTCGCGGTGCCGCTGCTGCGCGCGGCCGCGGCGTTCCTGAACGAGATGGCGAGCTTCGAGTCGGCGGGCGTGTCGGATCGGGGCGATCGGGATGCATGACGGGAGCGTCCGGGCGGGCGTTCGGCTCGTGGTTCGACGGACGGTGGTCGCCGGATGCCGTGCGGTGCGCGCTCGCGAGTGGGCGGCGGTGACGCCGCACATCGATCGCGGTGCGTCGCGCGTCGGCACGATCGGCGGCTGCACGCGATGAATCCGCTCGCCGAACTGCGCTACTTCCTTACCGCGCTCGGTTATTTCACGCGCGTGCCGGTGCCGCGTCGGGTCGGCTACGAGCCGCAGTGGCTCAACGCGGCCGCGCGCTATTTTCCGCTCGTCGGCGTGTTCGTCGGCGGGTTCGGTGCGCTGGTCTATCTGGCCGCGTGTCGCGTGCTGCCCGCCGGCGTCGCGGTACTGCTGTCGATGGCGGCGACGCTCGTCGCGACCGGCGCGTTTCACGAGGACGGTCTCGCCGATTGCTGCGACGCGTTCGGCGGCGGCTATCGGCGCGACGACGTGCTGCGCATCATGCACGACTCGCGGATCGGCGCGTTCGGCGCGATCGCGCTCGTCGTCGCGCTGGCGCTGAAGTGGCAGACGCTCGCCGCGATGCCGCCGGCGCGGGCCGCGATGGCGATGGTCGCCGCGCATGCGGCGAGCCGTGCGTGCGCGATCAGCTACCTGGCGACGCTCGACTACGTGCGCGCCGAAGGCAAGGCGAAGCCGGTCGCGCAGCGCCTCGGCGTCGGCGCGTGGCTGGTGGCGTGCGCGTTCGGGCTGCCGTGGCTGTTCTGGCCGGCGTGGCCGGACTGGCGCGCCGGCGTCGCGACGCTCGCCGTGCTCGCCGCGCTGCGCTTCGCGCTCGGCCGCTACTTCGTGCGGCGCATCGGCGGCTATACCGGCGACTGTCTCGGCTTTGCGCAGCAGGTGTTCGAACTGGCGATCTATCTGATGGCGCTCGCATGGACATCGTTCTGATCCGTCATCCGGCGGTCGCGGTGGCGCCCGGCGTCTGCTACGGACGCAGCGACGTGCCGCTCGCCGACGATCCCGCCGCCGCCGCGGCTTCGATCGCCGCGCGGCTTGCGGCGTTGCGCGCGCCGTCGCCGCGCTGCGTCGTCACGAGTCCGCTCGGGCGTTGCGCGAAGGTCGCGTCGGCGCTCGCGGCCGCGTATCGGCTCGATGTGCACGAACACGCGTGGCTCGCGGAGATCGACTTCGGCGCGTGGGAACTCAGCGCATGGGATGCGATTGCCCGCGAGCAGGTGGACGCGTGGGCCGCCGACCTGCTGAACGCGCGGGCGCACGGCGGGGAAAGCGTCGCGCAGTTCGACGCGCGCGTGCAGGCGGGCTTCGACGCGCTCACTGGCGACCCGCACGCGGCGCCGGCGGCGTGGGCGGTCACGCATTCGGGCGTGATCCGCGTGATCGCCGCGCGCGCGCTCGGCGTGCCGCTTGAGCGCTGCCTGCGCTGGCCGCTGGAGATGGCGGCGATCGTCTGGCTAAGCCGCGACGATGCGCCGGGCAACGCGTCGCGCGACTGGCGGCTGGTGCGGTGGAATGTCTGAGCGGTCGATGCGGCAGGTTGGCCGGTGGCCGACGGGGATGCGGTGGATGCCGCACGGTTGACGCGGAGCCGTCACGCGTGCGGCGGCGCGGGCCATTGGCTGCCGGCGTTCGCGCCCGCCGCGGTCGGTCAACGCGCCGCGCCGGCAGCGCTGGAACGCCCGCGCGCGGGTCCGGTCGGTCGACGCGCCGCGTCGGCAGCGCCGCCGCCCGGCGCCGGCGCACGGCTGCGGTCGACCAGCACGCAGCGCTCGCGGCGCCGTCCCGCGCGCCGCCACACCCAGGCCCCGCCCGTCAACGCCCCACGCCTGCCGGCCGTCGCAAGCGGGCGGTCTGCAAATCCTTGCACAGCAGCGCCGCACCCTGCGCGATCCGCGGCGCCGGACGGCTCAGCAGGTCGCCGTCGATCGCGAACAGGTTGCCGCGCGCGACCGCGGTCAGCGCCGGCCACGCGCGCCAGCGGTCGAGTCCCGGCAGCGGCGCTTCCGGCGGGCTGGCGCCCGGCGATTCCGTGACGATCACCTCGGGATTCGCGGCCAGTACCGCCTCGGTCGAGATCGTCGGCACCAGCGGCCGGAGCCCGGCGAACACGTTGCGCCCGCCGCACAGCGCGATCACGTCGCTGATCATCTGCGAGCCGTTGATCGTCATCAGCGGCCGGTCCCATACCTGGTAGAACACGCTGACCGGCGGCCGCGCCGCATATCGCGCGCGCAGCTGCGCGATCTGACGACGGTATGCGTCGGCGGCGCTGCGCGCGACCGACGGCGTGCCGAGCAGGTCGCCGAGGCGCGTCAGGCTGGTCGCGACGTCGTCGAGTCGGTGCGGCTCGCTGAAGAAGAGCGGGATATGCAGGTCGCGCAGCCGGTCGATCTGCTGTTCCGGGCTGCCGTGCCACCAGACGACGATCAGATCCGGCCGCAGCGCGGCGATCCGTTCCAGGTCGAGCGTGCGGTTGTCGCCGACGCGCGGTACCGTTTTCGCCTGCGGCGGGTAATCGCTGAACGCGACGGTGCCGACCAGCTTCGCGCCGCCGCCGGCCGCATAGACGAGTTCGGTCGCGTGCGGCGACAGCGTGATCACGCGGGTCGCGGGCGCCGCGAGCGTGACGGTCGCGCCGCTGTCGTCGGTGACCGAGATCGCCGCGTGGGCGCCGGCGGAGGCGGTCAGCGCGGCGACGAACACGGCCGCCGCGCGGGCGGCGCTCCGCTTGCTGACAGGCTTCATCGGCGGGTCCCTGCGGCGATCGGCGGCTTCGAGGCGTCGGGCGGGCGCCGTGCGTCGCCATATGCAGGAACCGCCCGACCCGGCACGCCGCCGCGCCGCGCAGGCGCACCGCGCGACGCAACGCGGCGAGGTCCGGGCGCCACGACGGCCGGCCGCGCGCGCGTCAACGCGCGCGCTCCTTGAGCGCGACCGGCAGCCCCGCGACGATCAGCGTCGCGCGGTCCGCGAGCGCGGCGATCCGCTGGTTCAGGCGCCCGAGTTCGTCGACGTACTCGCGCGTCGCCGCGCCGAGCGGCACGACGCCAAGACCGATCTCGTTGCTGACGACGATCACCGTGCCCCGCGCGCGCTCGCACGCGGCGGCGAACGCGTCGACGTAGCCGCACCAGTCGTCGGGTGGCGCGGCGCCTTCGGGCGGGCACAGCAGGTTCGCGAGCCACAGCGTCAGGCAGTCGATCAATACGCAGCGGCCGGGCGCGGCCGCCGCGTCGAGCGCGGCGGCGAGGTCGAGCGGCGCCTCGGTCAGTTGCCAGTGTGCGGGCCGGCGCGCGCGATGATGCGCGACGCGCGCGGCGAATTCGTCGTCGCCGATGCGGGCGGTTGCGACATAGGTGACCGGCCGCCCGCTTGCGACGGCGAGCCGTTCGGCGTGCGCGCTCTTGCCCGAGCGCGCGCCGCCGACGATGAAAGTGAGATCGCGCGAAGTCATCGAGGAAAGGTCGGTGATGGTGCGATGCGGCGAACGCGCGCGCCGCTCAATACAGCACCATCTGCGTGCAGCGAAAGAGGGCGAGCGTCCTGCCGTCCGGCCCGCTGACGGTCGCATCCCACACCTGCGTGCTGCGCCCGAGGTGAGCGCCGGTCGCGACGGCCGTCAGCGTCCCGTCGCGCGCGGTGCCGAGAAAGTTCGTCTTCAGTTCGACGGTCGTGAAGTTCGTTGCGTTGTCCGGCAGGTGCGCGAAGCACGCGTAGCCGCACGCCGTGTCCGCGAGCGCGACCACCGTCGCCGCGTGCAGGAAACCGTTCGGCGCGAGCAGGTCGCCGCGCACGTCGAGCGTCGCGCTCAGACGCCCGTCGTCGAGCGCGGTCACGCGAAAGCCGAGCAGGTCGGGCAGCCGGCCGCGCTGGCGCTCGTGCAGGCGGTCGATCGTCACGTCGGGACGCAGTTTGCTCATCGGTGGAAGGACTCCTTCATCCTGGTCGAACGGGTAAAAACGGGCCGCCCGTGCGCGAGCTTCGTGACGCTCGCGCGTCAGAGGTTTTTACGGGGCGTAATTTGCCGATATTATCAACGGCTGGGCCGATGCGCGCGCATCGCAGGCCCCCGAATCGGCAAACCGGCTGGCCTGTCGCCAGCCTTCCTGACGGGAGTATTCATGACGGTGATCGTGGTGGCGAATCCCAAGGGCGGCGTCGGCAAGAGCACGCTGTCCACCAATCTGGCCGGCTATTTCGCGGCGCAAGGCGAGTGGGTCGCGCTCGCGGATCTCGACCGGCAGCAGTCCGCGCATGCGTGGCTCGACCTGCGGCCCGCGACGCTGCCCGCGATCGAGACGTGGAACGTCGATCTGGACAGCCCCGCGAAGCCGCCGAAGGGACTCGAACGCGCGATCGTCGACACGCCGGCCGGCCTGCACGGCAACCGGCTCGCGACGGTGCTGGAACTGGCGGACAAGGTGATCGTGCCGCTGCAACCGTCGATGTTCGACATCCTCGCGACGCAGGACTTCCTCGACCGGCTCGCGAAGGAGAAGGCCGTGAGAAAGGGCGCGATCGAGGTCGGGGTGGTCGGCATGCGCGTCGATGCGCGCACGCGTTCGGCGGATGAGTTGCAGCGCTTCGTCGAAAGCCTGAAGCTGCCGGTGCTCGGCTATCTGCGCGACACCCAGAACTACGTGCAACTGGCCGCGCACGGCCTCACGCTGTGGGACGTCGCGAAAAGCCGGGTCGAGCGCGACGTCGAGCAGTGGCAGCCGATCCTGTCCTGGGTCGACGGCCGGTAGCCGGTGGCCGGCGTCGGCTGGCGCCGCGGTCCGTTCAGGTCCAGCTTTGCGTCGGCACGTGGTCGCGGCTGCCCTTGATGCGGTTCTGCCCGTCGACGAACACGAGGTCCGGTTTCCAGCCCGCCTTCAGTTCCGCGTCGTCGACGTTCGCGAACGCCGCGATGATCACGAGGTCGCCCAGTTGCGCGCGGCGCGCGGCGGAGCCGTTCAGCGAAATCATCCCGCTGCCGCGCTCGCCCTTGATCGCGTACGTCGAGAAGCGCTCGCCGTTATTGACGTTCCAGACGTCGATACGCTCGTTTTCGACGATGTTGGCGGCTTCGAGCAGGTTTTCGTCGATCGCGCACGATCCCTCGTAGTGCAGTTCGCAGTGCGTGACGACCGCGCGATGGATCTTCGACTTCAGCATGTGGCGTTGCATGGGGCGGGATTCGGTCAGATTTCGAGGTTGTCGATGAGGCGCGTCGCGCCGAGCTTCGCGGCGGCAAGTACGACGAGCGGCTCGGCGGCGTCCTGCGGCAGCGGCGGCAGCAGGTTCGAGCGCTTGCGGATCGCGATGTAGTCCGGCTGCCAGCCGCGCGCGGCGAGCTTCGCCATCGCGTCGAGTTCGAGTTGCGCATAGTCGCTGCGGCCCGCCAGCACCGCCGCGCGCACCGACTGCAGCAGCGCCGCGAGTTGCGGCGCCTCTGCGCGCTCTGCGGCCGACAGGAAGCGGTTGCGCGAACTGAGCGCGAGGCCGTCCGCGTCGCGCACCGTTTCGGCGGCGATCACCTCGGTCGGCAGCGCGAACTGCTCGCACATCGCGCGAACGATCATCAACTGCTGGTAATCCTTCTTGCCGAACACCGCGACGCGCGGCTGCACGCACGACATCAGCTTCATCACGACCGTGCAGACGCCCGTGAAGAAGCCCGGGCGGAACTCGCCTTCGAGAATGTCGCCGAGGTCGTGCGGCGGATGCACGCGATACTCCTGCGGCTGCGGATACATGTCGCGTTCGGTCGGCGCGAACAGCACGTACACGTTTTCGTTCTGCAGCTTCTCGATGTCGTCCTGGAGGGTGCGCGGGTACTTGTCGAAGTCCTCGTTCGGGCCGAACTGCAGCCGGTTGACGAAGATGCTCGCGACGACCGGATCGCCGTGCTGGCGCGCGAGGCGCATCAGCGACAGATGGCCCTCGTGCAGGTTGCCCATCGTCGGCACGAACGCCGTACGGTTCTGGCCGCGCAACTGGTCGCGCAATTCCTGGATCGAACTGATGACTTTCATGATCGGGTGATCGGTGCCTTTTATCCACGCGCGAAGCGCGACGGGGTTGCCGCAGGTGGCCGGCCGGCCGCCTGCGCGGCGCGCGTCCGGCCGGTTGGGGCGAACGCGCGGGCGGATTGTAATGGTTTTGCCGGCGCCGCGCACCGGCCCCCGGCGCTGCGGCGCGACTGCGGCGCCGGCGCTCAGGCCGGCAGGTACGCGAGCCGCACGTAGATCGGCGCGAACGGCTCCGCCTGGGTGATTTCGATCAGCGACTCGCGCGATAGCTCCAGCATCGCGATGAAATTCACGACCACGACCGGCACGCCGCGCGACACGTCGAACAGTTCCGAGAACTCCATGAAGCGCGCGTTCTGCAGCTTGCGCAGGATCACGCTCATGTGCTCGCGCACCGACAGTTCCTCGCGCGAAATCTTGTGATGCTGGACGAGCTTCGCGCGCTTCACGACGTCGGCCCACGCGGCGCGCAGGTCGTCGCTGTTCACGTCCGGAAAGCGCGGGGTGACGCTCTGTTCGATATACACGTCGGCGCGCAGGAAGTCGCGGCCGAGTTGCGGCAACTGGTCGAGACGCTGCGCGGCGAGCTTCATCTGCTCGTATTCGAGCAGGCGCCGCACCAGTTCCGCGCGCGGATCCTCGGCTTCCTCGCCGGTGTCGGCCTTCTTGACCGGCAGCAGCATCCGCGACTTGATCTCGATGAGCATCGCGGCCATCAGCAGATACTCGGACGCGAGTTCGAGGTTCGTGCGGCGCAACTGTTCGACGTAGCCGAGATATTGCGCGGTGACCTCGGCCATCGGAATGTCGAGCACGTTGAAGTTCTGCTTGCGGATCAGGTACAGCAGCAGGTCGAGCGGGCCCTCGAAGGTTTCGAGAAACACTTCGAGCGCGTCCGGCGGGATGTACAGGTCCTGCGGGAGCTTGAACAGCGGTTCGCCGTACAGGCGCGCGAACGCGACGCCGTCGACGGTGTCCGGCGTCGAATCGGTCGCGGGCGCGGCGAGCGCGTCGCCGCCGGCCGCGTCGAGCGCTGCGGCGGCGCCGGCTGGAGCGGTCATCAGAAGTTCTGGTAGTACACGTAGCCGCTCTGCCTCACGCGCGACGCCTGCTGGCGCTCGCGTTCTTCGAGATCGACCGGCTGCTTGTCCCACAGCAGCGAGCGGCCGCGGCGCTGCTCTTCCTCCAGCGACGGCTTCTGCTGCTTCAGCTGGTTCAGAAACTGGGTGATGTCCGACTGATACATGGCTGTCTGTCCGTGTCGAAAACGGCGGGTTCCGGTACGATGGCCCGCCGCTGGTTCTGGTCGGATGTCATTCTAGCGCAAGCCGCGCGGGCCGCGGCCGGGCGCCGAACCGGGCCGGCCGGCGCGGCGCGCGCGCCCGTAGCGGGGAGCGGGGCCGCCGTTGTGGTGAAATAACACGTCTTGCGGCTGCCACGCGGCGCCCATCGAACCCAATCTGTACTCGACGGCCGGAGGTCCCGTTTGGCAGGGTGGATGATCGGATCATTGCGCATGCGGTTGCGCCGGCCGGCCGGCGGCGCGACCGACGACGCCGGCCGGCCGGCCGCCCGGACGACGCGTCGCGCGCGGCCGTGGCCGGCCGCGTTCGCGGCGGCGCTCGTCGCCGTGCTCGGGGCCGTGCTGATGCCGCTCGACGCGCACGCGTCGTACAAGGTCGACATCGACGCGTCGCCGCGCGCGCTGCGCCGCCTGCTCCAGCAGCACCTCGACATTGCCCGCTTCGCGAAGCGCAACGACATCAGCGACGACCAGTTCGACTTTCTGGTGACCGCGACGCCGCAGCAGGTGCGCGACCTCGCGGCGACCGACGGTTATTTCTCGCCGGTCGTGCGCACCGACGTGCGCACGGTCGACGGCAAGCGGCGCGTGCGGGTCGCGGTCGATCCGGGACCGCAGACGACCATCTCGTCGGTCACGCTGACCTTTCACGGCCCGGTGCTGACCGAGGACCCGACGCAGGAAAACGCGACGCGCTTTGCGTTCTCGCTGCACGACGGCGACGCGTTCTCGCAGTCCGGCTGGGACGACGCGAAGAACGCGTCGCTGAAGGCGTTGCAGGCGAAGCGCTATCTCGGCGCGAAGATCGTGCATTCGGAGGCGCGCATCGACCCGCAGACGCACGACGCGAAGCTGTCGGTCACCTACGACAGCGGCCCGACCTTCACGATGGGCAAGCTCGACGTGACCGGCGCGCGGCGTTATCCGGAACGCATCGTGTCGAACGTGAACCCGATCTCGCCGGGCGAGGTCTACGACGTGCAGCGCGTGACCGAACTGCAGCGCCAGTTGCAGAATACGCCGTACTACGCGAGCGTCGCGATCGACGTCGACAACAACCCCGACAAGCCGTTGCTCACGCCGATGCACGCGAAGCTGAGCGAATTCCCGTACAACAGCTTTCGCGGCGGCGTCGGCTATTCGACCGATACCGGCGCGCACGTGCAGGGCTCGTACACGTACCTGAACACGTTCGGCGCCGCGTGGCCGTTCCAGATACAGGGGCGGCTCGACCAGATCCAGCAGTTCGGCCAGGTGCAACTGTCGATGCCGCCGGGCCCGCGTGCGTGGACCAACAGCGCGCTCGCGTCGTATTCGTCGACCGAGGTGTCGAACACGAACATCTACAGCGCGCGGATCGGCGTGCAGCGCACGCGCACGTCGCAGTACATCGACTATGCGTACCAGTTGCTGTACTACCAGGACCGCCTGACGCAGAACACCGGCGCGCCGACGTCGAGCCGCGCGCTGGTGCCGTCGTGGTCGTGGACGCGCCGCAACGTCGACGATCCGCTGTTTCCGCGCTCGGGCAACCTCGTGCGCGTCGAGGCCGGCTTCGCGGTGAAAGGGCTGCTCGCGGACCAGACCTTCATCCGCGGCTACATGCGCGGACAACAGTACGTGCCGGTCGGCCACAGCGACATTCTGCTGTTTCGCGCGGAACTGGGCGGCGTGTTCACGAGCGGCAGTTCGAGCGGCGTACCCGCGTCTCTGCTGTTTCGCGCGGGCGGCTCGAATTCGGTGCGCGGCTACGGGTTCGACAGTATCGGCAACAACGTCGACGGCTCGATCCTGCCGACCAAGTACCTCGTGACCGGGTCCGCCGAGTATCAGCACTGGTTCAGCCACGACTGGGGCGCCGCCGCGTTCTTCGATATCGGCACCGCGACCGACGCGTGGGGCGAAAAAACCTTCTATCCGGGCGCGGGGCTCGGCGCGCGCTGGCGCAGTCCGGTCGGCCCGGTGAACGTCGACCTCGCGTACGGCTTTCGCAACCGCAGCGTGCGGCCTTACCTGACGCTCGGGATCGCTTTCTGATGACGATGCCTTCGATGTTCCGTCCCGCGATGTTCTGTCTCGTTTCCCGGTTCGCGGCGACGCGCGCGCCGGCCTTCGCATGACGACCGAACCGTCCCGATCGCCCGAGCCCGGTCGCGCGCCGGCCGGTTGGCCCGGCGCGCGACCGGATCGCGGGGCGACTCCGCCCGGTGTGCCGCCCGCTGCGCCGCCGCCCGGCGGCGCGGGCCGCGAGGGCGGCGATGGGGGCGATGGGGGCGCCAGTGGCGCTGGCGGCGAGCCGCCCGCGAATCCGCCGCCGCGCCGCCGTCGCCGGTTAGCGAAGGCGCTCGCGTGGGCGATCGCGGTGCCGGTGCTGCTCGTCGCGCTGATCGTCGGGCTGCTGTACGGCGCGCTGACGACCGAGCGCGGCACCGCGTACGCGTGGCGCGCGGCGGTGGCGCTGCTCGACGGCCGGCTCGCCGGCACGCTCGACGGCGGCACGCTCGCGACCGGCGTGCGGCTGCGCAACGTCGCGTGGCGCGGCGCCGACGGCACGGCCGTGACCGTCGACAGGATGTCCGGGCAATGGACGCTCAGTCGCCGGCCGACGTGGCGCTTCGTCGTCGACTATCTGCATGTCGGCGACGTCGATCTGCGCACGGTGCCGTCGAACCGGCCGTCGTCGCCGCTGACGATGCCGACCGATCTGCGGCTGCCGCTCGCGATCGACCTCCGCGACTTGCAGATCGCGAAGCTGACGCTGCATCAGCGCGCGTCGACGACCGAATACGCGCGGCTGATGCTCCATGCGCGCAGTGACGGACGCCATCACGAGGCGGTCGTCGAGCGGCTCGACACGCCGTTCGGCGCGGTCAGCGCCGATGCGAAGCTCGACGGCGTACGGCCGTTCGCGCTGAGCGGCCACTTCGGCTACGCGGGCAAGGTGAGCGGCGAGGAGGTGCGGGTGAACGGGCGCGTCGGCGGGTCGCTGGCGGCGCTCGGCATCGATCTCGACGCGAGCGGGATGAAGCTGAACGGGCGCGCGCACGTCGAGGCGACGCCGTTCGATCCGGTGCCGCTGCGGCGCGCGACGATCGCGTTCGATCACGTGAATCCGCAGGCGTTCGCGCCGGGCGCGCCGTTCGCGGATCTGGCGGTGACGGCGGATCTGGCGCCGGTCGGCGCCGCGGGCGGTGCGGGGGCGGTTTCGCCGGTCCCGGCGGCTTCCGTCGGCGCGGCTTCGCCGGCAGACGCCGCGTCGCCACCCGGCGCCGCTTCGATGGCGAGGAACGCCGCGCCGGCTGCCGCCGCCGCGGGCTTCACGGTCGCTGGCTCGGTGTCGATCGTCAATGCGAAGCCCGGCGCGCTCGACGCGCAGTTGCTGCCGCTGATCGACGCGCACGCCGACGTCACGCTCGACGCGCACACGCAGCGCATCGCGAACCTGAACGTGCGCCTCGTGAAGCACGCGTCGGTGACCGGCGGCGGCTCGCTCAGCGGGCGCAACGGCCGCTTCGATCTGAAGGTCGCGTCGCTGGACCTGAACGCGCTACAGGCGAGCGTGCGCCCGACGCAGCTATCGGGCCCGATCGGCATCCGTCTCGCGGGCGACATCCAGGACGTGACGCTCGACCTCGCGGACGCGAAGGCCGGGCTGCGCGCGCAGGGCAAGGTGACGCTCGATCCGGCGCGCACCACGTTCAGCGACGTGCGCGTGACGTCGGGCGGCGGCCGCATCGATCTGTCCGGCGCGATCAAGCGCGACGCGAACTCGACGTACAACCTGAAGGCCACGCTGACCAACTTCGACCCGCTGACGTTGACCTCGCAACTGCCCGCGCGGCCGCGCGCCGCGCCGGCGGCCCGTCGCACCGGCGACGCGTACGTGGCGCCCGCCGAGCCCGCCGCACCGGCCGCCGGCCGCGGCGGGCTGGACCTGCAACGCAATCTCGCGCTGAATCCGGCCCGCAATCCGGCGCTGAACCCGACGCCGGCAACCGCCACGCACCCCGCGCCGTCCGCGCCGTCGCGGCCCGCCGCCGGGCGTCGCGCCGCGACGCCCGCCCGCCATTCCGCCGCCGCGCGCGGCGGCGCCCCCGCCGCGCCCGGCCGCCGCATCGAGGCGCGCGTGAACGGCACGCTGAGCGCGTCCGGCGTGCTCGCGCCCGCGTTCACGACGAAAGCCGAGTTCCGCCTCGGTCCGAGCGTCTACGACAACCTGCCGCTGACCGGCTCCGGCACCGTGCAGGTCGCCGGGATGCGGCTGCTGCCGAGCCGCGCGAACCTGTCGGTGGCCGGCAACGACGTCGATCTGCAAGGCAGCTTCGGCGCGCCCGGCGACCGGCTGCGGTTCCGTATCGACGCGCCGCAGCTGGACCGGCTCGGGTTCGGCCTCGCGGGCCAGGTCGCGGCGAGCGGCGATTTGACCGGCACGCTCGCGCATCCGGACGTCGCGCTCGACTACCGCGCGGACAACGTCGTGTTCGGCGCAAACCGCGTCGGTCACGCGCAAGGCCGCGCGGAACTGCGCGACGGCGCGAACGGCGCGCTGATGTTCACCGCCGATGCGCGCGATGCGAGCGTCGGCGGCGTCGACATCGCGACGCTGTCCGCGCGCCTGTCCGGCACGCGCGCGCATCACACGCTGGTCGCGAATGCGACCGGCAAGGTGCGCGGCCAGGCGCTCGACGTCGCGCTCGCCGCGAACGGCAAGCTCTCCGACACGCGCGACGGCACCCGCTGGGACGGCGTCGTCACGCAGTTGCAGAACCGCGGCGCGCAGGAGATCACGTTGCAGCAGCCGCTCACCGTCAGCGCCGGCGCGGGCCGCGTGACGCTCGGCGCGACCCGACTCGCGCTCGTCGGCGCGACGCTCGATCTGCGCGGCTTCGATCTCGACCACGGCCGGATCCGCTCGGCCGGTTCGCTGAGCGGCGTATCGCTCGCGCGGCTCGTGCAGTTGCGCCAGCAGATCACCGGCGTGCCGTCGACGCTGCGCACCGACCTCGTGTTCGACGGCGACTGGGACTTCTCGATCGGTCAGACCGCGACCGGCTATGTGGAGGTCAAGCGTCGCTCCGGCGACGTCACGACCGAGATCGGCCGCGGCATGGCGTCGCTCGGCGTGACCGACCTGAACGCACGCGCGCAGTTCGGCGCCGGCAACCGGCTGAACCTGACCGCGCACGCTCGGGCGAGCCGCATCGGCGCGTTCGACGTGAACGCGTACACGACGCTCACCGCGCAGGACGGCATCCTGACGCTCGCGGACAGCGCGCCGATCGGCGGCAGCGTGCGCGCCGACGTGCCGTCGCTCGCGACGACGGGCGGCCTGTTCGGGCCGAGCTACCTGCTCGCCGGCCACCTCGCGCTGCAACTGACGCTCGCCGGCACCGTCGGGCGGCCGGACCTGTCGGGCGCGCTGACGGGCGACGGGCTGTCCGCGACGATGGTCGACCAGGGCATCCAGTTGAAGGACGGCGTGATCCACGTGGCGCTGTCGCACAACCTCGTGGATTTCCAGCAGGTCGAGTTCCACGGTGCGAGCGGCACGCTGCGCGCGACCGGCCAGGTGCGGCTCGACAACGACGAACCGGACCTGAAGGCGAGCATCGTCGCGGACAAGCTGGAGGTATTCGCGGCGCCGGACCGCAAGCTGTCGCTGTCGGGCAGCGCGACGATCGCGAACGCGGGCAGCGCCGGCGGGCTGCAGATCAACGGCAAATTCGGCGTCGATCGCGCGCTGTTCGATCTGCCTGACCAGCCGGCGCCGTCGCTCGGCGACGATGTCGTGATCGTGATGCCGGACGGCACCACGCGCGGCGGCCTGCCGCCGGCGGACGCCGCGAACCGGCCGGTCGGACGCTTCGCGCCGCGCGCGAACATCGACATCGACCTCGGCCACAACTTCCGCTTCCGCGGCCAGGGCGCGGACCTCGGCCTCGCCGGCACGATCACGGTGATGAGCGCGCCGGCCGTGCCGCTGCGCGCGGTCGGCAACGTGCGCGTGACCGAGGGTTCGACCTACACCGCGTTCGGCCGCAAGCTCGGCATCGAGAACGGCTTCTTCACGTTCAACGGGCCAGTCGGCAATCCGGGCATCAATATCCTCGCGATGCGGCGCAACCAGCAGGTCGAGGCGGGCGTGCAGGTGACGGGCACCGTGCAGGCGCCGGTCGTCCGGCTCGTGTCCGAGCCGAACGTGCCGGACAACGAGAAGCTGTCGTGGCTGCTGTTCGGCCACGGCACCGACCAGGGCAACAATCTCGGCCAGCAGAGCGCGATGACGACCGCGCTCGCGCTGCTCGGCAGCGCGAGCGGCAAGCGGATCGCGCAGACGATCGGGCTCGACGAGTTCTCGATCGGGCGCAGTGAGGTCGGGCTGACCGACCCGCAGGTCGTGATGATCGCGAAGGCGATCAACGAGCGGTTCGTGCTCGGCTACGAGCAGGGCTTGCAGTCCGCGCAGAACGCGGTGAAGGCGACGCTGAACCTGACGCGCTACTGGTCGGTCGCGGCGTACGGCGGCACGTTCTTCGGCATGGATCTGCTTTATACGAGGCGGTTCGACCGGCTCGGCGGGCGGCGGCGCTAGCGGGCGGGCTTGCGGCCGCGCGGCTCTACAAACGACAACGCCAGCCGCAAACCGGCTGGCGTTGTCGATTCGTCACCGCGCCGCGCGGCTCACCGCACCTGCATGCCCGGCTTCGCGCCGCTGTCCGGCTGGATGATATAGAGCCCGGGCTCGCCGCCCGCGTCACCGGCGGCCGACAGCACCATCCCTTCGGACACGCCGAACTTCATCTTGCGCGGCGCGAGGTTCGCGACCAGCACCGTCAGCCGGCCTTTCAGGTCTTCGGGCCGGTACGCGGAACGGATTCCGGAGAACACGTTGCGGGTGCGGCCCTCGCCGACGTCGAGCGTCAGTTGCAGCAGCTTGTCCGAGCCGTCGACGAAGTGGCAGTCGACGATCAGCGCGACGCGCAGATCGATTTTCGCGAAGTCGTCGATCGTGATCGTCGCGGGCGCGGTATCGCCGTCCTTCGCGCCGTTCGCTTTCGACGCCGCCTTCGACGACGGCTTCGCCGCGGCGGCCGCCGGCGCATCGGCGGGTTGCAGCGACTCGCGGTTCGCGGCCAGCAGCGCGTCGATCTGCTTCGGGTCGACGCGCGTCATCAGGTGCTTGTACGCATTGATCGGCTGCTGCGACGACAGCGGCGTGTGCGCGTGCGACCACGCGAGCGGCTCGATCGCGAGGAAGCCCTCGACGCCGTGCGCGAGCGCCGGCAGCACCGGCTTGAGCGCGAGCGACAGCAGCCGGAACGCTTCGAGGCTCACGCTGCACGTCTCGTGCAGCGCGACCGCGTTCGCCGGATCCTTCGCCTGTTCCCACGGCTTCGCCGTATCGACGTACGCGTTCACCGCGTCGGCGAGTTCCATCGTCTGTCGCAGCGCGCGGCTGTACTCGCGCGCCTCGTAGTGCGCGGCGATCTGCGGGATCGCGTCGCGCAGCGCGGCGAGGAGCGGATGGTGCATCGCGCTGTCCTGCACGCGACCGTCGAAGCGCTTGATCAGGAAGCCCGCCGCGCGGCTCGCGATGTTGATGTATTTGCCGACGAGGTCGCTGTTCACGCGCGCCTGGAAGTCTTCGAG
>Ga0164242_10002999_pt1 | contig 19344 bp, 17 predicted proteins | sample OricomgcompostMG_FD_108783 | JGI IMG/M metagenome (GOLD analysis project Ga0164242, IMG submission 108783) | Miracle-Growth compost microbial communities from Emeryville, California, USA - Original compost - Miracle growth compost (MG) ... | reverse complement strand
GGTCCACGCGGCCGATCATCTCCTCGACGGTGCGGAAGCCCATCTCGGCCATGATCTGGCGCAACTCCTCGGCGACGAAGAAGAAGTAGTTGATCACGTGCTCGGGCTGGCCGGTGAAGCGCGCGCGCAGCACCGGGTTCTGCGTCGCCACGCCGACCGGGCAGGTGTTGAGGTGGCACTTGCGCATCATGATGCAGCCGGCGGCGATCAGCGGGGCGGTGGCGAAGCCGAACTCGTCGGCGCCGAGCAGCGCGCCGATGGCGACATCGCGCCCGGTGCGGATGCCGCCGTCCACCTGCACCGCGATGCGGCTGCGCAAGTCATTGAGCAGCAGCGTCTGCTGCGTCTCGGCAAGGCCGATCTCCCACGGGCTGCCGGCGTGGGTCAGACTGGTCAGCGGCGAAGCGCCGGTGCCGCCTTCGTAGCCCGAGATCGTCACGTGGTCGGCGCGCGCCTTGGAGACGCCCGCTGCAACGGTGCCGACCCCCACTTCAGAGACGAGTTTCACGGAGATGCGCGCGACCGGATTCACGTTCTTCAGGTCGTGGATCAGTTGGGCCAGATCCTCGATCGAATAGATGTCGTGGTGCGGCGGCGGCGAGATGAGGCCGACACCCGGCGTCGAGTGGCGCACCTTGCCGATGGTCTTGTCGACCTTGTGGCCGGGCAGTTGCCCGCCTTCGCCGGGCTTGGCACCCTGGGCCATCTTGATCTGGATGTCGTCGGAATTGACGAGGTACTCGGTCGTCACGCCGAAGCGGCCGGAGGCGACCTGCTTGATCCGGCTGCGCATCGAATCGCCGTTCGGCAGCGGCTTGAAGCGGTCGGCTTCCTCGCCGCCCTCGCCAGTGTTCGAGCGGCCGCCGATGCGGTTCATCGCGATGGCCAGCGTGGTGTGCGCCTCGCGGCTGATCGAGCCGAAGCTCATCGCGCCGGTGGCGAAGCGCTTGACGATCTCCTCCGCGGGCTCGACTTCCGAAATGTCGAGCGGCCGCTCGGCCTTCTTCAGCTCCATCAAGCCACGGATCGTCAGCAGCCGCTCCGACTGCTCGTTGATGTCCCTGGCGAAGGCCTCGTAATTCACCCAGGAGTTGCCGCGCACGGCGTGCTGCAGGTTGGAAACCGTCGCCGAGGTCCAGGCGTGCTCCTCGCCGCGCAAACGCAACTGGTAGATGCCGCCGACGTCGAGCATGTTTTCGTAGATCGGATTGTCACCGTAAGCGGCGGCGTGGCGGCGCACCGCCTCTTCCGCCACTTCTTTCAGGCCCGCGCCTTCGATGGTGGTCGCGGTGCCGGTGAAGTACTTGTCGACGAAGGCGCTCGACAGGCCGACCGCGTCGAAGATCTGCGCCCCGCAATAGGACTGGTAGGTCGAGATGCCCATCTTGGACATGACCTTCATGATCCCCTTGCCGACGGCCTTGATATAGTTCTTCTTGACCTGCTGCGGGTCGAGTTCGGGGAACTTTTCCTGGCGCAGCGCCTCCAGCGTCTCGAACGCGAGGTAGGGATTGATCGCCTCCGCGCCGTAGCCCGCGAGTACGCAGAAATGATGCACTTCGCGCGCTTCGCCGGTTTCGACCACCAGCCCCGTCTGCATGCGCAGGCCCTGGCGGACGAGGTGGTGATGCACCGCCGCGGTGGCGAGCAGCGCCGGCATCGGAATGCGGTCCGGACCTTGCGCGCGGTCGGACAGGATCAGGATGTTGCGGTCGGCCAGGACCGCCTCGGTCGCCGCCCAACACATCTCCTTGAGCGCCATTTCCAGGCCCTCGGCGCCGGTGGCTGCGTCCCAGGTGATGTCGATCGTCTCGGTGCGGAAGGCCCCGTCGAGCGATTCCTCGACCGAGCGAATTTTCTCCAGATCGGTGTTCTTGAGGATCGGCTGATCAACTTCGAGCCGCTTGTGCGTTCCCGCCTCGTGCCCGAGCAGGTTCGGGCGTGGGCCGATCATGCTCGTCAGGCTCATCACCAGCTCTTCGCGGATCGGATCGATCGGCGGATTGGTGACTTGGGCGAAGTTCTGCTTGAAATAGTCGTAGAGCAGCCGGCTGCGGTCCGACAGCACCGCCAGCGGCGTGTCGGTGCCCATCGAGCCGATCGGATCGTCGCCGTTGACGGCCATCGGCTCGAGAAACTTGGCCAGGTCTTCCTGCGTGTAGCCGAATGCCTGCTGGCGATCGAGGAGCGAGGTCTCCGTCGCGCGGACCGCCTCGCGGGCGGTCTCGATCGCTTCGAGGTCCTTGAGGTTGTACTGCGCCTGATCGAGCCATTTTGCATAAGGCTCGGCGTTGGCGAGGCTGGCCTTGAGCTCCTCGTCCTCAATGATGCGGCCTTGCTCGAGGTCGATCAGCAGCATCTTGCCCGGCTGCAGGCGCCACTTGCGGGCGATGTCCTGCTCGGCGAACGGCAGCACACCGCTTTCCGAAGCCATGCAGACCACGTCGTCGCGGGTGATGGTGAAGCGCGCGGGGCGTAGGCCGTTGCGGTCGAGCGTGGCGCCGATCTGCCTCCCGTCGGTGAAGGCGACCGCGGCGGGGCCGTCCCACGGCTCCATCAACGCGGCGTGGTATTCGTAAAACGCGCGCCGCGCCGGGTCCATCAGCGGGTTGCCCGCCCAGGCTTCCGGGATCAGCATCATCATCGCATGGGCGAGCGAATAGCCGCCGAGCAGCAGCAGCTCAAGCGCGTTATCGAGACAGGCGGTGTCCGATTGGCCGTGCGGGATGATCGGCCACAGCTTGTCGAGGTCGGCGCCGAGCAGCGGCGATTCCATCGTCCGCCGGCGGGCGTTCATCCAGTTGACGTTGCCGCGCACGGTATTGATCTCGCCGTTGTGGGCGATCAGCCGGTAGGGGTGCGCGAGCTTCCAGCTGGGGAAGGTATTGGTGCTGAAGCGCTGGTGGACGAGGCCGAGCGCGGAAACACAGTCCGGATCGCGCAGGTCGTCGTAGAAGCTGCCGACCTGGTTCGCCAGCAGCAGGCCCTTGTACACCACCGTCCGGCTCGAGAAGCTCGGCATGTAGAGATGGGTGATCTCCGGCATGCCATGCTTTTCGGCGAGCGCTGCGAGCGGGTTTTGCGTCTGCTTGCGGATGACGATCAGCTTGCGCTCGAACGCGTCCTGATCGGCGCAATTTTCGCCCCGGGCGATGAAGCACTGGCGGATCATCGGCATCGAGGCGAGCACCGCCTTGCCGAGTCCGTCCTCGGTCGTTGGCACGTCGCGCCAGCCGATCAGGCGCTGGCCTTCCTTGGCGATGAATGTCTCGAACTGGCCGGTGATGAACTCGCGCGCCCGATCGTTCTGCGGCAGGAAGCACATCGCCACGGCGTAGTCGCCCGGCGGCGGCAGGGTCAGGCCTTCGCTAGTCGCCCAACGGCGATAGAGCGGATCGGGGATCTGCAGCAGGATGCCCGCGCCGTCGCCGAGCAGCGGATCCGCGCCGACTGCGCCGCGATGATCGAGGTTGGCGAGGATCTCCAGCGCTTGGGTGACGATCGCGTGCGATTTCGCCCCGCGAATGTGGGCCAGGAAGCCCACTCCGCAGGAGTCATGCTCGTTGCGCGAATCGTAAAGGCCCTGAGGCGCGGGGTACTCGGTCAACTACTCGGTCCCTGTTGGGCGGGGCGAGAGCATTCCGGAGCGGCTTATTGCCGCAACGAAACTCGACTCACCCCGCGGGGTGCATACGAAAATGTCGCGAACGCTTCCCATGGCGACAGGAAACTGTTTTTGCAAGTGCGAGATACGCACGCAAACACGCGCCGAAGCGCGCGCCAGCCGCTCGGAAGCTATTCGCGCGGCGGCCGCCTCAGGCGGCGCCGCTCATCCGCTGTAGCGTGGCCAGCGCATCGCGCAAGCGGCGCTCGGCGTCGGCTGGATCGCGTGGGGCCGCCGGCTCGGTAACGCTGCTGTCCTCCGGTTCCTCGGCGCGAACGAATTCCTGCTGGCGCGCGAAGGGATTCTTCATCGCCAGCAGCGAGCCGTACTCGTCGTCGTCGTCGGTGTCGTATCTGTCGAATTCCGGCGAGGAGTTTTCAACGCCGTATTCGGTATGATTCGACACGCTGGCCGGTGGCGGCGAGGCGGGGATGTCGGATGCGGGTCCGCTGGCCGCGGTTTTCGCGAGGGATGCGGCCGCTTCCGGCGAGCCGAAGAAATCGGCGATGGCGCGGGCGGCGTCCTCGGCTTCGGCCGTCTCCAGCGGGTCCGCTCCGGCCAAGGGAGGCAGCGTCGCCGGAAACGCCGGCCGGCGTGCGGCGAGCTGGGCCTTGCGCTTCTCCAGCGAAGCGCCGAGCCGCGTCGCGAGCTGCACGAGGCCGAGTTCATCGAGCGGGCAACCGTCCTGCGGCTCTTCCGCCCGGGCGGGCGTTTCGATGATCGACAGTTGCGGCGCGGCGGATTCTCCGGAGACCTCGTTGCCAGCGTCAGCCGGTTCGTCCTGGTGGAGCGACGGCGTGGCACAGGGCAGCGGATCGGAGGCGTCCGGCGTGGGTTCGCGTGCTTCCGCTTCGAAGCCGGCGTCTTCCGTCGCTTCCGGACCCGATTCCGGCCGCGCCTCCATCCCGGGCCCGGTTTCCGGACCATTCTCTCCGGGCTCGTCGGCCGAAATCAGCATCTCGCTCGCTTCGAAGAACCGGCGCGGCTCGCCGTCGCGCGAATGGGTGCGGGCGACCCGGTGGGCGAGCGCCAGGCCGATCAGGGCGCCGGCGATCGCGCCGCCGAGAGCAATGCTCACGCGCGCGGTGAACCCGAGCGGGGGCGCCGCCGAAGGAACGAGCGAGGCCACGCCGGTCACCGCCACGAGCCTTTCGATCAGCGCGACCGGCAGCACCAGGCTGCCCAAGCCGAGCAGTGTCGCGAACCACAGGGCGACGATCGCCGGGAAGGCCGGATGCGCGCTGACCGGCGCCTTCGCGCCGCTGTGCTTCACCGAATAGGATTCCGCGGTCGTGGTCATTCCTGCCTTCCGATCAAGCCGCCCGAACTCGAGCCTTGCCGGCGGGCTCTAGCAAGGCACGGTAAACGTCCCGATAACGCTGGACGTTGCGCTGCCAATCGTGGTGTGCGGCGACATGGGCGCGGGCCATATCGCGCATCGCCGGCCATTCGTTCGCCCTTGCCAGGAGAGCGCCGAGCGAAGCGGCGCAAGCCGCGGGGTCGTCCGGCGGGAACAGCACGCCGGTCAGCCCGTCGGTGACGAGCTCGCGGTGGCCGCCGACATCGGACGCGGCGACGATGCGCCCTTGCGCCATCGCCTCGAGCGGCTTCAGCGGGGTGACGAGATCGGTCAGCCGGCTGCGCTTGCGCGGATAGGCCATCACGTCGCATAGTGAGTAGTAACGCTCGACCCGGTCGTGCGGGACACGGCCGGCGAAGCGGATCGCGAACGCCGCCGGCGAGGCTTCGGCCTGGGCCTTGAGCGCTTCCTCCATCGGCCCCCCGCCGACCAGCAGCAGCCGCGCGCCCGGCTGTTCGCACAGCAGGGACGGCATGGCGGCGATCAGGTCGTCGAGCCCCTCGTAATCGTAGAAGCTGCCGATGAAGCCGATGACCGGGCCGGCTTCGAGCTTGAGCTCGTGCGCCAGCGGTTCGTCGCGCGGCGGCGGATCGCCGAACAGCGTCAGGTCGACGCCGTTGGGCATGACCCCGATGCGGCCGCCGGGAAAGCCGCGGGCGATCAGATCGTCGCGCAAGCCGTGGCAGATCGTCATCACCGCGTCGGCGCCGGAGATCACGTTGTTTTCCAGCTCGCGGGTCAGCCGGTACTTGACCGAGCCCGCCGCACCGGTGCCGTTGCCGACCGCCGCATCCTCCCAGAAGGCGCGGATCTCGTAAACCAGCGGCAAGCCGAGCGCGCGCGCCGCCTTGAGCCCGGCCATGCCGGATAGCGCCGGAGAATGCGCGTGCAGCACGTCCGGCCGCCACTCGCGCGCCAGGCGCACGATGGCCTGGGCGTGGGCGTTCACCTCGCGCCATTCGCGCATGCCGGCGGGGCCGCTCGGCGCGCCCGGCGTGCGGTGGAAGGCGAGGCCATCGATCTCTTCGGCGAGCGGGCCCGGCGCCGTATGGCGGAAGCCGGTGATGCCGCGCACCTCTAGCCCTTGCGCCGCCTGCGCCTTCATGATCGCCCGTGTGCGGAAAGTGTAACCGCTGTGTAGCGGCAGCGAGTGGTCGAGTATGTGGAGCACCCGGGTCATCGGCTCCATCAATGGCACGACAAGCTTAACGGCCCGTCAACCGGGCCTGGCTAACAGCGGGTGAACCGCGCCCCACGGCGCGCCAGGAACGGACACGTGGTCGATATCCTCACTCTCGCGCTGACGCACGGCCTCATGGCCATCGCGCTGTGGCGCCTGCTGTGGCGCGACGACCTCGATCGCGACGGCGACACGCCGCGGCGCCCCAAGCCATGGCTCGCCGCTCGCCGGGCCGATAGCGACGAAGCGGCCTGATGCTCGACATCGCCCTGCTCGGCTTCGTCGCGATGTTCCTCGCGTTCGGTTTCAAGCGGCCGTTCCTGTGGGTGCTCGCCTATATCTACATCGACGCGGTCGCGCCGCAGAAGATCGGCTGGAGCGTGATCCACCTGATCCCGCTGTCGCTGATCGCCTTCATCGCCGCGTTCGGCGGCTGGGCGGTGCTCGACCGCAAGCAGGGCAGCCGCTTCACGTTGCGCCAGGCGCTGATCGCGGTGTTGCTGGCCTATTGCGCCTATACGACCACCGTGGCCGACTTCCCGGTCGAGGCGCTCGCGAAGTGGGAATGGGTATGGAAGGCGCTGCTGTTTGCGATCTTCCTGCCGCTGACGCTGCGCACGCGCCTGCGGCTCGAGGCGACGGCGCTGATCATGGTGCTGGCGATCGGCACGATCGTCATCAACGGCGGCGTGAAGACGGTGCTCGGCGGGGGCGGGTACGGCGAACTGGCCCTGCTGGTTCAGGAAAACTCCGGGCTTTATGAAGGCTCGATCCTCTCGACCGTCGCCGTGGCCAGCATCCCGCTGGCACTGTGGCTGGCTCGGCATGGAACCATCTTTAGGCCGGACTGGCGAGTGTGGACCTTCGTCGGCGGGCTGATCTTCGCCTGCCTGCTGATCCCGATCGGCACCGCCGCGCGCACGGGCCTCGTCTGCGCAGCCTTCCTGGCGGTGCTGATGCTGCGCTCGGCCAAGCGGCGGTTCCTTTACGCCGGGCTCGGCGCCTTCGCGCTGGTCCTCGCCATGCCGTTCCTGCCGCAGAGCTTCCTGGCGCGCATGGGCACGATCACCGAGCACTCCGACGACGAAAGCGCCTCGACACGGGTCGCGGTGTGGGCCTGGACGCTGAACTACGTGAAGGACCACCCGTTCGGCGGCGGCTTCGATGCCTATCGCAGCAACAGCTTCACCTACCGGATGCCCAAGGTCACCGGCACCCCGCCGAACGTCCAGGTCACTTACGAGACGGTCACCGACAAGGGCCGGGCCTATCACTCGTCGTATTTCGAGATGCTCGGCGAACAGGGCTGGCCGGGGCTGGCGTTGTGGCTGGTGCTGCAACTGCTCGGCGTGTGGCAGATGGAGCGGATCCGCTGGCGCTTCCGCCGCAGCGTGGAAGGCACCGCCAGCTGGCAATGGGGCCTCGCCACGGCGCTGCAGCAGGCGCAACTGACCTACCTGCTCGGCGCGGCGTTCGTCGGCATCGCCTACCAGCCGTACATTTTCATGCTGATCGGCCTGCAATGCGGGCTGTGGAGCTACGTCAAGCGCACGGCGCGAGAGGCTCCGAAGGCCCGCTTCAAGCGTCCGGGTAGCGCCGAGGCTCTCCGGAAGGCCGGCGCCGCCCCGGCGTAAATCCAACAATCGCGCGATCCGCGCCGGTTTCTCCTTTCCTACAAGCGCCCGCCTTCTCTAGCAGGAGCCATTGTTCCCGATTCGTTCCAAAGAGGAGTGCGCCCGTGACTTCATCTCCGATAGCCGTTCCCGCCGGCTACGCGCCCGCTTATGCGATGGGCTATTCCGGCGGCGACGGACAACTGGCTCTTGTCAGCGGCGCCGCGCCGCTGCCGGTGGCGACCTCCGCCCCGGCCCCTGCGCCGCTTGCCGGGCAGAGCGCCGCATCGGAAGTCGTCGGGCCGTTCGAGGCCACACCGGGCCGCGTCGTTACCGTTACGCTCGCCGGCGAGTTCGAGGGAACCGCGCGCCTGCTGCGCTCGACCGACGGCGGCGCGACGCGCGTGCCGTTGCGGGTCGGCGGCGCGGCCTGGGCCGAATATACCCAGCCCGGCTGCGAGCAGGCCTGGGCCGAGACCGAGCAGGGCGCGAGCTTCTTTCTCGACATCACACTGGTGTCGGGCACCGTCGGCTACCGGGTGTCGCAATGAACGCGGTGGACGTGACGGCCCGCGGGCTGGCCCGCCGCGCCGCCCAGGCCGGCGAGGTTCTCGCTTCGCCGGCCGGCGCGGCCGCCATCGGCGTGGCGCGCGGCGGCACGCTGCAGGACTTCGTCGATCGCCCGCTTGGCCGCATCCGCCTCGAAAGCCTCGGCTTCGCGGAGAGCAACACCGCCGCCGGGAATGCGGCCATCCTGCGCGCCGCGCTCGATCTCGGCCCGTGCACCTGCGGCGAGGGCAATTTCCCGCTGGAAGACTTCCTGTGGAAATCGGGCGACGATTTCTGGGGCGCCGGCCACGGCACCCATTTCGTCGCGGGCAGCGGCATCGTGATGAAGTTCGGCTGCCTTGCCGGGAACAGCATGACGCCGGGCGATCCGGAGAGCGGCCCATCCTACGCGATCGAACCGCCCGCGCGCGGCGATGCGGCGATCACGCTGGCCAGCGCGGCCGACGCGGCGCAATTCACCGCCGGCGATGTCGTGCTTGTGTGGTCCTCGACCGGCTACGCCGACGGCTATGGGGAGTTCAAGCCGGCGTTCCAGCAGATGAGCGGCGTGCTCGCTATCGACGGGGCGACGCTGCTGCTGGAAGAGCCGGTCTATCGCGACACGCCGGCCGGAGCGGTGATGCTGGCGGCGCCGGGGGCCCAGGTGACGGGCCGCGAGCAGGGCGGCGATGCCGGGATCAGCCGCGGCGTGAAGGCGGGCAACTTCTCGGTCAGCTCGCCGGACGACTGCTGGCAGCGCTTCGGCGGCACCTACAAGTCGGAGATCGGCCCGGTGTGGGTCCGTCAGAGCGACGGGCTCGCGGTGCAGAACGGGCTGGCCTGTTCGACCTTGCGGGTCTCCGGCACGTTCAGGAAGAATCTCGCCGAGTTCCCGCTGTTCGCGCACAATTCGCAAATCCACATCGAAGGCAACTGGTCCGACGACCCGGCGGCGGACAACGCGGGCAGTTCGGCCGTGAGCTTCGCGGAAGGCGCGCACGACAACGACCTGTTCCTGGGCAGCGGCAGCGCGGCGCAGCGCAATGCCGCCATCGTCTTCGGCCAGGGCGCCTCGCGCAATCGAGTGCATGTGCTGGGCCATGCCAGGTTCGGCAGCGCCAGGGCGCTGGTCAACGCCGACCGGCCGGCGAACAGCCCGATGGAGTATGACGGCAACCGGATCGCCGGCCCGGGAACGCTGGAAATCGGCGCCTGCAACCATGTCGTCAACCTCAGCGCGGTCACGGCCGGGGAGCGTCACCCGCTGCATATTTCCGGCCCGCGGCTGAAGGCGCGAGCGGTTAGCAACAATCAGGTCTATGCGACCGGCTCCGGCCTGTTCATGGATTGCGAGATCGACTGCCCCGCCGCCGCCGTCTCCATCGCCGCTTCGGCCGTCGCCGATGTCGACCTGTCGCGGCTTCGCCCGGTCAACGCGCCGACTTACGCAATCGCCCCGGGCGCGCAGGTGGCGCTTCCGCGGGAGATCGGGCAGGGCCATGCGATCGACTATCTGAAGGCGGCGATCGACAACGGCAACCCGATCGCGGCGACCGGGTTCGTGCCGCGCTATTCCAGGCTGGTGAAGGCGGGGACCTTCCTCGACGGGGACACCGTGCCCTTCTTCCTCGGCGGGCGCTGCGCGGGCACGAACGGAAGCAAGACGCTCGCCCTGCGGGTGACCGGCGGCGGAACGGCGGCGACCGCGAGCGTGGCCTTGCCGGCCTCGTTCGCCGACGACTTTCTGGCCCAGGGCTTCCTGCAGATGATCAACGTCAATTCCGAACGGCTGAACATCGCCGTGGCCGGCAACGGCCTCGCCGCGCAGCTCGTCGATCATCAGAGCGGCGGCATCGACGCCGATGCCACCGACCTGTTGATCGAGATCGGCGGCTATGTCGCGAACGCCAGCGATCAGTTGTTCATCGACTGCACCGCCGTCACGCCGCCGATCCGCGACGTGACCTGACGCGGCTGCGCGCCGGCGTCAGCGCGGATGGGCGGCGATCCAGTCCTCGACCACCGGCGCGATGCGGGTGCGCCACTTGCTGCCGTTGAAGATGCCGTAATGGCCGACGTCGCGGGCGAGGAAATATTTCTTCTTCGCCTTCGGCAGCCGGCCGGCGAGATCCAGCGCGGCGCGGGTCTGGCCGATGCCGGAGATGTCGTCGCGCTCGCCTTCGATCGCCAGGATCGCGGTGTCGCGGATCGCGCCCGGGTCGATCCGCTGGCCGCGGTGGACGAACTCGCCTTTCGGCAAGGCGTGCTTCTGGAACACCTGCTCGATCGTCTCGAGGTAGAACTCGGCGGTCATGTCGCTGACCGACAGGTACTCGTCGTAAAAGGCCCGGGTCGCTTCCGCGCCTTCGGTGTCGCCCATCGTCAGGTGTTTGAACATCTCGTAATGGCTCATCATGTGCGTCTCGAGGTTCATCGAGATGAACCCGGCGAGTTGCATGAAGCCCGGATAGACCCGCCGCCCGGCGCCGGGATAATTGAGCGGGACCGTCGCGATGACGTGCGATTGGAACCAAGCGAGCGGCCGCGCCGTGGCGATGTCGTCTACGCTGGTCGGGCTGGCGCGCGTATCGACCGGGCCGCCCATCAGCGTCAGCGTGGCGGGGCGGCAAGGATCGTTCGCGGCGCCCATCAGCGCGGCGGCGGCGAACGCCGGCACCGAGGGCTGGCAAACGGCCATCACGTGCGTTCCCTCACCGATGAAGTGGAGGAATTCGATCAGGTAATCGATGTAGTCGTCGAGATCGAAGGTCCCGGCGGACAGCGGCACCATGTTGGCGTTGGCCCAGTCGGTGATCCACACTTCGTGGTTCTCGGCCATGCGCGCGACGGTGCCGCGCAGAAGGGTGGCGTAGTGCCCGCTCATCGGCGCGACGATCAGCAGCCTGGGCGCGGTCTTCGGCAGGCCGGCGCGGCGGAAGCGGCGCAGGCTGCCGAACGGCTTTTCGAGGACTACGGCTTCGTGAACCTTGTGCCGCTTGCCGCCGGTTTCGACGGATTCGATACCGAAGGCGGGCTTGCCGCGCTCGTGATAGAGGTGGGCGAAGACCTCGAGCGCGCTGGCCACCACCGGGCCCATGCCGAAGTAGCCGATCGGCAGGGCTGGATTGTTGAGCATGCGCGCGCCGATCGCCGCCCAGTTGCTGGCCTCCGCCAGCATCTGGCGCTGCATCTCATAGGCGTCGTAGAGCAATAGGGGTTCCTTGCGGCGCCACGCGATCCCGCGGCGGAATTACCTTCAATGTGGGCCTAAAAATCCGATTGTGCAATGCGGCATGAGGCTTGCACGATGTCCTTGCCCGATGTCAGGGCCATTGCCTGTTGCCGGTCCAGCGCCTAAGCGGCCCGCGATGGCCCGCCGCCCCCGCCAAATCCCCGCCGAAGGCAAGCCTGCCAAGGACCTTGGCCCGCTGCGGATGATCTGGCGCGAAACGCTCAAGTATCCGCGCCAGGTGGCGATCGCGCTGCTGGCGCTGGTGACGAGCTCTGCCGCGACCCTGGCGATTCCCTGGCGCTTCAAGGCGATCATCGATCGCGCTTTCGGCGCTCACGCCAATCTGGCCGAGATCGACCATTCGTTCCGCTATCTGATGATGATCGTCGTCGTGCTCGGCCTGGCCAGCGCGACGCGGTTCTATTTCGTCAGCTGGCTGGGGGAGCGTGTGGTCGCCGATGTCCGGCTGGCGGTGCAGAACAACCTGCTGCGTCTGTCGCCGGGCTTCTTCGAGGAGAACAGCCCGAAGGAAATCTCCTCGCGGATGACCTCGGATACGGCGATCATCGAGCAGGTCGTCGGCACCACCGTCTCGCTCGCGCTGCGCAATCTCATCACCGGGCTGGGCGGCGTCATCCTGCTGTTCGTGCTCGCGCCGGTGCAATCGGCCTACCTCGTCGGCGGAGCTTTCGTGATCGCGCTGGTCATGCGCCTGTTCGGGCGCAAGATCCGTAACGTCGCCCGCGCCAGCCAGGACCGGGTGGCGGACGTCGGGGCGAAAGTCGCCGAGGTGCTCGGGGCGATGAAGATCGTCCAGGGCTTCAACCAGGAGGCGCGCGAGGCCGAGCGCTTCCAGGAAGCCGTCGAGGCGACCTTCACCACCGCCAAGCACCGCATTCTGCTGCGCGCGATCATGACCGCCAGCTTCATCACCATCGTCTTCGGCGCGATCACCGCGCTGATGTGGGACGGGGCGCTGAGCGTCGCCGCGGGCAAGATCACCGGCGGCACGATCGCCGCGATCGTGGTCGTCGGCGTGCTGGTGACGGGCGCGTTCGGTGCGCTGTCGGAAGTCTATGCCGACCTCCTGCGCGGCGCGGGCGCGGCGAGCCGGCTGAACGAGCTGCTCAAGGCGCGGCCGGATATCGCGCCGCCCGAGCGGCCGCAGGCGCTGCCGGAGCCGCCGCGGGGCAGCCTGGCGTTCGACCACGTGACCTTCCGCTATCCGACGCGGCCGGAGATGCCGGCCATCGCCGACTTCTCGCTGACGGTCGAACCGGGCGAGACAGTCGCCATCGTCGGGCCCTCCGGCGCCGGCAAGTCGACCATCTTCCAGCTTGCCGAGCGGTTCTACGATCCGCAGCTCGGCACCATCCGGATCGACGGCGTGCCGCTGACCGGCGCCGACCCCGCGGACATCCGCCGGCGCATGGCGCTGGTGCCGCAGGAAGGCACCTTGTTCGCCGCCAGCGCGCGCGACAACTTGCGCTACGGCGCCTGGGACGCGAGCGAGGAAGCGATCTGGGACGCGGCGCGCGCGGCCAATGCCGAAGAGTTCCTCAAGGCCCTGCCGCAAGGGCTCGACACCTTCCTCGGCGAAGGCGGCGCGCGGCTTTCCGGCGGCCAGCGCCAGCGCGTGGCAATCGCCCGCGCGCTGCTGCGCGACGCGCCGATCCTGCTGCTCGACGAAGCGACCAGCGCGCTCGACGCCGAGAGCGAGCGGCTGGTCCAGCAAGCGCTCGAGCGGCTGATGACAGACCGCACCACGCTGGTCATCGCGCACCGCCTCGCGACGGTGCGCGCGGCCGACCGGATCGTGGTGATGGACCAGGGGCGGATCGTCGAGCAGGGAACCCACGCCCAGCTGCAAGCCGGCGGCGGGCTCTACGCCCGGCTCGCGGCGCTCCAGTTCCAGGACATGGAGCCGGTCTGAATTCCACCGCGGCATGGCGGCAGCCGCTTGACTTGCCGGCCCTTCCCGCCATGACCGGCGGCGCATGGGACTGACCCTCACCGCCATCCTGCTCGGCATCGTCGAAGGCCTGACCGAGTTCCTCCCCGTATCCTCGACCGGTCATCTGATGCTCGCATCGGAGCTGTTCGGCTACGATGCGGCGCAGTGGGCGCTGTTCAACGTGCTCATCCAGCTCGGCGCGATCCTCGCCGTAGTGGTGCTCTACTGGCGCACCTTCTGGCATGCGGGTCTGGGTGTGCTGAAGCTGGAGCCGCAAGGTCTGCGCTTCGCCCGCAACATCGTGGTCGCGTTCATCCCGGCCGCGATCCTCGGCCTGTTGCTCAAGGACCAGATCGACGTGCTGCTGGAAAGCCCGCGCGTGGTGGGCTGGACGCTGGTGCTCGGCGGCATCGCGATCCTCGCCATCGAGCGGTGGGTCGCGCCGGGGAAGGATGTGCCGGTAGCCGACCTGTCGCTCGGCCGGGTATTCGGCATCGGCTGCGTCCAGTGCCTGGCGATGGTGCCCGGCGTGAGCCGTTCGGGCGCGACGATCATGGGCGCGCTCGGCATGGGCGTGGGCCGCAAGACGGCGGCCGAGTTCTCGTTCTTCCTGGCCGTGCCGACGATGCTCGGCGCCTCGGTTCTCGAGCTCGCCGACAAGCGCGATCAACTCGCCGGCGGCGCCATGGGAGTGGGCTGGAGCGAGGTCGCCATAGGCTTCGTCGTCAGCTTCGTCGTTGCCATCGCCGTCATCAAAGGTTTCGTCGCCTACGTCAGCCGGCACGGCTTCGCGCCGTTCGCGTGGTATCGCATCGTCGTCGGCGTGCTGGCCATCGCCTGGCTCGCGCTGCGCTAGACGCTTCTACAGAATAAGCCGGAACAAACAGGCGCTTGGCGCTTTCCGTCCCCATCGGCCTGCCGAAAGGGACGAACGAATGGGTTTGTTGTTCATGATTGTCGTCGGCGCCATCCTTGGTTGGTTAGCGGCAATCATCCTGCGGATAGAAGCCCCTCGCGGCATCCTGCTCAATATCGCGGCCGGCATCGTGGGTGCGCTGCTGATGGGCCTGTTCATCGGTCCGCTGCTGCTCGGCAGCGCCAGTCTCTTGGGCGGCTATTATCGCGTCGGTTCGCTGCTTCTCTCGCTGGCCGGCTCGATCGTGGTCATCGCGGCGCTCAACCTGTTCGGACGCAGGCGACTTCGCTGAGGGCCTCCACAGCTACCCAAGGTCTCACAAGAGGACGGGCGTGATTCGCACGCCCGCAAGCATGAAGGGGAAATGAAATGAAAAAGCTTCTTGCCATCGGTTCGGTGCTCGCGCTCGGGCTCGGCGTGGCCGCGTGCAACAAAAGCCCGGCCGAGGAAGCGGCCGACACGCAAGCCGACGCCGTCGAGGCCTCGGGCGCCGCGGCAGCCGACCAGCTCAACTCGGCCGCCGACGCCACCGAAGACCAGGCGAGCTCGCAAGCCGACGCGATCCGCGACCAGGCCGATTCGGCGGCCGACGCGACGGATACGACTTCCACCACCACGACGACCAGTTCGACCGCTCAATAAGCGTTCGTCGCTTCAACAGACCGGCCCGGGAGCGATTCCGGGCCGGTTTTCCATACCTGTCAGGTTGGCGCCGCGTTCGAACCGCGGCCGCCGCGCAGGTGATACTCCTGCGTGCCGCGGTGGAGCACGTCATCGACGTCGATCACCGCCGCGTTGGCGTAAGTGAAGCCCGGGTTCAGGCTGCGGTAGAGACGGTCGAAATCGCGCTCGACCGTCTGGTGGTAGAGGTCGGCGAAGCTCTCGATGACGAAATAGGTCGGTTGCAGGTCGTCGATCACGTAATCCGTGCGCATCACCCGATCGACATTGAGCATGATCCGGTTGGGCGACTTGCCTTCGAGCGCGAACACCGCCTCGCGCGGCCCGGAGAGGATGCCGGCGCCACAGATCCTCAGCCCGTCCTGCTCCCGGATCAGCCCGAATTCGACCGTGTACCAGTACAGCGCGCCCAGCGCCTTCAGCCGGTTGTAGCGCATCGCCTTCCAGCCGGCCTTGCCGTATTCCTGCATGTAATCGGCGAAGACCGGGTCGGTCAGCAGCGGGACGTGGCCGAACACGTCGTGGAACACGTCCGGTTCCTGGATATAATCGAACGCCTCGCGGGTGCGGATGAAGTTGCCCGCCGGGAAGCGCCGGTTGGCGAGGTGCCAGAAGAACACGTGATCGGGGATCAGCATCGGCACCGGCACCACGCTCCAGCCGGTCAGCGCGCCGAGCTGCTCCGAGAGGCGGTCGAAATCGGGGACTCCGCCGCGGCCGAGGTGGAGCTTTTGCAGCCCGGCCATGAAGGCGCCGCAGGCGCGGCCGGGGAGAATCTCCATCTGCCGATCGAACAAGTCGTTCCAGATCGCGTCGTCGTCCGAGGAGTAGGCGCGCTGCCGCGGCTCGAGCCAGTCGTCTCCGACATGCGCCGGGCGCTTGAGCGGCGCGGTGAACACGCCCGGGGGGACCTCGGGAATCGCGGTGAAATCGCTGGGCGGGTGGGCAATCGTGGCCATCGTTTCAGGCGAAACTTCTACCACGCGGGCCGGTTTCCGGCAAACGCGGGTCAGGCGCCGGGCGAGGAAGAGGGGGCCGGGTGTGGGGATGACGGTGCGGCGCTGGGCAGAGCCGACGGCGGGAGCCGCTGCCGGTCGAGCATCTCAGCGGCCTCGTCGAGCGCCCGCGCTTCGCCGACGCTGACGCCGCCCGGGCCCGGATCGGTGTCCTTCTGGCCGCACGCGGCAAGGAGGAGCAAGACGGCGAGGATGATCGAGCCGCGCATCGCGAGGTCCGGCAAGCCGCGGGCGGGAATCATCGCGCCCGCCCGCGGCCGTGCATCACTGGATCTTCTTTTCGGCCTGGGTGGTCGCCGCTTCCGCGGCCGCCGCGGCGTCGGCGGCGGCGGCTTCGGCCGCGTCGCCGGCTTCGGCGGCGGTCGAGCTCGTCGCGTTGGTCGCGTCGGCTGTATCGCTCGAGGCTTCCGCGTCGGCGACCGGCGGGGCGGCCGTCGCCATCGCCGTGTCGGCCGGCATCTCGACGTTGTCGGCCATCGCATCCTCGGACGCGTCGTCCGACTTGCCGCAGGCGGAAAGCCCGTAAGCCGCGACGGCGGCAAAGGCGATCAGGGCGAATTTCTTCATGGCAGGTACCTTCGTGTCAGTTGGCGTTGCGGGCGCGGCATCGCCCCGCAGGCGGACAGTGCTAGCGAAGCCTGCCCGTGAGGCAAAGCCCGCAAATAAGCCTGGGCCGAACGGTTCCCCGCAAGCGGGCGATATGCCACAGCATTTGCATGGAACCGGCAGCCGCACGAATGCACGAGGCGCGCGAGGCGCTGCGCCGGGTCTTCGGCTTCGAGGACTTTCGCGGCGTGCAGGCCGAGGTCGTCGAGCGCGTGCTGGCGGGCCGCTCGACGCTCGCCGTCATGCCCACCGGCGCCGGCAAGTCGCTGACCTACCAGCTCCCGGCGACAACGCTGCCGGGCACCTGCGTGGTCGTCTCGCCGCTGATCGCGCTGATGCACGACCAGCTCCGCTCGGCGCGGGCTAACGGCATTCGCGCCGCCACGCTGACCAGCGTCGATGCCGACTGGCGCGAGACGATGGACGCCTTCCGCCGGGGCGAGCTCGACCTGCTCTACGTCGCGCCCGAGCGGGCCAGCCAGCCGCCATTCCGCGATTTCCTCTCCGCTGCGCCGCTGGCGCTGTTCGCGGTCGACGAGGCGCATTGCGTTTCCGAATGGGGCCATGATTTCCGGCCCGACTATCGCCAGTTGCGCCCGCTGCTGGACAGCTTTCCCGACGTTCCCCGGCTGGCGCTGACCGCCACCGCCGACGCGCGCACGCGGGCCGACATCCTGGAACAGCTCGGCATCCCGGCCGACGGCCTGATCGTCGCCGGGTTCGACCGGCCCAACATCCGCTACGCCATCGGCCACCGCGAGAACGCCGTCCGCCAGATCGAGCGGTTGATGAGCCAGGAGCCGGGCCCGGGAATCGTCTATGCGCCGACCCGGGCCAAGGTCGAAAGGATGGCCGCCCAACTGGCGGAGCGCACCCGCCGCCCGGTGCTGCCGTATCACGCCGGGCTCGATCCGGCGGTGCGCGCGGCCAACCAGGCGGCGTTCGTTGCCTCGGAGAACATGGTCATCGTCGCCACGGTCGCGTTCGGCATGGGCATCGACAAGCCCGACGTGCGCTTCGTCGCCCATGCCGGCATCCCGAAGTCGATCGAAGCCTATTACCAGGAAACCGGCCGCGCCGGGCGTGACGGCGATCCGGCGCAGGCGGTGATGCTGTGGGCCGCGGGCGATTTCGCGCAGGCCCGCCAGCGCCTCGCCGAAGTGGACGAGGCGCGGCGCGGCGGCGAGCGGGCCCGGCTCGATGCCCTGGCGATGCTGGTCGAGACGCCGGGCTGCCGCCGCACGGTGCTGCTGCGGCACTTCGGCGAAGACCCGCCGGAGACTTGCGGCAATTGCGACAACTGCCTCGAGGCGCCGGGCGTGATCGACGCCACCGAGCTGGCGCGGAAGCTGCTCAGCGCGGTCTATCGTACCGGGCAGAGCTTCGGCTTCGGCCACGTGCAGAAAGTGCTGACGGGCGCGTCCGACGAGCGGATCGGCCAGCGCGGCCACGACCGGCTGAGCGTGTTCGGCATCGTCGGCGACGACGAGGCGCGGCTGCTCCAGCCGCTTGCCCGCGCGCTGCAGGCGCGCGGCACGCTGGTGGCGACGGAGCACGGCGGCTTGCGGCTCGGCGGCGACGCCAAGGCGATTCTCAAGGGCGAGCAGAGGGTCGATATTGTCCAGCCGCCGCCGAAAAGCGACCGCGCCGCCCGCAAGGAGCGCAAGCGCGCGGCCAATCCGGTCGGCGACCCGCTGTTCGAAGCGCTGCGCGAGCTGCGCCGCGATCTTGCCGCCGAAGCGCAGTTGCCGCCTTACGTGATCTTCCACGATGCCACGCTGCGCGAGATGGCCGCGGTGCGCCCGACGACGCGCGCCGAGCTCGCCCGAATCAACGGCGTCGGCTCGCGCAAGCTCGAAGCCTACGGCGATTCGTTCCTGGCTCTGATTCGCCGCCACGGCTGAGCCGCCGACCGGTGGAAGTTCCCTAAGTTCACCATACGTCCCCACTCGATTCCGCCCTCGCAAGGCCGCCAGCGAGCAAAGGAAGCGGAGCGTCCAGAGGAATGCGAGCCTTACGGGCATGACGGGAACATATCCAGAACGATTACTTGTAGGAAAGCTCTTTTCGATTCCGCTTGACCGCTCTCCCGTGTGATATAAATATAATATCATTATTTCGCTGAGGAGGTCCGTCAATGTCCGATGACAAAAGGGTCATGACCAAGAGCCGCGAAGGCCGCGAGCTGCGCGAGGAGCTCAACGAGCGGCTGCACATGGCCGGGCTCGAGATTGACGAAGCCGGCCTGATCTACCCTGCCTACGCCCCCGAAATCGCCGGGGCGATGCTTCGTCGGCAGCAGGCCCTCTACCAATAGGATTATGGCGGAAAAGAAGGCCTTTGCCCTGCGGCTCGATCCGGCGCTCCACGCCGCCGTCGAACGGCTGGCGGCGCAGGATTTCCGCTCGGTCAACGCCGAGCTGGAAGTCCTGCTGCGCGAAGCCTTGCAGCGGCGGGGCATAAGGCTCCCGCAGCCCGATCCGCCCCGGCGCGGGCGGCCGCCGAAGGAGACTTGATCCTCCCCGGGACGGGGAGGTGGCGCCGGCCGTCAGGTCGGTGACGGAGGGGACTCG
>Ga0164242_10002998_pt1 | contig 19344 bp, 13 predicted proteins | sample OricomgcompostMG_FD_108783 | JGI IMG/M metagenome (GOLD analysis project Ga0164242, IMG submission 108783) | Miracle-Growth compost microbial communities from Emeryville, California, USA - Original compost - Miracle growth compost (MG) ... | reverse complement strand
TCGCGTGCGCTGGAGCGGTTCTCGTAAAGGTCCGGACCAAAGTCCTCCCCGTAGTCGAGCGGCGTCCCGCGGTCATAGTAATCGCTCGTGCGACCGAACTCGCTGTCTCGCGGGTTGGTCCTTTGCACCCATCGTTGATAGCCCATTTGCATCGCCTCCTTACGCGTACTGGTGAGGGGCGCGACACGCGCATCGCGCCGCGCCTGCACGGCTTTCAACCGGGCAAACGGGCCGATGTTCCGACGGGCCAATAATTACGCCGACGCCCCGCCCCGATCAGTCGCAGCGAAACTTTTTCATCCCCCGTCCGAGGCCGTGTTGCATCGCTCGGAAAGTGCCGCTACAGGCGTGCGTCCCGGCGCTGCCGGGCCGGGCGCGGGGCCGTAGCTCAGATGGGAGAGCGCTGCAATCGCACTGCAGAGGTCGGGGGTTCGATTCCCCCCGGCTCCACCAGCCCGAACTAGCCGGCATTGATTTGCGGCATCCCGCGGCACTTAATCCGACTCCCCTCGGCTTCGCCTCCCTCGTCTTCCAGCCCTTGTGTCGCGCTGGGCCTATTGGTCACCCGGCAGCGAGTCTCCCGTCTTTGGGACCGCGACACATAGACACGACGCCCGCGAGACTGTCCACGCGCTGCCAGATTCCTAGGCTGGTTTGCCAAAGCGCCGCAGATGGCCCCGTGGGTTCTTTTTCACATTGTGAGATGAACTTTCGTATGTTGTTGACACCGGTTGACCTAAGTTTTATCGGGCCCTCGCGAAACGAAGAGCGGCGCGTTTCATGGACGCCGAACAGGCCGCTGAACCGGCACGATAAACAAGGAGGGAGACATGGATTTGGCAGCACATCTTCGGTCGGCGTCGAGCTGGGGCGCGATCGTTCTGGCGGGTCTTGCGACATCGCTTTGGACCGGCTCCGCGCGGGCGCAAGCTGCAACGGGCAATGATTCGCAGCCAGCGACTCAAGCCGCCAGCTCAACTCAGGCCGGGCCCGACATCGTCGTCACCGGATTTCGCCAGAGCGTCGCCTCGGCGCTGAATGCCAAGCGGCAAGCATCGGGCGAAGTCGACGTCATCAAGGCGGAAGACATCGCCCAGTTCCCCGATAACAACCTCGCTGAATCGATCCAGCGCGTGCCGGGCGTCGCAATTACCCGTGTCGCCGGCGAAGGGCGAAGCATCAGCGTCCGCGGTCTCGGCCCCGGCTTCACCCGCGTCCGCATCAATGGCATGGAAGCGCAGGCGACCGCTGGCGGTTCGACCGAAGGCGGCGGGATCAATCTTGGCCGCGGCTTCGATTTCAATATTTTTGCCTCTGAGCTGTTCAACTCGGTGACGGTGCGCAAGACGCAGCAGGCTGAGGTCGACGAAGGCTCGCTCGGCGCCACCGTCGACTTGGCAACCGCCCACCCCTTCGATTTCCACAAGACTACGGCGACGGTTTCCGCGGAAGGACAATATAACGACCTCAGGGGGCGCATCGACCCGCGCCTGGTCGGTCTGTTCTCAACGACGTTCGGCGGCAGCAATTTCGGCCTGTTGGTATCCGGCGCCTACAGCAAGAGTCACAAATACGAAGACGATCAGGGCGGCGCCGGTGGCTGGGACCCCGTCGCCATTCAGGGCGGTTTCTGTTCTCCTGTTGGCGTGACACCGATTAACCCGGACCCGGCAAGCAATGCGGGGTCGACCGCAACCCAATGCTCACCCGGCGTCGCGCGCCTGCCGGGCACGCCAGACAACGTCGGCGCTTATAATACCGCGACGGGCGCCAACGGGCAGACCGTGTTCAATCCGCACCTGCCGCGCTACGGCCGGATCTCGCACGACCAGACTCGGCTGGGTCTGACCGGATCGCTGCAATGGCAGCCGAGCGACCGCACGCTGGTTACTTTCGATGCGCTTTACGCCGATTTCAACGAAACCCGCCGCGAGATGTATCTCAACGGCTTATCGTTCGGACGGTCGCTGTCGAGCAACGGCAAGCCGGAAACCAGCGTTCTGGACGCCGTCGTCAACGACAAGGGTGACCTCGTCTACGGCGTATTCGACAATGTCGATGTCCGCTCAGACGACCGCTTGGTCAGGGATGAAACGAAGTTCCAGCAATATACGCTGAGCTTCAAGCAAGATATTACCGACAGCTGGAAGATCGATGGCCTGGTCGGCGTCGCTACGTCGGACTACAGTGATCCTGTCGATCTCACGGTGTCGATGGACGCCGTGAACAGCGATAACTACAGTTTCGATTATCGCGGCAATTCGCGACTGCCGATCATCACCTATGGCTTCGACGTTACCGATCCTAATCAATACACCTTCCAAAGCGGCAGCTCGCTGATCCGGGCGCGCCGATATAGCGTCGACAACCAGTACAAAACCGCGCAACTCAACAGCACGATCGATGTCGCCGAGGGCTTCAGCTTAAGGTTTGGCGGGGAATACAAGCGCTTCCACTACAAGACGACGCGCATGGATCGACTGGCTAGCGAAACCTCGGTTCCCGATCTGCCTACTGGTACCACGCTCGCCGATCTCAGCGATGTGATCACCGATTTCGGCAAGGGCATGGACCTGGGCGGCGGTACACCAACTTCCTGGGTGACGCCCAACCCGCAGAAATTTGCCGACCTGTTCGACATCTTCGCCGGCAACGGTACCTTCGAATATGGCGGCATCAACAGCAGCGGCGCGCGCGGCGGCAACCAGCGGGTGACGGAGACAACCAAGTCACTTTACGGCCAGGTCAATTTTGAAACGCACGTCCTGCCCTTCCCGATCCGCGGCGATGCCGGCGTGCGATACATCGATACCGAGCAGGTCGCCGGCGGTTACCAGCTGGCAGGCGGTGCCCCGGTGCTGGTGACCACGCATCGCGATTATCACCGCTGGCTACCGTCGCTTAACGTCACCGCAGAACTTCGTGACAATCTCTTGCTTCGCTTCGGCGCCTCCCGGGTGCTGGCACGGCCTGAACTGGGCAGCCTGACTCCGGGCGGCTCGATTCTTGCCCAGGGAACGAAAACGATCTCGTTTGGCAATCCCAACCTGCTACCGATCGAGGCCAATACGCTGGATGTGTCGGCGGAATGGTATTTCGCTCGGCATTCAATCTTTGCAGTGGCGTTCTTCCACAAGAATATCGAGACCTTCGTCCAGACGCTGACTCGTGAAATTCCTTTCAGCGAGACGGGGCTACCAGTTTCGTTGCTCGACGGAACACCGACTTTGCCCTCCGACATCTTCACGGTGCGGCAGCCGGTCAACACCCCCGGCGGCCCGCTCAACGGCGTCGAGGTCAATTTGCAGTCGGACTTGCCGCTTCACTTTTTGCCCAAGGCGCTCGACCACTTCGGGTTTCTGGCGAACTACACGCACGTCGCCTCGAAGATCAATTACCTACTGACCGCCACGGGCGACAGTTCGGTGAACGCCAACCTCACCGGCTTGTCACCCGATGCGGCGAACGGGACGCTCTATTTCGACAATGGCCGACTCAGCATTCGCGGTTCGGTGTCGTATCGTAGCGGCTTTTTGAACGGCGTTCCGGCTAGCAACTCGGGTAGCGACGTCAACGGGACGCATTCGATCACCACGGTCGACGCGTCGCTATCTTACAATGTCAATGCGCATCTAAAGCTGAAGGTGGAGGGTCTGAATCTTACTGACACCTTCATCGACCAATACCAGGATTCGATCCGCGACAGCTCCTACGATTACGAGCACACCGGCCGCGAGATCAATTTCGGCTTCCAATACAAGTTCTAGGTCCTCCCCCTGGGCCGGGCGCTCGCGCGCCCGGCCGCCTTTTGGACGCCAGTTCCACCTCGGTAGAACGACCCGACCCAAGGGATCGATATCATGCCGTTTCGCACTCTCCTGCTTGCAACCAGCCTGTTTTATGCCACTGGCGCGTTGGCCGCGACCACGCCTTACCCTGACAACGGCGGCCTGTTGTTCAGCCTGTCGGGACAGCACGGCACCACCGCCGAGAAAGCCGGCGGGATGGCCATCCCCATCTTCTCGCATGGCGTTCACACGATCTTAGACGGCGCCTCGGGGCAGGGCCTATCGATGGACGACGCGCTGACGCTCGCCTGGTCGGCGCCCGGCAACATCTATGCCGAGCGTGGCACCCTTGCTTTCTATTTCCGCGCCCGCAAGCCGCTCACCGAGACGCCGTTTACGATCTTCCGCGTGGGTGCCGCCGACGGCACCAGCTGGGACATGACCTTCCTTCGGATTGACTGGAACGGCCACGGTTTCGACGCTTTCGTGACTGACGCCAGCTTGGCGCGAACCCGTGTGCATTATTTCATTCCGGTGGTTCCAGCCGCCAACCAATGGTTGCACATTGCCTTCGCCTGGGACGAGGCGCACGGCATCACGCTGTGGATCGACGGCAAGAAGGTCGCTTCCAAACAAGAGCGGGCCGATTACGACATCGGCCTGTTCGGCTTTGGGCCGTTCCAGCGCATCGTATCACCGCACCAGGTACAGAGCGGCTATAATTATATGCGGTCGGGCGATATCGACGAGATCCGCATTTACGACCATGCGCTCGACGATACACAAGTGGCTGCGCTCGCTCGGCATGAGCAGCCCGACGTGCCACCCGCCGCACCGCGCAGTCTGACGACTACTGCCACCGCTGACGAGTGGCGGCTGCGCTTCGGCTGGGATCGGATCGCGGGCCCCTCCGACTACGGCAGCGGCACGGCGATCGGCGTTCGCAAGGTCGAATTCAGCGATACGCGCGACCAGAAAGAAAAGATGTTCCGCGGCGCCGACGGCATTCGCGAAACGACCTGGCCGGGCGTCTACAACCGCTCGCGGTTGCCCGGCCGCGACGATTATTTCGAGCTGCCCGACTGGAATGTCTATTCAACCGGCGGCAAGGACTACACGCTCACCTTGCCGGACGAGTCGTGGAATCATATCGAGATTGTCGGATCCGCCTACGGCAGGCTGAACCTCGACGATGGCCAGAAAATTCTCGATCGCCCCGAGGGGGCGGAGCGCACCTCGACACAGCTTGCAAACCAGCATCACGGCGGTGTGCTCGATTTTCGCAATATCGCTCAGGAAACGCCGATCCAGGAAATCGGTGCCTATGACATTAGGGCGATCGATGCGCCGCCGCGGGATATCGCGCAGCTCACCTACATCGTCGACCCCGTGGCCAGTCCGCTCGCCTACCCCAGCCTCAAGTCCCTGACCGACCATATCGCCGGCCGCTATCCGGCGGACGAACGTGCCACGGTCGTTGCACTTCCGGCTGGCGCCCCGGTGATCGCCGGCGATGCCGAGAGACGCGAAGTATTTCCGATAAGCGGCAACCGCTCGCTGCCGGTGGTTCGCATCCTTATCCCGGCGACCTTCCGCGACCAGCCGCCGGGCGGCACGCCGCGACGATTCAGCTATGGCTGGGAGAATCTCGACGGCGGGCTCGACGGCTTGGCAATAAAGCTGCCAAAGCTTGGCCTGACGCCGGGCGCCGATGGGTTGATCCCGCTTAACATTCGGATTCACGATCCGCTCTGGCCGGATCGCGACCTAGCCGACGTAATCATCAAGGTAAGGCCCGATCGGCCGCAGACCCTTTGGATCGACACGCGCGACCGCATATTGCCGCCGGGGCGCAGCTTTTCGCTGTCAATTGCCAGCAACGATCCCGCTTTTAGCGCGAAGAGTCTTGCGGGCACGGAGGTATCACTGGTTTTCAAGTCTCGCGAGGCCGCAAAAGCCGAACATGTCGCGGACCGCCTGGAGCAGGCACGCGACGAGTTGTCATTCCTCGTCGAAGAGCAGCCCAGTACCCGGCTTTATCCGGCATGGGACCGGTTCGAGCGCGACGTCACCGACGTCCTGCGAGTCGACCCGGACAATCGCAAGGCCCGGGTGCTATGGAACGAAAAGAACCCGGAACAACCTTATTGGCCGACCGACATCGGCGCGCCACCGGCTGGCGTTCCGGCCTGGGCATATCGCCAGACGCAAGACCTCGGCCTGTTCCGCAAATTCGTCGATTGGTGGATCGATCATCGCCAGATTGCCGATGGCGAGTTCGGCGGCGGCCTGTCCGACGATACCGATCTCGTCAATCAATGGGTGCCGCTGGCACTTATGGGCGTCGAGCCCGATCGCCTACGCCGATCGCAGCGCGCAGTTCTCGACGCGACCTTCGCCAATGGCATGTGGGACAATGGTCTCAGCCATATCGAGGCGGATCAGCTCCACAGTTACGAGGAAGGCATTAATACGGTCGCCCAGGCGATGATGCTTTCCTGGGGCGACCCGACGGAAATCGAACGCGCGATGGCCGTGGCGCGGAACTACCCGCGACTGATCCAACGCAACGCCGCAGGACACTGGCATTTCGTCAGCGCATATTTCAACGGCAAGACAATCGACCGCGATGGCAATCTCGGCCGCCAGTACCCGTACAGTTTTCTGATCACGCATCCCGGAATGCTGCTGGTCGAATATAACGGGGCGCCGCAAATCAAGTCCCTGCTCCTCAATTCCCTGAATAGCTGGCTCGCCCATGGCAAGCGCGGGGCGTCCGGCATTTGGTCCTATCCGCAAGAAATCGAGTGGGATACCGATCAAGGCTACGGCACGGGCGTCGATAATGCCGTTCACAGCTTTTGGGCGGCTTACAAATGGACCGGTGACACCAAATATCTGCGCCCGATCGAACCGGCCGGCCTCGCCACTGGCTCGCTTAGCAACTTGTTCGCGGTCAACGCCGATGCGCTGGCGCAGATTCCAGGCGGCCATGAACTCGCCAAGGCTATCGCGGCGGGCAAGGTGACCACCGACAGCACGCATTACGATCAGAATATCGGGAGCACCGGCGACGATCGCATTGCCGATTACGTTCGCTGGCAGGAGACCGGCGACAACGATATCCTGGCCAAGCTTTACGCCGATGACGTTCGCCAAGACATGCATCGCATGTATTTCCTGACAGAAGCCGAGGCGTGGAGCGATCGCGTCGCGGTCCCAAGCGACCTGTTGCAGCGCGCGCGGATGGGCGGCGTCGCGCACCTCAGGAACCGTTACTACCCAGGCAATTTGGTCAGCTGGCGCTTCTCGGGGCCTGATTTGGCGCAGCAGGTCGGCATCTTGATTCCACACGGCAATCCCGATCGCTTTCGCGTCATCGCCTACAATCTCTCCGACCAACCGATCACGGCATCGATGATCGGAGGAGAACTCAAGCCGGGGCTATGGCAGATTAGGTCCGGGGTTGACGGCAACGGCGATAACCAAGCGGACAGCTTCGGACCAACGCAGACCGTCCGGCTGGAAAAGGGGCTCGGTACCGAGCTCGTGTTCCTGCCGCATCAGGCGATTGTTTATGATTTCGATCTCGCCCAACCCGGCGATGATCCTGCGACACGCCCGGATATCGGCATCTCTATCGACGATCTCCGGCGTCGGGGAGAAAGGCTGATCGCACGCGTCCACAGCCTGGGCGCCAAGCCCACTCCTCCTGGCCTCATCACCGTCAACGGGCCCAACGGCAAGCAACTTGCGCAGGCGCATTTTGCAGGTCTCGAGCCACCGGTTGACCTGCAGCCGAAGACCGAGGATGTCAGCCTGCGCTTGCCGGTCGGAACGCCCCGCGGCGGCCTCACGGTCACGCTGACGCTTGATGGCGGCATCAGGGAGGTGACGAAGGCAAATAACCAGGTGAGGACAGGCGAGCAATGACTATGACGCATAGAGCAATCGGTTGCGCGCTCGTCATGCTCGCCCCTTCGCTCGCCCACGCCCAATCGGTATCCACCGAGGCGGTGGGTCGGCTTGCCGATGGCCGGCCGGTTCAAGCGTTCGTGCTGAGCAGCAAGGCAGGGATGACCGTCCGCATTCTGTCCTATGGCGGCATTATCAATGGCATCCGCGTACCCGATCGCACGGGGCGGAAGGACAATGTCGTCCTTTCGCTGGCCTCGATTGCAGCATATGAGCATCGCGCCAATTTCAGCGCGATCATCGGCCGCTATGCCAACCGCATTTCACACGGCGGCATCACGATCGACGGCCACTTCATCAAGCTCGCCACCAACGCGCACGGCATCATCTCGCATGGTGGATCCAACGCACTCAGCGCCCAGCTGTGGCAGGCGCAACCCTTCACTGCCGCCGGGCGCGCCGGAGTCCGTCTCACCAACGTTAGCCCGGACGGCGCCAACGGCTTTCCCGGAACGCTCACCACGGTCGTTACCTATTCTGTCGGCGCCGACGATACGCTCCGGATCGATTACCAAGCCCAAAGCGACAAGGACACGGTCATCAACCTGACCAATCATGCGTTCTTCAATCTCGCGGGCGCCGGTTCGGGCAGCACTGACGATCAGTGGATTCGGGTTTTTGCCGATCGCTTTACGCCGATCGACGACAGCCGCGTCCCGACCGGCCAAATCGCGCCGGTCGCCGGGACGCCGTTTGACCTGCGACAATGGCAGAGGATTGGCGAACGTGTGCGGGTAAACGATCCTCAATTGCGCGCATCGCACGGCTTTGACCATAATTTCGTGCTGAGCGGGGGCAATAGCTCCCTCCCGGTCGCGGCCTGCGCTTATGATCCAGGGAGCGGCCGCGCCCTCGTCGTCGCGACTACGCAGCCAGGCATTCAGTTTTACACGGCGAACGGGTTCGACGGATCATTGCTCGGCAGTAGCGGAAAGACCTTTCGACAAGGCGATGCGTTCGCGCTCGAGACGCAGCATTTTCCGGACAGCCCCAATCACGCCGATTTTCCTTCGACGCTGCTTAGGGCGGGAGCCGTTTTTCGGTCGCGCACCGAATTCCGCTTCGGCTCGATCGATGCCGTGGGCGATCCCGATGGCCGAGCCGCCACCGCGCTCGATCGCCTCGGCTGCGGGCCGCGCTAAACAGGCAAATTCAATCGAGCCGTCGAGCGTCACGACGCCATTGTCCGAAACAGTCGCCACGCCGCCTGGCCGGGCCCCGATGCTGGAGGCCGCCGGCTTTAGCGTATAATCGGCAATTAGCGGTGAACAGGCGGGGTGGCCAGGCTCGTGGCGAATGTCGTAGCCAGCGACCCGGCCACCAAGCTTAGCACGCAAGCCAAGTGTCGTTGAGCCGATAGCCCCGCGGGAAAGGATCCTCGGGATCGCTGCCGTAGGTCGACACGCCGGTCAGCCAGGCGCGGCCGGCAACGCGGGTGATCACGGCCTTGGTGCCGCCCACCTGTGTCTCGCCCTCGATGCCGCACCGAAATTCGGTGTCGAGGATCGAGAGGTGAACGAACGGCTCGCCTACCGCCAGATCGCCGCGTGCGTGCATCAGCGCCATCCGCGCCGAACTACCAGTGCCGCACGGGCTGCGATCGACCCGGCCAGGCGATACGATGACGACGTTCTTCGATCTTTTCGCGCCGCCTTCGTCGGTCAGCGGCCCGGCGAACAATGTCTGGTTGATCGTGTGAATGCCGGAATTTTCTGGATGGACCGACGGCAACTGCTCGGCAGCGGCGCACTTGATCCTTTCGCCGACCTCGACCAGCGACCGAGCTTCTTCACGGGCCAGCGAGAAGCCGAGATCGGCCGCCGGGACGACGACATAGATCATGCCGCCATAGGCGACGTCGACCGTAATCCTGCCCAAGCCTGGCACGTCGACCGGCTTTTCCCGGTGCATTACGAAGGCGGGCACGTTGCAAAACGACACGCGCCGGCATTTGCCGCTCGAACATTCTGCCTCGGCGCAGACAAGGCCGGCAGGCGTATCGACGACAAGCGAGGTCACCGGCTCGCGCATCGGCACCATGCCGGTTTCGAGTGCAACGGTGACGGTGCAGATGAGGTTGGAACCGGACATCGGCGGGTAATGGTCTGCCTCGATCACGATCATGCCGAGATCGGCCTCCGGCGCGATCGGCGGCGTAATTACGTTGACCGCAGCATTTGCGCTACCACGCGGATCTGACAACAGCAGACCGCGCAGATGGTCCTGCCTCCCGATAAACGCCTGCTGTCGGTCAAACATCGAGTCTGCGCGCGGCGCGATTACGCCCCCGGTAACGACTCGGCCGACCTCGCCCTCCGCATGGGCGCCGACCACCGTGATGACTTGCTGCAGCTGCAACCCAACGCTCCCGCCGATCCCATTAATGGCTCGTGTATATTGGATACATTCAAGAATCAATCGGTGATTGAGCACCCTTGATATTGGCCCGACGCCTCCTCAAACCGGCAACCAGCGTTCGCCCCGCCTTAAGAATATGCCGACGCAGGAAAGACACCGCGCGCTCGCCATCTCGGAGCGCGCATAATTCGAGCAGCGCGCGATGGTCTTTCTCGGCGTCCTCGATGCCCTCGGTCATGACGAGGTGAACCCGGATGAAGCGCTCTGTCTGAAGGTTGACGCCTTCGACGATAGTCAGCGTCTGTGCCCGCTGCGCCGGCAGATAGAGACGACGGTGGAACGCCCAGTTGAGCCTTCCCCAGCTCGCCATGTCCTGCTGCCGGTAAGAGGCTTCTAGTCCATCGAGGATCTCGCTGGCTTCGGCGATGTCCTGATCGGTGATCCGCGGCAGCGCACGTTCCAAAAGGTCGCCTTCCAGCAAGGCACGCAACTCGAAGAGCTCCTCAACCTGCTCAGTGGGGACGGTGGTGACAACGGCGCCACGATGGGTGCGCATAGCGACCAGCCCCATCGCCTCGAGCTGCCTGAGCGCCTCGCGCACCGGCATCCGGCTGACGCCATATTCCAGGGCGAGCACGTCCTGAACCAACGCCTCTCCCTCGGCGAACTCGCCGCTGAGGATCCGTTCGCGAAGCGAATCGCGGATGCTCTCGGGAATACTGAGACGCCGGATCGGCTGGACTTTTGCCCGACTTGCTGAGGCTCTCATGCACGTGGTTCCTATCGTGACAATACGCGCCTTCCTGCCGCAAATCCGACTTTCCGACAATGGCTGTCGACAGTGGTTCATTACGATTGTAGATTGGATACGAATCATACAACTAGTGATGGGGGACGGCAAATGACGGCAACATGGCAAGGCGTTTTTCCAGCGGTCACGACAAAGATGGAGCGGACGGAAGCGATTGACGTCGAAGCGACTCAGCGCAGCGTCGATCGCCTCGTGGCCAATGGCGTATCGGGCGTCATCATGCTGCCGATGCTGGGGGAGAATGCCTCGCTGACGCTGGATGAGCGGGAGATGGTGATCCGCGCCGTTGTCGAAGCTGTTGACCGCCGAGTGCCGGTGCTCTCGGGTCTTGCCGAAGTGACGCTTGCCGACGCCAAAGCCAACGCTGCGCGTTATCAGCAGTTCGGCGCCGACGGACTAATGGTGTTCCCCAACATCGCCTACAAGAGCGATGCTCGCGAAACCGAGGCATGGTATCGCGCCATCGCCGGCGCGTCATCGCTGCCGATCATGATCTATAACAATCCGATCGCCTATGGCGTCGACGTGACGCCCGCGGTGCTCACAGCGCTCGCAGATGTCGAGGAAATCGTCTGCGTGAAGGAGGAGAGTGGCGACATTCGGCGCGTCACCGACATCGCAGTCGAGGTCGGTGATCGCTTCAGCGTATTCTGCGGCGTCGATGACGTGATCGTCGAGAGCATGGCGCTAGGTGTGACCGGCTGGGTTTCGGGAATGACGAATGTCTGGCCCAAGGAATGTGTCGAGATCTTCAATTTGTGTTGCCAAGAGCAATTCGCCAAAGCGCGCGAGCTCTACCGCATCCTCACCCCGGCGCTGCACCTCGATACCCATGTCAAGCTGGTGCAATATATCAAGCTCGCCGAAAATTTGGTCTATGGCGCGCCGGAATGGCCGCGTCAGCCGCGTCTGCCGCTGGTGGGCGAGGAGCGCGAGTTCGTGATGCGCACCGTCAGGAGCGCGATCGACGGGCTCGAACGACATCGCGCCGCTTGATGGGCGAGAGACCGGAAGGAGCGAATCCATGAAGCTGGGGTTTGTCGGAACGGGCACGATCGCGGCGGCGATCATCGACGGCCTCGTGGCGGCAGGCGCAGAGGCATCGATCCTCGTATCGCCGCGCAACGCCGAGATCGCCGCAGCGCTCGCCGCGCGCCACACCAACGTATCTATCGCCGCCGACAACCAGGCCGTGCTGGACGGCAGCGAGATAGTCGTCCTTGCGGTCAGGCCGCAGATTGCAAATGAAGTGATCGGGCAGCTGCACTTCCGGCCCCACCATCATGTCGTCAGCCTGATCGCCACGGTTTCGCTCGACGAACTAAGGCGGATGACGGGCGGCACGGCATCAACGATCACGCGCGCAGTGCCGCTGCCCTCGGTGGCACGATGCCAGGGTCCGACCGCCGTCTACCCGCGCGACGCCACGATCGAAGCTTTATTCGGGAACTTGGGCGTCGCGGTCCCGCTCGAGGACGAAGCCGCGTTCGACGTGTTCACCGCCGCAACCGCGGTAATGGCCAGCTATTTCGCCTTTGCCGGAACCGTCACCGAATGGATGGAGCGCCACGGGATTGCCGATGAGGCAGCGTTTACCTTCGTCGCGCAGATGCTGCGCGGGCTCGCCACCGCGGGCTCGGACCAGAGCTTCGCCTCACTTGCCGACGAGCATCAGACCCGGGGCGGCCTCAACGAGCAGGTAGTGCGGGCGATCTCGAAGCAAGGGATCATCGCGCCGCTGTACGATGCCCTCGACGCGGTGCTCGATCGGATCAGGGGAACGCTGCGTTAAGGCCGAGGCGCGTGTTTCGCTTCTCCCCGACAGCCCAGAGAAGCTCTTTCGCTTCTAGGCTGCCGCGTTTGCCGACCTCATTACAAGGCATCTCCCGAGTGCAGGCAATTTCGAGTTGATGCGCGTCTTCACACCGAGGTCAACAACAAGCTTGTCTCGCTGTTGAGGACGCCTGGAACCAGCCTGATCTCGCGCAGGACACGGTCGAATTCCTGCAAGTCCCTCGCCCGCAATTCGGCGACCAGGTCCCACCCGCCGTTGGTGGTGTGCAGCGTGTGGACCTGAGGCAAGCCCTTAAGACTCGCGATCACCGCGCTGGTCGAGCGGCCGGCGACCTCGATCAGCATGATCGCGCACACATCGTCAGGACGGGCATCCCTCGCCCGGACAGTGAAACCGAGGATCACCCCGCCGTCGACCAACCGCGCCAGCCGCTTCTCGGCGGTGCTGCGTGATATACCGAGGCGCCTGGCAACCAGCGACATCGGCGCACGGCCGTCGGCGCGCAGTTCGGCGATCAGCCTATAGTCGAGGTCATCCAGGCTGATGGTCGACATTTTGCCTCGCTACGCACGACGACTTGCATCGCATTATAGACAAACAAAGTACATTTGCTGGTTTCGCCCGTCAATTCCCCGGTGCGATAAGCAAGGCCTGCAACGGGAGAAGCGACAATGCGAATGGTCGAGGTAAGCCATGTCCGTGCCCTGATCGCCCGCCGCGGCCTGCACCATGTGCTGAGCGAACTTGCCGATTATATCGAGGCTGATTTCCGCCGTTGGCCCGAGTTCGAAAAATCGCCACGCTTTGCCAGTCACTCGAAAGACGGAGTGATCGAGCTGATGCCGACCAGCGACGGCGAGCGCTTCGGCTTTAAATATGTCAACGGCCACCCAAGCAACTACCGCCGGGGGCTACAGACGGTGACTGGCTTCGGCGTGCTTGCCGACGTCGCGACGGGTTATCCGATGCTGATCGCCGAGATGACGCTGACCACCGCGCTCAGGACCGCCGCGACATCGGCGCTGGCGGCGCGCTATCTCGCGCGCGGGGACGCGCGGACCATGGCGATCATCGGCCTCGGCGCACAGGCTGAATTCCAAGCCGAGGCGTTCCGCGCGATGCTTGGTATCGACTGCCTTCGCATTTTCGATATTGACCCAGCCGCGACCGCCAAGTTCCAGCGCAATCTCGACCGCCGCGGCTTCGTCATTCACGTCGCCAGTTCGGCGCCCGATGCCACCACCGGCGCTGACATTGTCACCACGGTGACGGCGGACAAGCAGCACGCAACGATCCTGTCGGGCAACATGGTGGGCGCCGGTATGCATCTCAACGCGGTCGGCGGCGACTGTCCCGGCAAGACCGAGCTGCAGCCGTCGATCCTCGATCGCGCCAGCGTGTTCGTCGAATATACCCCGCAAACTCGGATCGAGGGCGAGATCCAGCAGAAGCCCGCCGATTTTCCGGTCACCGAGCTGTGGCAGGTGATCGCCGGCGAAGCGCGCGGCCGCACACGCCGCGACGAGATCACGTTGTTCGATTCAGTTGGCTTCGCGATAGAGGATTATTCCGCGCTGCGCTACCTGCTCGATCACACGACGGACGAGCGGCTGCACCGTGATGCCGACCTGCTCGCGCTGCCGGAAGACCCGCGAAACTTGTTCGGCCTCCTCGACGTCGCCGAAACCTCCATCGCCTTGTCGCTGGCGAGTTGATCAGCGCTCCTCGTCGATCCGCGTTGTTTTGCCGGTGGCGACGATGGTGCGCGTCGCGTCGATCGAGGCGTAGACCCAGAAGATCGTCATCGGCTCGGTGCCGGTATTGCGAAAGCAGTGAGGCACCTGCGCGGGAATCCAGCTGGTATCGCGGGGACGGACGGGATGATCGGCGCCCGCGATGTGGGCGACGCCCTGCCCGGCCAAGACCGTCACGCACTCCTCGCAATTATGGTAATGGAGCGGCACCGCCGATCCGGGTGCGATTGTCGTCATGCCCGTCAGCATCGTCCGCGAACCACGACCCGCGGTGACGAGCGGAACAGTAACGATGCCATTGCCGCGATCCTTGCTTGGCAAGGTTGTCGGATCGAGGACGATACCCGTCATGCCGCTCTCCTCGTAGGCGATCCGGCAACGCGGATCGTCTTGGCGTTGGTGAATTCCTTAAGGCCGAGCTCGCCGAGCTCGCGGCCGTAGCCAGATTGCTTGATGCCGCCGAACGGCACGCGCGGATCGGACGCGACGATCGCATTGACAAACACCGCACCGGCGTCGATGCGCCTCGCTAGCGCCGCGCCGCGCTCGATATCCCCGGTCCAGATAGAGGCACCGAGCCCGAAGCTGGTGCAATTAGCGAGCGCGATTGCTGTCTCGGCATTGGCGGCGCGGACGATCGCGGCTGCGGGGCCGAAGGTTTCCTCATCGAATGCCGCCATGCCCGGCTCAACGTGATCGAGTAGGGTTGGCGGGTAGAAATAACCCTGCCCGCCGGGGATCCCGCCGCCGGTGAGTAGCCGCGCGCCCGACGCGACGCTGCGCTCCACCTGGTCGTGGAGCGCGGCGCGCAAATTGGCGCGAGCGAGCGGACCAAGGGTGGTTTCCGGGTCGGCGGGATCGCCCATGCGCAGGTTCCGCACGCCGGCTAGGAAAGCATCGACAAAGCGATCGGCGATTTGATCCTCGACGATGAAGCGCTTGGCGTTGACGCAGCTCTGCCCGGCGTTGGTAAAACGCGCCGCCACCGCCATCGCCGCGCTGTGATCCACGTCGGCATCGGCCAATACGACGAACGGATCGGAGCCGCCGAGCTCGAGCACCTGTTTCTTGAGCGCTGCGCCGGCCTGCGCAGCGACGATCATGCCGACTTGAGTCGATCCGGTCAGCGTTACCGCCGCGATACGTGGATCGGCGATAATCGCCGCAACGGCTTGCGGTTCGACGAAGATGTTGCCGAACAATCCCTCGGGTGCCCCGGCCTCGGTAACCAGTTGCTCGACGGCTAGCGCGCATTGCGGCACGTTGGCGGCATGCTTGAGAACTGCGCCGTTTCCAGCCGCTAGCGCGGGCGCGAGGAAGCGAACCACCTGCCACAGCGGGTAGTTCCACGGCATGATCGCCAGCACGACGCCGAGCGGTTGATGCGCGATCCTGGTGTCTGCGACGCCCGACACCGACGTATCGGCTAGCATCCGTCGCGCGTGCTCGGCGTAAAAGTCGCAGTTGAGCGCGCATTTTTCGACTTCGGCGTGCGCCTCCCCAATCGGCTTGCCCATTTCGCTGGTGATGAGAGCGGCGAGAACGCCGACTTGGTCGCGGAGCCTGCCCGAGAGGCGTTCTAGGAGACAAGCTCGCGTTTCGAGCGTCTCGTCGCGCCAGCGACGCTGCGCAACGGCGGCGCCGTCGAGTGTCGCTTCGATCTCGGCCGGCGTATGAAGGTTGAAACGTGCGAAGGAGTTGCCGGTGGCCGGATTGACCGACGCGATCATGCCAATTCTCCGATCATCGCCTGAGCGAACGCGGCGGTACCCAACGGACCACCAAGATCACGAGTGCGTCGCGCGGGGTCGGCGAGCACGCGGTCAATCGCCGATTCGATCCGCGCCGCGGCCGCGCGGCACGCCGCATCTCGTTTGCGCTGCCCGATCCAGTCGAGTAGCATCGCCGCCGAGCCGATCAGCGAGGTCGGATTGGCAATTCCCTGCCCGGCAATGTCCGGAGCCGAGCCGTGCTGCGCTTGCGCGACGCAGATGTCATCGCCGGCGTTGATTGAGGCACCAAGACCGAGACTGCCGCTCAATTCGGACGCCTCGTCCGACAAAATGTCACCGAACATGTTGGTCGTGACAATCACGTCGAAGTGCGCCGGATCGCGGACCAGCAGCGCCGCGGCGGCATCGACGATCACCTCGTCGACCCTAACACCTGGATAATCGCCCGCCACTGCCTTCGCTTCACGCAGGAAGAGGCCATCGGAAAGCTTCAGAACGTTGGCTTTGTGAACGATGGTGAGCCGCCCGTTGCGCGCGGCGGCGAGTCGACAGGCCGCATGCGCCACCCGCCGGGCGGCTGCGCCCGTGATCTTGCGGATCGCGAACGCGCTGTCGGCATCGGGCATGAACTCGCCCGGTCCGGCATGCATGCTGCGATCGGCATAAAATCCCTCGGTGTTCTCGCGGACGATTACCAGGTCCATTGCCTTGCGCAGGATTGTCAGCCCTTCCCGTGACCGGCACGGTCGGATGTTGGCGTAGAGCTGGAAGCGCGTGCGCAGCGCCGCCGACGGATTAGGCTGGCCGGCGGGATAAGTATAATGCGACACGGGGCCGAGGATCACACCATCGGCCTGCGGCACTGCCGCGACCACTCCTTCCGGCAGGGTCGAGCCCGATTGCGCGAGGCTTTGCTCGCCGATTGCCATCTCGATTGTCTCAATCGCACCCATGGTCGCCGCGCGCACCACCTCGAGCGTCGCCGAAGTAATCTCCGGCCCGATGCCGTCACCCGGCAGGACGAGCAGTTTAGTCATGCACAGCCTCTCAGTGCTTATGATGTGCCGATTGCACTTTTGCGATCAAAAGTCCACAACCGAAATCGCGCTGTTTCATCCGCGCGATCGCCGCCTTTTGCGGAACGTGCGAACGTACCATAGCCACGGGCCGGTGAAGGCCAGGCCGGCAAGCACGATGCCGGTGCACAGCAGGATCAATCGCGTGACAATACCACCCCAAAGCCCGGTGTGGACGGTATAGAGCCACTCGACAAAGGTCGCCGAGGCCGGCACCGCGCCGGTGTCGTAGCGTGCGAGTTCGGCACCGGTATAGGCATCGTAATAGGCCTGGGCGGTGCCGTCGGGCTGGATCGTCCGCCGGCTGTGCAGAAATACCGCAACGACACGCCCGCCGCTCGAGAACCGCAGCTGCTCAAGCGGCGCGGGTCCATAGGCATGCTCGGCATCCGCGATCAGCCGATCGACCGGCAGTGGCGCCGCATTCGGCCGCTTGGCGACCTTGGGCGCCGGACGATCCGGCGCGCCGATCGCCATGCGCACGGTCGGCTTCCAGACCATCAGCACTCCGGTCGTCGCCGATAGCAATGCAAAGACCGCCGCCCCCGCACCTGCCGCGCGATGCAGCGTGCGCCAGCGTACTTCGTTGCTGCCGTCGAGCTTGACCCGAAATCCCTGGCGCAGCCGTTTGCGACCCGGCCACCACGTCATTGTGCCGGCGATCGCCAGGAAGATGAGGCAAAATCCTTCGCAGCCGACGATCGTCTCGCCCACCGGCCCGGCGAGAAGCTGCTCGTGGACGTTGAACAGCCACTCGGTCGGCCAGGTCGCAAGCCCGCCATCACGGACGATTCGACCAGTATAGGGATCGACCGCAGTCAGGATCTGCGCGCCCGTGGCGGATTTGAGCTTGAACAACACCGTCCCGTGGCGAGAAGCGGGAAATTCGGCGCGCGCCAGCGTTGCTCCGGGATGCGATCGCCGCACTGTGTCAATCAGCACCTGGATCGGCAGGCGCGACGGCATCGGCGTCACTGTCAGCTCGGGATGGATCGCGCGATCGATCGCGTCGCGAAACACCATCATCACCCCGGTCGAGGCCTGGACGAACAGCAAAACTGCGACGGCAAGCCCGATACGGCGGTGCCACTTCAACCAGCCCGCCTTGCCGATCATCGCCATACGCGTCCCTTCGACCCGGCGCGACCGGTGCTTGCGACAAAGCGGAAAACCGGCCTTCCAAACAGCTCCCCGGTCACCTCGCACTCTCGCGTTTGCGGGAGAATATTGGCTCTCATATCGTGCGCGCTCGCTACCGGCTTACGGCAAGACGGTGGGATGCGTCGACGGCTCCCACACGTCAGCGCTGGTGGCGACGAGCTGCTTCATGTTCGACCACCTTGCGGCATCCGGGACGGTCTTGTCGCCGCGCAGCACCGCCTTGGCATAAGCGATCAGATGATCGGTCACTCGCTGCTTTTCTGACTGGGGCCAGGTTTCGAAAGCGTGGGGGCCGCGGACCACCACCAGGTCCCTCGGTCCCTTTACTCGGGCATAGGAATCCATTTCGCCTTCCAGGCCGTCGGCATAACACCACAGCCCTCGCGCGAAGAAAGCGCTGGGCCATTTATCGATTCCCGCAAGAATCGCCGAGCTCGGGAAGAAGACGATGTGGTTCTCCTCCTCGATGCCGCCGATGAACAGGCCGCGGTCGCGGCCAGGGCCACGACCGTCGTCCTTGGGGCTGGTTTGCGCTTCCAGATAGCCGACACCGCTTGAGAAATCGGCGACCAGCATCGCGCCCCTGATGGTCGGATCGCGCCGCGGGCCGGTGCACCGAATCTTGGGCAGATCATAGCTGCAATCCTTGTCGAAGTTGATTGTCATCGCCCAGCCGCTCGACATCGTGCCGCGCGAGCTGCCGAGCAGAAACGTCGGTTGACCCTGGCTCGCCGGGCCACCGTGCACCATTGCGGCCGCCTTCTCCTCGATGGCGAGTTGACCAGTGGGCGACAGCGCCCGCATCCCTTTGCCGCTACGCAAGGCAGCGACGATGTCGAGGATATCGTGCCCCTGCTGCAGCGTATCGGTATCGTCATAGCCGCCCGAGATGC
>Ga0164242_10002997_pt1 | contig 19347 bp, 16 predicted proteins | sample OricomgcompostMG_FD_108783 | JGI IMG/M metagenome (GOLD analysis project Ga0164242, IMG submission 108783) | Miracle-Growth compost microbial communities from Emeryville, California, USA - Original compost - Miracle growth compost (MG) ... | reverse complement strand
GGCCCATCAGGTTGAAGATCGTGCGGCGGCCGATGTGGCGGCGGATCGGGGTGATGCGCTTCATCGCCGGATGGTGGTTGGCGGCGAACAGGAAGCAGATGCCGAGATCGCGCAAGGTCGCCTCGGCGAGCGCGCCGGCGCGCTCCATGTCGAGGCCCAATGCCTCCAGCGTGTCGGCGGCGCCCGCCTTGGACGAGGCGGCGCGGTTGCCGTGCTTGGCGACCGGCACGCCGGCGGCGGCCACCACCAGGCTGACTGCGGTCGAGACGTTGAGCGTGTGATGGCCGTCGCCGCCGGTGCCGCAGACGTCGATCGCGTTTGCCGGTGCGTCGATCGGGATCAGGCGGTCGCGCAGCGCGCGGGCGGCTTCGGCGATCTCGATCGCGGTTTCGCCGCGTTCGGAAAGGCCGATCAGGAACTCGGCGATCGCTTCCTCGCTCGTCTTGGCGTCGAGGATGTCGGCGAACGCCTGCGCCGCGCTCTCGCGCGACAGCGGGCTCGACGGATCGGGCAGGAGCGCGAGGGTGGTCACGCCGGCTCGGGCGGGTAGGTGCCGTGGCCCTCGATCACCAGATCGCCAGCGAATTTCAAGACCTCATTGACGCGGACGCCGTTCTGGTTGGCGTAGGCGATGACGAGGCAGTCGATGCCGACGAACAGCTCGACCAGCTCGAAATGGAGGTCGGGCACGCGGGTGATGCCGAAGGTCCAGTAATCGCGGATCGCCTGCTTGCCGACCAGCCGCCCGCCGGTTTCGGGGAGCAGCCGCGCGGCGAAAGGCGAGGTGAAGCTCGCGTCGTCATGGAAATGGCGCAGCACCGCCTCCACGTCGTGCGCGTTCCAGGCGGCGAGCCAGTCGGCGGCGAAGGCGTAGGGATCGGGAACCATGGTCAGGCCGCCCTCCTCGTCTCCAGCCCGGCCAGCGCCATGAAATTGGCGATGAGGGCGTGGCCATGCTCGGTGGCGATGCTCTCAGGGTGGAACTGGACGCCGTGGATGGGGAGCGAGACGTGGCGGACGCCCATCACCGCGGCATCGGCGGCGGTGGCGTTGACGGCGAGGCTGTCGGGGAGGTCCTCGACGATCAGCGAGTGGTAGCGGGTCGCCTGGAACGGCGAGGGCAGGCCGGCGAACACGCCGGTGCCGTCATGGCTGACGGGTGAGGTCTTGCCGTGCATCAGGCTGCCGCGAACGACTCGCCCGCCGAAATGCTGGCCGATTGCCTGATGGCCGAGGCAGACGCCGAGCAAGGGCTTGCCGGCATCGGCGCACGCGGCGACGAGGTCGAGCGCGATGCCCGCCTCGTTCGGCGTGCACGGGCCAGGCGAGATCAGGAAGGCGTCGGCGCCGGTCGCCAATGCCTCGGCGGCGGTCAGCGCGTCGTTGCGCTCGACTCGCACCTCGGCGCCCAGCTCCATCAGATAATGGACCAGGTTCCAGGTGAAGCTGTCGTAATTGTCGACGACCAGGATCATGCGCGCTGCCATAGCCGATGGCGGCCCGAGCGCAACAGGGCTCGGTTGGCCGCGGCGACGCCTTGGAATTGCCGCGATCGCTCCCGACATAGCGTTGGACCGGAACAATCGCCGCCGGTAGAGGTCGGGATATCAGGAGAATAGCCATGCTTCGGACCCTTATCGCCGTCTCGCTGATCGCCGCGCCGTTCGCGGCGGCCGCGGCGCAGACCCAGCCCGATCCGGACCGCAACACGCGCACGCTTGCCGAGGCGCGGGCGTCGGCCGGCGAAAGCGCGGACGACCAGTCGGCCTCGCTCGGTGCGGCGAGCAAGCCGCCGCAGACCGTGCGCAGCGTGACCCTGGTCGGCGACGAGAAATGCCCGAAGTCGACCGGCAACGAGATCGTCGTCTGCTCGCATATCGGGCAGGGCGACCAGTATCGTATTCCCACCCAGTTCCGCGAGCTGCCGCATCCGGCGGAGCAGAACAGCTGGGTCAACCGCGCTGCGGTGGTCGACCAGGTGAGTCGCGAAGCGGCGGGGCTGCCCAACACCTGCTCGGTGGTCGGCGACGGCGGCCAGACCGGCTGCGCGATGCAGGCGTTCAAGCAATATTCCGCGGAGAAGCGCCAGCAGCAGCGCGAGCAGGAATCGATTCCGTAATCCTTGTTCCCCCCGTGCCGGGGAGGAATAGGTTACTGGCCGAAGCCTGGCTCTGCCGCCCGCGCGACGGCATCCCTCGCAGCGGCGAGGAGGGCGCCGGCCTTGGCCTCGCATTCGCGTTGTTCGTAGGCGGGCTCGGAATCGGCGACGATGCCGGCGCCGGCCTGGGCGTGCATCACCCCGTCCTTGACGATCGCGGTGCGCAGCACGATGCACGAATCCATCGAGCCGTCGGGCGAGAAATAGCCGACGCAGCCCGCGTAAGGCCCGCGCACCTCTGGCTCCAGCTCGGCGATTATCTGGCAGGCGCGGACCTTGGGCGCGCCCGACACGGTGCCGGCGGGAAAGCCGGCGAACAGCGCGTCGAGCGCATCCTTGCCGGGCGCCAACCGGCCGACGACGTTCGACACGATGTGCATGACGTGGCTGTAGAATTCGACCGTGTAGCTGTCGGTGACGCGCACCGTTCCCGGCGCGGCGGCGCGGCCGACGTCGTTGCGGCCGAGATCGAGCAGCATCAGATGCTCGGCGCGCTCCTTGGGATCGGCGAGCAGGCTCGTGCGATTGGCCTCGTCCTCAGCCGCAGTACGCCCACGCGGGCGGGTGCCGGCGATCGGGCGGATCGTCACCTCGCCGTCGCGGACTCGGACCAGGATCTCTGGGCTCGAGCCGGTCAGCGCGAAGCCGGGCAGGTCGAGGTGGTAGAGGAACGGCGAGGGATTGATCCGCCGGAGCGAGCGATAGAGCTCGAACGGCGGCAGCGCGAAGGGCGCGGTGAAGCGCTGCGCCAGCACGACCTGAAAGATGTCGCCGGCGATGATATAGTCCTTCGCGGCGAGCACCATCTCGCGATAGCGCGCCGGATCGAGCACCGGGGTGTAATCGACCGCGGTCTCCTCGGCCCTGACCGGCGGCGGTAGCGCGGTGTTGGCGAGTCGGGCGGCGACGGCATCGAGCCGCCCCTCGGCGGCGGCGATGATCGCGTCGGGCGCGCCGGCCTCATCGGGCCACACCGGCGCGACGAGGAACAAGGCGTCGGCGAGCCGATCGAAGATCAGGATCACCGTCGGCCGCACGAACATCATGTCTGGAAGGCCGAGCGGATCGGCGGCGGGGCGGGGGAGGCTTTCGACCAGCCCGACGGTCTCGTAGCCGAAATAGCCGACCAGGCAGGCGAGCGCGCGCGGCAGCTCGGCGGGCACCTCCATCCGGCATGAGGCGACGAGGCGGCGCAGCGCATCGAGGCTCGGCTCGGCGCAGGGCTCGAACGCGGCGCGGTCGGTCAGCCAGCGGCGGTTGATCACCGCCTCATCGCCGTCGGCGCGGAACACGAGATCGGGGGCGAGCCCGATCAGGCTGTGCCGCCCGCGCGTTGCGCCGCCCTCGACCGATTCGAGCAGGAAATCGCCGCGCCCCGGCTCGATCAACTTCAATGCCGCGGCGACCGGCGTCTCGGTGTCGGCGACGAGGCGACGCCACACCAGCGCCGGCTTGCCTGCCGTCAGGGCCGTGCGCGCCTCCTGCCCGCCGTGGCTGCCGCCCGCCTCAGGGCTGGGCATCGTCGCCGTTGCCGAGCAGTTGCTGGCGAAGCTTGGCGATCGCCGCCTCGTTCTTCTTGACGCCGAGCTTGTTGCGGATGGCCTGGACGAACTGCTCGGCATATTCGTTGCCGACGAAATGGCCGAGGTCGCCCTGCGTCGCCTTGACGACATCGGGCTTCCTGCTGGCGTCGCCGCGGGTGATCGTGTCGGTATAGACGATCAGCCAGCCCGCATTGTTGGGCGCTTCGAGCAGCCGCGCCTGCTTCGCGGGCGTGCTGAACAGCAGCGCCAGCGGCGGCGGCGCGCCCTGCGGATTGGCGGCGAGCTGCGCGCGCGTGAGGTGAACCGGCTGGATCTGAACCGGCGCCTTGGCCGCGGCGATCGCCTGCTTGAGCGGCGTGCCCTTGTTGACCGCGTCGATCACCGCCTGCGCCGCCTTGTGCGCGGCCTGGTCGGCACGATCGGCAAGGAAGTCCTTGCTCACCTGGGCCTTGACGGTGGCGATCGGCTGCGGCGCGGCGGCGATCACCTTGCCCAGCGAGACCACCGCGAAGCTGCCGTCCTGGCCGACCGGCACCAGCTCGGGGCTGTCGCCCTGCTGCGCGCCAAAGCCCGAGGCGATCACCTGAGAGAGACTGGGATCGGCCTTGCTGGCGGGATCGGTCGGATCGACGCCCTGCGCGGTGACCGCGGGGGTCTGCTGTGCAGCCAGCTTTTGATCGTGGACGACGTCGTCGAACGAGGCGCCGCCGTTGATCGCATCGTCCATCTTATCATGGAGTTTGCCGAGCAGGTCGTTGACTTTCTGCGCGGCGATTTCCTTGGCCAGCGTGTCGTGGGCCTGGGCGAGCGTCTGCCCCGCCACCTGGGTCACGGTCTCGACGCGGATCACCGCATAGCCGAGCGGCGCCTTGAGCGGCCCCAGCACGTCGCCCTGTTTCGCAGCGAACACCGCATTGGCGACATCGGCCGAGCTCTGCTTGGTGAGAGCGTCCTTGGTCACGCCGTCGATCGTCTGCGCCTCCAGCCCCGCCGCCTTGGCCGCCGCCTCGATCGTGGTGCCGGCCTTGACCTTGGCGGCGAGCGCGGCGGCAGCCTGCTGATCGGCGACGATCACCTGCTTCAGCGTGCGCTTCTCGGTCGGCTGAAAGCGCGCCGCCTGCGTCTTGTAGGCCGCCGCAATCTCCGCATCGCTCGGCGTCGCTGCGGCCTTCACGGCATCGGGCGTGATCTCGGCGTAACGGATCACGCGCCGCTCGGGCAGCGTATATTGCGCGATGTGGTGCTGATAGAAGGCAGTCAGCTCCTGGTCGGTCGGTGCCGGGCCGGCCGGCATCGCCTTGGCGGGCAGGAAGCCGAGCTCGCCGGTCCGCTGCTCGAGCAGCAGCGAGGCATAAGGCTGGGCAAGCTCAGCCGGGACTTGCGTCGCGCCGACCGTCGGCGTCGTCAGCATCTGGCTGAAGGTATCCTGCGCGATCTCCTGCCGGATGCCGGCATCGGAGATATGCTGCTGCGCCAGCGCCTGCTTGTAGAGATTGGGATCGAACTTGCCGTCGACGCCCTGCAGCGCCGGGATGCTGGCGATCTGCCCGTCGATCGACTTCTTGCTGACCGCCATGCCCTGCTCGGCGCCGTATTGCGCCAGCGCGGCGGAGTTGATCATCCGCTCCAGCGTACCGTCGAAGCCGCCGCCCTGGACGAACTCGGCCATCGTCAGCTGCGGATTCTGCTGGCGATAACCGTTCATCGCGTTCTGGATCGCAGCCTTGAGATCATCGGTGGTGATTGTCGTCTTGCCGACCTCGACCGCCGTCGTCTGCTTGAGCGCGCCGCCGCCCAGGCTGCCGCCCAGCCCCGGCACGCCGGTCGCCGCAAAGGCCAGCGCGATGATGATCAGCGCGACGAAGGTGACGATGAGGCCGATCTTGGAGTTGGTGAGGCGGCGGAGGAAGGAGAGCATAATGTCCGATCTGCGAGGAAACAGGCGCGCCGCTTCTAGGCAGGTGTTCGCCCAGCATCAAGCTTGTGCGCGCGGGCGGAGCGTCTAAGCAGGGCGCAAAAGGATCTGGGAAGGGAACAGGGATGACGCGGCGCAAGCTGGTGGCGGGCAATTGGAAGATGAACGGGCTCAAGCGCGATCTCGGCGAGGTCAGCGCGATCGCTGCGGCGGCGGCGGGGCACCCCGACGTCGACGTCGCGTTGTGCGTGCCGTTCACGCTGATCGCCGATGCGGTGGCGGCGGCGCCCGGTCTCGTCGTCGGTGCGCAGGATTGCCATGCGCAGGATTCGGGGCCGCATACCGGCTGCACCTCGGCGCCGATGCTGGTCGATGTCGGCGCCCGCACGGTGATCGTCGGCCATAGCGAGCGCCGCGCCGACCAGTTCGAGACCAGCCAGGATGCCTGGGCCAAGGCGGCGGCGGCGCATCGTCACGGCCTTCACGTCATCCTGTGCTGTGGCGAGACCGAGGCCGAGCATGACGCCGGCCGCGCCGAGCGCGTGGTGCAGGCGCAGATCGAGAAATCGGTGCCCGACGACGCCGCGCCCGACTGGTTCACGCTCGCCTACGAGCCGCGCTGGGCGATCGGCACCGGGCGGACGCCCTCGGTGGAGGACATCGCCGCGATGCACGCCATCGCCCGCGCCAAGCTCAAGCAGCTGGTGGGAGAGGAAGCGGCGCGTGGGATTCGCATCCTCTACGGCGGCTCGGTGACGGGGAAGAATGCCGCGGGCATCTTCTCGGCGCCCGACGTCGATGGTGGCCTGATCGGCGGCGCCAGCCTGACCGCCGAGAAGTTCGTGCCGATCATCGAGGCAGCGGTGGAGGTGTCGCGGTGACGCGCACCGCAACCTGCTGGTGCGGCCAGGCGCAGGCGGTATGCGAGGGTGAACCGACGCGCGTATCGGTCTGCCATTGCCTGAATTGCCAGCAACGCTCGGGCAGCGCCTTCGCGGCACAGGCGCGTTTCCCGCTCGGCCGCGTCACGCTCAGCGGCGAGCTGCGCGACTATGTCCGCGCCGGCGACAGCGCCAAGCAGGCGACCTTCCGGTTTTGCCCCGATTGCGGCGCGACCCTGGCCTATACCACCGAAGCGGAACCCGACCTGATCGCCATCCCGATCGGCACTTTCGCCGACCCGACCGCCTTCGGCCCGCCGCTCTACTCGGTTTACGAGGGGCGCAAGGTCGCATGGGTGGAGATCACGAGCGTCGGGACCGAGCATTACGACTGATCCAGCGATATCGGCGTCATTCCCGCGTAGGCGGGAATCCAGACTGGCTGATGTCGCCGTTTTTTTCGGAGCTTTGAGCATCTGGGTCCCCGTCTTCGCTGGGAATCGTCATCGCTTTCCCGAGGTGAAGTGGAGAAAGTGGAGAGCGTCGCGCGGTTTTTGCCGACTCGGCGAAAGGGGTGATGCGTGGGGAAACGCCGAGCGAGAGACAGCGCCGCGAGCATGACGGCCGCCGTGGCAGAGAATTTCCAACATTTACAGGGCGAATCTTCGACCGCTTTCGCCGCAATAGCCGTCATCCCAGCGAAAGCTGGGATCTCATGCGGTGAGGGCGGCGCCGGTGGCATGAGACCCCAGCTTTTGCTGGGGTGATGACCGAAGGGAATGACCGCTTCCCACCCAGAAGTCACCGATCTGAGTTGCGTAAGCAGACCGGCAATCAGCCATACCGCCCCTTCAGCATCGCCCATGCCGCGCGCAAGCCGTAGGCATCTCCCCCTTTGGGGCGGCCGGACTTGGGCGTCGGGCGCCAGGCGAAGGTGTCGAAATGGGCCCAGAGCGCGTCCTTCGGCACGAAGCGGCGGAGGAACAGCGCTGCCGTCACCGCGCCGGCGAAGCCGCCATCGGGGGCGTTGACCAGGTCGGCGATGTCCGATTTGAGCATCTCGTCGTAGCCGTTCCATAGCGGCATCCGCCACAGCGGGTCGTGGACCGCCTTGCCGGCGTCGAGCAGCGCCTCGGCGAGCGAGTCGTCGTTGGCGAAGGTCGCCGGCAGGTCGGGGCCGAGCGCGACGCGGGCGGCGCCGGTCAGCGTGGCGAAATCGAGGATCAGCTCGGGCTCGCTCTCGCCCGCCTTCGCGAGCGCGTCGCCCAGGATCAGCCGGCCCTCGGCATCGGTGTTGGTGTTCTCGACCGTCAGGCCTTTGCGCGACGGCAAGACGTCGCCGGGGCGGAAGGCGTTGCCGGAAATGGCGTTTTCCACCGTCGGGACAAGCAGATGCAGCCGCACCTTGAGGCCCGCCGTCATCACCAGCCGGGCGAGCGCGATGGCGTGTGCAGCGCCGCCCATGTCCTTCTTCATCAGGCGCATGCCCGAAGCGGGCTTGATGTCGAGGCCGCCCGAATCGAACACCACACCCTTGCCGACGATCGCCACGCGGGGATGATCGGGCTTGCCCCATTCGAGCTCGACGAGACGCGGCTCGCGGCCCTTGGCGGCGGCCTGGCCGACCGCGTGGATCATCGGATAGCCTTGCGCCAGTGCATCGCCGCGGGTGACGGTGAGCGTTGCACCATGCGCCTTCGCGAGCGCCGTCACCTCGGCCTCGATCTCGGCCGGGCCGAGGTCCGACGAGCCGGTGTCGACGAGGTCGCGGACCAGCGCGGTCGCTTCGGCGAGGCGGACGGTTTCCTCAATTCCCGCGGGGTTGCTGGTCAACAGCACGCGCGAGCCGATGTCGCCCTCGGCCTTGCGATAGCGAGTGAAACGATGCTGCGCGAGCAGCCAGCCGAGCGCGGCCGCGCCGGGCTCGCCCTCGGCGAGCCGATAAGTGCCGGTAGGCAGCGCGGTGGCGCGCGAGGCGATCCGCCAGGGCGAGCTTTCCGGTTCGTCGCAGACCAGCAGCGCCGACCAGTCGTCGGCAGCGTCGCCGGGCAGGATCGCGGCGTTGCCGGCCTTGCCGGTCAGGCCGTGCGCAACGATCATAGCGCGGACTCGCTCGGGCTGGCCGGCGAGCCAGTCGGCGTAGCGGTCGGGATGGACGACGTGGAGCGTCCGGGCGGGCTGGCCCTGATCGGGCTGGAGGAGGGCGGAGAAGTCGGTCATCGCTTAGGGTCCATACTCAATTGGAACGAGGTCGTGATGGAGTCGATTTCGGCGCCAGGGTAGGAGCAAGGGGGGCGATGCTTGAGCATTGTGACCGACGCGGCGACGCCGCATGGCGCTAAATCGGCCTGCCGCTTCGTGTTCCAATTGAGTACGGACCCTCAACTCGCCGGCATCACGAGGAACTGCTCATAGCGGCCGTTGTCGCCGGGCTCGGCATAGGTGACGATCTCGAGCGTCCGGTCGGGGTAGGTGACCTTGTAGTTGCGGTTGACGAAGCCGCCGCGCAGCCGCGGGCCGCCGGTCGGCTCGAAATCGGTCGGCTCGCCGAGCTTCGACAGGCTCGATTGATAATCGCCGAGCGCGGTGGAGGTGAAATAGTAATTGGCATCCGCGGTGAGCAGCGCGCGGTCGAGATGGCCGGTGCGGAGCTGGTCGAACACCTTGCGCGCCTCGGCGGTGTGCGAGTCCTCGGCATCGTCGGACGCCGTGGCGAGTTGCGGCAGGATCACGCCCGAAATGCCCTTGGCCATGGTGAACACGGCATCGGAGAAATCGCTGTTGGTCAGGACGACCACGGCGTCCTTCTGCTGCGGATAGACGACGTTCTCGGAGAGGAAGCCGACCGCCTCGCCGTTGTGTTCGACATAGGGCACGTCGCCGACCTTGGTCGTCCCCACCTCGACGCCGAGGCCGTAGCCGGTATCCTTGCCATCGGTGAGCTTGACCGGCGTTTCCTGCGCCTGCCAGTCGGCCGCTGGCAGGACGGCGCGGTCTATCCGGGCGATGTCCCATTTGGCGAGATCGCTCGGCGTCATCGCCAGCTCGCCGGCGGCGAACAGCCAGCCCGGCGCGGCGGGCTTCTCCGGCCTGACCGGGCCGAGGGCAAAGCGCTGGTAGGGCGTCGGGAAGCCCTTGCCGATCGCCAGATCCTGGTTGATCGGGTGCATGTCGAGCGGCTGGAAAATATATTTATTGAGGAAATCGAGCAGCTTCATGCCCGATGCCTTCTCGACGATCATGCCGGCGACGACATAGCCGGTGTTGGAATATTGCCATTGCGTGCCCGGCTGGAAATCGAGCGGCTTCTTGGCCCAGCGATCGACGATCTGCTGCGGCGTGACCGGATGCTCCATCGCCGCGAAGCTGTAATCCTGCGGCCAGTAATCCTGAATGCCCGAAGTGTGCGAGAGCAATTCGCGGATTGTGATCTTGTCGCCCTCGGTGATGCCGGGCACGTATTTCGAGACGGTGTCGTCGAGGCTGAGCTTGCCTTGGTCCTGCAGCAGCAGGATCGCCGCGGCGGTGAATTGCTTGGAGATCGAGGCGATCTGATAGGGCACGTCGGTGCGCGCGACGGGGATGGCGTCGGACTGCTTGCCGTAGGCCTTGGTATAGACGATCCGCCCGCCCTGCACGATGGCGATCGAGGCGGAGGGCACGCCGGTGTCTGCCAGCGTCGACGTGACGATCTTGTCGATCGCGGCGCTCTGCGCCGGCGTCAACGCCTGGGCAAGCGCGGCGGAGGAGGCGAAGCAGGCGAATGCGCCCAGGGCGGCGGCGAACGGACGAACGGGTTTCATGCAAGGCTTTCCGATCACGGGATGTTGGGCGTACCTTACAGAACGGCCGGCAAGATTCCAGCGGGTCGGGGGGGCAATCGAACGAGGAGGAAGTGATGAAAACGCACACAGCCCGAATGCTGCCGATAGCGATGATGCCGTTGGTGCTTGCCGCTTGTTCCTCCTCGACGGCGCCGGGCAATAACGCGGCGGCTGCCGTGGCAATGCCGGCTGCCGGCAACGCTGCGCCGGCGTCTTCGTCGACTCCGACGCCTAGCCCGACAGCCAAGGCGGTGGCACGCGCCGAGAAGAACGATCTGCTCGATTACGGCTACACCTATCCCGCCGCGGCGGCCTCGATCCCGGCGCTGAAGGCGGTGCTCGATGGCCGCGCTGACGAAACCAAGGCCAAGGCGCTGGCCGACGCGCGCGACGACCAGAAGGCCGCGACGAAGGACGACTTCCCCTTCCACGCGCATTATTATCATGCCGATTGGGCGGTTGCCGCCGACACGCCGCGCTTCCTGAGCCTGGTCGCGACGATTGCCACCTATACCGGTGGCGCGCATGGCATGACGGTGTTCGACCCGCTGCTATGGGACAAGCAGAACGGCAAGCCGGTCGCAGTCGTCGACCTGTTCGCCAGCCACCAGGCGCTGGAGACGGCGCTGCGCAGCCGCTTCTGCGCCGTGCTCGATCGCGAACGCGCCAAGCGCCGCGGCGCGCCAGTCAAGCATGACGACGATCCGTTCGACGCCTGCATCGACCCAGCGCAGGAAGCGATCGTGCCGACAGCAAGCGGCGAGGGGGCGATCGACGGCTTCACCGTCTATGTCGCGCCCTATGACGCGGGCCCTTATGCCGAGGGTGACTATCAGGTCGCAGTGCCGGTGGACGCTGCCTTGCTGAAGGTGATCAAGCCCGAATACCGCCAGGCCTTCGCATCTTTACCTTCGTGACGGATTGACCTCGGCGGCGGTTGTCTTATTCCCGTCATGTTTCGGCACGCATCGGGCTACGGGCCGGCCTTTGAAAGATATCTGGTTGAGCACTCGTTATTCCGGCGCTGGGCCGGCCGGTGATACGCTTCCCTTCGATCTGCCTCTGGTCCATGCCGAGCCGACGAGCCACGGCCGGCTGATCCTCGCCTTGATTGCCGCCAGCGTCGCCGCGCTGGCGGTCCTGATGTACGCGGCCGAGCTGGTGATCGATCCGTTCGGCGACGGCACCTTGCCTTATTACGCCGCCGGTATCGTTGTCCTCGCACTGGTGCTGTCGGCGCAGCGGGTTGCGCCGCGCCATGGGCGGGCGATCGCCGACGCGGCGGAATATTACGGCGTCTTCGCGGTCATCACCCTGACCGGGGCGGTGGCGTGCTATCCGGTCGCGGCGCTGACCAGCGGCTTTCACGATGCCGCGCTGCAACGGATCGATAGCGCGCTCGGTTTCGACTGGTTGGCCTGGTATCGCATCGTGGCAGCGCATCCGCTGCTGCAGCGGCTGGGGGTGGTCGCCTATTGCAGCATCTTCATAACGCCGGCGGTGCTGCTCGGCTGGTTCGCCTGGCGCGACGATCGGGCGGGTGCGCATCGCTTCATCCTCACCTTCTGGCTCGCCGCCGCGATCACGCTGTCGCTCTACGTGCTGATGCCCGCGGTGGGGCCGTTCTCCTATCTGTGGCACGGGCCGATCCCGTACCTGCCCGAAAGCGAGATGTGGCAGGCGGGGCTGATCCCGGCGCTGCGTGCGCATCAGGTTCATGTCATCGATCTCGGTCATCTGCGCGGCCTGGTTTCGGCGCCGAGCTTCCATACCGTCGCGGCGGTGTTGTTCATCCATGCCGCCTGGCGGAGCCGCGACCTGCGCTGGCCGGTGCTGGCGATCAACCTGGCGATGCTGCTGGCGACACCGGTCGAGGGGACGCATTACCTCGCCGACATGATGCTGGGCGCTGCGGTGGCGGTCGTGGCGATCCTCGCGGTCGGCCGGCTGTTCCCGGCCGAAGCGGCGCGTCAGTCGAACACCCAGGTGTGATCTTCCTCGACCATCGATTCGACCGGCCGGCCGTCGGCATGGCGTGAGGGATCGAAGCGGAAGCGCTGCTCGATCAGGCGGCAGGTGAGGGCGTCGAGCTCGGCATCGCCGCTTGAATGAGTCACCTGGCAATCGGTGGCGCGGCCCTGCGGCGTGACGACGTACAGCACCGAGACGGTGCCGCCGCGGCCGGGCTGCTTGATCCCCGGCGGCAGATCGCGGGTGCTGAGCTTGCCGGCGATCTGGCGCGGCGGCGTGTCGCCGGCTCCCTTGCCATTGCCGCTGCCGCCGCTGCCCGTGCCGTTGCCCTGGCCGCCGGCACCCGTGCCGGGCCCCGGCACCGGCGCGGCGCCGGTGGTGGTCTGGGCGCCGACATCGGGCTTTGGCGCGAGGTTGATGAGCGGCGGCGGCGTGATCGGGACGGCCGGCGGCGGCGCGACCACGGCGGTCGCCTTCGACTTGAGATTGGCGGGTGCTGCGGCGCCCTCGTGCCTGGTGTCGTGCCTGGGGGCGGGCTTCGGCGGCGGAGGAGGCGGCGGCGTGACGGCAAACGCGACCAGCGCCTCGCTCGCGACATGCGGCACGCTGACGCCGAGGCCGGCGATGAAGGCATAGCCCAACGCCGCCGTCACCAGTGCGGTCAGCGAGGCGCTGCCGAGGCGTTGCTGCGGAGTCGGGCGGATCGCGGCCATCGCGCGTCCTCAATAGCCGGCGCCGAGGTCGACGATGTTGCGCATCGGGCGTCCGGCGCGGAATGCGGCGAGATTGTCGAGGAACAGCCGCGCGGCGCGCCGGTACATGCCGGCCTGGCTGCGGCCGGCGAGGTGCATCGACAGCAAGGTGTTGGGCGTGTGCCACAATGGGTGGTCGGGCGGCAGCGGCTCGGGCTCGGTGGGGTCAAGGAACGCGCCGGCGATGCCGTGCGCCTCCAGCGCGGCGACCAGCGCCCCCTGGTCGATCATGTCGCCGCGCGCGACGTTGACCAGCCAGGCCGAGCGCCTCATCGCCACAAGCTCGTTGGTGCCGATCATCGCCCTGGTCTCGCCGGTCGAGGGCGCGGCGAGGATCACCCAATCGAAATCGCCGAGGCGGGCACGCCATTGGTCGGGTGTCAGCGTGCCGTCGCGGCCCGACCGGGTGACGCCGGTCACTGCGACCCCGCAGGCGGCGAGGCGGTCGCCGATCATCCGGCCGATCGTGCCGTAGCCGACGATCAGCGCGCAGCTGCCGTCGAGCTCGATCGTGCCGGGGGGATCGGTGGTCCAGCGCCCGGCGTCGGCGAGGCGGATGACCTCGTCGAACCTTTTGGCGGCGGCGAGCACGCCGAGCAGCGCGTAATCGGCGACCGCGGGGGCGTTGATGCCGGTGCCGTTGGTCAGCGTGACACCGCGCCGGCCGAGCAGGTCGAGCGGGAACGGATCGAGCCCGGCGTAGAGCGTGAACAACCATTCGAGGCGTTCGCCCTTGGCCGCGATGGCGCCGGCGACGGGGCCGCTCTGCTGGTCGACCCAGGCGATCTGGGCATCGGGAATCGCGGCGGTGGCCTCCTCGGGCGTCTTGAACCAGGTGACCGCGAGATCGTCGGGCAGCTCGGCTTCGAGCAATGCGCGGGCGAAGGCGGGGAGGACGGCTTTCACGGGATGGCGGCTCCTGACGTGGCGCGCCCTCTAGATAAGGGGCGGGCCGCCGCCCGCGCAACCGCGGCCTATTGCGCCATCCGCGCCTGCATGTCCTCCAGCGTGACGCCCTTGGTTTCGGGGAAGAACAGCGCGACGACCACCACCTGCAGCACCATCATCGCGGCGAAGAAGCCGAACGGGGTTGCCGGCGAGAGGTGGGCGACGGCCCAGGGGAAAGCGAGGGCGATCAGCGCGTTGAGCAGCCAGTGGGTGCCGCTGCCGAGCGCCGCGCCGCGGGCGCGGACGCCAGAGGGAAACACCTCGCTGATATAGACCCAGATCACCGCGCCCTGACTCGGCGCGAAGAAGGCGATGAAGCCGACCAGCGCGGGGAGCAACAGCCCGCGGGGAAGGGCGCCGCCCAGCGCCAGCGCGGCGAGCGCGAGGCAGATCGCGGTGCCGGCGCCGCCGATCAGCAGCAGGGTCTTGCGGCCGATCCGGTCGATCAGCGCCATGCCGATCAGCGTGAAGACGAGGTTGGCGACGCCGATCAGGATCGCCTGGAGGTCGGCCGAGCCGAAGCCGGCGTCGGCGAAGATCTGGTTGAGGTAATAGAGGATCGCGTTGATGCCCGAGAGCTGGTTGAACGCCGCGACCAGCACCGCGAGCAGCATCGGCACGCGGTGCGCCGACCAGCGCAGCCGCTGGCCGTCGCGCGCGGTCTCCTCGACCGCGGCCTGGCGGTAGCGGGCGAGCGCGGCCGGCGGATCGGGCTCGCCGATCGCGGCGAGGACGCCCAGCGCCTCGCCATCGCGGCGCTTGGCGGCGAGCCAGCGCGGGCTGTGCGGGATGCGGAACAGGAGGACGAGGAAGATCAGCGCCGGCACCGCGGCGACGCCCAGCTTCCAGCGCCAGGCGAGCCCGCCGTCGGCAAGCCCGGCGACGATCGCGTTGCTGATATAGGCGGCGAGGATGCCGACGACGATGGCGAGCTGGAACATGCCGACCAGCAGCCCGCGCCGCCGCGCCGGCGACAGCTCCGAGATATAGACCGGCGCCAGCACCGACGACCCGCCGATCGCGAGGCCGCCGAGGAAGCGGAAGACGATCAGCGCTCCCCAGCTCCAGGCCAGCGCCGAACCGAGGCCGGAGACGACGTAGAACAGTGCGAGCACCCGCAGCACGGCGCGCGCGCCGTAGCGATCGCCGGGGATGCCGGCGGTCATCGCGCCGAGCAGGGTGCCCCATAGCGCCGCCGAGACGGTGAAGCCGAGCGCGGCCTGGTCGAGCGCGAAATGCCCGGCAACCGCCTGGGTGACGCCCGAGATGACCGCGGTATCGAAGCCGAACAGCAACCCGGCGAGCGCGGCGGTGCCGGCCGCCCGCGCGAACACGCCGCGGTCGCCCGCCGATGCCGTTGCCGTCATGCTCCCCTCCCGATCGGTTTGGCGGACCTGACCACGGCGAGGATAATAATGCAATCGTTTTTATTAATTCGTGGGCCGCACCGGCCACCCATACGTCACCCCAGCGAAAGCTGGGGTCTCGTGCCGCAGGCGTATCGCTCCAGTCGCAAAAAACGGAGGGCGACCGGAGCGGCCGCCCTCCCGAGGAGGAGCCTTGGCGTAGGCCTTAGAAGCTCAGGCCGACGGTGAACTTGACGGTGCGCGGCGGATAGCCGCCGATGTCGTAATTGTTGGGATCGCGATGGCCGAAGGTCGCCGGATTGTTGGCGTTGCCAATATAGCCCACGTAGTTCGCGGTGTTGAACACGTTGAACACGTCGGCGCGCAGGCGGATTTGGGTGCCTTTGTGCAGGAAGCCCAGGCCGATATATTTGGTCAGCGCCAAATCGAGCTGCTTGATCCACGGCCCCTTGCCCTGAACCGTCATCGGCACCGCCGGATAGTTCTGCGGATCGGGCACGTCGGCCAGCGCGGTGCCGTAGATATAAGGCGGCGACTGCAACAGGAACATGCCGGACAACATGAAGCCGAACGGCAGATCGGTGCTGCCGGTGGCGACGACGCGGTGCTTGGGCGCCCCGGTCGAGCGCAGGTAGGGATATTGGAACAGGCTGGGGAAATCGAGCGAGTAGTGCTCGCCGAACAGCCGGTTCTCCTCGGCCAGCGACATCGTGTAGGTGATGTGGAAGCTCCACGGCGAGGCCTTGGTATAGTCCTTGCTGAGCGTGAGATAAGGCTGGTCGAGATTGGTGTTGATGCCGTTGGTGCCGAGGATCAGGCTGCCATAGCCGGGCACCGGAAAGCTATAAGGCGGGCTAGCGCTCGACGTATTGTTGCCGCCGGGCACGAAGAACGAGCCGTCGGGCTGGCGATTGCCGAGCAGGAAAGCGAAGCCGTCGCGGCTGACGACGTGGGTGTAACCGACCTCGGCATGGATCTGGCCGAAGCGCCCGCGCACGCCGATGCTGAATTGATCCGAATAAGGCACCTTAAGATTGTTGTTGAGCAGGTCGATCTCGCGCCCGCCGTCGGTGGCGCTGGTGGCGAGCGTCGCGCGGCCTTCCGGCGTCAGATAGGTCGGGTTCCAGGCGATGCAGTTGCTGCCCGCGCCGCACGGATGCAGCGGATCGCCGGTGTTGAAGTTGAAGCTGACCGTCTTGTAGCTCGCCTGCAGATTCTCCAGCGAGATGAAGTCGAACTGGTTGCGGTTGTACGAGCGGCCATAGCCGCCGAACAGCTGGAAGCGGCCGTTGGGCGTGATATCCCAGGTGAAGCCGAGCCTCGGCTGGAACTCGCCGGTATGGGCGTGGCGCTGATGGCCGTTGGAGATGTAATCGTTGATGTCGTAGCCGGCGTTGGCGAGGTTGCTCCAGTTGCGCAGCGCCGACACGACGTCGGGCGGCGTCACGTAATTGAGATAATCGGGATCGCGCTCATAATCCCAGCGGATGCCGATATTGGCGGTGAAGCGATCGGTGAGGTCCCAATCATCCTGCGCGTAGAGGCCGAGCTGGAAGTCTTTCGACCGCACGACGCCGCCGCTCAGACCCTGAACGGGCACGCCGAAATCCATTTCGTAGGGCACGGTGTCGTTGAAGCCGTCGGTGTCGCCGGGCACGGCATAGTCGGCGTCGTAATAGTAACGCGCGTTGTACGGCGTCTGCTGGATCGTCCGCAGCGTCAGCCATTGCGCCTTGACGCCCACCTTGAAGGTGTTGCCGGCAAGACCGGTGTAGGTCCAGTCGTCCTGCGCGGTCCAGCCTTTCTGCCCCTTGTTCTGATAGTTGACACCGCCGCCATAGCCGAGGATCGTCGCGTTCGACGGCCGATCGCCGACGGCGGGGCCGGTGAAGAATTGCAGCTGATTGCCGTTCTCGACCGGCGTCGGATTCCAGGCGGAGTTCTGCCATTCGACCTTGAGGTCGTTGACCCAGGCATCGGCGGTATGCTGGTAGTGGAACAGGATCCGCGTTTCGTTGTTGCGGATATTACTGGCGGTCGACAGCGCGAACGGACCGTTATTGGCCTGGACGCCGGTCTCGCGCCGGACCTTGCCCGACAGCTCGAACAAGTCCGCGGTGGTCGGCTCGAAATCGAGCTTGCCGAAATAAAGGTCCTCGTTGAAGACCTTGTTGAATTCGCCGAAGTCGCCCTGATACTGCGTCGGCAGCGAGGAGACCGCCACGCCCGACGGCGGCGTGATCGTCACCGGGGTGATGAGCCGCTTGCCTTCGTAGGTGACGAAGAAGTGCAGCACGTCCTTGATGATCGGCCCACCCAGCGCGGCGCCGAACTGTTCGTCGCGCGTCTTCACCTTGGGCTGGTCGTCGTGCTTCTCGATCGGCGTCTTGTCGCGCAGGCTTTGGTTGGAGAAGTCGAAGAACGCCTCGCCGTGGAACTGGTTGGTGCCCGACTTGGTGACCGCGGTGATCGCGGCCGAGGAAACTTCGTCGAACTCCGCCTTGTAGTTCTGCGAGATCACCTTGTACTCGGCGATGCCGAGCTGCGGGAAGGGGTTGCCGGGGCTTGAATCCTGGCCGGTAATGCCGCCGGTCAGGATGTCGTCCTTCTGGCCGATGCCGTCGATATAGACGTTGATCGCGTCGCTGCGCTGCACGCCGCCCTGCAGCTTCGAGTTGCCGCCCGATGCGGTGATGAACTGCACCCCCGGCGCGATGTTGGCGAAGGCCAGGAAGTTGCGGTTGTTCTGCGGCAGCGCCTCGATCTGGTGCTGGCTGACGGTGACGCCGACCTCGCCCGCGTCGAGGTTCTTGATGCGGTTGCCGGTGACGATGATGTCGTTGCCGCCGGTCGGCGCGTTCGACGCGGTCTCGGCCGGCGCATTGGGATTGGGCTGGGCGTTGGCGCCCGCCGCCGCCGCATTGGCGCCGCCTTGCGACAGGTCGAAGCTCAACTGCGCATTCTGGCCGACGGTCAGCGTGAAGACATCGGTTTGCCGCGGGCCGTTGGCGGTGGTGACGTCGAGTCGATAGCGGCCGGGCAGCAGCTGCGCGAAATTGTACGCGCCGTTGTTGATCGGCGAGACGGTGCGAAAGCCGGTATCGACATTGACCGCGGTGACTTGCGTCCCCGCCGGCTGGCCGTTGTCGGTGATCACGCCGCGCAATGAAGCGTTGGACTGCTGCGCTACCGCAGGCGCCGCAACGAAGGCGGCTGCAGCGCTGCCCAGCATCAGCGCGGTGGCGAAGCGCCAGCGACGCGCGCTCGATTTGATCTTGGTCATTCCATTCCTCCCAACACCCCCGTTCGACGGGTGGCCGATTCGGTGCGGAGGGCAGCGGCAGCGGTTCGCGCCGACAGGGCCGGCGCGGCTGCGCGCGGCGTCTTCGGCTTGGCGAGCCATGTCAGGTCGATCGACAGCCCCAGCATCCCTCTTGTCCGGGCTCCTGCATGAGAAACCGGTTCCACATGCCTTGTAACCGGTTTCACGATCCCGCGGCAATCGCTGTTCGTTCATTTTGTCGCAAGGTGCGGCATTTTGGCATCAGCTGAAACCCGCGGATTTCCGCGGTTTAGTTGATGTAGCGCTAAGCCTGGCGAGCCGCGTAGAGCGCGACCGCGGCAGCGTTGGAGACGTTGAGGCTTTCGACCCGCGGTGAGATGGGGAGACGGGCCAGCACGTCGCAATGCGCTTGCGTGTTTTGGCGCATTCCTTCGCCCTCGGCGCCGAGCACCAGCGCGACGCGCGAGGCGCCGCCGATCGCCTCGGCCAGCGTCGTCTCGGTATTGCCGGTCAGGCCGATGCGCCAGAACTCGGCCTCGGCGATTTCCTCGAGCGCGCGAGCGAGATTGACCACGCGCACCCACGGCACCAGCTCGAGCGCGCCCGAGGCGGCGCGGGCGATGACGCCCGATTCGGGCGGCGCGTGGCGGTCCTGCGTGACGAGGCCCAGCGCGTCGAACGCCGCCGCCGAGCGCAGGATCGCG
>Ga0164242_10002996_pt1 | contig 19349 bp, 13 predicted proteins | sample OricomgcompostMG_FD_108783 | JGI IMG/M metagenome (GOLD analysis project Ga0164242, IMG submission 108783) | Miracle-Growth compost microbial communities from Emeryville, California, USA - Original compost - Miracle growth compost (MG) ... | reverse complement strand
CTGCAGCAGACAGCCCGGGTTGGCGGTCACGAGGACCTCCGCGCCGGTGTCGACGATGGTGGCGGCCTTGCGCTCCCCCAGCTCGGCGGCCGCCTCGGGGTGGAGGATGTTGTAGATCCCGGCGGAGCCGCAGCACAGCTCGGGGTTCGCGATCTCGCGGACCTCCAGGCAGGGGATGCCGGCCAGCAGCCGGCGTGGTTGGGCACGCACTCCCTGGGCGTGCGCCAGGTGACAGGCGTCGTGATAGGCGACGGTGAGCGGGAGCGGATGCCGCGGCGCGACCGGCCCGAGCTCGTCGAGGATCTCCGCGATGTCGCGCACCTTGCCCTGGAAGTCCTCGGCACGCTCGGCGTACGCCGGGTCGTCGGCGAGCAGCCGGGCGTAGTCCTTCAGCGTGGAGCCGCAGCCCGCGGCGTTGATCACGACGTACTCAACGCCGGTGCGCTCGAAGGTGTCGATCACCGAGCGGGCGTAGGCCTGCGCCTCCTCCTCGCGGCCGTTGTGGACCGAGAGCGCGCCGCAGCATCCCTGGCTCGGCGGTACGACGACGTCGCAGCCCTCCGCGGCGAGGACCCGAGCGGTCGCCGCGTTGACCTCGGGGAAGAACGCACCTTGGACGCAGCCGGTGATCATCCCGACCCTCGCCCGCCGGGTGCCCGTCGCCGGCACGACCCGGGCAAGCCTCTCGGCCGGTTGCAGCGGCGGTGTCAGCCGCTCCATCGCCGCCAGATGGGGCGACATCCGATCCAGCAGCCCGGTCCTGCGTAGTGCCCGATCCAGGCCGGTGCGCTGCAGCGCACGGAGCGGACCACGGAGCAGGCGCAGCCGCCGCGGATGCGGGAAGAGCGCGAAGATCAGGCCGCGGAGCGCCTTCTCCCGCACGCTGCGCTCGTGCCGGCGTTCCACCTGCGCCCGGGTCTGCTCGATGAGCGTGTCATAGCGGACGCCGGACGGGCACGCGGTCACGCAGGACATGCAGCCCAGGCAGTTGTCCCAGTGCTCGACCATGGCCTCGCTCAACGCAGCGCCGTCGAGGCCCTCCTTCATCAGGTAGAGCCGGCCGCGTGGGCTGTCCATCTCCTCGCCCCACAACACGTAAGTCGGACAGGTCGGCAGGCAGAAGCCGCAGTGCACGCAGTCGCTGAGCAGGTGAGCGTCGGGCGGGTGATGCTCGTCGAACGCACCGTGCCCGTAGGTCCGCGGGTCGGTGATCGAGCCGGTCTCGCCGGGCGCGGGGTCGACGGCGGTCATCAGATGCCTCCTACGAACCGGCCCGGGGAGAGCCGGCGGTCGGGATCGAACTCGTCCTTGACCCGCTGCATGAGTCCCAGGGCGGGCACGGGTCCCCAGACGTCCAGCGCCGGCTTGAGCCCGACCGGCGCATCCAGGACGACGAGGCTGCCGCGGTGATGGACGCAGACACCGCGGAGCCGCTCGACGGTCGCGGCGATGTCGGCCGGGTCGGACCCGGTGGCCGGGAGTGCGGCGTACAGGACGCCGGCGCCCGAGGAGCCGCGGACGATCAGCCCGCGGGCGGCCTCCAGGACGTCACCGAGGCCCGAGATCCCGAATGCGAGCTTGAGCGCCACGTCTCGCTCGGTGGCGGTGGCGTCCCACGGATAGCCGCCCCACCCCTCGGGGGCATGGTCGGACTCGGCCGTCTCCCCCAGCAGCCGGCGTACGACGTCGGCCCGGCCCTCCACACCGTCGGGCCGGCCTTCGAGGAGGACCGTCAGGGTCCCGCGGCCGTCGGCGTCGATCGCGACGTCGACCGCGGCCGGGACGACCTGGGCATGGATCATCGCCTGGGTGAGCGCGTGTGCCTCCTGCCCCGACCCGACCGGTGCGGTGAGCCAGCGCCTGGCCCGGGGCACCGGATGGAGACGGAAGGTGCACTCGGTGACCACCGCGAGGGTGCCGTAGGATCCCACGAGCAGCTTGCCGACGTCGTACCCGGCGACGTTCTTGACGACCTTGCCACCGGCCCTGGCGATGACACCGTCGGCGCGCACGAAGGTGACTCCGATGAGCAGGTCGCGCATCGTGCCGCCGAGCAGCCGGCGGGGGCCGGAGGCATTGGTGGCGAGGATCCCGCCGACGGTGCCTCCCGGGACGGTCTCGTCGAGGAGGAGCCGCTGGCCCGCGCTCGCCACCTGCTCCTGGACCTGTGCAAGCGGGGTGCCAGCACGGGCGGTGACGATGAGGTCACCGGCCTCGTGCTCGACGACGCCGTCGAGCCCGGAGAGGTCGAGCAGGACATCGGCGGAGTGCGGCGGCAGCCCCCAGGTGATCTTGGTGCCGGCGCCGGTCGGGACGACGGTGTGGCCGTCAGCGGCGGCCTCGCGCAGCACCGCCGCCACCTCGGCAGTGGTCGTCGGCCGCTCGACCCGGCCGACGGCGACCCCGTCGACGGTGACGGTGGTGGCGACCATCAGAACACCTCCGCGAGGCCGGCTTCCTGCAGCGGATGGACGCCCCGGCGCCGGCCCGGCCGCTCCCCGCACAGCCGGGGGGTCGGGAAGACCTTGCCGGGGTTGGAGATCCGGTCGGGGTCGAAGGCGCAGCGCACCAGTTGCATGGTGTCCAGGTCGTCCTCGGCGAACATCCGTGCCATGTACGGCGCCTTGTCGGCTCCGACGCCGTGCTCACCGGTGATCGAGCCGCCGTGCTCGATACAGAGGTCGAGGATCGCCCGGCTGACCTCTTCGGCGGCCTGGCCGGCGCCCTCGACAGCATCGTCGAAGAGCACCAGCGGGTGGAGGTTCCCGTCACCGGCGTGGAAGACGTTGGCGACCCGTACGCCCGACTGCTCCGACAGCTCCCCGATGCGGCGCAGCACCTCCGGCAGCGCGGTCCGGGGGATGACGCCGTCCTGGACGATGTAGTCGGGGCTGATCCTGCCGACCGCGGCGAAGGCCGATTTCCGGCCCTTCCAGATCAGCGCACGCTCGGCCGCGTCGGTCGCCGTACGCACCTCGAAGGCGCCGTTCTGCTCGCACAGCTGCGCCACGTCGGCGTACTCGGCGTCGACGTCGGAGGAGGGTCCGTCCAACTCCACGACAAGGACGGCCCCGGCGCCCGCCGGATAGTGGCACTGGACGGCCGCCTCGGCAGCCTCGATCGAGAGCGCGTCCATCATCTCGACGGCGGCGGGGACGACACCGGCCGCGATGATCGCCGAGACGGCCGCGCCCGCGCGATCGGTCGAGTCGAAGCCGGCGAGCACCGTCACGACCTTCTCCGGCAGCCGGGTGAGCCGCACGGTCACCTCGGTGACGACGCCCAGCGTGCCCTCAGAGCCGACGACGGCGCCGAGCAGGTCATAGCCCGGTGTGTCCGGGGCGTCGCCGCCCAGCCTGACCAGCTCGCCATCGGGCGTGACCATCTCGACCCCGGTCACGTGGTTGGTGGTGAAGCCGTATTTGAGGCAGTGCGCGCCGCCGGAGTTCTCCGCGACGTTGCCACCGATGGAGCAGACCTGCTGCGAGGAGGGGTCCGGCGCGTAGTAGTAGCCCGATGGCGTCGCCGCCCGGGTCACGTCGAGGTTGATCACGCCGGGCTCGACGACCGCCCGCTGATCCTCCACCCGGATCTCCCGGATCGCCCGCAGCCGCGAGGTCACCACCAACACACCCTCGGCGTGCGGCAACGCGCCGCCGGAGAGGCCGGTACCCGAGCCGCGGGCGACGTACGGCACGCCCAGCTCGGCGCAGGCGCGGACGATGCCGGCGAGCTGGCCGGTGTCCTCGGGGATGACGACGAGCGCCGGGGTGACGCGGTAGTGCGCCAGACCGTCGCACTCGTAGGTCCGCAGACGCGCCTCGTCCGTGATCACCCCGGCGGGCGGAAGCAGTTCGCGGGCCCGGCGGGTGAGGCGCTGGATCGGTGTCGTGGTCACGGCATCCGCTCGTAGGCGGGGAGGGTCAGGAACTCGGCGTACTCCTCGGCCAGGGAGATCTCGGTGAACGTCGCCCGCGCGTCGGCCCAGCGACCCTGGGTGATGTCGGTCCGCTCGGCGATCTTGGCCATCTCCTCCTCGATGAGCCGCTCGACGAGCTCACGTGTCACCGTCTCGCCGTTCGACAGCTCGACACCGTTGTGGAGCCACTGCCACACCTGGCTGCGGGAGATCTCCGCGGTGGCGGCGTCCTCCATCAGGTTGTTGATCCCGACCGCTCCCATGCCGCGCAGCCACGACTCGAGGTACTGGATCCCGACGGAGATGTTGTTGCGCAGGCCCTGCTCGGTGATCTCGCCCGGGGTGGACTTCACGTCGAGCAGCTGCTCGGCGGTGACATGGACGTCCTCGCGCAGCTTGTCGAGCTGGTTCGGCTTGTCACCCAAGACACCGTCGAAGACCTCCTTGCAGGCCGCGACCATGCCGGGGTGGGCAACCCAGGAGCCGTCGAAGCCGTCGCCCGCCTCCCGGGTCTTGTCCTCCTTGAGCTTGGCGAAGGCGACCTCGTTGACCTGGGGATCCTTGCTCGGGATGAAGGCCGCCATGCCGCCGATCGCGTGCGCGCCGCGCTTGTGGCAGGTCCGGACGAGCAGCTCGGTGTAGGCCCGCATGAAGGGCACCGTCATCGTCACGCTGTTGCGATCGGGCAGCAGGAACTCCTTGCCGCGGGTGCGGAAGCACTTGATCACGCTGAACATGTAGTCCCAGCGGCCGGCGTTCAGCCCGGCGGAGTGGTCGCGCAGCTCGTAGAGGATCTCCTCCATCTCGAACGCTGCCGGGTAGGTCTCGATGAGCACCGTCGCCCGGATGGTGCCGCGGGGGATGCCGAGGAAGTCCTGGGCGAGGCTGAAGGCGTCGTTCCACAGCCGGGCTTCGAGGTGGGACTCCATCTTCGGCAGGTAGAAGTAGGGCCCCTGGCCGCGGTCGATCTGGATCTGCGCACAGGTCGCCATGTACAGCGCGAAGTCGACCAGGCCACCGCTGGTGCGAGCGCCGTCGACGAGGATGTGCTTCTCGGGCAGGTGCCAGCCACGCGGGCGTACGACGATCGTCGGCTGCTCCTGCGCCGTGACCTCGTAGTGCTTCCCCGGGCTGCCGTCGGGGCCGGGCGGGTTGTCGTAGGTGATCGTGCCCCGCAGCGCGTCGAGCAGGTTGAGCTGCCCGGCGACGACGTTCTCCCACAGCGGCGTGTTCGCGTCCTCGTGGTCGGCCAGCCACACCTTGGCGCCGCTGTTGAGCGCGTTGATCGTCATCTTCCGCTCGGTGGGACCGGTGATCTCGACCCGTCGGTCCACCAGCCCCGGTGCCGGCTCCGCGACCCGCCAGGAGTCGTCGTCGCGGATCTCCTTGGTCTCGGGCAGGAAGTCCAGCGTCCCTCCCGCGGCGAACTCCCGGATCCGCTCGCCGCGCCGGGCCAGCAGCTCCTCGCGACGCTTCTCAAGCTCGCGATGGAGCAGGGCGACCAACTCCAGCGCGCGCGGTGTGAGCACCTCGTCGAAGCGGTCGCCCATCGGGGCGGTGATCTCCACGCCGCCCGGGGTACCTGGATTCTGAGCCATCGCGCCTCGATTCCGTATCGTGGAATACTTCTTCTGTCCTTTGGAACCATAGGGATGCAGAAGGGCGAGGGCAAGAGTTTGGAGTGACCTGGATCACTCTTTTTCGTCGGTCAGTTCACGCGTGCCTCCGGGTCACCGGCGTCTGTTCAGCAAGGGATGCAGGCGAATCGTCGCTTCCCGTGCGGAATTCCGAGTGGGAAGCGTCCATTCGCCTGCATCCCTTGATGGGCAGCCGGCCCGGGAGCGCCCGGCTATCGGCGTGAGCGGAGGCGCGCGTGCGGGAGCGGCGGCGCGGGCAGGGGCCGCTGGTGGTTGTCCTTGACGATCCCGAAGCGGCCGTCGGCGACGTCCTGGGCGTCGGCGACCACGTCGCCGTCCCGCGTGATCTGGTCCTGCCACTCCTGGCGGAAGGCGACGATCTCCTCGTGGGTGCGTCCGACGAAGTTCCACCACATCACGATCGACTCGCCGAACGGCGGACCGCCGAGGAGGAGCACACGGGCGCGCTCGCCGGCCTCCAGGGTCAGCGTTGCGGAGCCGGGTGGGGTGTAGCCGAGCGAGCCCTTGCCCACCAGGGTGGTCTCACCATCGTCGATGCCCAGCGCGACCGTGCCGGTGTCGACCAGGACGCCATGCTCGAAGGAGGGGTCGACCGGCACCTCGAGCGTGACCCCCGGCTGCAGCAGGATCTCCGCGCCCAGCAGCGGGGTGAAGGTGGCGACCGGCGAGGTCTGGCCCAGCAGCGATCCGAGGAAGACCCTGACCTGCCAACCGGTGCCTCTCACCGGCTCGGGTCGATGGTGCTCGAACGCCGGCGCCGTGTCGCGCGAGCCGTCGGGCAGCGCGACCCACAACTGGGCGCCATGCAGCGTCTGGGGACCGCCGGGCACGGTGTTCTCGGAGTGACTGATCCCGTGACCGCCGGTCATCAGGTTGACCTCGCCGGGTCGAACCGTCGCGACGTGGCCGGCACTGTCGCGATGCTCGATCTCACCGGTGAAGAGCCAGGACACCGTCTGCAGGCCGGTGTGGGGATGGGGCGGCACCTCCATCCCGCCGGTCGCCGCGACGTCGTCGGGGCCGTAGTGGTCCACGAAGCACCAAGCGCCGATCAGCGACCGCTCGCGGGAGGGCAGCGTGCGTCGTACGGTCATGGCCCGGGGGCCGCCGAGAGGGACGTCCCTGGGAGCGATGACCTGCACCGTCCTCCCTCCGACACCGGTGCAGACGGTCACCTCGGACCGAGCCTCGACATTGCTCATGAATCCATTGTGACGCCTCCGCGCCCGGCGGGCCCGACCTCACGACACAGGGTCCCACCGGGCGCGGTGGGTCAGACGGAGACGGCCGCGCGAATCGACTCCTTGAGCGAGCTCATCGTGGCGAGGACGGCAGTCGGCTCGTAGCCACAGTGGGCCATGCAGTTCGCGCAGCGCGGATCCTTGCCGCGGCCGTAGGCATCCCAATCGGTGGTCTCGATCAGCTCGTCGTAGGTCTCGACGTAGCCGTCCTCCATCAGGTAGCACGGCTTCTGCCAGCCCTTGAGGGAGTACGACGGGATCGCCCAAGCCGTGCAGTCGAAGTCCACCTTGCCCTCGAGGAAGTCGAGGAAGAGTGGGCTGTGGTTGAGCCGCCACTTCTTGCGTCGCCCGTCGCCGAACGCCTTCTTGAACAGCTCCTTGGTCTGCGTGGTGCCCAGCCAATGGGTCTGGTCGGGCGCCTTCTCGTAGGCGAAGCCCGGCGAGATCTGCATGTTGTCGACCTTGAGCTCGTCGTTGAGGTAGTCGAGCACGTCGATGACGTCCTGCGGGCTGTCGGTGTCGAAGAAGGTCGTGTTGGTCATGACCCGGAAGCCCTTCTCCTGGGCCAACTTGATCGCCGCCACGGCCTGCTGGAAGACGCCTTGCTTGCTCACCGACTGGTCGTGGCGCTCCTCGAGGCCATCGATGTGCACCATCCAGGCGAAGTTCTTGTGCGGTGTGAACTTGTGGATGTGCTTGGGAAGCAGCACGGCGTTGGTGCAGAGGAAGACCATCTTCTTGCGGTCGAGCAGCTGCCGCACGATCTCGTCGATCTGCGGGTGCATGAGCGGCTCACCACCGGCGATCGAGACCATCGGAGCGCCGGAGTCGACGACCGCGGAGACTGCCTGCTCGACGGGCATCCGCTGCTTGAGCACCGAGGCGGGATGCTGGATCTTGCCGCACCCCTGGCACTTGAGGTTGCAGGCGAAGAGCGGCTCCAGCTCGATGAGGAGCGGGAACTTCTTCTTGCGCAGCACCTTCTGCTTCATCAGATACGTGCCGATCTTGATGCTCTGGTGCAGAGGCATGGACATGGAATCAGCTCACTTCTCTCGGATCACTTCGGATCGATTCACACGATCACTTCGCGGGGCAGCGTGAACCGCACGCTCTCGGAGACCACCTCGGTCTGTCGGACCTCCAGCCGGCCGAGGCCGGCCAGTCCGGCGACGACCTCGTCGACCAGGTGGGGTGGCGCGGACGCGCCGGCGGTGATGCCGACGCGACCGACGTCGTGCAGCCAGGTGAGTTCGACCTCGGAGAGGTCGTCGACGAGGTACGCCGGCGTACCCTCGCCCTCGGCGACCTCACGCAGACGCTGGCTGTTGGACGAGTTGCGCGAGCCCACGACGATCACCAGGTCGCTGTGTCGGGCCACGGCCCGCACGGCCTGCTGACGGTTGGTCGTCGCGTAACAGATGTCGTCCTTGCGGGGCGCGTTGAGCGCCGGGTAGCGCTCCCGCAGGATCGTCGCGGTCTTCTCCGCCTCGTCGACCGCGAGGGTCGTCTGCATGACGTAGGAGACCTTGGTGGGGTCGGCGGCCTCGACGGTCATCGCCTCGTCGGGATCGTTGACGACGACGACGTTGTCCGGGGCCTCGCCGTAGGTGCCGACGACCTCCTCGTGGTCGGCGTGCCCGATGAGGAAGACGGTGTGGTCCAGGCCAGCGAAGCGGCGTACCTCGTTGTGGACCTTGGTGACCAGCGGGCAGGTCGCGTCCACGACGCGGAGCCCACGCATCGAGGCGCTCTCCCGGACCGCCGGGGCGACACCGTGGGCGGCGAGGACGACGACACTGCCCTCGGGCACCTCCTCCACCTCCTCGACGAAGACGGCGCCCTTGCGCTCCAACTCGGCGACGACATGGCGGTTGTGCACGATCTGGCGACGTACGTAGACCGGCTCGCCGAACTTGTCCAGCGCCTTGTCGACGATGTCGATCGCCCGCTCGACGCCGGCACAGAACGACCGCGGCGCCGCGAGCACGACCTGGCGATCGGCGGTCGCCCGCACCCACTCCTCCAGGACCGGTGCCGCCTTCCTCAGGCTGACCAGCGCCTTGATCCCCCGTGGCGCCGTCCCGAGGGAGAACAGGCGCTGCTCGGGCGTGTCGACGATCGCGCGTACGACGACGGCCTGGCCCTCCGGGACGCCCGGAAGCAGCAGGGCCGACTCGGTGTCGACCGCGAGGGCGCCGGGTGCACCCTCGACCGGGGCGGCGAGTCGGGCCCGCTCGAGCGGGTCGTCGACGACCCGCTCGGTCGTGACGACCGGACCGTGGTGGACGGTATGCCCGGCCCGGCGCAGCGCGCCCACCAGGAGCGCCGCGGCGGGGCAAGGGGTGACGGTGCCGTCGCGCGCATCGCGCACCTCGCTGGCGACGACCAGGTCACCCGGGGCGACCTCGGGGCTCAGCGCACCGGCGACGCCGGTGATCAGCCGGGGGCCGACCGGGAGATCATCACCGGCGCGGGAGCGCCCGGTGCGCAGCGCCCCACCCGAGAGACCGGGCGAGACCGCCAGCCACTCGGTGCGCAGGGGGGTGCAGACGACTCCGCTCATGCAGTGTCCTCGCGCGCGACCCGAAGGGTCTGGGTGCGCCGGGCGTAGCGGCCGAGCGCCCACATCGGGAAGACCTGCCGGTACATCTCGTAGCCGATGTAGAAGTAGCCGGGGAAGCCGGTGCCGGTGTAGAGGTCCTCGTCCCAGCCGCCGTCGGCACGCTGGGTCTCCACGAGGTAGCCGATGCCGCGCTCCACCGCCTCGGACTCCTCGCCGGCGGCAAGCAGGGCGAGCAGCGCCCAGGCGGTCTGCGACGGCGTGGAGTCGCCGCGACCGATCCAGGCCGAGTCGACGTAGGAGCGCAGATCCTCGCCCCAGCCGCCGTCGGCGTTCTGGTGGCGCTCGAGCCAGCGCACCGCGGCCCGGATCTGCGGATCCTGCGGCGAGACGCCCGCCTCGACCAGCGCCGGCACGACCGCACCGGTGCCATAGAGGTGGTTGGCACCCCACCGGCCGAACCAGGAGCCGTCCGGCTCCTGGTGGGCGCGGAGCCAGGCGACGCCGCGGCGGCACTCCGTGGAGTCGGCGAGCCCCTCGGCGGCGAGCATCTCGACCACGTGGGCGGTGACGTCGGCCGACGGCGGATCGATGACGTTGCCGAAGTCGCAGAACGGCAGCTTGGTCGCCAGCTCGCGGGTGTTGTCGGCGTCGAAGGCACCCCAGCCGCCGTCCTTCGACTGCATGCCGGCGGTCCAGGCGACCGCCTTGTCCAGCGCCGCCCGCAGCCGCTCCGGCTGAGGATGCCGGACGCCTCGCAACGCGAGGATCATCTCGGCGGTGTCGTCGGTGTCGGGGTAGATGTCGTTGGCGAACTCGAAGGACCATCCCGCAGAGGGCAGGTGGGGGCGGCGTACCTGCCAGTCGCCGTTCGCGGTGACCTGCTCGCCCAGCAGCCAGTCGGCGGCCGCCAGCACTGCCGGATCGTCGGCGGCGACCCCGGCCTCCAGGAGCGCCTGCAGCGACAGGCCGGTGTCCCAGACCGGCGACTGGCAGGCCTCCAGCCACCGCATCGGGCCCTCGGGACCGTCTGGCACCTCGACGAAGAAGTCGTCGAGACCCTTCAGTGCCTTGGCCAGCGCCGGATGGTCGAGCGAGTAGCCCATCTGATGGAGCGCCAGGATCGAGTAGACCCACGGCGGCTGGATCCCGCCCCATCCCCCGTCGGCCTCCTGGCGGGCGAGAATCCACTCGGCAGCCTGCTTCATGGCCAGCGTGCGGATGGGGTTGACCGGCAGCTTGCCGAAGAGACGCACGCCGACGTCGAGGCGCTGGAAGATCCCCGCGACCGACCACAGCGGGTCGAAGCGGTCCGGCGTCGCGTGGGTGCGAATGGGCTCGGCGTCGAAGGGCACCGGCCGAACCGGCCGCTTCGCGCTGACGATCATGAGCGGCACGATGGTCTGCCGCGCCCAGCAACCCCAGTCGTAGATGTTGAGCGGCGCCCAGGAGGGCAGGAAGATCATCTCCGGCGGCAGGGTGGGGCAGTCATCCCACTCCCACAGGCCGACGAGCGCCATCCACATGTGGGTGAAGACCCGGGCCTTCTCGAGACCACCGTGGCCGCGGATCCACTCCGCCGCGCGGACCATGTGCTCGGCATCGGCCGGGTCGCCGGCGAGGCGGAGCGCAACCCATGCCTCCACGGTCGTCGAGAGCGTCGGGGGCGCGCCGGGGAAGTCACCCCAGGTGCCGTCCTCGCGCTGCTGGGAGCGGATCCAGCGGGCGCTGCGCTCCTGGGCGTCGGGATCGACGATGTCGAGCACGTGCCGCAGCAGCATGTCCTCGGCATCCATCGTGACGTTGGTCGCCAGCTCACCCTTCCACCAGCCCTCCGCGTGCTGCCGGGCGCGCAGGTGGTCGACCGCCGCATCGAGCGCAGCGCGTACGTCGGCGACAGGATCCAGCGACTCCGGGACCTGCGCGACGTCGGACTCGATCTTCTCGGCGGTCATCTAGGACTTCCTCTCCGTGACGAATCGGGCAAGATCGGTGAGCGTGCCGAGGCCGCGCTCGGAGAGCGCGCCGGCGCCCAGGGCCTCGAGCGCGGCAAGCGCGGCGGACACGTGCGCGTCGGCCTGCTCGGTCGCCCAGGCGCGACCACCGGCCCGCTCGATCAGGTCGGCGGCGTACTGCAGCTCCTCGGGATCGGCGGCCTCCCGCGCAGTGCGCCCGGCGAACCAGGCCCGCAGGCGCGCACCGTGGTCGCCGCCGTGGTCGAGCGACCACACCACGGGCAGTGTCTTCTTGGCCGCGGCGAGGTCGGCATGGACCGGTTTGCCGGTCACCTCCGGAGCACCCCAGATCCCGAGCAGGTCATCGACGATCTGGAACGCGAGGCCGAGCTCGAAGCCGAAGGTGTGGAATGCCGCCACGGTCCTCTCCTCCGCGCCCGCGAGGATGGCGCCGATGGAGGCACTGACTGCGAGCAGCGACCCGGTCTTACCGGCCACCATGCCCAGACAGTCCTCGAGGCTGACGTCGTCGCGGGACTCGAAGAGCACGTCCTCGGCCTGCCCGCGGATCAGCTCCCGGGTGGCGGAGGTGAGGGCGAGACTGGCCGGCAGCGCGTACGGCGACCCGCTCAGTCCCAGCTCCTCGTGAGCCAGCGACAGCAGCGCGTCGCCCACGAGGATCGCGGTCGTGTCGTCCCAGACGGTCCACACCGTCGGACGGTGGTGGCGCGACTGGTCGCGATCGATGAGGTCGTCGTGGACGAGAGAGAAGTTGTGGACCAGCTCGACCGCGACGGCGCCGGCGAGCGCCTTCTCCGGGTTGCCGGTCAACGCATCGGCGGCGAGCAGCGCCAGTCCGGGGCGCAGCCCCTTGCCGGCCGAGCCGTCCGCGGGGCGCCCTTCCCTGTCGACCCAGCCGAAGTGGTAGGACGCGACCGTCCGCATGTGCGGGTCGAGTCGGTCGACCGCGGCGCGCAGCCCGGGATCCCACAGCTGCTTCGCCTCGGCCAGCCACTCTCGGGCCAGGATCGACGGCGCGTTCATGCACCCACCTCCACGGGACTCCTCGTCTCGAGAAGGGCGGCAGCCGCGGTCTCTCCGCTACGGACAGCGCCCTCCATGGTGGCCGGCCATCCGGTGGCCGTCCACGCTCCAGCCAGCACAACACGCCGTTGTTGCGTGCGTGTCTCCGGCCGGGAACGCCCGCTGCCGGGCGCCGGCCGGAAGGTCGCGTGACGCTCCCTGGTCACGAAGAAGTCCCGCAGCTGCGCCCCCCGTGTGCGCGGCAGCAACGCCTCGAGGTGCGGGACGAAGCGCTCGCGCAGCGCGGCCACCGGCTCGTCGACCAGGCCCTCGGCTGCCGAGAGCGACACCGCGACGTACTGTCCCTCCCTCAGGCCGGCGTGGGCGGTGCGGTCGAAGACCCACTGCAGCGGACTGTCGACTGCTGCGACGAACGGCTCCTCGAGCACCGGCCGGTCATAGACCAGGTGCAGATTGATGATCGGCGCGCTGCCGAGCCGCTCCGACCAGCCCTCGGTGAGGACGCCGGGCACCAGCCGTTCCGCCTCGGGAGCTGTCGTCGCGACGACCACGGCGTCGGCCGCATCCAGCTCGTCGAGGGACGCCACCTTCGATCCCAGGCGCACCTCGACGCCGGCGTCGGCAAGCGCCTTCGCTGCCGCGTCACCGTGCAGCTGCTGGAGCGGGACCGTCGACCAGCCGATGTCGGCGGCGCCGGCCTCGTCGAGGAGACCGAGCTGGAAGACCGTCGCCGCGAGCGCCAAGGAGGCGCGCTCGGCCGGAGCGTTCAGGGTCGCGACGCCGATGAGGTCCCAGACCGCCTCGATGGCGCGGGAGCTCTGCCCGTGCCGGGCCAGCCAGTCCCCGAAGCTCTGCTCGTCGGTCTCGGGCGCACCACGGTCCACCCGGCCCAGCGCGAGCGCGGCCGGGACCACCTTGACCCGCTCCAACGGCGAGAGCCAGCGGTAGGTGGCGAGCGCGGCGCCGAGGTGCAGCGGAGCGGGCAGTCCGTTGCGCCGGAGGCGGCCGCGGCCGTCGTACTGCTCGCTGAGGACGGTCACGTCGAGCCGGTCCTGGAGGGTGACCTGGTCGACCACGCCGAGCCGGTCGAGGAGCGCCCGGTAGGCGGTGCAGCAGCGCAGGAAGACGTGCTGACCGTTGTCGACCCAGATGCTCTGCTCACCGAGATCGCGCCGGAAGCTGTGGGTCAGGCCGCCGAGCTTGGGCTTCGCCTCGTACAGCCTCACCCCCCAGCCGGCGTCGGCGAGACGGAGTGCGGCCGTGATCCCGGCCAGGCCGCCGCCCACGACGGCGACCGTCCTTCGTGCGCTCATCGGCGCCCCACCAGGGACGAGACGGCCACACGGGCCTTGTGAGCCGTGGAGAGGGTGAGCCGCTTGTCGTACACCTGCACCGGGTCGGCGGCGATCGTAGCGAGCAGCGCCCGATAGATCCCGGCCATGGCGGTGCAGCAGGCGGCACTGCGCCGGTCGAGGTGAGGGACCAGCCGCATGCCCAGGGAGTACCAGTCCTCGGCGCGTGCGGCAGCGAACCGGACGTACGCCGCCAACCGCCCCTCCGGGTCGTCGAGGTCGCCCACGGCGTCAGTGCGCAGCTCGATGCCGCGCTCGGCGAGCTCGGTCTGCGGCAGGTAGATGCGATGGTTGCCGAGATCCTCGCGGATATCGCGCAGGATGTTGGTCTGCTGGAGGGCGATGCCGAGCTGATCGGCGAAGAGTTCGACCCGCGGGTCCTTGGCGGTGCCATGGTCGGCACCGAAGATCGACAGGCAGAGCCGGCCGATCGAGCCGGCCACCCGGCGGCAGTAGACGACGAGCGCGTCCCAGTCGGCGATCCGCACCTCGTCGGCCAGGTCGGTCTCGACGCCGTCGAGGAGCTCTGCGAAGGCCCCGATCGGAATCGGGAAGCGGGCCGCCGCGTCACCGAGGGCCAGGAGCACCGGGTCGGCGCTGTCGTCGCCGGCGCGGACGGCATCGAGGTCCTGTCGCACCGCGGCCAGGTCCTTGAGCTTGGCTTCGCGAGGCAGATCGCCGTCGCCGATGTCGTCGATACGGCGCGCCAGGGCGTACACCGCGCAGAGTGCCGATCGCTTGTGCTCGGGCAGGAGGCGGATGCCGTAGTAGAAGTTGCCGGCCTCGGTCCTGGTGATCTGCTCGCATTCGGCGTACGCCTCGGCGAGCGTCCCGGTCGTGGGGGTGGTGGGCTGACTCATGCGCGGCCCCGGGCGAGTGCCGTGAGCGCATGACGAAGGGTGTCGGCCTTCGTCGGCGCGGCGTGATGGGCCAGGACGTCGCCGTCGACACGGCGGAGGGCATCGACGACGGCCAGGCCGCCGCCCACGAAGCCGGCGACCGTGACCCGGGCCCAGCCCGTGAGCGTGCCGACCAGCGCCGAGCCCTCGTGGAGCATCTCGGCGGCGCGGTCGGTCTGGGCCAGCACCAGCGCGCGCAGTCCCGGCGTCGCGTTCGCCCCGTCGAGGGCGTCCTCGCCGACGTCGTACGCCGCCAGCGACTCCTGCGGGAGATAGATGCGTCCGGCGCGACGGTCCTCCGCGACGTCCTGGAGGTGCTCGACGATCTGCAGCGCCGAGCAGACCAGGTCGGAGAGCACGACCCGCTCCGGGGTGGAGACACCGAAGAGCTCGAGCACGATCCGCCCGACCGAGTCGGCGGAGAGGCGGCAATAGCCGAGCAGCTCCTCGAAGGTGGCGTAGCGGTCGACGCGCTGGTCGTGAAGGTTGGCGGCGATCAGGTCGAGGAAGGGTTCCTCGCTCAAGTGCGCGTCGGCCACGGTCGCGGCGAGCCGCCGCAGCACAGGAGTGCCGGGGTCCGAGCCCGCCCAGATCGACCGGGTGCGCTCACGCAGGTCCTCGAGGGCCGCGACCCGCTCGGTGGGACCCCCAGGGAGCGAGTCGCCGAGCTCGTCGACGAGGCGGGCGTAGCCGTAGACGGCGTGGAGGTGACCGCGGTGGCGACGCGGGAGGACGCGGAGCGCGACCGGGAAGTTCTCGCCGGCCTCCCGCCCCTCCCACGAGGTTTCCGACATAACTATCGCCACATAGCCCATCAAACACCGGATGGGCCCTCCGTCTCTGTCCCCGCGCCGCACCTTTTCGAACCCAGAACTTGTCACGTCGTTACAATTTCCGACATCACCTGTCTCAACGCAGTCGACGGAGGTCGTCATGGCGCAGGATCTCCTCGTCGCGGAGCGGCTCGAAGCGCGGATGTCGGAGCGACTTCCCCAACTGCTGCAGGACGTGCGCGACCGACTGCTCACCGGATGGCCCGACTACGCCGCCTTCCTCGATGAGGATCTGGACCAGATCCGCGACGGCGCCGGGCTCTTCCTCCATCGCCTGATGGTGCTCGCGACCAGCGGGCTCACCGACGGTGCCCGGCCGCTTGAGGACGAGCAGGCGGTGCACGTCGTCTTCCAACAGATCGGCGAGCGGCAGTGGGAGCTCGGGCACGACCTGACCCGGCTGCTGACGGCGTACCAGGTGGGCGCCCGCGTCGCCTGGCGTCACGTTGCGGAGTCGGCGACCGAGATGGAGCTGCCGGGCGAGCTGATCGCGGGACTCGCCGAGTCGGTCTTCGACTTCGTCAACCACCTCTCCCAGGCCTCCACGCAGGGGTACGTCCAGGCACAGCGGGCGGACGCGCGCGCCCGCGACCGGCAGCGTGAGGAGCTGGTCGAGCTCCTGCTCTCCGAGCGCTCCACCATGGCCACGGTGCGCGCCGCGGCCGACCGCGCCCGGTGGCGCCTGCCGGCGCGGGTAGCGCTGCTCCTCGGCGACGACGAGGGCGAGCTGCTCTCCCGCCTCGACGCCGCCACGCTCCCAGTGCGCCAAGGCGACCTGATCGGCGCGATCCTCGCCGACCCCACCGACCGGGACCGACTCCGGCGGGCGCTGCGCGGACTGCCCTGCGTCATGGGCCTGACCGTCCCGGTCGAGCGCCTGGCCCGCAGCGTCGAGCTGGCCCAGGTCGCCCTCGGGCTGTTTCGTGACGGCGTGCTGTCGGGAAGCCCGGTCTTCGTCGACGACCACCTCGACACGATCATCGTCAACCGCGACGCCCGACTGCTGACGTTCTTGCGCGACCAGGTGCTCTCCCCCCTGGACGGTCTACCCATGGGCGCGCGCGAGCGCCTCACCGAGACGCTGGTGTGGTGGCTGCGCCACCAGGGTGACCGTACCGCCGTGGCCCAGCAGCTCCACGTCCATCCACAGACGGTGAGCTACCGGATCGGCCGATTGCGTGAGCTCTTCGGCGACGCGCTGGATTCACCCCGCGAACGGTCCCGGCTGCTGCTCGCGCTCAACTGGTCGTGACCCGACCCTCGGCCCGCCCGGTGTCCTCGCGCAGCCGGGCGAGACGCTCGCGGAGGCGTTCCTCCATGGCGGCGGTCACCGCGCGCGCGTCGATGAGCGCGGGGTCGGTGGCGAGCCCGACACCGAGCACGCCGTCCCAGCTCAGCGCTCCCACGACGAACGGCGCCCCGGGGGCCAGCGGCAGGATGGGATAGACCTCGACCAGGTCCGAGCCAGCCATCGAGAGCTGCTGGGTCGGCCCCGGCATGTTCGAGACGATGCCGTCGAAGAACCGGTGGCCGTACACCGTCCGGGCGAACCAGGCGGCCAACGGCTCGGGAAAGACGCTCAGCAGGTGGGCCATCACCCAGCGGCTCGCGAGCGCCCGGGTGGGTCGTCGGAGCCGGGCCGTGACGGCGGCGATCTCGTCCATCAGCGTGCCGGTGTCGTCCGCGCGCACGGGCACGTCGACCATCACCGCGGCGGTGGCGTTGCCCTCCGCGGCGGCGCCGGGCTCCCGCACCATCAGCGGTACGGCGACCCGGATCCGCCCCTTGCTGGCTGCCGCCAGCTCGGGGTGGGCGTCGGCGAGGGCGCCGGCGGTCAGGGCGAGCACGAGATCGGTGACGCGGTGCGGCCGGGCCGCCTCCTTGAGTTCGGCGAGCGGCAGACCACCGGTCGCGAAGTCGCGGCCCGAACCGGCGACACCGAGACCGCCGTGGGCGCCGCCGGGCTTGCTGCCGTCGGTCGCAAGCTGGGCGAACCCGATCGCGGTCGCGGCCGCGGTCTGCAGCCCACTGGGCCGGTACGCCGGCTCGGGCAGGCTGATCCGCGGCCGCAGGATCTGCATGGCCTGGAGCACGGTGCCGATCCCGTCGGCGATGGTGTGGTGCAACAGGAAGAGCAGGGCCTTGCTCTCTCCCATGTCGAGGATGACGATCCGCCACAGCGGCCGGTCGCGCGGGAACCGCTCGGAGGCGATCTTCGCGACCGCGTCGTGGACGCCCTGTCGTCCCGGGACCCGCCACTCCACCACATGCCAGTCCCAGTCGATCGGTGGCGCGACCGTCCAACGGGCCCGCCGCCAACGGCCGCGCTGCTCGACCCTCTGGCGGAAGCGGGGCAGGTTGCCGAGCTCGCCTCGCACCAACTCGACCAGGTCGCGTCGGTCCGGCTGTCGCTGAGCGGGATCCCAGAAGACCAGGCCGCCGACGATCTGTGGATGCCCGGTGTCCTCGACGTGGAGGAAGAACGCATCGGCCGAGGGGACGATCGCGCCCTCCCAGGTCGGATGCAGCCAGAGCGCGATGCGGTCGGCGACGAAGACGAGCACGGCGGCGGCGACCGCATCCAGCAGATAGTGGTTGGCCGTCGCGAGAATCACCACCAGCGTCACTGTCACGTGTACCGCGCTGATCCACTGCACCCACCGTGGGATGCCGGCCCACAGGAGCGCGACGCTGACCCACAGCGCCCACCCCATGTGGAGGGAAGGCATGGCGGCGAGCTCATTGGCCCCTGCGACCAGCGGAGAGCCCCAGGAGCCCCAGGTGTGGTGGCTGGCGACGGTGTCGAAGAACGACGTCCCCGGCAGCATCCGCGGCGGCGTGGTCGGATAGAGCCAGAAGCAGGTGATGCCGACGACCGTGACGAGCACGAACGACGTACGTGCGCGACGCCAGACCTCGGGGTGGCGCCACAACAGATAGATCAGGGTGGCGATCGCGCTGAGGATGTAGGTGAAGGCGTATTCGTAGTTCGCGATCACCATCAGCGTGCGATGACCGGCCAGCCACTGGTTGAGCCAGCGCTCCAGGTCGATGTGGAGGTGGCTCTCCAGGTGCAGGATGCCGAGGCCGTGACGATCGGCCGTGGCGCGCCGTCCCGAGGAGTGCAGCGAGTCGATGACCAGGTAGTAGCCGAAGACGAGCAGGCCCAGCAGGACCTGCTGCCACACGACCACCCGCGGTCGAGGTTGCTCCACGGACAGCTCAGGCACGTTTCGCCTCCGGCTCGGGTTCGGTGGGATTCCAGGCGCTCAAGGACGGCGAGTGCACCAGGCCTATCACGCCGAGGACGAGGAGCGCGCCTGCCCCCGCCAAGCCGGCGAGCGCGCCCGGTGTCGTCGGTGGGTCTGCCCTGAAGGCGACCATCCCGGCGACGTAGCTGGCAAGGGGATTCACGATGTTCATGGCCGAGACCGACCATGGCAGCGGTCCGGCTGCGTGGGAGAGCTGTCCGAGCGCGAGCCCGACACCGGTGCTTGCGGCCAGGCCGTAGCCCACCCAGTCGCGGGCCGTGGCCGCGATGCCCTGGTCGAGCAGGTCGTCGGCGGTGAGCTTCATGAACATCGCCGTCATCGCGAAGCAGATGCCAGCGGCACAGGCCAGCAGGATCGCGGCGAGCGCCGGCGAGGGCCGGAAGCGACTGGCCGCGACCAGCACCGCGACCGCACCGACCGCGATCACCGTGACCAGGAGAACCAGCGCACGGTCGGCATCACCGGTCAGCGGAGCCGCGCCGTCGACCAGCATGAGCAGCACGATGCCGCCGCAGATCGCGAGCGCCGAGATCCAGTCCAGCGGCTTGGGCCAGCGCCGCGACTCCCACGACGCCAGCGGCAGGGTGAAGAGCACCTGCGTGGTCATCAGCGG
>Ga0164242_10002995_pt1 | contig 19350 bp, 20 predicted proteins | sample OricomgcompostMG_FD_108783 | JGI IMG/M metagenome (GOLD analysis project Ga0164242, IMG submission 108783) | Miracle-Growth compost microbial communities from Emeryville, California, USA - Original compost - Miracle growth compost (MG) ... | reverse complement strand
TGCTAACTTAGCGTCGTTCAGCCCATCGACCCGGAGGACCGCGCCGTGCTCGACCGCCTCGCCCGACTCGGGATCCGCGCCCCGAAGCGCGTGCTGCTGTTCGCCGGCGCGCTGCTCGTCCTCGCCGCCGTGTTCGGCGTCTCGGCCGCCTCGCACCTGTCCTCCGGCGGATTCAACGACCCGAACTCGTCCTCGAGCAAGGCGGCCGCACTGCTCGCCGACCGGTTCGACACCGGTGACGTGAACCTGGTGCTGGAGCTGACGGACGCCCACAGCACGGACAGCGCCGCCGCCAAGACCCGGGGCACCGCGCTCGCGGCCACGTTGCAGCGCACCCAGCACGTCAGCGACGTCGCGTCGTACTGGACGGCGCCGGCGCAGGAGGCGCAGACGCTGCGCAGCACCGACGGACGGTCCGCCCTGGTCGTGGCGCGCGTGGCCGGCAACGACAGCGTCGCGCCCGACCGCGCGCACAAGATCGTGAAGGCGCTCGACCTGTCCACGCGGGACGGGGTGAGCGTGCGCGCGGGCGGCCAGGCGATCGCGTTCGACGAGGTGAACGAGCACACCAAGTCCGACCTTGCGGTATCGGAAATGATCGCCGTCCCGCTCACCACGATCGCGCTGATCTGGGTGTTCGGCAGCCTCATCGCGGCGCTGCTCCCGCTCGCCGTCGGGCTGACGTCCATCGTCGGCACGATGCTGATCCTGCGCGTGCTCGCCTCGCTCACGGACGTGTCGATCTACGCGCTGAACATGACCACGGCCATGGGTCTGGCGCTCGGCATCGACTACAGCCTGTTCGTCGTCAGCCGCTACCGCGAGGAGATCCGCGCCGGCGCGCTGCCGGACGTCGCGGTGCGCCGCACCATGGCCACGGCCGGGCGCACCGTGCTGTTCTCCGCGCTCACTGTCGGGCTGTCGCTGGCCGCGATGCTCGTGTTCCCCGTCTACTTCCTGCGCTCGTTCGCGTACGCGGGCATCGCGGTCGTGGCGCTGGCGACGCTCTCCGCGCTCGTGCTGCTGCCGGCCATGCTCACGCTGCTCGGCCGGCGGGTCGACTCGCTCGACCTGCGCGTGGGCGTGCGCCGGTTGCTCGGCCGCCCGGCGCCCGCGGTCAAGCCCGTCGAGCAGGCGTTCTGGTACCGGTTCGCGTCGTTCGTGATGCGTCGGGCGGTACCGGTCGGACTGCTCGTGACGGCGTTCCTGGTCGCGCTCGGCCTGCCGTTCCTGCACGCGCGCTTTGGTTACCCGGACGATCGCGTGCTGCCGCATTCGGCGTCCGCGCACCGTGTCGACGACGACCTGCGCGAGCACTTCGCGTCCAACGCCTCGTCCACGATCTCGATCGTCGCACCGGACATCAGCGGCGACTCTGCCGGAATCGACGGCTACGCGGCCCGGCTCTCGTCCGTACCGAACGTGACGTCGGTGGCCTCGGCGGCGGGGACGTTCGTGGGTGGCAGCCGCGTTGCGCCCGGCGATCCGGCGATGACGTCCGGCGACGCGACGTACCTCATGGTCCGCACGGACGGCGACCCGCTGTCGTCCGCGGGCAAGCAGACGCTGGCCGCGGTCGAGGACGTGCCCACTCCATGGCACGTGCTCGTCGGCGGGCAGACCGCGGTGAACCGCGACAGCCTGCACTCGCTCGGCACCGCGATGCCTTACGCTATAGGGCTGATCGCGCTCGCGACGTTCGTGGTGCTGTTCCTGTTCACCGGCTCGCTCGTGCTGCCGCTGAAGGCGCTGGTGCTGAACACGCTGTCGCTGTCCGCGACGTTCGGCGCGATGGTGTGGATCTTCCAGGAGGGCCACTTCGGTTCGCTGTTCCGCGACCTGACCACCACCGGGTACCTCACGCCGACGATGCCGCCGCTGATGTTCTGCCTGGCGTTCGGGCTGTCGATGGACTACGAGGTGTTCCTGCTCTCGCGCATCCGGGAGGCGTGGCTGGAGTCCGGGCGGCAGACATCCGACAACACGCACGCGGTCGCGCTCGGGCTGGGCCGCACCGGCCGCATCGTCACTGCCGCAGCGCTGCTCATGTCGATCGTCTTCGCCGCGATGGCCGGCTCGTCGGTCTCGTTCATGATGATGTTCGGGACGGGGCTTACCCTGGCCGTACTGATGGACGCGACGATCGTGCGAGGAATGCTGGTGCCTGCCTTCATGCGCCTGGCCGGGCGCTGGAACTGGTGGGCGCCCCGACCGCTCGCGCGCCTGCACGCACGCATCGGCCTGTCCGAGAATCCGACAGCGCCGCAACGGGAAGCCGATCTGGTGCGCGCATGACCGCGGCGAAAAGACAGCGCGCGCGCCGGGGTTCGGGCGAGCAGTTGCGTGAGGAGATCGTCGCCGCGGCCAAGAAGTTGCTGGCCGAGGCGGGCAACGCCGACAAGGTCTCGATCCGCGCGGTCGCGGACGCGGTGGGCGTTACGCCGCCGTCCATCTACCTGCACTTCGCCGACAAGGACGAGCTGCTGAACGCGGTCGTGTTCGACGTGTTCTCCGAACTCGACGCGGCGATGTTGCAGGGTGCCGACGGCCTGGACGAGCCACTCGCGCGGCTGCGCGCGTTCGGCATGTCCTATATCCGGTTCGCGGTCGGCCATCCGGAGCACTACCGGTTGGCGACGATGGATCCGTGCGCGTCACCACCGGCCGTCGACGAGGTGCTGGCCACCTCGGCGTTCGCGCACTTCCAGGCGACCGTGCGCGAGTGCATGGACGCGGGCATCTTCACCCCCGGTGATCCGCTTCCGATCACGCTCGACCTGTGGGCGGCCGCGCACGGCATCGCGTCGCTGATCATCGCCAAGCCATACCTGCCGTGGGGCGAGCTGGACGTCGTGGCCGACCGCATCCTGTGCGCCGCGGCGATGGGTCACGTGGTCGCGGGCTTCATCGGCCCGCAGCCGGAGCCGGCCGACATCATGGCCTGGTTGGCGACGCAGCGCCGCACCAAGCCCGCCGCCAAACCCGCGGTCAGGACCGTCCGGCAGCGGCCTCGATCCCGCGGATAAGGCAGCGCGATCTCGCGGCCCGGGCGGCCGCACGCCGCTGCTGATCACGTGGGGATTGCCGATCATGGGGCCATTGCGCCTAGGCTCGGTCGATGCAAATCACGCTGCCGACCCGGCTCCCCCTGCCGCGCGAACTGCCCGGCTTCGCGTCCCGGCTCCCGCTGCCGCGCGAGCTGCACCGGTCGAACCGTCCCAGCGCGACCGCGCAGTGGACTGCGCTGATCCGAGCGCTGGAGCTGTACCGTCCGCCGGCCGAGCAGATCGTCACCGATCGCTTCGCCCCGGTCTTCCTCGACGGCGTGCACCGACGCACGCTGGACGCGCTGCGCATCGGCTCACCCCTCGTGCATGTCGCGGAGCGGCACGAGCTCGCGGGCATCGGCGCGTTCGTGCTGCTGCGGCACCGGTTCATCGACGAGCAGCTGGCCAGGGCGCTCGCCGACGGCGCCGAGCAGGTGATTCTGCTGGGTGCGGGGTACGACTCGCGTGCCTACCGGTTCGCCGCGCAGCTGCAGGGACGGCCCGTCCACGAGGTCGACCTCGCACCGCTGTCGCGCCGCAAGGCCGGGATCGTCGCGGCGAGTCCGGAGCTGTTCGGCGGCAACACGATCCGTCGCGTCGAGATCGACTTCCGCACCCAGTCGCTCGCCGAGCGGCTGCTGGACGCGGGCTTCACCGTCGGCGCACGGACGTTCGTGGTGTGGGAGGGCGTGAGCGCGTACCTGTCCGCGGAGGCTGTCGGCGCGACGATGGACACACTGCACGACGTGTGCGGCGCGGGCTCCACGCTCGCCATGGACTTCTGGCACGACCCCGGCGGGCTGCACCCGTTCGACCAGGTGCGCCGTGTTGCGGCTCGCGCGATCCGGCTGATCGGCGAGCCGGTCACGTTTGGTCTGCCGCCGCTGCACGCGGACGCGTTCTTCGCCAAGCACGGCATGGTGATCACCGAGCTCGCCACCGCGACCGAGCTGACCGCGCGGTGGGCGACGGACGGGCGGCGCAGCGACAAGTCCGTCTACGCCGTCGCCGCACGCATGTAGCCGCGGCCTACTCGGCCCTGAGCCGCATCCCGCGTGACGGCGCCGTCCGGTGGGGCACGGCCGCCGCGAGCAGGCGGGTGAACAGGCGGCGGCCGCTCCCCGAACTTCGATGGCCCTGATCTCCGTGGAAGTCGATCACGGCCATCCCTCCCCATGAACGCCGGTGCGCCTCGTCGGTGCTCCTCGCCGACGCGCCGGCGATCGTGAGTGATCAAGTGTGTGCAGCGGCCGCGTGCTGCGTCCATACCGGGAACCTGGTAGCCGAATGCCCGATTTGCCGGGCAGCGGACTCGCCAAGCGGCCCGTACGCGCCTACCGTTTCCGGTCATGGCGACCGCGCTGGCGGCTCGCGACCTGCGGGCACTGCTCGACTTCAGCGCCGAACTCCAGACGCTGGAGCGGCTCGCCGACCTGCCCGACGTGCTGTTGCCGGCGCTGCTGCGACTCGTCGACGCGGAACTGGTCGGCTGGAACGACATCGATCTGCGGAGCGGCTCGTTCGCCGGCCACCTGTATCCCGACGACAGCTCGGCCACCGCGTTTGCCGAGTTGAGCACGCTGCCGGACGAGCCGCCGCTCGTGGCTCACTTCCGGGTGCGGCCGAACGCGCCGGCCGTGCGGATCAGCGACGTGTGCGACCGGCGCACCTGGCACAACACGCCGGCCTACGTCGAGGTCTACCGCCACTACGGGATCGAAACCCAGATCGGGTTGCCGATCACGACCACCGCCACCCGCCTCGGTGGCATCGCCATGAATCGCGGTCCCAGTGACTTCTCCGATGCCGAGCGCGACGTGCTCTCCGAGGCGAGAAGCCTGGTGGAGCGCGCGCACCGGCGGCTGCTGCGCACCGCGGCGCGTGAGGCGGCGCTCGGCGCGCTCGGGCCGAACGCGGGCTGGCTGCTGGTGGACGCAGCGGGCACCGTGGTCGATCTCGGCAGCGTGGCGGTCGAACTGCTGTCGGCGCACCGCGTGGCCGTCGAGCCCGGGCACCAGCTGCCGCGGCTGCCTGCCGGGCTGCAGCTGCGCCGCCTGGACGGCGAATTCGGCGCCGGCCAAGACTCGGCGCTGTACGGCGTCCGTCCGGCCGTTGCTCCGGAGAAGCTCGGCCTGACCGCGCGCCAGTTCGAGGCACTGCTCGCGGTCGCGGACGGCAGCACGGTCGCGGCGGCGGCACGGCGGCTGGACATCTCGCCGCAGACGCTGACGACCCACCTGCGCGACGCGTACGCGGTGCTCGGCGTCAGCGGGCGGCTCGCCGCGATCAACGTGCTGCGCGCGTACGGACTGCTGCCTGCTGGTATCGGCTAGCTCTTCGCCGGCCCGGTGCTACTGGTCAGCGTCGGCGGCTTCGGTGACCTGCACGCGGTCCTCGAACTTCGTCGACAGCACGACGGACGTGCGCGTGCGGGCCACCCCGCGCATCCCGTTGAGCGCGCGGATCGCGGCTTCCAGGCCGTGCACGTCCGGCACCCGCACCTTGACGACGAACGTCTCCTCGCCGGCGACGAACCAGCAGTGCTCGACGGCGGGAAGCGCGGCCAGCTGCGCGGCGACCTCGTCGCTGTCGGCGCCGTCGGACATGAAGATGCCGACGAGCGCGTTCATCGCGTAGCCGAGCGACTCCGGTGCGATCGCCGCGTGGTAGCCGGTGATCACACCGCCGGATTCGAGCTTGGCGACGCGTTCGTGGACGGCGGGCGCGCTGAGTCCGACCACCCGTGCCAGCTCGGCGTAGGTTGCGCGGGCGTTCGCGCGCAGCGCGTCCAGCAGCTGGCGGTCGACGGCGTCCACGTACCTGGACGCTACCTGTCGCGGGCCGCTCCGAGCTCGCCGGTCCAGCGGGTGATCAGGTCGTGCTCGACGCCGATCGCGTCCAGGACCTTCGCCGCGACGAAGTCGACGAGCTGCTGGAGGTCCTTCGGCGCGCTGTAGAAGCCCGGGCTGGCCGGCAGCACGGTCGCGCCCGCGTCGTGCAGCTCGAGCAGGTGCTGCAGGGTGGCGCGGGTGTACGGCGTCTCGCGCGGAACGATCACCAGGGGGCGGCGCTCCTTGAGCGTGACGTCGGCGGCGCGTTGCAGCAGGTCCTTGCTCAGCCCGATCGCGATGCCGGCGACCGCGGCCGTGGAGGCGGGGACGACCACCATGCCGCGCGTCCGGTAGGAGCCAGAGGACGGTCCGGCGGCCAGGTCGCCCGCGGCCCAGTACCGGACGTCGCCGCCGGGCTCATCGGTCGTCCGGGCGTCGGAGGTGTTCCCCTCGGCCGTCCCGCCGTCGGGCCTGTCTGCCTCGGACGCGCCGGCGTCGGGCGTGCTCGCGGCGCGGACGTCGCGGCCGAGCCAGTCGGCGAGGTCCTGCTGCCAGTGCGCGTCGCGGAAGCTCAGCCCGGTCTCGTCCAGGATCGTCAGCCGCGCCGCCCGGGACACGATCAGGTCGACGGGCTGGTGCGCGTCCAGCAGGCTGCCGAGCACCGCGCGCGCATACGGCGTGCCGGAAGCCCCGGACACCCCGACCACCCAGGGCGTCCTCACCGCTTTCCACCTTTCAGCGGGCCTAATCCGCTCCAAAAATCCCGCTGAAAGGTGGAAAGTGAGGTGTTCATGCGCCCAGTCCCTGGACGACCAGGTCGGCGAGTGCGAACCCGAACAGTCCGATGCCGATCACGCCGTTGGCGGTGAAGAACGCGCGGTTCACGCGGGACAGGTCGTGCGGGCGGACGATCGCGTGCTCGTACACGAGGACGGCCGCCGTCAGCGCGACGCCCAGCCACCACAGCCAACCGAGCCCGGCCGCCGCGCCGAACCAGGCGAACGCGGCGACGGTCACGACGTGCACGACGGACGAGGTGCGCAGCGCGGCCGGGATGCCGAAGCGGGCCGGGAACGAACGGGACCCGATCTGCCGGTCAATCTCGGCGTCCTGGCACGAGTAGATCAGGTCGAAGCCGCCGATCCAGGTGCCCACCGCGACGCCCAGCCCGATCGCCGCGGACGGCGCGCTGTTCGTCACCGCGATCCACACACCGAGCGGCGCGATGAACTGCGCAAGCGCGAGCAGCGCCTGCGGGAAGTCGGTGAACCGCTTGCCGTACGAGTACAGGACAAGCAACGCGATCGCGATCGGCGCCAGCGCCAGGCACAGCCACGACAACGCGGCGGCGCTGCCGAGGAAGATCACGGTGGCGACGGCCGTGCCCACCCAGGCGGATCGGACGGTCAGCTCGCCGGTGACCAGTTCCCGCTTAGCGGTACGGGGGTTCAGGGCGTCGAAGCCACGGTCCAGGATGCGGTTCGCGCTCATCGCGACCGTCCGCGCGGACACCATCGCGACCGTGATCAGGACCAGCTGCACCCAATGCACGGAGCGGGTCTGCGTCCACATCGCGGTGAGCGCGGCGATGTACGCGAACGGCAGCGCGAACACCGAGTGCTCGATCATGACCAGGGACAGGAACTTGCGGACCCGGCTGCGCTCGGCCTCGGAAGGCTGATCCTGCTGCTTACGAGTGGCCGTCACGGGAACAAGTCTGCCGCACCCACCCCCTCCCCCCATCGGCCGACCAGAATCCGGCGCGAAATCTGGTCACACCGTGGGGGAAGCGGGCGGAAGTTCCCGCTCGAACGCGGCGATCGCCTGGTCCCGCGTCAGCCCCAGCGTCCGCGTCACGGCCGCGTACGCACGCGCGGCCTCGGCCAGCCGGGCCCGGGACTGTGCCGCAGTCGGACGTGCTCGCGCAGCAACCGTCGTCCCGTGCCGTACGCGGCTGACGACCAGGCCGGCCGCCTCGAGTTCGCGGTACGCCCGCGCGACCGTCCCCGGGGCCAGCCCGAGATCGCCGGCCAGCTGGCGGATCGCCGGTAGCCGGGCGCCCTCGATCAGCTCGCCGGACTCGATGAGCGCGGCCACCTGCGCTCGCACCTGTTCGTACGGCGGGACGGGACTGGCGGCGTCAACCTCGATCACGCCGGACGTCCTTCGAGCAATGGCATACGTCGCCGGATCGGCGGTGTGGGCGCCGTCGCGACGTTGAAACCCACTATCGGTACGAGGATTCCACCGATAACCGCGATCAGGACGGCGAGGTTCTCGCTCCACGCGGCCGAGTGGGTCGCGAGTGTCTCTGCCACGCCGACGGACAGGTAACCGGCGATCGCCAGTGCCGAGCCGGCCAGCACGTGCAGGGACCTGCTGCGGATCGCGTCGTCGGCGGCGATCTGGTCCGCGGCCCGGTAGCGCTGCGGGCGGACGAGAACCTGGCGCCCGACCACGGCCAACAACGTGCCGGCCACAGCCGTGAGCGCGATCCAGCCGAGTACCGGTGCGAGCCGATCACCGTGCCGCGCAAGGACGAACACCAGCGCGAACAGCTCGAACGCCGCGAGCACCACCCACGCTGCCACAGGCACGACCCGGGACGGGCGCGGGACGTAGTCGGCCAGCCGCCTCGGCTCCAGGACCGCGGCGCGGCGCCGTCCCGCGGCCGCCGTGCTGACCCGCCACTCCGCGACGACCGCGCCGGCGAACCAGCCCGCAAACAGGGCGAGTCCGTTGACGCCCAAATGGTTCGGCGCATCGTCCGGCCAGAACCACTGCACGAACAGCGGCCAGAACCCTGTCGCCGTCGCGCCGACCAGAAGGCCGCTGCCGCGCCAGCGTCGCGTCGTCGCCAGGTAGCGGATCACCACCGGGCCGTTGTCGATGCTGACCTGCAAACACTGCCGGCGCGCGAACTTCTCGAGGCGCGCGCGGCTCACCCGCTGGAACGGCGTCGCGAGCAGGTCGAGCAGGCACACGGCGCCGACCAGCAGCACCGCGCTCGCGACGATCCATCCCATCGGCATGATCGCGAATGTAGCAATGTGCTGCTACATTGAGCAATCGTGGCGACTGGGTGGGTCAGCGACGAGGTCTGGGCACAGCTCGATCCGCGCGCCGGGCGCCTGACCCGCAGCGGACGTCTCGCCCTGACGGTGAGCGCCGTCGCGGCGATCGCGCTCATCGTCGGGATCTGGGCTGCCGGCGTGTCCGGTGTGGTCCGTCCTCGGCTGAGCGCGACCGGATGGAGCGCAACCACGGGTCCGGTCACCGTCGTCGAGACCGTGACCGCCGCGAACACCGGCTGGACGACTGCCCGCCTGACCTCGGTCGCAACACCGACAGCCGGGCTCCGCATCGAAGGCGTGCGCGGGCTGCCCGTACACGTGCGTTCCGGCGCTTCGGCGAGGATCATCGTGCGCATTGCCGTGACCGACTGCGCCAATCCGCCGTCCGGCTGGATTCCGCTACAGGTGCGGGCGTCGCACTGGTGGGGCACCACGTCGGCTGCGCTGGCCGAGCCATCCGGTGGTGGCCCCCCGCTCGTGGCCGAGGCCTGCCACGCCACGGAGTGATATTGCTGCCCGATCTCGGTTTGCACCACATCGGGCGAAGAGCGCGGCGGGAGCAGCCAGATCCATTCCCACGGTGAATCTCGTTGCGGTGCAAGTAGCAACGTCAGCGCTACGGGATCGCCCCGCGGACTGCGGGACGCGGGGCTGACGGCGGGCCGTTCGGCACTGGGCGACGCCGCCGCGATCGGCACACGCTGCAGGGGTGAGCCGGTCATCGCTACCTCGCTGGGTAGCCGGCGCGGCGATCGCGTTGGCCCTACTCGCCACCGGATGCGCGACCGGCGAGCCGGCCGGGTCCAGCTCGCCCGCAACACCGCCGGAGTCGCGTGCGGCGTCGACGTCACCAGCAGCGGTGGCCGGCGCGTCGACACCGGCGCCGAAGCTTCCCATCGCGCTCGCTGGACGTGACTGGGTGCGGAACCCGACAACGCGGCACGTCGTGGCCCTGACGTTCGACGCCGGGGCGAGCGCGACCGGCGTGCGGTCGATCGTCGCGACGCTCGCCCGCGAGCGCGTGCCCGCGACGTTCTTCCTGACCGGTCAGTTCGCGCGGACCTATCCGAGCGCGGCGTGGCGGCTGGCCGCGTCCGGGCGCGATCGTGCTGATGCACGTCGGCGCAAATCCCGACGACGGCACCACGCTGGACGCCGCCGCGCTGCCGCGACTCATCCCGATACTGCGCGCCCGGGGATACCGCTTCGTGACGCTGCACGCGCTGCTGGCGTCCGCGGGAGCCCTGATCAACACCGCCCGCGAGTGGTGCATTGCGGGTCCGAGTGGCGCGAAATATCGCACCACTCGAAGGGTTAGCGCACCACTCGCGGGGAACTACCGGATGCCGTAGTCGCGCCAGCGGCGGTCGACCAGGTCCAGGGTCGCGGAGTCCAAAACGCACTCCGACGGCCAGCCGCCCTCGCGCCGGTACCCCTCCCCCGGCAGCTTGCGGGTCGCGTCCACCCCGAGCTTGCCGCCGAAGAATTGCTCGTACGACGCGTGATCCAGGTGATCGACCGGACCGACCGAGTGCAGCACGTCGTGCGCGTAGTCCACGTTGCCGAACGCCCGCCACGCGACCTCGGCGTAGTCGTGCACGTCGCAGTCGGCGTCGACGACCACGATCAGCTTCGACAGCGACATCAGGCCGGCGCCCCAGATCGCGTTCATCACCTTCTGCGCGTGCTTCGGGAACCGCTTCTCGATCGAGACGATCACGCAGTTGTGGAACACGCCCGCTTCGGGCAGGTCGTAGTCGACGATCTCCGGGATCGTCATCCTGATCAGCGGCAGGAAGATTCGCTCGGTGGCCTTGCCGATCGGCCCGTCCTCCTGCGGCGGACGGCCCACCACGATCGACTGGTAGATCGGATCGGTCCGCATCGTCAGGGTGTCGACGCGCATGAACGGGAACGGCTCGACCGGCGTGTAGAAGCCGGTGTGGTCGCCGAAAGGCCCTTCCGGCAAACGGGATCCGGGCTCGACCCAGCCTTCGAGGACGACCTGCGCGGACGCCGGCACCTGCAGCGGGACCGACACGCAGTCGACCAGGTCGACGCGCTCCTGCTGCAGGAACCCGGCGAACAGGTACTCGTCGATGTCGGCCGGCAACGGCGCGGACGCCGCGTACGTGACCGCCGGCGGGCAGCCGAACGCGATCGCCACCGGCAGCCGCTCGCCGCGGCGCTCCGCGATCGCGGCGTGCGACGTGGAGTCCTTGTGGATCTGCCAGTGCAGCGAGACGGTGCGATGATCCTGCTGCTGCAACCGGTACATGCCCAGGTTCCGCGCGCCGGACTCGGGATGCCTGGTGTGCGTCAGCCCGAGGTTGAGGAACACGCCGCCGTCCTCCGGCCACGACTTGACGCCCGGCAGGATCGACAGGTCGACGTCGTCGCCGCGGACGATCACCTCCTGGCACGGCGCGGCCTTCACCTTCCGCGGCGGGACGTTGCGCAGCGACGCCGCCTTGCCGAGCGCGTCCCGCAGCCCGCCGATCCCGCGCGGCAGCTCCGGACGCAGCAGGTCGGCGATCCGCGTGCCGATCTCGTCCAGGTCGTTCACGCCGAGCGCACGGGCCATGCGCCGCTGCGTGCCGAACGCGTTCATCAGCAACGGCATCCGTCCACGCGACGGGTTCTCGAATAGCAGTGCGGGACCCTGCTCACGCAGCACGCGCTGCACGATCCCGGTCACCTCGAGGTGCGGGTCGACGGGCACGTGCACGCGCGCAAGGTCGCCGTCCTTCTCCAGCGCGGCGACGAAATCCTGCAGGTCCGAGAACGCCATGCCGCTCAGTATCCCTGCGTGTACCTTCGCGCACGTGGCGCAGGTACTGCTGGTCGAGGACGACGGTGCGATTCGCACCGCACTCACCCGGGCGCTGCGCGAACTCGGGCACGGCGTCAACGCGATCGCGTCCGGCATGCCGGCGCTGGGCGTCGCGCTGGAGAGCAAGCCGGACGTGGTGCTGCTCGACCTCGGGCTGCCGGACGTGGACGGCTCCGACGTGCTCTCCATGCTGCGCGCCGTCAGCGACGTGCCGGTCATCGTCGCCACCGCACGCGACGACGAGGCCGAGATGGTGCGCGTACTCGATCTCGGCGCCGACGACTACGTGATCAAACCGTTCACCGCGGCGCAGCTGAACGCGCGCATCCGCGCCGTGCTGCGGCGTACCGGGCGGAACGACGAAGACCCGGTGATCCAGATCGGCGGCCTGCGCATCGACACGCGCAGCCACGAGGTCAGCGTCGACGGACGCCCGATCGAGCTGGCCCGCAAGGAGTACGACCTGCTGCTCGCGCTCGCACGCCGACCCGGCGAGGTCGTCAGCAAGCGCGACCTGCTCGCCGAGGTGTGGCAGCTCGCCTGGGGCGGCTCCGATCGGACGGTCGACGTCCACCTGTCCTGGCTGCGCCGCAAGCTGGGCGAGAGCGCGGCAGAACCCCGCTACCTGCACAGCGTGCGCGGCGTCGGCGTGCGGTTGATAACGCCGAAGGACGACGCGTGAGGCGCCGGATCCTGTTGCTCGTCGCGGGCGCGATCACCGTGGTCGTCCTCGCGTTCGCCGTGCCGCTCGCGCTGCTCGTGCGGCACGTCGTGTACGACGACGCGACGGCGTCGCTGCGGGACGAGGCGAACCGCATCGCGAACTACCTGCACAGCGGCTACACGCCACCCACCGACGCCCAGCTCACCGCGTACCTGGCAACGCTGCCCGACGGACGAGCGGCGTCGGTCGTCTTCGCCGACGGCACCGTGGTCGGCACACCGCCGCCGGGCTCGACCGCGGATCTGCCGCCTGTGCAGGGCCTGGCCGACAACGGCGGCCAGAGTTCGGACGAGGACCGGCACCGCAGCGCCCCGCCGCAGGCCACCACCGTCAGCTATCGCAACGGACGCCTCGTGCAGCTGGCCGTGCTGGACCCGGACCGCGAAGCACCGCGGGTCGTGTGCGTGTACGCGTCCGACGACGAACTGCACTCCGGCGAGAACGGCTGGTGGCTGCTGCTGGGGCTGTCGTCGCTGGGCCTGCTGCTGCTCGGCATCGGCGCCGCGGAGCTGCTCACGCGGCGCCTGGTCCGCCCGCTCGTGCGCACGGCGCAGACCGCGCACCGGATCACGGCGGGCGACATCACCGCCCGCGCCCCGACGGACGGGCCGCGCGAGATCGCCGAGGTCGGGCAGGCGCTGAACCGGCTCGGCGAACGCGTCGACGAGCTGATCGCCGAGGAGCGCGAAACCGTCGCCGACCTGTCGCACCGGTTGCGCACCCCGCTGACCGCGCTGCGGCTGGACGCCGAGAGCCTGCGCGACCCGGACGAGGCCGAGCGCGTCGGTGCGCACGTGACCGCGCTGGAGCGCATGCTGACCGCGGTCATCCACGCCGCACGGCGACCGCAACGCGAGGGACGGATGCCGGCGTGCGACGCCACCGCGGTCGTGACCGAACGGGTCGCGTTCTGGTCCGCGCTCGCCGACGACCAGGGCCGGGACGTAGCCGTCGAGCTGCCGGAATCCGCTTTGCCGGTAAGGGCTTCTGCCGAGGATCTCGCCGCGGCAGTCGATGCGCTGCTGGAGAACGTCGTCGCGCACACGCCGGAGGGCAGCTCGGTCCATGTCAGCCTGCACGCTGACCCGCGCGCCGGCGCGGTACTGCAGATCGCCGACGACGGCCCGGGCATCAGCGACGACGCGTCCGCCCGGGGCCGCAGCGACCGCGGCTCCACCGGGCTGGGCCTGGACATCGCCCGCCGGTGCGCGGAACTCAGCGGCGGTGCGATGACCATCGGGCGCAGCGAATCCGGCGGCGCGCTCGTCACATTGCGCCTCGGGCCGCCCGCTGCGTCGACGGACCGAACTGGCTCCTAAGCAAGCATGAGCTGACTCCTAACCAGCCTTAGGACGACCTTGACGCTCGCGTGAGGCGCCGCTGAACCGGCCGGACCGATCGTGTTCGTCATGACAGACAACGGCACATCCCCGGTTCCCCCTCCGAACAAGCGGGTCCTGCTGCGCCGCGCCGGCATCGCGGGCGGCGGCGCGGCGGTGGCCGGCATAGCCCTGAGCGCACTGGTCGCCGGCGGCATCGTCCACGCCAGCGACGCCGCGACGAACACGACACCGGCCGGGAACCCGTCCTCGAGCTCGGTCGACCCCGGCTGGACGAACCCCGGATCCGACGACGGATCACGGCACGCTTCCGAGGACGGGTCGAGCAACGGAACCAGCAACGGAACCAACAACGGCAACAACAGCGGAACCAGCAACGGAACCAGCAACGGCAGCTCCGGCACCGGCGGCCTGACCGTTCCGCAGCAGAACCAGCAGCCCAACGGCGGGAGCCACGGGTCATGAGCGGCCCGGCAACCGCGACGCTGCAGGCCTGGAGCTGCACGATGCGCCTGGTCGTCGCCGACGCGCGGGCATTGCGACCGGCCGCCGCGGACCTGACCGCACTGCTGGCGCGAGTGGACGCGCAGGCGAGCCGGTTCCGTCCGGACTCGGACCTCACGCTCGCGAACACGCTCGCCGGCCGCCCGGTGCCGATCCCGCGACTGCTGACCGAGCTGGTCGGCGCCGCGCTCGACGCGGCCGCGCAGACCGACGGCGCGGTCGACCCGACGGTGGGCGCGGCGATGCGCGCGATCGGTTACGACCGGGACATCCGCGCGGTGGGCGATGCGAGGCTGCCCTCCGGCCGGACGGACGTCGAACGCGCGCCGCGGCGCGACTGGCGGGACGTGCGCCTGGACCGCTCGGCCGGGCTGCTGTTCGTGCCGCGCGGTGTCGAGCTGGACCTCGGCGCGACCGCCAAGTCGTTCGTCGCGGACCGGGCCGCACGCGTCCTGGCACGCCGGTACGAGACCGCGGTGCTGGTCGAGCTCGGCGGTGACCTCGCCGTCGTCGGTGACCGGCCGGGCGGCTGGTGTGTGCACGTGGCCGAGCGCGACGGCGGCGACGGCCAGCGGGTACTGGTGCGCTTCGGCGGGCTGGCCACGTCCACCGTGACCATCCGTCGCTGGCAGCTCGGCGGTCGTCCGATGCACCACATCGTCGACCCGCGCACCGGCGAACCGACCGACGGACCGTGGCGCACGGTGTCGGTGCACGCACCCTCTGCGTTCGCGGCCAACACGGCGAGCACCGCGTCGATCGTGCTCGGCGAGCGGGCGCTGCCATGGCTGCGGCGGCGCGAGCTGGCCGCCCGGCTCGTCGCCGCGACCGGCGAGGTCGTGACGACCGGTGACTGGCCCGCTGCCGAGGCGGTGGCGGCATGACCGTGTGGCTGACCACCCGCGCGGCGGGCGTCGCGGCCCTGCTGCTGCTCACCGCCGCGACCTCTCTGGGTGCGGCGACCAGCACTGTGGGGCGGCCGCCGGCATCGCGCTTCGTGCTGCAGTACGTGCACCGCGTGCTCGCCGCGCTGGGGCTGGCCGCGCTCGTGCTGCACGTGCTGACCGTGATCGCCGACAGCTACGCCGGCGTCGGCGTGACCGGTGCGCTGGTCCCGTTCACGTCCGGTTACCGGGCCACGGCCGTCGCGCTCGGGACGATCGCGACCTACCTGATGTGCGTCGTCGCGGCGCTCGGCTTCGCCCGCGGACGGATGGCTTTCAGCCCGCGTGCCGCGCGCATCTGGCGCGGTGTGCACGCGTCCGCGTACGCCGGCTGGGCGGTCGTGCTGTTGCACGGGTTCCTCGCGGGTACCGACAGCTCACTGCCCTGGATCCGGTTGCTCTATCTCGCCTGCCTGGCAGCGGTGCCGGCGGCGCTGGCCGTCCGGCTGAGTGTCCCCAACCCCAAACGCGCCGCCCGGTCGAACCGGAAGTGGGTGACCACGTGACCGCCGTGCTCACCCCGCGCACGAACGCCGACCGGGCGACCTGGAGCATCGGCGCGCCGCGCCTGCTGGCCGGGCTCGACACGCGCGCCGCGCTCGACCTGCGCGCACACGCCGGGGTGCACGGGCCGCTGCCGCAGCCGGACCTGCCGCGACTGCTCGCGCTGCTGGACGACAGTCGGCTGACCGGACGCGGCGGCGCCGGCTTCCCGCTCGCCGCCAAGCTGCGCGCGCTGCGATCCGGCGCCCACCGCGTGATCGTCAACGGCAGCGAGAGCGAACCGGCCAGCGGCAAGGATCGCGTGCTGCTGCGCCGCAGCCCGCATCTGGTGCTGGACGGCGCGGTGATCGTGGCCGCGGCTCTCGGCGCGCGGCACGTGGACGTCGGCGTGCACGACGCCGCAGCCGCAACCGCGCTCCGCCGAGCCGCGGCGGAACGCACGGGCGACGGGGCGGTCACCGTGCGGGTCGTCCAGACCGCGCCCGGCTTCGTCGGCGGCGAGGCTCGTGCCCTGGTTCGCGGCCTGGACGGCAAGCCGCAGCTGCCGCCCGGACGCCGCGAGCTGCCGACCGGGCGCGGCGTGGTCGTCAGCAACGCGGAGACGTTCGCGCAGGTCGCCGTACTCGTGCGGATGGGCGCGCGCCGTTTCGCCGAGTCGGGGACGTCCGCCGAGCCCGGCACCACGCTGATGACCCTCGGCGGGGCAGTTCAGCGTCCGGGCGTGGTGGAGGTGCCGATCGGCGTCCCGCTCGGGATCGTGCTCGACGCCGCGGGCGCGCCGCCACTGCAGGCCGTGATCGCCGGTGGCTACCACGGCAGCTGGCTGCCGGCCGATCCGGCGCTGCGGCTCTCGCGCGCGGGGCTGAAGGAGGCCGGCGGCACCTTCGGCGCCGGCGTGCTGCTCGCCGTGGACCAGCACACCTGCGCGCTCGGTGAGCTGGCCCGCGTCGCCGGGTGGCTTGCCGGCGAGTCGTCCGGCCAGTGCGGCCCGTGCCTGTTCGGGCTGCCCGCCCTTGCGCGGGACGTCCAGGCGCTCGCCGCCGGGCACGCCCGGGCGCTGCCGGAGGCGATGCGGCACGCGCAGGTCGTGTCCGGACGCGGCGCGTGCAGCCATCCGGACGGCGCGGTGGGGTTCGTGACGTCCGGGCTTCGGCTGCTGCGCACCGAGATCGAGGCGCATCTCGCCGGCGGCTGCGGGCGCCCCGTCCGCCGCCTGCTCCCGCTCGGGACGGCGGCGTGACCAGGGCCGCGCACGCCGCCGAGCAGGAGCGGCTGCGCGTCGACTGGACCCGCTGCGACGGTCACGGCCTGTGCGCCGCGCTGCTGCCCGACCGCATCACGCAGGACGAGTGGGGCTACCCGATCGTGCACCGTGACGCCGTCGCCGCGGGAGAACTGGCAGGCGCGCGCCGTGCCGTCGCCGCCTGCCCTGCCCTGGCGCTTCGGCTGACGCGCGGGGACGAGCGATGACGAGCGCGGTCACGACGGCGACATCCGGGGACGGATCCGCCGCAGCGGTCGTCGATGTCGAGATCGTGGTGCCGGTCTTCAACGAGGAGCGCGACCTGGCCGGGTGCGTGCGCCGGCTGCACGCGTTCCTCGCCGACGGCTTCCCGTTCACGACGGCGATCACCATCGCCGACAACGCGAGCACCGATGCGACGTGGTCGATCGCGACGGAGCTCGCCGACGAGCTGGACGGCGTCCGAGCCGTCCACCTCGACGCGAAGGGACGCGGCCGGGCGCTGCAGCAGGTCTGGTTCGCCAGTGGCGCACGCGTGGTCGCGTACATGGACGTCGATCTGTCCACCGATCTCGCCGCGCTGCTGCCGCTGGTGGCGCCGCTGCTGTCCGGGCACTCGGACGTCGCGATCGGCAGCCGGCTCATGCGATCGGCACGCGTGGTGCGCGGGCCGCGTCGGGAACTGATCTCGCGCTGCTACAACCTGTTGCTGCGCACGGCATTGCGCGCGCGGTTCAGCGACGCGCAGTGCGGCTTCAAGGCGATGCGCGCCGACTGCGCGCGGGTGCTGCTGCCGCACGTGCTGGACACCGCGTGGTTCTTCGACACCGAGCTGTTGGTGCTCGCCGAGCGGGCCGGACTGCGCATCGCCGAGGTGCCGGTGGACTGGATCGACGACCCGGACAGCCGTGTCGACGTCCTGGACACGGCACTGGCGGACCTGCGCGGCATGGCCCGGGTCGCGCGGGCGCTGCTGCACGGCAAGCTGCCGCTCCGCGAACTGCGCGTGCAGCTCGGGCGCGCACCTCTGGCGGCCGGACCGGATCCGCTGCCGCGGCAGGTGCTTCGCTTCGGCGCCGTCGGTGTGCTCTCGACGCTCGCCTACCTGCTCGTGTTCACGGCGCTGCGGCCGATGGGTGCGCAGCCGGCCAACCTGCTCGCGCTGCTGGTGACCGCGGCGGCTAACACCGCGGCGAACCGCCGGTTCACGTTCGGTGTCCGCGGCCGCGGCGCCGCCCGCCATCAGGCTCAGGGACTGGTCGTGTTCGGTCTCGGCCTGGCTTTGACCAGCGGCGCGCTGGCTCTGCTGTCCGCGCTTGCCCCGCATCCGCCGTGGACAGTCGAGATCGGCGTCCTGGTCGCGGCCAACCTCGCGGCCACGCTGCTGCGCTTCGTCCTCTTCAAGGAATGGGTGTTCGCACAATGACGATCACGACCGCGGCAGGTCCCGGCTCCCGCGCCGCAGCGACGCCTGGCCCGACGCTACTTGCCGGCCGGATCAGCCGCGTGCTGCGCAGCGAGCGCGGGGCGCTGGCGGCGCTGCTGCTCGGCACCGCGCTGCTGTACCTGTGGGGGCTCGGCGCCTCCGGGTACGCGAACGAGTTCTACGCGGCCGCGGTGCAGGCCGGCACCAAGAGCTGGAAGGCGATGTTCTTCGGCTCGTTCGACTCGGCCAACTTCATCACCGTCGACAAGCCACCGGCTGCGCTGTGGCCGATGGAGCTGTCCGGACGGCTGTTCGGCTTCAACTCCTGGACGATGCTCGCCCCGCAGGCGATCGAGGGCGTGCTGTCGGTGTGGCTGCTGTACGCGACGGTGCGCCGCTGGTTCGGCTCACGCGTGGCGCTGCTCTCGGGCGTCCTGCTCGCCCTGACCCCGGTCGCGGTGTTGATGTTCCGGTTCAACAACCCGGACGCGTTGATGACGCTGCTACTCATTGCCGTCGCGTACTGCGTCACGCGCGCGATCGAGTCGGCGTCCACCCGCTGGCTGGTGTCCGCAGGCGTCGTGCTGGGTTTCGCCTTTCTGGCAAAGGGGTTGCAGCCGTTCACGGTGCTGCCGGCGTTCACCGTCGCGTACCTCGTCGCGGCGCCCACGCCGCTGCGTCGACGGATCGTCCAGCTGGCCTCGGCCGGGGTCGGCGTGCTCGCCGGCGCGGGCTGGTGGCTCGCCGCCGTGGCCCTGACGCCGGCCGCTGACCGTCCGTACATCGGCGGCTCCGGCGACAACACCGCGCTGGGACTCGCCTTCGGCTACAACGGGATCTCCCGCCTCACCGGTGGCAACGGCGGTGGCGGTGGCGGTGG
>Ga0164242_10002994_pt1 | contig 19356 bp, 9 predicted proteins | sample OricomgcompostMG_FD_108783 | JGI IMG/M metagenome (GOLD analysis project Ga0164242, IMG submission 108783) | Miracle-Growth compost microbial communities from Emeryville, California, USA - Original compost - Miracle growth compost (MG) ... | reverse complement strand
TGGCCGGTCAGTCCTCCCGGTGTGACCGAAGCCGCTGCATCTTCCAACAGCAGGCCTTTTTGCGGTGAGGCCTTGGCGGGAGCCAGTACCAGCACACCCTGGTTGAGACTCTCGGCCCAATTGGCTTGTTTCAGCGATGCCGCCGCTGTCGGAAAGGCCCGCGTGATGCGCCGCGCCATGACGCCCCTGGGACTGGTTACGCGTCTGAATACTGCAGAAGTGACCACAGTGGGCACCCGGGATTCCTCCAGGGTGTAGTGAAGGGTTAACCCTTGGCTAAGCACTCTTTTTTGCAACGGCGCGGTCACAGACAGAAAGGGCGTGAGGGGCAGTGTAGTGAAATGTTTTTTAAAATAAAAGAAAGAAGCTGCCTTGGCCAGTTCGGCCCACCGGATGCGCCGGTTGGCATCCAGCACGTCCCCTACCTGTTGCCAGGCGGCGTCCATGTAGGATTCCTGGTTATCCTGCACCACCTTGGTGCCCAGCCCGGCCGGTACGCGGAACCGCGGATCCAGATTGAGTTCGTGAACCCAGTTGGTATTGTGGGGCACTGCAGCCCCGTCACGGTCGGTCAGCAACCGGTTGACCAGTGCATGCCAACGGGCGTACAGCGGCATGGTGATGACCGGATCCGGATCATGCATGCCTGTCTCGCTTTCGATCTGGGCGGCGGTGTTGGCCTGCAAGGCCGACTGGGTAGTATAGTCGTCGGCCAGATTGACCAGGTCGGCGAGCCGTTGTTCAAAGGGATGCGGATAGGGATCTTCGTCCCATTGGTCATAGCGGAGTATTTCCTGTTGGTCGGCTTCGGGCAGGGTGGCAAACGGCACCCGCAGGGCGCCCCCTAATTTGAGTACTCCTCCGAGCGAGGCCGGATCCGTGAGCGGCGGCAGGTTGCTGCCCGGATGCAACAGGTCCATATCCCTCACCCCTACCCGCGTGTCTGCCGGTTGGGGCTTGAGCAGCTTGACCAGGTACTCGAAATCCCCTTTGGTTCCGGTCCGAAAATACCACCGGTAATAATAAGGAAACTCGGTCTGTCCGTTATCCCAGGCGCTGGCCGTGGCCACCGTGTCAGGGGGGATTGCCGCTCCTAGCCCCGCCAGGCGGCCTCCTTCAAAGCAGGGGATCAGAAAGGCATGGTAGGCGGCTTTTTCTTCCAGTTTTCTGGGCGAGATAATCCGGGAATATCCGATGTCGGGATCTGCACCCAGGGCTTGGCCCAGATTGCCGACCACCGTGGCGTTAGATGCATCGTCTCCGGAAGCCAGGTCCCGGTTGACATGGACGTGGGCCCAGGCCCAGAGCTTTTCGGGATCCGGAAAAGCGGATCCCGCATTGGTTCCGGGTTTCAGGGCGATGGAAGGCAGCGGCTGGTCATTTCCCTTGCTTCGTTCTTCAAACTCCTCGGTTTTCAATACCACCAGCGCGATCCAGGGCCGCAGCCGTTGGCCCTCCACCCTGGCCGGAGTATAACGCCAGGGGAAATCCTCATCATAGAAATCAATGTAGGGCAGGTAATTGGGCTCAAAATTGGTGATCCAGTCTCTGGGATCGGTTTTGACAATCGCCCGGGTATCGATTCCTATGATGTCTGCGGGCCCGTATAAATCCAGATCCTGGGTAATGGTTTGATTGAGCGGCGTGTTGTCGGTCTTATTGGCCGTCACTTCCAGGGATACCTCCATGCGGGCACGGAGCAATACCGCCGGATCGCGGTCGGCCGACTGGATGGCATTGGCAGCACCGGTGCGTAACCAGGGCAGAAACGAATATGTGGGTAGCTCGCTCATGAGGCATTGAGTTCATAGTGAGGAATTACATGTAGCGAATCTTTCAGGACGGCGTTGCCGCGAATCAGATCTGAAAGGTATTCTTCGGCCATGGCCTGGCTGTGGAACGTAGCTGATTCAGCATATGCTTTGTTGTCTTTGAGCTGGGCCACGGCATAGCCTTCTTCTTCGGTTTTGATCTTGTCCTCAAAAGGCACCAGTCTTCTCTTATTTCGTGCCGACAGGGACGACTTGGCGACGGCGGCGTTTTTGAAGAACAATTGCATGAATGCCCGCACCGGTACATAGAACAGGCCAAAGGCCAAGGGTTTACGGGGCTCCTTGTCAATAATAGTCAGTTCATATTCGATTTTCCGTTTCACCAAATTGCCGGCCTGCATGGCTGTACCCACACTGATGGATACCCCTGCAGGCATCTTCTGAAAAGATGCGGAGGAAAGTTTTGCCGCATCGTCCATCTGCTTATACTGCGCCGGCGCAAAAGAATCTTCGAAGGGCGTGAGGGTAAAGGCCTGGGCACCACTGTGGGCGGCAGTAATGGATATCTTGTTGACATCCGAGGGTACCTGAGCGCCTACTTTGTCCAGGGTCAAATCCAGCGGCAGCAGTTTCTGCGCGACGGTAAATGAGCCGCTGGGATGAAGCACCAGTTTTTCGGCGTCTTCCTCCAACTTCCTTAAAGTGACCAGCCGGTGAGATTCGGGAGGAAGGATCGCCTGCCATTGGGCGGGCTTTTGGATCTCTTCGATCCACTTGGGCATGATCTCTATCGGGGGCAGTGTGGTGTTGGCCTCGTCTCCCCAGGTGATGTCGAAATCCACGTCAAGGGACCAGAACAAAATGGAGATGCTCCCGGTGCCTTTGGCCTTCCAGGGGCTGGGACCTTCCAAAGACAGCTTCAGCCGGATGCTCAGCATGTCGAAACCGAACACTTCGAGTTGAACGCCTGCCCGGATCTCGATGATGAAATAGAAAGGGGAAAACCGCAGCAACGCATCGAAGCCGATATATCCGCGGATGCAAAAGTCACTGAATCCGAAAAACAATTCTGCCTGGGCGCCCACCTGCACGGTATTGGACGTCACCGCAAAATAGGCTTCCACCCGGATCCGTGCCGTGGGTGTAGACAGCAGACTTAAAGACAACCGCTTGAGCGTCGGTAATCCCAGTGGCGGCGGTGTATAGGAGGGGTGGAATCCCCCTACGGTGATCAAAAAATCAGGACTATCGCCCCAGCTCAACCGGACGGCCATGTCTCCTTCCAGGGTCATGCACAGCAGGTGGGAATCAAACAGGCTGGCGTCCATGGCAAATAACTTCTTATCGAAGTCAATGGTGGCGACAAAGTTGACCTGAATATTGATCAGCGGCACCCGTTCGTCCGGCAGGCAGATGCGCAACACGCCGATAATCGCGAGATTCCCGGGGATCTCCACGATCAGCCCCAACGAGAGGCTGATCAAAGAGGGCGTTCCCCATCCGAGCTTGGCCAGGGGACCGATTAAAAACTTTCCTTCATAAGGCGGAAAGATTGCCCTCAGGTCGCTGATGATGCGGGGCGCATTTTCCACCACGTCTTGGGGAAACATAATGCTGTTGACTGCCCCGGTACGTACACCGTCACGCAGGGGCTGCAGCAGTACCGTGTGGTTCAGGCCCAGCAGGCCGCCTACGCCGATGAGGGTGAAACCGAATCCCAGTTGAAAGGGCGGATTGAATTCGGCCGTAATAATGATCAACAGGGAAAACCCCTTGGATCCGTCCGGCATTTTTGTGGTAATCAGACCGACGGCCTTGGCATCTACCAGACCGGCGATATTGAGTTCCAGGGCTCCGGCATATTCTTCTTTATCAAAGTCGAAGAACAAATAACCGCCTCCTTTCACCACACCGGCATCGATGCTTAAACCGACACCGTTGGGCGGTTGGAAGCCGAGAGAAAAGTCGGCCGGTCCCAGGTTACCCCCGCCTTCGGGAAAACGCAACAGCAGTTTGATGCCGATATTCTCCACGACAGCTTTTAAAGGGCCCAGGCTGAGGCCGAAGCTGGTGGCGGCCACCAGCGGAAAGTCCCCTCCGCTGGGTTGCAGTTTCAGCAATATGCTGTTGATCTGCAGCGGCCCCAGGGTAAGATGCAGCGGAATTTGTACTTCCAGTCCGCCACTGCCGCGGAAATACAGTCCGCCTTTTGCGGTGAAACCAATGCCCAGGCTGAAGGACATTTCCATGTGGATGCCGGAGAGGAGTTTTTCGATAAAACCGTCCGCACCTTCCACGCCGATCACGACCTTTCCTTCGGCGACTTCCAGCTCAAATCCGAAATCCAGATCGTTTTGCTTCTTGGTAAAAAACAAGGAACACTCAAAACCTTTAATCGACAGATGGGATGTATTGGCCGACCCGAAAAGAAAAATCTCCTGCTGCCGATCGGGCTTCTTTTTTACTGAGAGCCGGATGGAGAACTCCCCGACCGATCCGGGAGCGGTGAACAGGTTATTGATAAACTCCAGGCTGAGGGGAGGTCTCAGGACAATGGCAATCCCGTTGTCTATCCCTGCCGATACCTCCAGCACGATGTCGTAATCTTCATTCAAATTGAAGGGCATGGAGGCCACACCGGTGGCGTAAGGAACCAGGGCGAGCCCCTTGGATTTGCCGGGGGCTGCGTCGGCTCCGGACAGCGAGAGGCCGAACTGGGAATACATTTGTGGCGAATCGCCGGCCTGGAAAATGGGAATGCGGATCTCTTTGGTGGAGGGGTCATTGTTGCCCAAGGCAGCCCGGGTGGCATCGCTCTGGATGTAAATGCCTCCGGGCAGGACAAAGGCCCTGAGCAGCTTCTCCAGCCGCGTAAGAAAAAGATCGCTGTCGAAGTCACTTTGCCAGTGATAGATCTCTTCTGCCAACTGGGCGGGTTCGGTCACATAGCGGGGCAGCCGTTCCCACCAGATCTTCCTCAGGGTGAAAGCCGGCTGGAAGATGGCCGCATCGGCCGGCATGTCGGTCTCATCGAACACGCCGACGAACAACAGAATCGCATAAAGCGTACCGTAATAAGTTTGGGTATACACCGATATCACATAATCCAGCAATCGGCCCGGCAGTTCATCCACCGGCGCTTGATTGAAGAAGGCTGCGGTGGCCGCGCCGGCACTCTCCATTTTCTGGGCGATGTCCGCCACATCCACCGCCACGTCTTTGATCTGTGCGGCCAGCTGCAATACCGCCTGAAGTTTGTCTTCGTCAGAGTCGGCATCGACTAAAAGCACAATACCGGTGGCCAGGGCGCCGATCTTGCCGATCAGCGACACCGGTATGCCCGTAAAATCCTGGCCAGGAAGGGAGTACCCGAGGTTCTTCATCAGCGCCGTAGCCTCGGCAGCGCTGTCTATCTCGCTCAGGGGTTTGAGCGCGCGGGATACTTCCAGCAAGGCACTATTCAGTACATTATCTTCCATGGCTTAGGGTTATAACGTGATGATATGTTGGTGGAATTCTTCTTCAGGGTTAATCGTGGTTTGACTGTCTTGATGATCTATGGACAACCAGGACCCCTGTGCCGCTTTAGCAGTGTCATTAAACTCATCATCATTATGATCATCGGTGCCTTTGGTATCGATATGGGGTAATCCGGTCGGGTTCAGTGATTGTATGGCCGTGATCATCCCGGGGGGAAGAGGATGCGCCCAGTTGATCTGCATGAAGCTTTTCAAGGCATCGGATTGAAAGGTATCCCTAAACAGCAGACATCGTTGCTTTTCCTGGGCTGCCCGTTGCACCGGCAAGGCCAGCCCTATGCCCAAAAAATAGCGGATGCCCGCCCGGCTGTCGGCGCATTTTGCCTTCAGGGCATCCAGCAAGGGAGTGATCGCGGAACTGGTTACCAAGGCGGCCTTCAACTGGTCCAGGCAGCTGCGGAGGTAAAGGACAGTTAGCGGAGAAGGAGCCGTGGCAAGCGTCTGGGAGAGCGCTGTAGCTACGCCTTGCAGGGCTGTCAAAACCTGCTGCAGATCGGACTGGGGCGAGGCGTCCGAAAGCGGAGTAAGGCTGTTTTCGGCAGCGGACAGGGCCTGAACCTGGGGCATGCCATCGGTATCAAAACTATTCAATGCCGCGCTGGAGGGACCGGTGGCGGCAGGGATAAAGAAGATTTCCTTGAGGCGAGCGATCAGATCGGGATAGGCGAGCGCATCTAACCCCTGCAACGTGACGGCATCCATGCCTATGGGCGGCAGCTGGCTGCGCCAGTTTAGGGTAAGGAATTGAAATTTGTCTCCTTTAAAAAGCTGATCCCAGAATAACAGCTGCGCATTAAGTCCTGCCCTGCCCGACCAGCTGGAGAACTCGCGTTGAATATCCGCGGCCGCGAGCGTGAGCGAGGGACTGGAGAATCCAGTCGAGAAAGCCTGATCAATCTGGGCTTCGGTGGATGGAAACAACACACCCAGGATTGAAAAAGATTGAAACCAATCTGGGCCACTGATCGTGGGTGCATGACCGGGGTTGCCGAAAAATTCCTGTAAGGCTTGCATGTATTGATGGTCCTGTCCCACCCGGCAGCCCCGAATATCTACAAAGGCATCGTTGAGCCGGTTACGCACGATCGCCAGATCCTGGCGGAGGCTGTCATGATTTTCCAGGAATTTTCCGCCTATCGTAAAGGTGATTACCGCAGCTCCGGCGACCGGAGGCACCGGAAAATCCGCTAAGGCAACTGAACCCATCGCATTGTTCAGCCCGTCTACATTGGCCGCGGCCATGACACCCGAGGCAGTTTTCATCTGATTAATCTTGTCTTGGATGAAGTTCCGAAACACCGTGATGACTCCGGCTGGAAGAGGTGCCGCAGCAATAGTGGGGAATCGGCCTTCGCACTGCAGGGTGAAGAGGTGGTCCAGGCAAAACAGGTCGGCACACCATTGACACAAGGTCAGGGTGGCTCCTGTAGGCCTGCGGGTTCCCAGACCAAAAGGCTGTAAAGCAGCGTCGTTTCTGCCCTGCAGGATGGAAAAAAGAATGCGGTCTATCTGGTCGGTGGAGGCGGTGTTGGTCGTAGAATTAGGGATGCGGATCAATGTGGAAAGGAAGCCGGCACGTTGGCTGGGCAGGAATTCCTGTTCGAAAAAGGCCTTGAGTCCCTCTTCGTCGCTGATCGCATATTTGAAGTACCACCAGTTAGTAAAAGTCAGGTCTCTGCCGGTATGATCCTTATGGTCATGGAAGAATTTGATGAAGACCTGGCTTCCCTGGCTTGCAGACAAGGCAAAGTGGGACACGATCCTGAGACGCGTAATCGGAGTATTGGCAGCGGCTAGTTCGTGCACCATGTCTTCAAAGGATTCGGCGGTCCGGGGGTTGAGGCCATAAGAGGTATGGTAGATCACTGCACTCCGTAAAAAGCCATTGTCATTAGGGGAGGCAGCCGCGATAAAGGTGATCTCAGGAATTTTTTCGGGATCTCCCACGGGTGCGGGTGCGGGTGGAGCGCCCCCTCCCCCGCCGGATGCAGCTCCGGCGACCGGAGTGACGGCAATGGCCCAGACCGGGTTGTTCAACAGGGCAAATACCCGCCTGGTAAACGAGGGTGGAGCAAGCCGGTTGCTGGCGGGCAGGGCAGCTAATCCGATCTCATACTCCCCGAGCAGCGTTTGTGCATCATGGGCGTCCAGCAGTTGCTGGGCAATGTTCCCCGACGGGAAATAACGTGCCGTTAATCCGTCAAAGATATTTTTAGACATCGCGAAATGACTCTTGGGGAACCTCAACAGATTGAATAGGTCGATTTTGTCATTTTCTGGCAACGCGCCGAAAGCCGTTTCCACCGCTTGCTCATAGTCCTGCTTTTGCCGGCGACTGGCGCCCGAAGGAAGCTCAATGGCGGGGTTGAGGTAAGGTTGGGAAGTGGCTGGATTGGTCAGGAACATGGCCAGCAGCTGAGGCCGGGTCCGGCATACGCCGAAGCCCTGCTTGGCTGCCCCATAGAACCCGGCCGACTGGGTGTCCAATAGGGAGGCTAAGTCCTCCAGTTCTATAGTTCTGCGCCAGGCTGGCGTCTGCAGGGCCCGCCCATAGGCCAAAGAGCAGATTGCTTTGTTGTATGACTCATTGGAAGCGCCGGGCAGCAGTACGTTCACCAAAGGCCGCAAATCGTTGAGCAATTCCCGGGAGGTATCCGGGTGAGCCGCCCCGGGGAAGTTCCGTTCCTGTTCATCAATGGCCTCTTCCAGCGCTGCGTTAAGCGCCACCACCTGTTGATTCAGTGTCAGGGTCTGTAGTGTGGCGTTGGCGGCGTTTTTCAGGTTGAGCGTCACGGAAAGCGGCCCGGTATTTTGGGGCGTGAATGCAGCGGTGCCGACGGAGGTAGTCTGAGTGGTCGTGTCCCCGTTTACAAAGGTCCATTCATAGCTTTGAACAGTCGCGGCCAAAGCAGCATCAGCTACAAAGACGACATACTGTTGCGTCCTGCGGGCGCCCAGAGGAGAAGATAAAAAGGAAGCGAGCGTCACGCCGGGATTCACAGACGTAAAATTGTCGCTCAGCTTGTCAATGGTAAAGCCGGCCGGAAGGCGGCTTTCTGTCTTTCGTACGGGCATGATGGGGCACTTTAAAACAAACAATGGGGGTGTTCATCACATGTACTTCAAGATCAGTGCACTTTCCTGCAATCTTTGGTAAGATAGAAAAATTCAGGCAGATTACCAACTTATTAACAAATCTTCCCGGCTTACCCCTGTTGCTGCATCAGTTCACGCGCATGGATAAAGGTGCATGCGAGTCGTCTATAAGCGCAAAACATGTATCTTTGAGTGGCAAAACCCTGTATGGCCGACATCGGTCGGAATTCGCAGTTCCCGCTGCCCGCCCCTTGCCCATTCCGGGTGACCACTCCCTGTTCATGTAAGATAACGCGTACAGGCTACCTGCAGGCTGAAGGCTGGTTGGGTATACACATCAGTAATGTACCACACAGGTATAGCTGCCCCGCTTTTCGGGCATATGCACCGATGTTCCATGCCTGGTGATTGCCGTGGAATTCCTTCCCACATCGCCAGAGCTTCGGCAACGCGTATACGCAAACAGTGGATGAGGCCCTTTCCCCGACAGGCCGCCTCCGGGACGTATAGGCTCGCAGCCCACCTCATGCAAAGCCCGATTCCGGCGGCCAGGTTTCCCCCTGCATGTGTGGGGCTTGATAAGGCAATCCGCAATGTGCTATCTACTTATAAACCCACAAAAAAGGAATCGTGGCGCCATTCCCCCCCATGCATCGTTGGTGCATGGGCTTCCTCGCTGCCAAATTTTATGAGAACATTCATGTCTGTTGCCGTGCTCCTGTGTTTGAGCCTGGTGACCGGGCCTCTGGCCTATGGCCAGACAAGCCCACTTTATTTGGGAATCAAAGGCGGGATAAGTATTCCCAATCTTACTTCCGGTTCTTCCGCCGAAACGGTCTGGGATGAAGGCTATTCCTCCCGCGTCGGCCCGAACGTGGGCCTTGTGGCCGAATTCCCGTTCTCCCCCCTGTTTTCCTTGCAACCCGAGATCGATTACATTGGGGAAGGCGGAAAGCGCAGAGGCATTCAACCTTTTTCTGTACCGGAGCAATACCTGGAGGCCTATCAACTGGCGTTTCAAACTGACAAAGATTACGTATTCGCTGACTACAGCAACGTGTCCCGCATCAATTACCTGCAGATACCGGTGATGGGCCGCTTCAACTTTCCGTTGGATGCGAGCCAGAGGCTTAAATTTTTCGTGCAGGCCGGGCCTTTTATCAGCTTTCTGGTGGGAGCCAGGCAGATTGTGACCAGTGATGACCTGAAGGTATATCTTGATAAGGAAGGCAAGCAGGAGATTCCGTCGGATCTGGTTCATGCTTTTTTTGGTGCTAAGCTGGATACGACCCTGGATGCAAAAGATCAGCTTCACAAGGTGAACGTAGGTGTCCAAGGAAGTATGGGCCTCTCCCTGGATTGCGGTCCGGGGAAAGTATTTGTGGAAGGCGGCGGAAATTACGGATTCATTGACATTCAAAAGGGAGATGAACATGGAAAGAACCGCATCGGGGCGGCGACGGTAGCGCTAGGCTATAGTGTGGATCTGAGAAGGCGCCACCCTCGCGCCCGTAGGAGCCACGGCATGTAATCACCAAACCACAAAAACGGAAGGGCGGCCCGGAATACAAACCGGGCCGCCCTTCATCTTACCAGCAGATCGTTCTATGCCTCATAACGGGCGTACCCATATGTTGCGGAAACTCACCTTATGGTGATGATCCTGCAACTTGATCGGAGAAGCGCCGTGCATTTCATAATAGGGGTGGCCGATGTATAAGGTAACCCCTTTTAAGATCGAATTATTCTGAATCAACACGCCGTTGTGCAATACGGTGACTCGCGCCGGGCTTTGCAGGCTGCTGTCTGCGTTGAATTTAGGCGCCGTCCAGATCACATCGTAACTCTGCCACTGGGCAGGAGGCCGGGAGGCATTGACCAGTGGTGGATATTGTTTATAGAGGCTGCCCGCCTGGCCGTTGACGTAGGTCGGTGCATTATAGGAATCAAGCACCTGCAATTCGTATCCGGCGTCTCCCTTGCCAAGAGAGGCCAGAAAGATGCCACTGTTCCCGTAATCCTGTCCTTTGTGCGAGGCCGTGTCTTCGACGGGTTCCCGCCATTCAATATGCAGCTGATAATCGTTAAACCTTCTTTTGGTCTGAATATTTCCGGCGCCAGGATTTACGGTCATCACCCCATTCTCTACCGTCCATCCGGCGGGCTTGGTCGTGTCGTTTGCACTTACCCAGCCGCTCAAATCCTTACCATCAAACAGCACGATGGCGTCAGAAGGTGGATCGGCATCGGTTTTTCCGGGAGTGACCACAGGAGGTACGGGTTCATAATATTCGGTCTGCTCTGGCTTCATAGAGTCGTTTCCTGCCGGTACGCCTATCTGAAAAGTAGGCGCCTCGGATTGGGGCTGCTGTCCGGAGGCATTGGAATTGGTTTGGGGCTGGCAGCTTGCCAGCGCGATGCCTATCAGGGCATAAAGAGGTATTGCGGTGGTTTTCATCGGCAGAATTAAGTTTTGAGAATCAGTATTAAAGTCGATAACCAGCGCTAAATGTAACCATTAGTTTTTAAAAATTAAAGTCCGCCGGAGGGCGTTAGCCGTCCGGCGGACTTCTTCATGGCTGGAATGCAGCTGTTTTTTAATACAGGTCGGTGTCGTTATCGGGTTCCTCATCGCTTTCTTCGCGCCCGCCAAGATCCATGTTGATCATGGTGCCCAGCAAGTCTCCAAACTCCAATTGCCCTTCCAGCAATTTTTTGCTGATCAGTGAATATGCCGAAAGCCCGTGAAGTACAAACTCCATGAGAATACCGGTTTCCTTGTTTGCCGTTTGCGGAAAGTAAGCTTTCACCAGATCTCTGAGTCCGTCCACTTTGCTGAGCTGCTGATCGATCATTTTTTCCGGACTATCTTGGACAAGAGCGAGCTTGTTTCCCTTTTCGAACCAACGGATGATCTTCCTGTAGGGATTTCCCCCATTGTCTTGCTTTTTCTTTTTGAACAAGTCGGGATTGGGAAAATATTGCACGAACTGGGTCCTGATGGCTTTATCCAGCAGGTTAAGGGTAACCTGCTGAGTGCCTTCTTGTTCTTCCTCGTAGACGAGCTCGATTTTTCCGGTGATGGAAGGAATAATTCCGATCAGATCGCTGATGCGTACCTGCGTCTTTTTTTCCTTATTAATAATGGTACGTCGTTCTGCTGCGCTGACTGCATTTTCATAGGCGGTGATGGTGAGCCGCGCCGACACCCCACTTTTTTTATCGACGAATTCGCTGCCTCTTGCCTCGAAGGCGACCTGTTCGATGATCCGCTTCATCAGATCGGGGACCTCTACTTTGGCGGATTGCTCCTCCAGCACGTCGGCCTCCTGAGCAGTGATTTCCAGTGCGGTGTCTATGGTTCTTGGGTAATGGGTGATGATCTGACTCTGGATGCGATCCTTCAACGGGGTGACGATCGCTCCGCGATTCGTATAGTCCTCCGGATTAGCGGTGAAGACAAAAAGAATGTCCAGGGGCAGGCGCAATTTAAAGCCACGGATCTGGATGTCCCCTTCCTGCAGGATGTTAAAAAGAGCCACCTGGATACGGGCCTGGAGATCGGGTAATTCATTGATGACGAAAATGCCCCGGTTAGAGCGCGGCACAATGCCGAAATGGAGCACCTGTTCATCAGCGAAACTCAAATGCAGGTTGGCCGCTTTGATCGGATCAATGTCTCCGATCAGATCAGCTACCGTCACATCGGGGGTAGCTAATTTTTCCCCGTAACGTTCGCTGCGGTGAAGCCAGCTGATCGGTGTCTCGTCCCCTTTTGCCGCGATCAGGTCGCGGGCATACCGGGAGACGGGTTGAAAAGGATCATCATTGATCTCGGAACCGGCTATCACCGGGATATATTCATCGAGAAGAGCAGTCATCTGCCGGGCCATGCGGGTCTTGGCTTGCCCCCGTAACCCTAAAAAAAGAATGTTATGCCGGGAAAGCAGAGCTCGCTCCGTATCGGGGATCACGGAGTCTTCATATCCGATAATGCCCGGAAATGGGGTTTCTTGGCGTTGTAACCGCATAATCAGGTTGTCCCTGACCTCTTCTTTTACCGGTTTAGTACGGTATCCTGATTGCTTTAATGCTCCTAACGTGGTTGCGCTGTGATTACTCATTGTGTGTGGGGATTTCCCTCAGTTTCTCGCTGATGGTTAAAAAATGATGCGTGTCGATGCTTTGATGGAGGCCTATCGTAAATATTTGCGTTTGTTTTTTTCGAAATCATAAAAGACAAACTGGCCCAGGTTGTCCAGGGAAGAGAAAAACGCTTTCCCCTGATTGGTTTCGGTAAACTCATTCACGAAATGTTGAAGCCAGGGATCGGTGGCGACCATAAATGTGGTGACCGGGATCCTGAGTTTCCGGCATTGGGCGGCCAGGTTGAGTGTCCTGCCGAGGATACGGCGATCCAGCCCAAAACTGTTCTTGTAATACTTTCGGCCGATCTTCAGACAGGTGGGTTTGCCGTCGGTGATCATGAAAATCTGCTTGTTGGGATTCTTGCGCCGCCTCAACAGGGTCATGGCCAGTTCCAGACCGGCTACCGTATTGGTATGATAAGGCCCCACTTTGAGGTAAGGCAAATCCTTCACCTCTATTTGCCAGGCGTCGTTACCGAAAACGATGATGTCCAGGGTATCCTTGGGATACTTGGTGAGGATCAGCTCACTAAGGGCCATCGCCACCTTCTTGGCAGGAGTAATGCGGTCTTCTCCATAGAGAATCATCGAATGAGAGATATCGATCATCAGTACCGTGGAGGTCTGCGTCTTATAGTCTGTTTCCCGGATCTCCAGGTCATCCTGGGCCAGGCGAAAACTTTCCATGCCGTGATTGATTTGCGCATTTCGGATCGAATTGGTGAAATCAATCTGCTCAATGGTATCTCCAAAACGGTAGGGCCGTGTATCGGCGTTGGGCTCGTCTCCCTGGCCGGGGACAAAGGTGTTATGATTTCCCAGATGGCTTTTCTTCAGCTTGCCGAAAATCTCCTCCAGCGATCTTTTCCGGATACTTTGCTCGGTTTTCGGGGTAATCTGGATTTCTCCTGATACCGGTTTCTCGTCCAGATATCCCTTGTCCTTGAGATCCTCAATGAAATCGCCAATTCCGTAATTTTCATTTTGGGTGAGGTTGTACTCTTTGTCGATTTCCGTCAGCCAGCTGAGCGCCTCGGATACGTCGCCACTGGTGTAAGTAAGCAATTGTAGAAATAAGCTGAGCAACTGTTGAAATGGTGTTTTCCCTTCGGCAGCTGGATCATATTTGGAAAACAAAAGGCTTCTCATAATCAGGCAAGTTACTTTAATATACGTGAAAATCGGGGAAAAAGATGGGCCGTGCTTCTGCGGTGGCACTTTATGGGAAAACAGACAAATTGTGCTTAGTTTACCCCCATTCCATTACCTCATCATTAAAACACATGACTTTATGAGAAGTTTATCAGTGGGCGTGATCTTTTGGCTGGCCATAGCCGGGTTGTTCTCGTGCACCACCCCTTCTCCGCCCACGGCGCGATCCCTGGGCTGGGACGTGGGTCCCCAGGCGTATACCTTCCGGAATTTTACCTTCTTTGAGGCGGTAGACAAGGCAAAAGCTCTCGGGTTACATGATATTGAGGCCTATCCGGGCCAGTGGATCGGGGGAGGGCTTGAAGGGAAGATGAGCTACTCCATGGACCGCGCTACCCGACAGCAAATCCTGGATTATCTCATAAAGCAGGATGTAAAAATGCTTTCCTACGGGGTGATCGTGCCCGATTCGCAGGCGCAATGGGATTCATTATTTGTGTGGGCTAAAGCGATGGGGCTGGAAAACATTGTGTCCGAACCCCTTCCCGACCAGCTCTCTTACATCTCCGACCTGTGTGACAAATATGCCATTAATCTGGCGATCCACAATCACCTAAGTCCTTCCCCTTACTGGAGTCCCGATACGCTGTTGGCGGCTATGGAAGGCAAAAGCCCGCGGATCGGCTCCTGTGCGGATGTTGGACATTGGAAGCGCTCGGGTCTCGATCCGGTAGCCTGCCTCAAAAAGCTGGAAGGACACATCAAGGAACTCCACTTTAAAGACATTGCTTCGGCAAGCTCCGAGGCCAAGGATACGGTGTGGGGAACTAGCGTATGTGGTCTGGATGGGATGGTACGGGAACTGTATCGCCAACGCTTTCAGGGACTGTTTGCCATTGAATATGAGGCCGATCCGCAGAATAATGTGCCTCAGATACAGCAGAGCCTGACAAATTTTGAGCAGGCGATCAGCGCCCTCAAATAATGCTCAAAAAATGCAGGGCCCCCGCATGGCCCGTGGTGTTCTCGCGTAAAAAGACCAAGTCCCGGAGAAAATCACCCCGGGACTTGCTTTTTTACTATAGTACAGGTTAAAGAAGATGGGTCTATTGTCCTTGCGCCGAATCTGCAGGAGGAACCGCTCCCGGAAGACTGTCCATTTTTCCGGGCAACTCCGAGGGATTGCCGGCATGGGTGCCATACAGCCGTTTCCATTCCTGCAGCTGGGATATAATCATATTGGCCGTCTGCGCGTCCTGTTGCAAGGTGGCGCTTAGTTTGCTGGGCGACAGCGCGTTGTAGTAATCCATCTGCTGCTGGCAATCCACGATGATCTCATTGGCGATCTGATCTCCCTTGGTGCTGTCGCCGGCCAGGTAATATGCATATACCGTCTGCAGAGAGTTGATGTTGTGGCTATTGCCCGGCGAGGTATAGGCATACGGGAAGTTGGATTTCTGGATACTGGAATCCGCATAGTTTAGCACCCGCAGGGCACTGTCTTTTTTGCCTTGTTCAGCCAGCGCGAGTCCCAGCTTGGCGTAGGAATTACGGATGCTCAAGAGCAAACGCCGGTTGGGCTCATCAAAATAGGTGCCTGGAGTCTGGGCGCCGCCGAAGGCAAACTTGTGCAGCAGGTTGTCGTACATGAAATCCAAATTGACATTTCCGGCACTTAGAATGGAATTGCTGCTGCTTTCATTCTCCACAGGTACCAGTCGGTAAGTGAGCCCATCGGTTTCCAGATAATTGCCCAGGCCCATACGCGTTGCGGTGATCGGACTGGTAAAATAGATCGGCCGTTCCCAATTGCTGGCGGCGATGATATTGAGCAACATCAGATCGTTTTTGTACAGCACTTTCTTCGGCATCGTGAAGGTAATCTGGTCCACGATGTGGCCCGTGTCGCTCAGCGGCACCAATCCTTGACGGATCGCCTTGGCACGATCCACGGGAATGGCCATATTCTCGGTGGGGTAATAATTGATGCGTTCCTCCCCGTTAGAGACCTGGTAGTCAGGGTTATCGCTGCCCATAAATGCCATCAGCTGGTTCAAGTCATAATATTGATTGGCAGGCGCCGGATTGCGAGGCGGCACATAAGGGACGTAATTGCGATGGTCGCCTGCATATTTGTCCGGAGCCCAGCTGATCGGCACGGGTGCCCCCTGGTTAATCTTGTACCGCAGGTCGTCGATATACCAGTCTACCCCTAATAAACTCATGTTGACGATCCGGATGTCAGGACGGATTCCTTCCACTTCTTGCGCATACCATAAGGGGTAAGTGTCATTGTCCCCTTCGGTGAACAAAATCGCATTCGGCTTGCAGGACTCCAGATAGTCTGCGGCTACATCTCGTGCCAGTGTTTTCTGAGACCGGTCATGGTCATCCCACTCCTGAAAGCCCATAATCACAGGAACAAGCAGTACACAGGCTACAGAAGCAGCGATTGCCGCCAGTTTGCCGGTCATCTTGGCTTTTTTCTGCAGGAAATTGTATACGGAGAGTACCCCCAGACCAATCCAGATGCCAAAGACGTAAAAAGAACCCACAAAGGCATAATCCCGTTCTCTGGGTTGAGGGCCGGACTGATTCAAATAAAACACAATGGCGAGCCCGGTAAAGATAAACAGCATCAGGTTGATCAGAAAGTCCCGGCGATTTCGATTCAACTGGAAGAACAGTCCGAACAAACCGAGCAGGAGTGGCAGGGCAAATAGCCGGTTGTGGGCCTTATTATTTTTGAGGCTTTCAGGCATCTTGCTCTGATCCCCCAGCCGGATATTGTCAATGAAGGGAATGCCGGTGATCCAGTTTCCGTCCCGGACATCTCCAAAGCCCTGTACGTCATTTTGCCGTCCCGAAAAGTTCCAGAGAAAATATCGCATGTACATCCAGCCGATCTGGTAAGTCATGAGCCAGTTGAGGTTATCGGCCATCGTAGGTTTCTCGTTTTGGGAAAGCCCAAGCCAGTCCCGGTAAAAAGCGTCTTGCCCCCGGTCGCTGCCATTATCCCAGACGCGGGGAAATAAATGTTCATCCGCAGGGTCATATACCGGTTTTTGTTTATGCCCGACGACAGTATAGCGATCCAGGCTGTCATTGCGTTCATAAACAGCCGCTCCTTCATCATAGCGGATCGGCCGTGCCGTGAAATCCTGTCCGTATAAAATCGGCCAATCGCCGTATTGACTGCGGTCCAGGTAATTGACGAGGGCCATCGGGTCGTCCACATTTTGCATGTTAATAGCAGGACTCGCATTGGCGCGGATCAGTGTGCTGAAGTAGGTGGAATACCCCACGAGCATGAAAGCAAAGCACAACACGCCCAAATGCAGAAAGTAACGGGTTCTGCGGTGCGAGAAACGCAACCCCAAAATGATCAGTGCAGCCAGTAAAGCCAGGAAGAAATAGGATCCCGAATTAAAGGGCATATGAAGCACATTAACAAAAAACACGTCGAAATACCCGGCTAGCTGGACCGTATATTGGATGACGACTTTTTGCACGACTCCCGTGATGATGCAACCAATGACAAATGCCCAAAAGGTACCCCAGGGGGTCACTTTGTAGCGCCTGAAATAATATATCATGACCACAGTGGGTATCGTCAAAATACACAACAAGTGCACACCAATAGCCAGCCCCATCATGAACGCAATAAATACGATCCAGCGGTCGGCATGCGGATGATCGGCATCCTGTTCCCATTTGAGCATGGCCCAGAAGATGATCGCTGTAAAGAACGAAGACAGGGCGTAGACTTCTCCTTCTACCGCTGAAAACCAAAACGAATCGGTGAAGGTGAAAGCCAGGGCTCCTACGATGCCGGCTCCCATGATGAGTATCAGATGGGTCAGGGATATTTCTTCATCCCGTTTGACTAACAGTTTGCGGGCAAAATGGGTAATGGTCCAGAAAAGAAATAAAATGGAAAACCCGCTGGCCAGGGCCGAAAGCAGATTCACTTTCAGGGCGGCGGAATGGGGTCCTCCCCCGAAAAGGACAATGAATATACGATCCAACATCAATACCAGCGGAGCGCCCGGAGCATGGGGAATCTGCAGTTTGAAGGCTGCAGAGATAAATTCACCGCAGTCCCAAAAGCTGGCCGTCGCCTCCCTGGTCAAGATATAGACAGTACAGGCAATGGCACAGACGATCCAACCGGTGATGTTATTCGTTTTTCTGAAATTCATACCCTTTCGTTAAGATTGGGACAAAAATAGAAAAAGAAACGCAAATTGAGTCGGCGTCCTATCCTCCTATTTAAGGCCGGTGCAGGTCCGAAAGGGCCTAATACGCCACTGCCTTCGCCGTTCGGCCTTCCCAGACTCAAAAAATGATTGCCAGGCCGGTGACTTGCGGGCAAATAATTACTTTTGTCCGGGGCACCTGCGTGGCCCGCCAGTCTGAACTCGCTAATTAAATACCTAATATATATGAGTGGTGCCATATCCCCCCCTGGTTTTATCCGAGCCGACTATTTTCTTTTTGCAGGAAGCGGGGTAGCCATGGGCGTTACTGCCCTTTGCCATTATAGCGGTGCTCCTGCCCTGCTCGCATTCCTGTGTGCCGCTATAGCGGTCGCCTTGCTGGCGTCACTTGTAGGACGCTCCGTGGAACAACTGGGAGATCGCTTTGGTCCGGGAGCGACCGGAGTGCTGCAGTCAGCCTTGGGTAACCTGCCCGAGTTGTTCATTTGCTTATTTGCCCTGCGTGCCGGCCTCGTGGATGTCGTCAAAGCAGCCATTATTGGATCCATTTTAGCCAACCTCCTGCTGGTCATGGGGCTGTGTTTTCTGACCGGTGGGCTTAAACATGGAACCCAGAAGCTGGATTCTAACCGCGCCCGGGCGATTACCGTACTGATGGTATTGTCGGTGGCGGCGTTGGTATTGCCTTCACTCGCATCTTACGTGCATACTCCAGCGAGTGATCATGAGGAAACCCTCTCCCTGGTGGCATCTGTGATCTTGTTGTTGTTGTTCATGCTTAGCCTTCCCGCTTCTCTGAAAAAAGGTTCCACCGATTTGTCCGATGCAAATCATATGCCCGGTGAACCTCCTCGTTGGTCACTGGCCACAGCGGTAATCCTGCTGGCCATGGCAGCTGGTGCGGCCGCCTTTGTCTCAGACTGGTTCGTTCATGCCCTGGAGCCAGCCATGGCGGCCGTGGGCATTTCAGAGGCCTTTGCCGGCCTGGTGGTGATTGCTATAGCGGGAAATGCGATTGAGAATGTGGTGGGCATTCAGCTGGCCTTAAGGAACCAATCCAAGTATGCCTATGCGGTGGTCATTAACTCTCCTTTGCAAATTGCTCTGGTGTTGGCTCCCTTACTGGTGATTTTGTCCCAGACACTGGGCTATGCAGCGTTTACGCTGGTGTTTTCCCCGATGTTGGTTGTCTCGGTGGCCATTGCGGTCATTATGTCTGCATTCATCACCTTTGACGGGGAATCTAATTGGATCGAAGGGGCTGCATTGATCGCTGTCTATGGAGTCATAGCCAGCAGCTTTTGGTGGGGTTGATGTGATGAAAGCGTACTTTTTAGGAGCCCTGAGGTACCGCATCGGGGGCCACTTCTGCTCTCTGCGCGCGACTGAGTTTTCTAAAACGGATACTAAGCGTCAACGATACCATGGT
>Ga0164242_10002993_pt1 | contig 19358 bp, 15 predicted proteins | sample OricomgcompostMG_FD_108783 | JGI IMG/M metagenome (GOLD analysis project Ga0164242, IMG submission 108783) | Miracle-Growth compost microbial communities from Emeryville, California, USA - Original compost - Miracle growth compost (MG) ... | reverse complement strand
TCCAGTACGACATCGACGCCGACGGCATCGTCACCCTGACCCTGGACGACCCCAACCAGTCGGCCAACACCATGAACGAGCTCTACACGAGCTCGATGAAGGCCGCCGTCGAACGCCTGTACGCCGAGCAGGACAAGGTCACCGGCGTGGTCGTCGCCTCGGCGAAGAAGACCTTCTTCGCCGGCGGCGACCTCAAGAAGATGCTGCCGGTCCGCAAGGAGCAGGCTGCCGACATCTTCGCCGAGGTGCAGAGCGTCAAGGAGTCCCTGCGCAAGCTGGAGACCTTCCCGAAGCCTGTCGTCGCGGCGATCAACGGCGCCGCCCTCGGCGGCGGCCTCGAGATCGCACTGGCCACCAACCACCGCATCGCACTCGACGGCCGCTACGGCATCGGCTTGCCCGAGGTGAAGCTGGGCCTGCTGCCGGGGGGTGGCGGCGTCACCCGCGCCGTTCGGATGTTCGGCATCATGACCGCGCTGATGGAGATTCTCGGCCAGGGCACCGAGTTCAAGCCTGCGGCCGCCAAGGAGAAGGGTCTCGTCGACGAGCTCGTCGGCAGCGCCGACGAGCTGATCCCGGCCGCGAAGGCATGGATCAAGGCCAATCCCGACGCCTCGGCCCAGCCATGGGACAAGCCCGGCTACAAGATGCCCGGCGGTACGCCGAAGACGCCGTCGCTGGCGGCCTTCCTGCCCGCGTTCGCACCGATCCTGCGCAAGCAGCTCAAGCAGAGCGACATGCGCGCGCCCAAGGCGATCCTGGCGGCTGCCGTGGAGGGAGCCCAGGTCGACTTCGACACCGCGACGCGGATCGAGTCGCGATACTTCGTCGACCTGGTCACCGGCCAGCAGGCGAAGAATATGATCCAGGCGTTCTTCTTCGACCTCGGCTCGATCAACTCCGGCGCGCTGCGTCCCAACGGGGTCGAGAAGTACCTGCCGAAGAAGGCCGTCGTCCTCGGCGCCGGCATGATGGGCGCCGGCATCGCGTACGTCCTGGCCCGCGCCGGCGTGGAGGTGGTCCTCAAGGACGTCTCGATCGAGGCGGCTGAGAAGGGCAAGGCGTACACCGAGGGTCTCAATGCCAAGGGCGTCTCCCGCGGCAAGCTGACCCAGGAGAAGGCCGACGAGATCCTCAACCGGATCACCCCGACCATCGACCCGGCCGACGCATCCGGCGCCGACTGCGTCGTCGAGGCCGTCTTCGAGTCGGTCGAGCTGAAGCAGCAGGTCTTCAACGAGGTCATCCCGCACCTCGCGCCCGACGCCCTGCTGTGCTCGAACACCTCGACACTGCCGATCACCGAGCTCGCCAAGGGAGTGGAGGGCACCGACGCGGCCAAGCGCTTCATCGGCCTGCACTTCTTCAGCCCGGTCGACAAGATGCCGCTGGTCGAGATCATCAAGGGCCAGGAGACCTCCGACGAGGCGCTCGCCAAGGCCTACGACATCACCCTGGCCATCAGGAAGACCCCGATGATCGCCAACGACTCACGCGGCTTCTACACCTCGCGCGTCATCGGCACCATGATCGAGGAGGGCCTCTCGATGCTGGCCGAGGGCGTCCACCCGGTCACGCTCGACCGTGCCACCACCCAGGCGGGCTACCCGACCGGCGTACTCCAGCTGGCCGACGAGCTCAACCTCGAGCTCATGAAGAAGATCGCCAAGACCACCCGCGAGGCGGCGGGAATCACCGAGCTCTCCGCCACCGAGAAGGCCGTCGACCCGATGATCGAGGCGGGCCGCTCCGGTCGCGTCAAGGGCGCCGGATTCTACGAGTACGCCGACGGCAAGCGCGGCTCGATCTGGGCCGGCCTGGCCGAGATCTTCCCGGTCTCCGACACCCAGCCCCCGCTCGCCGACATCAAGGACCGGCTCATGGTCCGTGAGGCGATCGAGACGGCGCGGTGCTTCGAGGAAGGCGTCGTCACCTCGGCAGCGCACGCCAACATCGGCTCGATCTTCGGCATCGGCTTCCCGCCGCTGACCGGCGGCGCAGCGCAGTTCATCCAGGGCTACGACGCGGCCGACGGCAGCTACGGCATCGAGGCGTTCCTCGAGCGGGCCGACCAGCTCGCCGATCAGTACGGCGAGCAGCTCCGCCCGACCCAGGCACTCCGTGACATGGCGGCGAAGGGCGAGTCCTTCCCCGCCTGATGCGTGCGGCGGAGGGTCCGCACGCATCAGAAGCACAGACGACGGCCCCGTGGGATCAATCCCGCGGGGCCGTCGCCGTACTGGAATCAGAGCACGCGGGCGAGGAACTCCCGGGTGCGCTGCTCGCGCGGATCGCCGAAGATCTGCTCGGGCGTCCCCTGCTCGAGGATCCGGCCCTTGTCGAGGAAGCAGACGGTTGTCGCCACCTCGCGGGCGAACGCCATCTCGTGCGTCGCCAGGATCATCGTCATCCCCGCCTCTGCCTCGGCCCGGACGATCTCCAGGACCTCGCCGACCAGCTCGGGGTCGAGCGCCGCGGTGATCTCGTCGAGCAGCAGCAGTCGCGGACGGGTACACAGAGCCCGCACCAGCGCGACCCGCTGCTGCTGGCCGCCGGAGAGCGCGTCCGGGTACGCCGAGGCCTTGTCTGCCAGCCCGAACCGCTCCAGCAGCTCCAGTGCACGCGACCGAGCCACCCGCTTCGGCGCCTTGTGCACCAGCGCCTGCGCCAGCGTGCAGTTCGCGAGTACCGACAGATGCGGGAACAGGTTGTAGGCCTGGAACACCATGCCGATGTCGCGGCGTACCGCCCGGGGGTCGACCCGTGGATCGGAGATCTCCCTCCCGTCGAAGGTGATCACGCCGTCCTGGATCTCCTCGAGCAGGTTGAGACAGCGCAGCAGCGTCGACTTGCCGGAGCCGGACGAGCCGATCAAGCAGACCACGTCGTGCGGTGCGACCGCGAGCGAGATGTCGTGCAGGACGACCCGGTCAGCGCGCCGTCCCGAGCCCGTCGAGGGGTACGCCTTGCGGAGGCGGTCCACCTCAAGGAGTGCGCTCATCGGCCCTGCTCCCGCCGGATCTGGCGCAGCATCAACCAGTCGGTGAGCCTCGTCAGCGGCACCGCGACGATGAGGAAGTACATCGCCGCGACGAACAGCGGGGTGCCGTTGAAGTGGTAGCCCTGCCAGTCGCTGGCCGCCCGCATCGCCTCCCAGACGCCGAGGACCGAGATGAGCGCGGTGTCCTTCTGCAACGACACCAGGTCGTTCATCAGCGGCGGCACCGCCCGGCGGACAGCCTGCGGGAAGACGACCCGCCACATCGCCTGGGTCCGGGAGAGCCCGAGCGCCTCGGCCGAGGACCACTGTGTGGGGTGCACCGAGAGGATGCCGGCCCGGAGTACCTCGGCGACGTAGGCGCCGTAGCAGAGCGTGAGCGCGATCGTGGCCAGCCAGAACAGCGACGTCGGGATGCCGGTGACCTGGAGGGCCGGGCCGCCGACGCCGATCAGCACGATCACCAGCAGCGACGGCACGCCGCGCAGCAGGTCGGTGTAGACTACCGCCACCAGCCGCAACGGAGCCAGCCACGGCGAGCGGGACTGACGGCACACGGCGACCAGCGACGCCAGCACCAGGACGCACGGCTCAGCGACCAGGAAGATCCGGATGTTCATCCAGAAGCCCCTGCTGACGGACTTGAACGAACCGGTGAAGTCCGACTTCGACAAGAAGTAGGTCCGGAACGCCGTCCACCCCGGCGAGGTCAGGAAGATCGCCAGGACCGCACCGAGCACCACCACCGTGACGATCGTGGCGAGGACTGCCCGGCGTACCCGCATCGCCCGCGCGACCCGGGTGCGTTCGACCTGTCTCGGGCTCGGCCTCCAGTCCGCAGCCGTGCCGGCGAGAGCGTCGTCGCTCACTGCAGCACCGGCACGTTCTCCATGCCGGAGAGCCACTGCCGCTGCAGCTGGTCGAGCGTGCCGTTGGACTTGAGGGTGTCGATCGCCTTGTCGACGCAGGTCACCAGCGGATTGCCCTGCTGGAAGAGCAGGCCGAACTCCTCGGGCTCACTGTTGGAGAACTTGCCGACGACCACGCTGCCCTTGATCTCGCTCGACATGTAGCCCGCACTGGGCAGGTCGGTGACGAGCCCATCGATCTGACCGTGCAGCAGAGCCTGCTTGGCCTGGTCGTCGGTGTCGAAGACCAGCGGCTGGCTGCTCGGCTTCACGTCGTCACGGATGGCGGTGAGGCTCGTGGTGGCGGTCTCAGCGCCGAGCTTGAGGCTCTTGAGACCGGCCAGGCTCGAGGCCTTGGCCTTGTTCTTCGCCAGCGTGATGACCGCCTGGTCGGCGGAGTAGTAGCCCTCGGAGAAGGTGACGGCCTTGGCCCGGTCGGGCGTGATCGAGATCTGGTTGATGTCGAAGTCGAACTTCTTCGGGCCCGGTGTGTAGGAGCTGTTGAACGACTCCTTGGTCCACGCCACCTGACCGGCGCTGAACCCGAGCTGCTTGGCGACGGCGTACGCGACCGCCGACTCATAGCCCTGTCCGTTGCTCGGGTCGTTCTTCTTGAACCACGGCGCGTACGCCGGGGAGTCGGTGGCGATCGTCAGCTTCCCGGAGCTGTAGAGGTGCAGCTGGTCGGGCGTGCAGGACGCGGCGGAGGCACTGCCACTGGCTGCCGGCGAGGCGCCGGCGTCGGTGGTGGAGTTCTTGGCGGAGCAGGCAGCCAGGCTCGCGGTGGTCAGGGCCACGGCGGCGAGGACGGCGAAGGAACGCAGACGCATGGCGGCATCGTAGATCCGCTCAGCGTTTCCATACTGATCGACTGCACAAACCTCTGTCGCCAATCCGGTTACCTGTGAGTAACATTCTGCGCATGGCCTACGACCACCTGCTCTCTCCGCTCACCATCGGCAGCCTGACGCTGCGCAACCGGGTGGTGATGGGCTCGATGCACACCGGCCTCGAGGATCAGATCTGGGATCTCCCGAAGCTCTCGGCGTACTTCGCCGAGAGGGCGCGCGGTGGCGTCGGCATGATCGTGACCGGCGGCTACGCGCCCAACAAGCGCGGCTGGCTCAAGCCGTTCGCCTCCGAGATGTCGTCGCGGCTCCATGCAATGCGCCACCGCCAGATCACCGATGCGGTGCACCAGGAGGGCGGCGCGATCGCGCTGCAGGTGCTGCACGCCGGCCGCTACGGCTACACGCCGTTCTCGGTCTCGGCGAGCTCGATCAAGGCGCCGATCAATCCCTTCAAGCCGCACGCCCTCTCAGCGACGGGCGTCGAGGCCACCGTCAACGATTTCGCGAAGTCGATCACGCTGGCCAAGAAGGCCGGGTACGACGCAGTCGAGATCATGGGCTCCGAGGGCTACCTCATCAACCAGTTCCTCGCGGAGCGCACCAACCAGCGGACCGACAAGTGGGGCGGCAGCGCGCTCAACCGGATGCGCTTCCCGGTCGAGATCGTCCGCCGCACCCGCGAGCTGGTGGGCGACGACTTCCCGCTGATGTTCCGCCTCTCCCTGATCGACCTGGTCGAAGGCGGTCAGACCTGGGAGGAGACGATCGAGCTGGCCTACGCGCTCCAGGAGGCCGGCGTCAGCATCATCAACACCGGAATCGGCTGGCACGAGGCCCGGATCCCGACAATCATCACCCAGGTCCCCCGCGGCGCCTGGATCGATCTGACCGCGCGGCTCAAGGCGGAGGTCGACGTACCGGTGTGTGCGTCCAACCGGATCAACACGCCCGATATCGCCGAGCAGATCATCGCCGACGGCAACGCCGATCTGGTCTCGATGGCGCGACCGCTGCTCGCCGACCCGTACTTCGTCCAGAAGACAGCGTCCGGCCGCACGGACGAGATCAACACCTGCATCGCCTGCAATCAGGCCTGCCTCGACCATGCCTTCAAGAACGCCAAGGTCTCCTGCCTGGTCAACCCGCGCGCGGGCCGGGAGACGACGCTGGTCCTCTCCCCCGCTCGCTCGAGGAAGACCGTGGCAGTCGTCGGCGCCGGCCCCGCCGGCCTGTCGGCGGCCGTGTCCGCGGCCGAGCGTGGACTCGCGGTGACGCTCTTCGAGAAGGGCGAGGAGATCGGTGGCCAGTTCCGGCTCGCGATGGCGGTGCCGGGCAAGGAGGACTTCGCCGACACATTGCGCTACTTCGGCCGGCGCCTCGAGGTGCTCGGCGTCGACGTACGACTCAAGACCGAGGCGACCCTCGGCGACCTGCAGCAGTACGACGAGGTCATCGTGGCCACCGGCGTCACGCCGCGCATCCCCGGCATCGAGGGGGTCGAGCACGCCGGCGTCGTCTCCTACGCCGACGTCCTCTCCGGTCGCGTCGTGCCGGGCCGCCGGGTCGCGGTCATCGGCGCCGGCGGCATCGGCGTCGACGTGTCCACCGCACTCACCCACGAACCCGAGACACTCGACCAGTGGATGGCGCACTGGGGCGTAGGCGATCCGGCGTACCACCGCGGTGGGCTGACCGAGCCCGAGCCGCGCACCCCGGAGCGTCAGGTCACCCTGCTGCAGCGCAAGACCACCCCCATCGGCGTCGGACTGGGGAAGACCTCCGGCTGGGCCCACCGCGCCCGCCTCAAGCAGGAAGGGGTGCGGCTGGTGAGCGGCGCGACGTACGACTCGATCGAGTCTGGTGCCGGGGGCACCCTCGTGCTGCGCTACACCGTCGACGGACAGCCGCAGTCGATCACCGTGGACAACGTCGTGATCTGCGCCGGACAGGAGTCGGTGCGCGACCTGTGGGTGGAGCGTGCGGGCTGGCATCTCGTCGGCGGCGCCGATGTCGCGGCCGAGCTGGATGCGAAGCGCGCCATCGAACAGGGGACCCGGGTCGCGGCAGCGCTTTGAGGCAGCAGGACGTCATACGCGCTGGCTGTTAGAGCAGCCAGCGCGTATGACGTTGCGGATAGTCTCGAGCGCGTGGACTGCCTCTTCTGCTCGATCGTGTCCGGTGACATCCCCTCGACGAAGGTCTACGAGGATCAGCTGACGTACGCCTTCATGGACATCTCGCCGGCGTCCGAGGGCCACCTCATCGTGGTGCCGAAGCGGCACTCGAAGGACATCCTCGAGATCCCTGCCGAGGACCTACACGCTGTGATCGACACCGGCCGGAAGCTCGCCCAGCGGGTGACCGACGTCCTCGGCGCCGACGGCGTCAACCTGCTCAACAACCGCGGCGAGCATGCCTGGCAGACGGTCTTCCACTTCCACCTGCACGTCATCCCGCGGTACACCGACAAGTCCCGCGACCGGCTTCAGCTGCCGTGGACCCCGGAGCCGGGCGACCTGGATGCGATCAAGGCTCTGGGTGACAGGCTCGCGCTGGGGTAGTCCGGGGTGGAACTGACCCGTTACTAGCGGGTAGCAGGGTCACTTCCACCCCGGACTACCCCGCCCATCACGTCAACGTGGTCGGCTCCTGCGGCTGCGGCTGCGCCGCGATGACCCCGGCGTACCAGTCGAAGGAGCGCTTCGGCGTCCGTACGCCGGTCGCGCGGTCGACGTCCACCAGGCCGTAGTGCTGGCGGTAGCCCTGCTCCCACTCCCAGCCGTCCAGCAGGCTCCCGACGTAGTAGCCGCGTACGTCGACGCCGCGGCGGCAGGCCTCGGCCACCGCCTCGAGGTGCGCGCCCAGATAGTCGATCCGGAGCTGGTCGTCGATCACGCCGTGCGGATCGGGGGCGACGTCGTAGGCGGCGCCGTTCTCGGTGATCACGAACGGCGGCAGCGCGGCCCGGAAGCGGGCGCGGGTCAGGATCAGCCACTCCCGCAGCGACGCCGGCACGACCGGCCAGCCGGCGTCGGTGGTCGGATAGCCAAGCAGCGGGGGGAACTGGAACGGCATCTCGCCCTCGCTGTCCTCGGCTATCGCCGCCACCCGCCGCGGGTGGGAGAAGTTCACACCGTAGAAGTCCAGCGGCTGGCGGATGGTGGCCAGGTCGCCGCCGACAACCACGTCGTCGGCCAGGGACTGCAGGTCGATCGGATAGCGCCCCAGCAGCATCGTCTCCAGGACGACGCCGTTCCACAGCGCGTCGAAGAGCTTGGTCGCGCCCACATCGGCAGGGTCCTCCGAGCCGGGCCACATCGGCTTGTGACTGTTCGCGCAGCCGATCTGGGTCGCGCCCGCGGCCCGGAGCGCGATCGCCGCACGCCCATGCGCGACCAGCAGGTGGTGCGTGGCCGCCACCGCGCCGAAGAACAACGCGCGGCCAGGTGCCCACGTGCCAAGCCCGTAGCCGAGGTACGCGATCGTGTTGGGCTCCTGGATGGGCACCCACGAGGAGACCCTATCCGCGAAGCGCTCCCCGAGAAGCTCGGCGTACGTCGCGAAGGCGTCGATCGTGGCCCGGTTGAGCCAGCCACCGTCGTCCTCGAGCGCCTGGGGCAGGTCATAGTGGTAGAGGGTCGCCATCGGCTCGATCCCGGCCTCGAGCAGGGCGTCGAGGTAGCGGTCGTAGTGATCGACCGCCTTCGGATTGAGCGGGCCACGGCCCTGCGGTTGGAAGCGCGGCCAGGCGAAGGAGAACCGGTGACCGGTCACGCCGAGCCGGCGCAGCAGCGCGATGTCCTCCGGGTAGCGGCGGTAGCTGTCGCAGGCGGTCGCCGCGTCACTGCCGTCCAGGATCGCCCCGGGTTGACGCGCGAACGTGTCCCAGCTGCTCGGCCCGCGGCCGTCGGCGGTCACCGCACCATCGACCTGGTACGCCGATGTCACGGTGCCGAATCGGAAGCCCTCGGGGAGCTGGGGAGCAACGTCCACGGCACAATCTTCCCTGTGACTGTCGAGATCCGTCGAGGAACGGCCCGATTCATGGAGCGTGTTGTCGGCCGGGCCACCTGGCACTCGCTCTCCTTCGGGGACCACTACGACGCGGATCGGCTGCGACTCGGCCCGATCGTCTGCCACGACGAGCACCTGCTGGCCCGGGGCCAGGGGTTCGAGACCCACCGGCACGAGGAGCTCGAGATCGTCACCTGGGTACTCAGCGGCACGCTGACTCACGAGGACGAGGTCGGCTCCAGCACCACCCTGACACCCGGGATGGTCGGTCACCTCACGGCTGGCAGCGGCGTCGCGCACAGCGAGCTGGCCGCCGGACCCCAGACCCGGTTCGTGCAGGTCTGGCTGACGCCGGACCAACCGGGGCTGCCCCCGGCGTACTCCTCCCAGGAGGCGGCCCTCGAGGAGGGCCGGCTGTGCGAGGTGCTCCGCCCGACCGCGACCGCAACCTTCTCGGTCGCCCGGTTGGATGCCGGCCAGAGCGTGACCGTGCCGGGCGCCTCACTCCGGCACGTGTACGTCGCGTCCGGCGCACTGCTGCGCTCTTCGCTCGCCGAGCCGCTAGGACACGGTGATGCGTTCGTGATCTCGGGCGAGGGCGCCGGTGACCCGATCGAGGTCACTGCCGCCGTGCCCACCGAGCTGCTGGTGTGGCAATTCGCCTGAGCTGCTCCCGCCGGCCGGCTGCCAGCGGATTGGACCGGCCCGGTCGTTTCGGCAAAGCCGCCCGGCTGCCGGGGTGCACGTGGGATCGTTGGCGCCGTGCCAGCGAGCGACCCGACGCCACCCTCGGCGCCATCCGTGGTCCCCGACGCGGAGGGCCCGGCATTCGCCGGGGCCGTCGCGCCGGCGTGGTCGTTGACACGTGTCGGACAGATCCGTCAGGCGGCAACCGAGCTGGGGCGACTGTTCCACGTCGATCACGCGCCCAAGCTGGGTGTGCCTGAACTCGCGTTGGCGCTGCTGCTCCGGGTCGAGCTCGACCTTGCGGCCGGCGAGGTGGCGTCGGCGACCGGCCATGCGGGCCGACTCACCACTCTGACCGGACCGGAGGCAGAGGTAGCTGCCGCACTGGCGAGCGGTGAGACCGCTGCCGCGCAGGGCAACCACGCCGCTTCCCGTGACCACTTCCTTGCCGCTGGCTCACTCCCGGGTGTGGGCGAGATGACGCTGCGACCGTGGTGGGTCGGAGCTGTCCTGGCGCTGGTCCGGACAGGTCGCCGCCGGGAGGGCGTGGAGCTGGCACGCGAACAGGTCGCGCTGGCCGAGGAGACCCACGACGCGTTCGTCCTCGCCCACGGCCTCCGCGCCCTGGCCACCGCCGACACCGGCAGCGACCCACTCGGCACGCTCCGACGCGCACAGCAGCTCGCCACCCTGTCGGGCAGTCAGCGGCTGGCGGCCCAGCTCGATACGGACGTGGCCGCGATGACCATCCTCTCCCCCGGCAACCCGGGTTCGGAGGTCGTCCCCCTGCTGCGCAACGCCGAGAGCTACGCCGGCAGGGAAGCGCTCTGGCCGCTGCACACCCGTGTGGTCAGCCTCCTCGGCCGCCTCGGCGAGCAGGCGCGGCCGCTGGCGGGACGCGCACTCGACGTCCTGACAACAGCTGAGGGCCGCGTCGCGGACCGGGCGGCTCGGGGACTCACCAACCGGCAGATCGCCGACGAGCTCCAGGTCAGCGTCAAGGGCGTCGAGTGGCACCTCTCGCGGGTGTACCGCAAGCTCGGCATCGCCAGCCGGGACGCATTGGGCGATCTCCTCGCCGGCGACGACATCGCTCCCTGACCGACTCAGCCGAACCAGCGCATCGACCGGCCGTGGCCGTGGGTGTGCGCGACCGCTCGGCCGTCGATACCGAGCACGAAGGTCGGCTTCTCCGCCGGGATCGCCGGACCGGTCGCTGTCACGCCCGGCAGCACGTTCTTGCCCTCGTTGCTGACCCAGTGGCAGACATCGTCGGCGACCAGGCCCCGCATCGTCCGGTCGAACCGCTCGCGGTCCGACGGCTCGAGGTAGGAGATGACAGCGGTGTGGAAGACCACCACCGTGCCGTGAGCCGCTGCCTTCTCGACCAGGTCCGGCAGCGAGGTGAGCAGATCGCCCTTCACCAGCTGCGGCGGGTCGCTGCGGGCGACGTCGACGGCCTGCCGCAATCGCTGTCGCCGGTCGTCCTGCTCCGGCCAGACGAGCTGCTCGAGCCAGTCCATCTGCTCGCCATCGGTCACGTCGAGCGGGTTGATGTCGATTCCACCCCGCCAGCGGATCGCCGGTACGGCGTCGGGCAACGGCGCCGTACCCTTCACCCGGCACGCCAGCCGTGGCTCCCCGTCGAGGAGCTGGTGGCCGTCCTCCGTCAGCCAGTCATAGCCCCACCGGTCAGGGTAGAGGCACAGGCCGGCCGACGCACCCGCCTCAAGCAATGCGAGCGGGCGCCCCGGGTCCGGCTGCTCGGCCGCGATCAGTGCGAACGCCGGCAGCAGGGTCGCCAGCCGGCCGACCTCGTTGGTCTGGGTGGCGTGGTTGAGAATCGTCGCCCGGATCGGGCCGTCTGATCCGTCAGCAAGCAGGGCGTCGCGCAGCCCAGCGTATGGGCCGGGTGCGGCCACGCCGTGCCAACGCGCGGCGGCGAAGACGAGGTTCGGCTGCTGCTTGATGCCCGGCAGAGTGGCGATCCACGCCGCCACCTCCGAGTCGTCCGCGACGCCGCGCGCCCAGGCCTCGAAGGTCGCCGAGTCGACCCCGGCGTACCCGGCGAAGTCGAGGTAGGACGCGACGACGTCGGCGTAGGGCTCCATACCCGGACGCTACTGCGGGGCGCTCAGTGGTCGGCGGGCAGGGCGACGTAGGTGGTCTCGAGATACTCCTCGATCCCCTCGAAGCCGCCCTCGCGGCCGAACCCGGAATGCTTCACCCCGCCGAACGGCGCCGCCGGGTTGGAGAGCAGGCCGGTGTTGATGCCGACCATGCCGTAGTCGAGCGTCTCGGCCAGACGGATCGTGCGGTCCAGATCACGGGTGTACGCGTAGGAAGCCAGACCGTACTCGGTCGCGTTGGCTCGCCCGATCGCCTCCTCCTCGGTGGTGAAGGTCGTGATCGGGGCGACCGGCCCGAAGATCTCCTGGGTGTTGATCTCGGACTCCGGGTGTACGCCGACCAGCACGGTGGGGTTGTAGAAGAAGCCGGGGCCGTCAGGGGCCGTACCGCCCGTGACGACGGTCGCCCCGTCGTGGACGGCGTCGGTGACCAGCTGGTGCACCGACTCGACCGCCTTCTCCTCGATCAGCGGGCCGACCTCGACCCCCTCGTCTTGGCCGCGGCCGACCTTGAGAGCGGCCATCCGCTCCCCGAGCCGACGACCGAACTCCTCGGCCACGTCGGCGTGCACCAGGAACCGGTTGGCCGAGGTGCAGGCCTCACCCATGTTGCGCATCTTCGCGACCATCGCGCCCTCGACGGCGGCATCGAGATCGGCGTCCTCGAAGACCAGGAACGGCGCGTTCCCGCCCAGCTCCATCGAGACCCGCAGCAACTGGTCCGCCGACTGCCGCACCAGGGTCTGACCCACCGCCGTGGAGCCGGTGAAGGAGACCTTGCGCAGCCGGTCGTCCTCCATCAGCGCCTTGCTGATGTCGCCGGAGTGGCTCGACGTGATGACGTTGAGGACACCGTCGGGCAGGCCCGCCTCGGACAGCACTTGGGCCAGCGCGAGCATCGTCAACGGCGTCATGCCGGCCGGCTTGATCACCATGGTGCATCCGGCGGCGATCGCCGGGCCGATCTTGCGGGTGCCCATCGCGAGCGGGAAGTTCCACGGCGTGACGAAGAAGCACGGACCGACTGGCTTCTTCACCGTCAGCAGCCGACTGCCGCCGGCCGGTGCGTTCATCCAGCGGCCGTGGATCCGGACCGCCTCCTCGGAGAACCAGCGGAAGAACTCGTTGCCGTAGGAGACCTCTCCCTTCGCCTCGGCGATCGGCTTGCCCATCTCGAGGCTCATCAGCTCGGCGAAGTCGTCGGCCCGCTCGTTGATCAGCTCGAACGCACGACGGAGGACCTCTCCTCGGTCGCGCGGAGCCGAACGCGCCCAGTCACGCTGCGCGGCCACGGCTGCGTCGAGCGCCTCGATCGCGTCGTTCACCGACCCGTCCGCGACCCGTGCCAGCACGGAGCCGTCCGCCGGGTCGAGTACGGCGAAGTCCTCGCCGCCCTCGGCATCCCTCCAGCCGCCTGCGATGAAGAGCTTGCGCTGACCTGGTCCGACAAGATCCATTCCGCTCATGGGACCAGAGTGGCACCCGCCCCCAACAACCGTTCGACACGGAGGCGCACCCAGATGCATCATGTGTTCATCGACCTGTGGAGGGAGCACTCCGAAGATCGATAGGGCCCCTCTCTGACCCCATGCAGCGAGGGGCCTGCCCCTATTTCGAGGCCGTCCCACACGACCTAGTGCTGGACACCGCGTAGGAAGTCTTCCACGATCGGACCGGCGGTGCCGGCTCCGGTCGTCCCCTCGTCGACGTAGACCGCGACCGCCAGATCGCCCTGGGCGGCGATCATCCAGGCGTGGGTGAGTCGCTTGCCGTCCCTGTCGAACTCGGCCGTGCCGGTCTTGGCGATCACCGGCTTACCGGGGATGTCGGCCAGCCCTGCCCCGGTCCCCCGTGTGACGACGGCACGGAAGATCTCCTTCAGCTGCGCGTCCTCCTGTGCGGAGATCGGTCGCGGGCTCGGGGCCGCCGAGCTCGACGCACCGCTCTGGATCGGATCGGCGATCAGCCGCGGCACCGTCGACCTACCGGTCTGGATGGCTCCGATGACGCTGGCCATCACCATCGGCGAGGCGAGGACCTTCCCCTGACCGATCATGTCGGCGGCCTTCTCGGTATCGCTCGCTGCCGCGGGGAGCTGGCCGAAGTAGGCCGGGAAGCCGGTGTCATGGTCGACGCCGAAGCCCAGCGACTCGGCAGCACTGGTCAGGTCGTCGTGGGTCACCTTGCCGCGCTGGCTGATCACCGCGGTGTTGCAGGAGTTGGCGACCGCCGTTGCGAGCGGGACATTGCCGGTGGCGCCCGGCGGGTAGTCGGAGTCGTTGGTGAACTTCTTGCCGTCCACCGTGATCGAGGTGGTGCAAGGCACCGTGGAGTCGGGGGTCAAACCGACACGCATGAAGGCGAGCGAGTCGACCGTCTTGAACGTCGATCCTGGCGGCATCTGGCCGTACGTGGCGAGATTGAGGCCGCCGTTGCCCGGTCCGTTGGCGGCGGCGAGAATGTCGCCGGTGCTCGGCTGCAGCGCGACCAGCGCGCTCGCCGGCTTCACCCCGGACAGCAGTTTCTCGGCGAGGGTCTGCAGGCGCAGATCGAGTGTCGTGGTGAGCGGCTTGCCGTTCACCGGCTGGGCGCGGAACACCTCGGTGCTGGTGCCGTCGCCCGACACACGGTAGACGACGGTGCCGGGAGTGCCGCGGAGCTGATCGTCGTACCGGGCCTCGAGGCCGCTCACCCCGGCGACGTCCCCCGGCTGGTAGTCGGAGGGATCCTTCTTCACCATCTCAGCGGTGACCGGACCGACGCTGCCGAGGATCGGCGCCGCGAACCCATGGCTCGGCGTCAACGGGGCCTTCGTATCCATGGCACGGGCGCCCGGAATGCCTCCTAGCGCATCCTGCTTGAACGGCGCCTCGGCCGCGCGGTAGACGATCGCCTGGACGAACTGCTTCGCCCCGGCTGCCTTGACCAGCTTCACGTAGGAGCCGACGTCGATGCCGAGCTTTTGAGCCAGCAGCCGTGCGGAGCGGGGAGCCTGAGCCGGTTTGCCGAGCGCGGCCTTGTCGATGCCATAGACGACGACGGGCCGCTCGGTGACCAGAGCCGTACCTCCGGCGCCCATGATGTCCGCGCGGGTCGGCTGCAGCGTCGCGGACTTGAGCACGGCCTTCGGATCGGTCAGGCCGGTGCTCACCACGGTCGGGCTCCAGGTCACCGGGCCGTCACCAGCCTTCACCGTGACCTTGGTGGTGTAGGTCCATGGGTGGCCACGCGTCGGCCAGGTCCAGGAGAGCTCGTCACCGTCCTTGAGCGTGACCTTGGGCTTGAGCCCGATCATCCCGGCCACGATCCGCTGGTAGTCGGCCTCGGCATGCGCCGGCGTCGTGCCCCCGGCGAACTGCACCTTGGCGAAGTCGCCCCCGTGGTTGAGCCCGTCGACGAAGAGGGCCACGTTGCTCGGCTTGTCGGGCCCTCCGCCACCTCCACACCCGGTCAGGGCGAGGGCGAGGACGACTCCGAGCAGCGCACGCTTCATGTGAAGGTTCCTACCAGGAGGGACCGACAACCGCGAGGACCCTGCCGGACCGGTCAAGGACGCGGGCGCACTGCTCAGCCCGGCCGCCTACGGCGGCGGGTCCTCCTCGCTCGCCACGCGACACCGAGCAAGCTCGGGTCGCTGGCTTGCTCGTCAGCCCTTGTGGCGCGGCTTCTTGCGGGGGCCGTCGCCACCGCCGTCGCGGTCGTAGGAACGGCCGCCACGCGGACGGTCGCCGTACTCCCGACGCGGGCCGCGACCGCCACCGAAGCCGCTGGCCGAGCCGCCCTCATCGAGGCGCAGCTCGATCAGCTTGCCGCTGATCCGGGTGCTCTCGAGCGCTGCGACGGTCTCCGGAGCGAGGTCGGCCGGCAGCTCGACCAGCGAGAAGTCCGGCCGGATGCTGATGTTGCCGAAGTCGCCGCGACGAAGGCCGCCCTCGTTGGCGATCGCACCCACGATCTGGCGCGGCTCGACGCGGTGGCGCTTGCCGACCGAGATCCTGTAGGTCGCAAGCGGCTGGCCGGTCTGGCGAGAACGCGAGCTCTCCCGCGCGCCACGGTCGCCCCGGCCACCGCGATCAGCGCGGTCACCGCGGTCACGGTCCTCGCGCTGGCGGCGCGGCGGCTCCGGGACATCCTCGAGCAGCAGCGGCTCGTCGCCCTGCAGCACCACCGCGAGCGCGGCGGCGACATCGAGCTCGGGCACGTTGAACTCGTCGACGTAGTGCTTGACCACATCTCGGAAGAAGTCGACCTTCGGCTGCTCCTGCAGGGCAACGGTGATCTGGTCGTCGAAACGGGACAGGCGGGTGGCGTTGACCTCGTCGGCGCTGGGAAGGCGCATCTCGGCCGGGCTGGCCTTGGTGTGCTTCTCGATCGCCTTGAGGAGATAGCGCTCACGCGGCGTCACGAAAGAGATCGCGTCGCCCGAACGGCCCGCACGGCCGGTGCGGCCGATCCGGTGGACGTAGGCCTCGACGTCGGTGGGCAGGTCGTAGTTGACCACGTGCGAGATGCGCTCGACGTCGAGACCTCGCGCTGCGACATCGGTCGCGACCAGGATGTCGAGCGAGCCGTCCTTGAGCTGGTTGACCGTCTTCTCACGCACGTTCTGAGCGATGTCACCGTTGATCGCGGCCGCGGTGAAGCCCCGGGCGCGCAGCTTCTCCGCCAGCGACTCTGTCTCGGACTTGGTGCGAGTGAAGACGATCATGCCCTCGAAGTTCTCCACCTCGAGGATGCGCGTCAACGCGTCCACCTTCTGCGGGTAGGACACCATCAGGTAGCGCTGGGCGATGTTGGCGTTCGTCTTGGTCGCCGACTTGACCTGGATCTCCTCCGGGTCGTTGAGGTAGCGCTTGGAGAGTCGGCGGATCTGCGCCGGCATGGTCGCCGAGAACAGCGCGACCTGCTTGGTCTCGGGAGTGTCGGCCAGGATCGTCTCGACGTCCTCGGCGAAGCCCATGTTGAGCATCTCGTCGGCCTCGTCGAGGACCAGGAAGCGCAGCTTCGACAGGTCGAGGGTGCCCTTGTCCAAGTGGTCCATGATGCGGCCGGGGGTGCCGACAACGACGTGGACGCCGCGGCGCAGCGCGGTCAGCTGCGGGCCGTAGCCCTGGCCGCCGTACACCGGAAGGACGCGGACGTTCGGCATCTTGGACGCATAGCGCTCGAACGCCTCGCACACCTGCAGCGCGAGCTCGCGCGTCGGGGCGAGCACGAGCGCCTGCGGAGCACTGACGTCGGAAAGGTCGAGGTTGGACAGGATCGGCAACGCGAAGGCCGCCGTCTTGCCGGTGCCGGTCTGGGCCAGACCGACGACATCGCGGCCGGCCAGCAGCAGGGGGATCGTGGCGGCCTGGATGGCCGAGGGGTTCTCGTACCCGGCGGAGGTGACCGCATCGAGTACGGCGTCGGCGAGGCCGAGCTCAACAAAGGTCGGCGCGGGCGCGGTGGTCTCGTCGGTGTTGCTCACCCCACAAAGGTAGAACGTCGCGCGAGTGTTCGGTCATTCGTCGACGCGGTGGGTCCGATCACAACCGCTTCACCGGTCAGGCACCGATCTGTTAAAAGCTGCCGCTCGCGGGGCCCTGTCGGCTCTCGACCGCAGTGTCACCAAAAGGACTCGGAGGACCCTTTCCGGGATCCGTTCACCCAAGCAGTGGGGACCTGGCCTCGCGTCCGACCCTTTTTCACGCCGCCAGGTGGAGGGAAGAGCCCGAATTTCTCGTTCTGCTGGCCATTCGAGTGGAGGAGCGCTATGTTTGGTGAACAGATGGTGAACAGGAGGTGTCTCATGAAGGAATCCAAGGTGTCCAAGCAGCTCACGCTTCACTGGGTGCCGGTCATGGACGCGAACGGCCGCACGCGGCTGGAGGCGGTCTGGACGGCCGATGCTCCGGCACTCGCAAGCGCCCCCCACGCTGCCTGATCCCACCCGATCGCCCGACAGGGCCGCGACTCCCACGAGTCGCGGCCCTGTTCTCTTCTCCCAGGCCGCCCTAGGTTTTACCTGGGCCCGGGAATGGATCCAGCCGTCGCATTGGTTCGAATGATCAAGTCTTCAACTACCGTCATAGGAGAGCACCATGGGCATCTTCAGCAAGAAGGCCGAGAAGACTGAGGTCTTCGACGCGCCGACCGCCGCCATCGAGGACATCTCGGGCGACTACGCACTGGACCCGGCGCACACTCGCCTCGGCTTCAGCGCCCGGCACGCGATGGTGACCACCGTGCGCGGCGCCTTCAACCAGTTCGAAGGCACGGCGCACATCGACACCAAGAACCCCGCCAACTCCAAGGTCTCGATCAAGATCGACGCGAACTCGGTCGACACCGGCAACAAGGACCGCGATGGCCACCTGCTCTCCGGCGACTTCTTCGAGACCGCTGAGAACCCCAACATCACCTTCGAGTCCACCGCTGTCGCCTTCGACGGCGAGACCTGGGAGATCACGGGCGACCTGACCATCAAGGGCGTCAGCCACCCGGTCACGGTGCCGTTCGAGCTCACCGGCTCGGCCAAGGACCCGTTCGGCAACACCCGTGTCGGCTTCGAGGGCGCCACCAGCATCAACCGCTCCGACTGGGGCCTCACCTTCAACGCCGCGCTGGAGACCGGCGGCGTCCTGGTGTCGGAGAAGATCAAGCTCGAGTTCGACGTCAGCGCGATCAAGCAGGGCTGACCACCGCTCCGCTCTTCGCCCGCAGGCGCAGCTTTCGTCCTCGCCGCAGGACGAAAACTGCGCCTGCTCGCGTCATGGCCCGTCCTGGTGGTCCTGATCGTCGGCGTCATCGTCGCCAAGGCGATCGCGAAGTTCGTCGGGCTGCTACTCGGCAAGATCGGCTTCGAGCGCACGCGCCGCAGTCGCCGCTCGACTGATCCAGCTGCTCCGCCCACACGTCGACCCGGCCGGACCTCCGGCCGGGTCGACGCGCCTTCCGCCACCATGCCGACCACTCGTCGCATCGCGGCAACCGCCCGGAGATGCTTGCGTGACAGGACGTGCTGGTGTGACTACGGTCACCGTGGAATCGCTCTTCACTCGGAGGTGGGCATGTCGTCTCGAAGTACCGCCCTGTGGGTGGTCGTGGGTGTGCTGCTGGTGCTCGCAGCGGTGCCGCCGCTGCTGGTCCCGGTGTACTCCCGGTTGGCCCCGTCGCTCTGGGGCTTCCCGTTCTACTTCTGGTTCCAGTTCCTGCTCGTGCTCTGGGCTGCCCTGATGACCAGTGCCGCCTACCTGGTAGCCAAGGAGGCGTTCCGGCGTGACCGGGCCGCACGCGACTCGATGAAGGGGGACGTCAAGTGAGCGGCGTCGCCTTCGGGGTCTTCATCTTCCTGTTCCTCGTCGTCACCGTGATGGGCTTCGCCGCCTCGCGCTGGCGCCGGGCACAGTCGATGACCAACCTCGACGAGTGGGGACTTGGTGGCCGCGGCTTCGGCTCCTTCGTCGCCTGGTTCCTCATCGGCGGCGACATCTACACCGCCTACACCTTCATCGCAGTGCCGGCGACCCTCTTCGCCGGGTCAGTGACCGGCTTCTTCGCCGTGCCGTACACCATCATCATCTATCCGCTGGTCTTCGCGTTCCTGCCGCGGCTGTGGTCGGTGTCGCACCGGCACGGCTACGTGACCCCGGCCGACTTCGTCGAGGGTCGGTACGGCTCCAAGGGCCTCGGCCTCGCGATCGCACTGACCGGCATCGTCGCCACGATGCCCTACATCGCGCTGCAACTGGTCGGCATGCAGGTCGTGTTGGACGTGATGGGCCTCAAG